>Ga0272443_10000733_pt1 | contig 56036 bp, 51 predicted proteins | sample SSMAcet12_FD_193581 | JGI IMG/M metagenome (GOLD analysis project Ga0272443, IMG submission 193581) | Marine sediment archaeal communities from Little Sippewissett salt marsh, Falmouth, MA, United States - SSM-Acet-12 | ecosystem: Environmental > Aquatic > Marine > Wetlands > Sediment ... | reverse complement strand
CAGCAGGTGCCGGTGGAGAAGCTGTGTCCGCCCGGGACGTGCACGTCCGGTCCGGCCTCATAAACCAGGAGACCCACGGCGCCGAGCCGCACTTTTTCCAGAAAAAAATGGACGCAAATCAGAAAGAAATCGAGATCCTCGAAAACATCTATCATTCTCAACCCAACGTACGCCAGCGGGACCTGGCCCACGTGGCGGGGCTTTCCCTCGGAATGACCAACGCCATTCTCAAGAGGCTCGCGCAGAAGGGCTGGATCACCATCCGCAAAGTGAACAACCGCAATATCACCTACGCGGTGAGCCCTGAAGGAATGGAAGTGATCATGCGCAAGAGCTATCACTACTTCAAGCGGACCATCAGGAACGTGGTCTATTACCGCCGTACCATCGAGCAGCTGATCAAAGAGGTCGCCGAGCTGGGCTACGAAGGGCTGGTCCTGGTGGGTCAGAGCGACGTGGATTTCATCGTCGAGCACGCCTGCCGGCGCTACGGGGTGAAGCTCCTCAAGGAGGACCCGGACAGGCCGGAGGAGACTTTTTTTCTCTACTCGGAGAACTACATTCCGGACGAAGAGGAAAAGGTTCGCGGGCGGGGCTACCTGCAGAAGGTCCTCGTGGAGATATAGGGCATTATTACAGGCCCCGGTGAGCATTATCGTAGAAGAAAGGGCCGGGGCTGCACAGCAGATTATTCCCGGTCCGGGCGAGCGTGTCCGGCCGGTCATTTTTTTACAAAAAAAGGAATACATACATGTCGCAGATTACCGTTATTGGGACCGGCTACGTCGGTCTGGTGACCGGCAGCTGCCTGTCGGACTTCGGGCACAGGATCATCTGTGTCGACAACGACGAGGACAAGGTCCGGCGCCTGCAGAACGGCGAGGTGCCGATTTACGAGCCGGGACTGGAAGCGATCGTCGAGCGCAACACCTACTACAACCGCCTCAACTTCACCACCGACACCGCCGAAGCGGTCAGGTCGAGCGAGGTGATTTTTATCGCGGTGGGGACCCCGCCCGCCGATGACGGCAGCGCCGACCTTCAGTACGTGGAGGCGGTAGCCCGTGATATAGGACGGGCCATGGACGGCTACCGGGTCATCGTGGACAAGAGCACCGTTCCCATCGGTACGGGCCGCAGGGTTCAGGGCTGGGTCCGGGAAGAGCTGGACAAACGGGGAGTGAGCTTCGAGTTCGACGTGGTCAGCAATCCCGAGTTCCTGCGCGAGGGAAATGCGATCCAGGATTTTACCCACCCGGACCGGGTGGTGGTCGGCAGCGACAGCGAACGGGCCCGCGATGTGATGCGGCAGGTCTACCGGGTTCTGTATCTCAACGAGACCCCCTTTATCGAGACCAACATCGAGACCGCGGAGATGATAAAATACGCGGCCAACGCCTTCCTGGCGCTGAAGATAACCTTCATCAACGAGACGGCCAATCTCTGTGAAAAGGTGGGGGCCAATGTGCAGGACGTGGCCCGTGCCATGGGACGGGATGGACGGATCAGTCCTAAGTTCCTCCACGCCGGACCCGGCTACGGGGGATCATGTTTTCCCAAGGACACCCGGGCCCTGGCGGAGATCGGGAGGGCCGCCGGAGCGCGCCTTCACCTGATCGAGCAGACTGTGGAGAGCAACGAACGGCAGAAGAAGCTCACGGCAGCGAAGGTACGGACTGTTTTGAGCGCTGCGGGGAGAAAATCGGGCGACGCGAAGGCTGGCACGGACAGCGCTGCAAACAGCAGCGGCGGAGCACAAGGCCCCGACGCCGCCGGCGATCTCGCCGGCATGACCATCGCGGTCCTCGGCCTCGCCTTCAAGCCGAACACCGACGACATGCGGGAGAGCCCGGCCATCACCATCATGACCGAGCTTGCCGCCGCGGGGGCCCATTTCCGGGCCTACGACCCGGAAGCTATGGAGGAGGCGGCCTGGCGGCTCGAGCACATCAAGGAGCACGTGGCCTTCACCGCCGACGAGTACGAAGCCATGGACGGGGCCGACGCGGTATTGATTCTCACCGAGTGGAACCAGTTCCGCAACCTCGACCTCGAGCGGGTGAAGAAGCTGCTCAAGGCCCCCTATTTTTTCGATCTGCGGAATATATACAACCGGCCCATGCTCGAGGAGCTTGGTTTTATCTATACCGGCGTCGGGGTCTGACAGGGCCCGATCAGCGCTACTACTGGAGGATTAATGAGCATTCAGGATGATCAGAAAATCGCCGTTATCGGCCTGGGTTACGTGGGACTGCCCCTGGCGGTGGAGTTTGCCCGGCACTACCGGGTAACCGGCTTCGACATAAGCGCGAAGCGGATCGCCGAACTGAAGAACGGCGAAGACCACACCCTCGAGGTGGAGCCGGAGAAGCTCGTCGAAGCAGCCAGGTCAATGGAATACAGCAGCGACATCGAGGACCTGCGGGAGTGCACTATATATATCGTGACGGTGCCGACCCCCATCGACGATCACAAGAAGCCGGATCTGCGGCCTCTCCTGTCGGCCAGCCGAACGGTGGGACAGGTACTGAAAAAGGGCGACCTGGTAATCTACGAAAGCACGGTTTTTCCCGGATGCACCGAAGAGGAGTGCGTCCCGGTCCTCGAAGCCGAGAGCGGCCTGGAGTTCAACCGGGATTTTTTCTGCGGATACAGCCCGGAGCGGATCAATCCCGGGGACAAAGAGCACACGGTGGCGAAAATAAGAAAAGTCACCAGCGGCTCCACCCCCGAGACCGCCGAGCGGGTGGACGCCCTCTACCGCCGGGTGATCACCGCCGGGACCCACAAGGCCGAGTCGATCAAGGTGGCTGAGGCGGCCAAGGTGATCGAGAACAGCCAGCGGGACATCAACATTGCCTTCGTCAATGAACTGGCCCTTATTTTTCGAAAAATGGGAATCGACACGGAGCAGGTCCTACGGGCTGCCGGCACCAAGTGGAACTTCCTGCCCTTCAGGCCAGGCCTGGTGGGCGGCCACTGCATCGGGGTGGACCCCTACTACCTGACCTACAAAGCCGAGAGCATCGGCTACAATCCGGAAGTGATCCTCTCGGGTCGGCGGATCAACGACGATATGGGCCGCTACGTGGCCGGCCGGCTGATCAAGCTGATGATCGCCCGGGGGGTGAGAATCGCGGGGGCCCGGACCCTGGTGATGGGCATCACCTTCAAGGAGAACTGTCCCGACATCCGCAACAGCCGGGTGATCGACATCATCCGGGAGCTGCAGGAGTACGGCTGCGAGGTGGATGTCTACGATCCCTGGGCCGATCCGGATGAGGTGCGGGACGAGTACGGAATCGAGCTTGTAGGCGGCGCTTCCGACCTGGACCGCCGGGGCTACGACGGGATCTGCCTGGCGGTGGCCCACGAAAAGTTTCGCGGCATCGACGTGCGTGGCCTGCTGAACGGCGAAAGTGTTGAAGGCCCGCAGGGGCCGCAAGGTACCCAGGGGGCCCGGGAAACTCAGGGCGCTGTATTCGACGTGAAGTCATTCCTGGCGCTCGGAGTCGCCGACGAGCGGCTGTAGTTCCGGGGCGGATTAAGAATCTCTCCGCACAGCCCCGACTGCGACGAATCAAGGAGATAAAGTCATGAAAAAACTACGGATCATCATTCCATTCGGAATTGCGCTGATATTGATTTTCGGAATACCCGCAGGGGCCGGAGCAGGCCTCCTGATCACGCTGAGCCTGCTGTGGGCCGTCCTGTGGGTGGGACTCTATTTCTACATGAAGCAGGTCCACTTCTACCGGGACCCGAAGCGACGCCCCGACGACCCCGATCCGAACGCCATAGTCTCCCCGGCGGACGGCCGGGTGATCTACATCCGGGAGGTGAAGGACGGGAAGATCGTCCCGGAAAAACTCGGCACCCCCATCGAACTCACCGAGGTGACCAAGTTCCCCGGCAGCGATGAGCTCAGGGAAGGCTGGCTGATGGGAGTCTACATGAGTCCGGCGGACGTCCACTTCAACTACAGCCCAATGGCGGGCAAAATTGCCGCCATCCACCGGCACCATGCGAAGGTCAACCTGCCGATGGTGGACATGTGGGAGTACATCAACTTCATGTTCCTCCGCCGGGCGGTGGACCTCTTCGCCAAGAAGTTCCACTTCGAAAATGAAAGGGCCACACTCCTGATTGAACGGCCGGACCTCAAGACCCTCGTGGTCCTCATTGCCGACAAGTTCGTCAACAAGGTACGCCTCCATGTGGAGGAGAACGAGGAATTGGCCAAGACCGCCAAGCTCGGCTTCATCGACCGGGGCAGCCAGGCGGACCTTTTCATCGCCCGGAAGGACATAGAGATCACCGCCCGTGTGGGGCAGAAGGTCTACGGAGGGAAAACAGTCGTCGCCAGGGTGAAATAGATCGGCAGAGCTGGCCCGGCGCCGGGGGCCCGCCGTACTTTTCGCGCCTGACCGGCTCAGTATTAGAGGTAAAAATGAATATTTTTCAAAAAGCAATGCACTGGATCATGGAAGGATCGACGGGGAAAGCACAGTCTGCGTCGGACAAAAGCCGTCTCCCAAACGACGGAGAGTTCGTCCGCTTCTACCGCACCATAGCGCTGGAAATACAGGCGGACATCGACTACGAGAAGGACTTCACCTACACCCTGCACGAATCTTCGGCGGTTATTCAGCGGTTCAGCCCGAAGAAGTATGCCGACAGGATCAATGAGTATTTCAGGGAGCGGGGGGTCTATAAAAAATCACCCTTCGACGGGGGAGTCATGCAGCTCCTGCTGATCATCCTTGCCCCGCCGATGGACTCGGATATCCGGCTGAACCGGGAGATCCGTATCCATCTGTTCAACGCGGTCCTCAAGGAGACTTCCCGGCGGACAAAGGAGAACCTCCCCGCCCTCATCAGGGCGATCTACGACAAAGTACGCTTCGGCGGAAACAGCCTGTACGGTATCGAACAGACCGAGATCCTGGACCTCCTTCGCGGCAGCGCTTCACAGTTCGAAGTGGAGTTAAAAACCGGCGGCGCCGAACGAACTCGCTCCGGGGGCGGACCTGAACCGGACGATTCGAAGCCCGGGTCCGGACAGCCCGGACAAGACACGGCCGCCGATGCAGCTGAGGCCGCTAGACCTGCGGTACAGCCCGGTCCCGTGCAAACCGGTAAAACCCTGCCGGCTGACCTTCTCCACGTCCTCGGGATCCGGACTCACAAAGATTTCGACAGGGTTTTCAAACGCTTTTCAGCGCCCGAGTTCTGGATTACGGCACTGTTAGAACTGGTCTTAATCGTAGTCCTGGTAATTTACAAAGAACCGCTGATCAGTCTGCTCGGAGAGAACCTCGCCGAAGCGGCCCAAAACGCAAAGACAGCCGCCGGCGCCGACATTGTCGTCATCGCAATCAACGCCCTGCTCGTTCTGATGATCGCGCATCTTTTTTTCCGGGCGGTCCGGTACGCCGGTGTTGCATCCCGCCGCAGGCAGTTGAAGCAGCTCTTCACGGGACTGGAAAGGAAGGGCTACTTCCATCGTTCGGAAGCCGAAGCCGCGGTGAAGACACTCTTCGGGAATGAGAAGCTGTTTTTTTGATCCGGCGAGTGCCGGGAAAAAATTTCTATTACCGAGATATCATGGAGATAAAAAAAACGCGGTTCGCAGACCTTCTCGAGACGGCGCTGAAAGCCGCCATAGAGGCAGGGACCGCCGTCCTCGAAATCTACGGAAGCGATGATTTTGAGATTGAATGCAAGGACGACGACAGTCCGGTCACCCGGGCGGACCGCCGAGCCCATGATATCATCGACGCCTGCCTGCAGAGGACCGGACTGCCGTTAATCAGCGAGGAGGGGGCCGATATTCCCTTCAGCGAACGGAGGGCATGGGAAAAATACTGGCTGGTGGATCCTCTGGACGGCACCAGGGAGTTTATCAAACGCAACGGCGAGTTCACCGTCAATATCGCCCTGATGGACCGCCCCGCGGAAAAGCAACCCCATGTTCCCGCCGCCGGCGTCGTCTACGTACCGGTGAAGGACATTCTTTACATAGGGTACACAGTAATATCCGGTCATCCCGCCGGGGGAGCCTGGAGAATCGAGAATGCCGCCGCCGGCGGAACGATAGAGTCCCTGGCCGGCGCGCTTGCCCGGGGGATTCCGCTCCCGGTGAACGGGTCGAACGGATCTGACGGCCCCCGGTTCACCGCCATCGTGAGCCGCAGCCACAACACTCCCGAGTCGGAGGAGCTGCTGGCCATTCTGGAGGCGGAGTACGGGACGGTTCAGAGGATCAGCAGCGGAAGCTCCATAAAGTTCTGCCTCGTGGCCGAGGGGACCGCCGACATCTATCCCCGATTCCACCGGACAATGGAGTGGGACACCGCCGCCGGAGACGCGGTCTGCAGGGCCGCCGGCTGCCGGGTGACGGAGAAGGACGCCTCGACTGATCTGCGGTACAACAAGCCGGAGCTGCACAACCCCTGGTTCATCGTGATGGGGCCCCGGGTCGATTCGTCGCTCCTGAGCCGCGGCGGGTATATTCCGGAGTGAATCAGCTGCACAGCACTATATGCTTGCATTTTCCGAGTCCTGCATATAAAATTCACCTTGACTGAATCAGGAAGAGACGCCGGCCCCTTTTTACAGGTATACACAGCTGTAAAAAGGAGACCGCATATGGGAGAACCGGCCGTGGAACTCGGCGAGAAGGAACTGGAGAAGATCGGCACGTATGTCAAACGTCACCTGCCCGAATGGATGGGAGAACTGCGCCGTGAGCACGAGCTGGAACTGGTCGAACGTATCGTCCGGGTCGAGGAAGAGGTCAAGAGTTCACGCGAGGTGATGGAAGCCCGCTTCGCTGCTGTCTATGAACGCTTCACAGCCGTTGACAAGCGTTTCGAGATGCTGCAGGAGAACAGCGATCGACAGTTCAAAAACATGGACCAGCGCTTCGAGATGCTGCAGGAGAACAGCGATCGACAGTTCAAAAGCATGGACCAGCGCTTCGAAACGCTGCAGGAGAGTAACAACAAACGCTTCAGCAGTATTGACCAGCGCTTCGAGGATATGAACAGGCGCTTCTCCCAGGTCCAATGGATGATGGGCATCGGCTTCACCCTCCTGGCGGCTCTGCTGGGCATATTCAACTTCTTCTGATAGATACGCAGAAGCGTCCGGATCTCCCATGGCAGGGATGGCGGACACTTCTTCTATTGAGTCTTAGATGAAGGGGGAGGTCTCCCCCTGTCTCCAGCCGCGCCGCTCCTTCGGAGCGTACCGTCGGCGCTCCTCCCTGCTCCGCTCCCGCTCCGCCGGGCGCCGCCTCGCGGCTTCCGCCACCCCCTCTTCGGTGAGGCGGGTTAATACGCCGCCAGGCGCGTATCCCGCGGCTTGCATTTTCAGCGCCTGGAAGATAGAATTCACAGGAGTTGAAGCAGAAAGAACCGCCGGCCCCTTTTACAGGTAAACACATCTGTGAAAAGGAGACCGCATATGGGAGAACCGGCCGTGGAACTCGGCGAGAAGGAACTGGAGAAGATCGGCACGTACGTGAAGCGGCACCTGCCCGAATGGATGGGAGAACTGCGCCATGAGCGCGAGCTGGACCTGGTCGAACGTATCGTCCGGGTCGAGGAAGAGGTCAAGAGTTCACGCGAGGTGATGGAAGCCCGCTTTGCTACCGTCTATGAACGCTTCACAGCCGTTGACAAGCGTTTCGAGAGCCTTGACAGGCGCTTCGAACAGTTGCAGGAATACAACGAGAAACGGTTTACGGCGATGCAGGCGAGCCGCGATAAACAATTTGAAAGTATGAACCAGCGTTTCGAAACGCTGCAGGAGAACAGCGATCGACAGTTCAGAAGCATGGACCAGCGTTTCGAGATGCTGCAGGAGAGTAACAACAAGCTCTTCAGCAGTATGGACCAGCGCTTCGAACAGTTGCAGGAATACAACGAGAAACGATTTACGGCGATGCAGGCGAGCCGCGATAAACAATTTGAAAGTATGAACCAGCGTTTCGAAACGCTGCAGGAGAACAGCGATCGACAGTTCAGAAGCATGGACCAGCGTTTCGAGATAATGCAGGAGAACAGCGATCGACAATTCAGAAGCATGGACCAGCGCTTCGAACAGTTGCAGCACAATATGGAATCCCGCTTCGAGAGCGTTGATAAACGCTTCTCCCAGGTCCAGTTGATGATGGGTATCGGTTTCACCCTCCTGGCGGCCCTGATGGGCATCTTTAACTTTTTCTGAATCGTCTCCGAAGATAATAGCAAAGCTGTTACAATCAGGATACTCTGCGAACGCCTGCGTGATCTGGGCGAGTAGAGCTTTTTTCCTGTCGCAATGAATATTTCAAAAAAAGGAGCTGCCATGCAAAAGAAATATCAAATATTGATCCTTGCTGCCGGGATGGGCCGTCGACTGGGACCGGCTACCGCGGAAAGAACAAAATGTATGGTTGAAGTGAATGGTCGTAGAATGATCGATCGGGCACTTGATGCCGTCATTAATGTCCAACAGAGCGGTGCGTGCAGCATTGAACGCATAGTGCTTGTTATCGGATACAAGGGTGAAGACCTGAAGGCTCACATTGGCGAGAAATGGCAGGGTATTCCTGTTACATATGTGGATAATCCCGTCTACGATACCACGAATAATATATACTCCCTCTGGCTGGCCAGAAAGGAGTTCGCCGAATACGATACAGTTCTCCTCGAAAGCGATCTCGTGTTTGATGCCGGAGTACTGCACCGGCTGTGTCATGATGACCGTCCCGATCTTGCCGTTGTGGCTAAATATGAGGCCTACATGGACGGGACTGTAACCCTCCTCGACGAGGAGGACAGGATCGTCGATTTCATACCGAAGCAGGATTTCCGGTTCAAAAAAGCACATCAATATTTCAAAACGGTAAACATATACAAGTTATCAAAAGCTTTCATCGAACACTACTATCTTCCGTTCCTCGATGCGTACAGTGTTGCATTCGGGAACAATGAGTACTATGAACAGGTGCTGAAGGTCCTGGTCTTTCTGAAGCAGGCAGGTCTGAAGGCGATGCCGCTCAAAGGAGAGAAGTGGTACGAGATCGATGATCTGCAGGACCTCGACATTGCCGAAGCCCTTTTTGCGGAACCGGAAGACCGGCTCGATAAAATGCAGAAAAGGTACGGCGGTTACTGGCGGTTCCCCGGGCTGCGTGATTTCTGCTACCTCGTGAATCCGTGGTTTCCCACGGATGATTACATCAAGGAGCTCAAGTACAGTTTTGAAAATCTTCTGAGGGACTATCCTTCCGGACAGGGTATTCAAGCCCTGCTCGCATCGAACCTCTTCGAATGCGATCCATCCCAGATAGTGGCCGGAAACGGAGCCGCGGAGCTTATCGACCGGCTTGCCATGCATCTCGAAGGTACGGCGGCGCTTTTTTTCCCGGCATTCAACGAGTATGCCGCGCGTTTCGGCGAAGAAAGAATAGTGAAGTGCTATCCTCAGGACCAGAGGACGCTGCGCTACGGGATAGATGAACTCAAGCAGGCGCTGGAACAGGCGGATGTTCTGCTGCTTGTCAATCCGGATAATCCCTCCGGCAATTTCATCCCCGAGCAGGATCTTCTCGAATTGATCGATTTTGTGCAGCAACGCGGAAAAAAGATCGTAGTGGACGAATCATTCGTGGATTTCGCCGAACCGGAACAGCGGTATTCACTGTTCAGCACGGACTTCCTGAACGAACATCCCGAACTGATCCTCATAAAGAGCATCAGCAAGAGCTACGGCGTACCCGGCCTGCGGCTGGGCGTGCTTGCCTCCGGTGATACAGCTCTCATCGAGACTTTGACCCGGGATCTTCCGGTGTGGAACATCAATTCCTTCGCGGAGTTCTTTCTTCAGACCATCGGTAAACACAAAAAGGAATACAGGCACTCCTGCGACCTGATAGCTGCGGAACGAAGCCGGTTCAGCGCGGCGCTGTCCGAGACCGGTATCCTCGAGCCCATGGACTCAGCATCGAATTATCTGTGCTGCCGGTTGACCGATCGGGCTGTTCAAAAAGGACTCACAGCCCGCACCCTCGCCGATTCACTCCTCACTTCAAGCTTCCTTATCAAAGACCTCACGGACAAGGACGGAATTCCTGAGGACGGACACTATATCCGGCTGGCGGTGCGAAGCGGCGAGGAGAATGATTCGCTGGTAGAGTTATTAAATAATCAGAATATAGATAAGGGAAAATAAATAATATGAAAAAAGCGCTAATCACCGGTATAACCGGTCAGGATGGAGCCTATCTAGCCGAATTCCTTTTGGGAAAAGGGTATGAGGTTCATGGGGTGAAGCGGCGGAGTTCACTCTTCAACACACAGCGGGTGGATCATTTGTACAGGGATCTGCATGAAGAGAATGTACGATTTTTCATGCATTACGGCGATCTTACCGATTCCACGAACCTGATAAGGATCGTTCAGGAGACGCAGCCTGAAGAGATTTACAATCTTGCGGCCCAGAGTCATGTGCAGGTGAGTTTTGATACGCCGGAGTATACGGCGAACTCGGATGCACTCGGAACTCTTCGCTTACTGGAGTCGATGAGAATACTTGGAATGGAAAAAAGCTGTCGATTTTATCAGGCATCTACATCAGAGCTGTATGGAAAAGTCCAGGAGACCCCGCAAAAAGAAACTACTCCGTTCTATCCAAGAAGTCCTTATGCGGCGGCTAAGCTCTATGCATATTGGATAACAGTCAACTACCGGGAAGCATACGGGATGTTTGCCTGTAACGGAATACTGTTCAATCATGAGAGTCCGATACGTGGCGAAACATTCGTGACACGCAAGATCACCCGGGCGGCAGCCCGTATCAGTCTGGGTCTTCAGGAAAAGATCTATCTAGGAAATCTTGATGCAAAACGGGATTGGGGCCATGCGAAGGATTATGTGGAGGGCATGTGGCTGATGATGCAGCAGGATACACCTGATGATTACGTTCTTGCGACGGGAGAGACGAGAACGGTGAGGGAATTCGTCGATATCGCCTTCAGAGAAGTTGGTATTGAGCTGGAATGGAGAGGTTCCGGAGTGAATGAGAAGGGTATTCGGAAGGATACTGGAAAGGAAATAGTGGAAGTAGATCCCCGCTATTTCAGACCTACGGAAGTGCAGCTGCTGTTAGGAGATGCCGCCAAGGCCCGTAATGTGCTGGGATGGAAGCCGCGGCATAGTTTTGAAGAACTTGTAAAAGATATGGTGAGGTTCGATGTGGAAGATGCCCGCAAGGACACGCATCTGAAGAACGGCGGGTATAGAGTAATGGAGTTCAACGAATAATATGAAAAAAGATTCAAAAATTTTTATTGCGGGACATCGGGGATTGGTCGGCTCTGCCATTCAGCGGAAGCTCCAAAGTGAAGGCTACGGCCGCATAATCACGAAAACACATGATGAGCTTGATCTAACGCGGCAAGCCGACACCGAAGAGTTCTTCCAGTTCGAGAAGCCTGAATATGTATTCCTCTGTGCGGCGAAGGTGGGGGGTATTCACGCAAACAGTACCTATCCTGCCGAGTTCTATTACATCAATTCGATGATAGCCTTGAATGTCATTCATGCAGCATGGAAAAGCGGTGTTGTCAAACTGATGAATCTCGGTTCATCCTGCATTTATCCCAAGCATGCACCGCAGCCTCTCAAGGAGGAGTATCTTCTCAGCTCCGCCCTCGAGCCGACCAATGAGGCGTACGCAATAGCGAAGATCGGAGCTCTGAAGATGTGCCGTTACTATAATGAACAGTACGGTACGGACTTCATTTCAATGATGCCGACGAATCTGTACGGCCCCGGAGATAATTATCATCCTGAAAATTCTCATGTTCTCCCGGCTTTGATTCGTAAGTTTCATGAAGCGAAAGTGCAGGGAACCACGGTAACGCTCTGGGGAGACGGCTTGCCCCGGCGCGAGTTCCTCTATTCCGATGATCTTGCCGAGGCAGCAGTTTTCCTGATGCAGAAGTACGGCTGGCAAACAATAGGCGAGTTTATAAATGTAGGAACCGGTGAAGATCTTACAATTAAAGAGCTTGCTGATTTGATAGCGGATATTGTCGGTTACCAGAGTGATATTAAGTGGGACACAACAAAACCGAATGGGACTCCACGGAAACTGCTCGATGTAACGAGGCTTCATTCCCTCGGCTGGAAGGCCCGTGTACCGTTGAGAGAGGGAATAAACCGGGCATACCAGGCTTTCCTGAAGGAGCAGGAGTAATGCAAAATATCCTTGTCACCGGCGGAGCGGGTTTTATCGGCTCCAATTTCATCAGATATCTTCTGTCGGAGAAGAATGGCTATGCCGGGAGAATTATCAATCTTGACAAGCTAACCTATGCGGGTAATATAGAGAATCTCGAGGATTTTACACAGGACCCCCGGTATATATTCGAGCAGGCAGATATTGCTGATAGACCGGTCATTGAAGAGATTTTTCAGAAATATGAAATAGATACAGTTGTTCATTTTGCCGCAGAGAGCCATGTGGACCGATCTATTCTTGGACCTGAAGAGTTCATCCGGACAAATGTCTTCGGGACCTTTACCCTCCTCGATGCGGCGCGGAAATACTGGAAGGGTCGGAAAGACGTGTTGTTTCAGCATGTATCGACCGATGAAGTGTATGGATCTCTGGGGCCCGAGGGTTATTTTTACGAGAATTCATGCTATGATCCGAGAAGTCCGTACAGTGCGAGCAAGGCCGGAAGCGATCACCTGGTAATGGCTTATTATCATACCTATGGACTTCCTGTGACTATTTCCAACTGTTCCAACAACTACGGTCCGTATCAGTTTCCGGAAAAACTGATTCCCCTCATGATCCTGAACATGCTCGAAGATAAACCATTACCAGTGTATGGGAAGGGACTGAATGTACGCGACTGGCTGTATGTTACAGATCATTGTGACGGTATCTGGAGGGTGATTGAAAGAGGAATTCCGGGGAACAAGTACAACTTCGGCGGAGATGCGGAGAAGAAGAATATTGATGTAATCCACGATCTCGCAAGTGTAGTGGCGGAATTCACCGGAAAGCGGAAAGATGCATTATTGAAACATGTTACTTACGTAGCTGATAGGCCCGGTCATGATCTGCGGTATGCCATCGACAGCAGCAAATCAAAGCGTGAACTGGATTGGCATCCTGCGACTTCTTTCACAACCGGCCTTGAAAAGACGGTGTCCTGGTACCTTCAACACATGGAGTGGGTGGAGAACATACGAAGCGGCGAATATCGTCAATGGATAAAGACAAACTATGAGGAGAGAGAGGAACAAGCATCAATATGAATGAACTGGAAGAAAATTGGACACAAATCATAAAGCCAAAAACGGGCTGGTTTGATATTCATCTCGGAGAGCTGTGGCGTTACAAGGACCTGATCGGGCTTTTCGTGCGCAGGGACTTCGTGGCAATATACAAGCAGACCATTCTGGGGCCCTTGTGGTTCATTATTCAGCCGTTATTTACCACGGTTATTTTTACCATCGTATTTGGAAATATAGCCAAGATCTCCACAGATGGGCTGCCACAAGTTCTGTTCTATTTCTCGGGTACCATTGTCTGGACCTATTTCTCATCATGCCTATCGAAGACAGCAGATACCTTCAATACGAACAGAGATATTTTCGGCAAGGTGTACTTCCCAAGACTGACTGTACCGATATCGATCACGATTACGAATCTCATAACCTTTGCCATACAGTTTGCTGTTCTGATTGCTCTGATTGTCTATTATAAAATTATCGGCTCAACGGTGAGCCCTAATATTCTCATGCTCACACTTCCGCTCCTCCTGATTCAGATGGCGGCGCTTGGCCTTGGGGTGGGTATCATTATCAGTTCCATGACGACAAAATACAGGGACCTGCAGTACCTCATTGGTTTCGGAGTACAGCTCTGGATGTATGCCACTCCGATCGTATATCCGATTTCAGAGATACCGGAAAAGTGGCGATGGGTCATGATCCTGAATCCGATGTCATCAGTTACGGAATCTTTCCGTTATGCTTTTCTGGGAGCAGGAGGAGTAAGCCTGGAACAAAACCTTATCAGTGTGGGAATAACACTGGGCTTACTGATTATGGGTATAATTCTCTTTAGCCGGGTAGAGAAAACATTCATGGATACCGTGTAGATTCGAGGAAGGAAAAGCAGGAAATGAGCGTAATACTTAAGATTGAAGATGTCTGGAAACAGTATCGGCTTGGTGTAATAAACCACGGCCTTTTATACAAGGATATTCAGAGCTACATTGCAAGAAAGCTGGGCAGACCTGATCCCCACCTTCCAGAAGATATGCAGTATACTTCTACTCAGGGCGACCGATTCTGGGCGCTCAAAGATATCAACCTGGATATTGAACAGGGTGACAGAATAGGAATTATCGGTCGAAACGGGGCGGGAAAATCTACTTTATTAAAGATTCTTTCCAGAGTAACCACTCCTACACGCGGACAGGTAAAGATAAAGGGGAGGATTGCAAGTCTACTTGAAGTGGGAACGGGATTTCATCCGGAACTAACGGGTAGAGAAAATGTGTACCTGAACGGCGCCATTATGGGTATGAATAAAAGAGAAGTCGCAAAAAAACTAGATGAGATTGTATCCTTCGCCGGTGTAGAAAAGTTCATAGATACTCCCGTAAAGCGCTATTCAAGTGGTATGAGAGTAAGATTAGCATTTTCAGTAGCCGCCCATTTAGATCCAGATATATTAATCGTTGATGAGGTGCTGGCTGTCGGTGACGCAGAGTTTCAAAAAAAAGCATTGGGAAAAATGGAGGATGTAAGTAAAGAAGAAGGTCGTACAATTCTATTTGTTAGTCATAATATGTCAGCAATAAATAGGTTATGTAAAGATTGTATAGTATTAAAAGAAGGAATTATTATACTACAAGATCAGGTTGAAGAAGCAATAAACACTTATCTATCGATGTATCTTTCGTATGAGACAATTTTTGTTAAGAAAAATGATCCAAATAAACCAATTACATTGAGAAAGGTTTTTTTAGAAAAAGAAAATAATCTAATTCAATATAGTAGTCCAATAAATATAAATATTGAATACCAAGTTAACAAAAAAATTACGAATTGTACAGTTTGGATGGCACTGGAAACAATGAATGGGGGTATGGTTTTCACAACTGCTGACTACGACACTAATCCAGAAGTATTAGGACAAAGAGAGATAGGGTATTATTCCGCATGTGTAAATATACCTGGGTCTTGGCTAAATAGTGGTGAATATGTAGTGATTGTGGGAATTGTGGAAAATAATCCATTGGTTGTCCATGAAAGAACAGAGACAATAAGATTTAAAGTTGATGAGGTAGGCTCCCCGGGTTACTTAATTAGAAGCGGAGGAAGAAGAGGTGTATTACAGCCTTTTATAAATTGGGAGTATTCGATTGTTGATGAAACAACAAGGTGATAAGTGAATTTTAACTATATCAATAAATCATAGATATTATGGAGTTTTTTTCGTGATAGATTTGAGTTTAATTTTAGGAAGAGAAGATAACTTTTTTAGTTCTGATATTCAAAAACATTATGATGAGATAAATGAAATTGTAAGAAATTCTTCATCTTTAGTTATTGGTGGCGCAGGTTGCATAGGACAAGCGACCGTAAAAGAAATATTCAAAAGAGGTCCGAAAAAACTTTATGTGGTCGACTTGAGTGAGAACAATTTAGCTGAACTGGTGAGGGATCTGCGCAGCTCGATCGGGTACATCAAGGGGGATTTTCGCACTTTTGCTATAGATGTCGGATCATATGAATTTGAACTGTTTTTACAGGCCGAAGGTCCCTTTGACTATATTCTGAATCTTTCAGCATTAAAGCATGTGCGCAGTGAACGGGATCCGTACACCCTGATGCGGATGATTTATGTTAACATATGTAATATTGCCAGAAACATTGAATATGCTGAACCGATGGGCTTAAAGAAATACTTTTCCGTTTCTACTGATAAAGCGGCAAATCCGGTAAATCTGATGGGTGCAACCAAGAGAATCATGGAACTTCTGCTCTACAGTAGAAGTGATACCATACAGGTTTCTACAGCACGCTTTGCGAATGTTGCCTTCTCTGATGGCAGTTTACTGCATGGATTTAATCAGCGGCTAATGAAAGATCAGCCGATTGCAGCCCCGAATGATGTAAAAAGATATTTTATAACTCCTGAGGAGTCAGGAAGATTATGCATGCTTTCGGCTATCTTAGGGGAAAATCGGGATGTATTTTTTCCAAAGTTTCAGGAAAGCTTTCATTTGGTTGACTTTCAGTCTATCGCTGAAGAATACTTGAAGCAGCAAGGTTATGAACCCTATCGCTGTAAGGATGAAGAAGAGGCCCGTCGGAAAGTCGTTGAACTCAAGGGAACCGGGAAATGGCCATGTTTTTTCTCGGCGAGTAATACTACAGGGGAAAAAGCGTTTGAAGAATTTTATACAACAGATGAAAAGGTAATTACAGACAGGTTTCATGAAATAGGTGTGGTGGTTAACGAAAAATTTGAAAGAGCTTCTGTAGATTCGTTTCTCAAGTCAATTGAGGCTATGCGTACAAGTAGGTCGTGGACGAAAGAAGAACTTATAGAACAAATTAGTATGATTGTACCTGAGTTGGTACATGAGGAAAAGAATTTCTATCTTGATGGGAAGATGTAGCGATATGTTAAAGAATGATTATTCAGAAGTTGTAGATTTTATAAAAGAGCTCTATCGATCTGACAGTATACCGTTACATGCCCCGGTTTTCTTCGGGAATGAAAAGAAATATCTGAACGAGTGTATTGATTCTACATTTGTATCTTCAGTGGGAAAATTTGTGGATCAATTTGAAGCTGGAATCGAGGAATTTACAGGTGCAAAACGGGCAGTTGCGGCGGTGAACGGAACGAATGCGTTACAGGTAGCACTTATGCTTGTAGGGGTATCTTCTGATACTGAGGTCATTACTCAGCCGCTTACATTCATTGCTACGTGTAATGCAATAAGATATCTCTATGCTGAGCCAGTATTCATTGATGTGGATAAGGATACGATGGGCTTGTCGCCAGATAGTCTTTCTGAATTTCTGCATCACAATGGAGAGAAGAAAGACGCAGAAGTTTTCAATAAAGTGACAGGACGCAGAATTGCCGCATGTCTGCCGATGCATACATTCGGACACCCGGCGCGAATTGAAAAAATTGTTGAGATCTGCAGTGAGTGGAATATTCCAGTAGTTGAGGATGCTGCAGAATCAATAGGATCTTATAGCAATGGCCTGCATACCGGAATTTTCGGAGATGTTGGAATATTGAGTTTCAATGGAAACAAAACAATCACTACAGGCGGTGGGGGAATGATTGTAACAAACAATCAAACGATTGCTGATCGGGCAAAATACCTTACTACAACTGCTAAAAGACCGCATAAATGGGAATTCTTTCATGATCAGTTAGGATATAATTACCGGCTTCCAAATCTGAATGCTGCCCTGGGATGTGCTCAGCTGGAAAAAATTTCTGAAATACTGAATAATAAGCGAGAGACTGCGGAAGAATACAAATCATATTTCAGCGGCTGTGATGGTATCCATTTCGTTTCAGAACGGGAATCTACACGATCGAATTACTGGCTGAATTGTGTTGTTCTTCCGGATAAAAATGCACGTGATAATTTCCTGGAATTCACAAACGCAAATGGGGTAATGACAAGGCCGATATGGAATCTAATGTATCGCCTGCCGATATACAAAGATTGTTTTAGGGCGGAAACGCCGAAAGCCGAGTGGCTGGAAGAGAGAATTGTAAATATTCCTAGTGGTGTGAGATTGTGAACGAGAAAATAATACTTATCGGTGGAGGTGGTCATTGCAGATCATGTATAGACGTTATAGAACAGGAAGGAAAATATGACATTTATGGAATTATTGATGTAAGTGAAAGTATTGACAACAAAATATTCGGTTATCCAGTAATTGGATCCGATGAGGATATCCCGAAAATATGCATTGAAGTGAAAAATTTTCTTATTACCATTGGTCAAATAAAAAGTTCTGAAATAAGATATAAGCTTGTAAATAACCTTGCCGGCCTTGATGTTCATTTTCCGGTAATCATTTCTCCATTGGCTTATGTTTCTCCTCACGCATTAATAGCTGAGGGGAGCATAGTAATGCATCACGCTCTCATTAATTGTAATGTGAAAATAGGAAGACATAGTATTATCAATACAAAAGCATTAATCGAGCATGATGCAGAAGTAGGTGATTTTTGTCATATTTCAACTGGTGCAGTATTGAATGGAGCGGTACATGTGGGTGATTCATGTTTTATCGGTAGTAGTTCCGTGATAAACCATCTTGTAAATATACCCAACAAGTGTGTAATTGGCGCAGGAAGTGTGGTGAGAGAAAAAGATACTCTGCATGAGGGTAATGTCTATTCCGGGAACCCAATAAAAGAATTATATGCAAAAGAATAATATATTTATCATTGCCGAAGCAGGCGTGAATCATAATGGGAACCTCACTATTGCCAGGCAATTGGCGATGGAGGCAAAGAAGGCAGGCGCTGATGCCGTGAAATTTCAGTCTTTTGTTGCTGAGAACCTAGTCACGAAAGCTGCGTTAAAAGCTGAATACCAGCTGCATACAACCAGTTCAAAGAAATCAAATCAGTATCAAATGCTCAAAAATCTTGAGCTTTCCTTCGACGAGCAGAAAGAATTGTATGAGTATTGTCAAGAAATTGGAATCATATTTAGTTCAACGGCCTTCGATTTTGACAGTATTGATTTCTTACATTCTTTACATCTACCTTTCTGGAAAATTCCTTCTGGCGAAATAACTAATATTCCGTATTTACGAAAAATTGGATCTTTTAAATGTAAAGTGATTCTTTCAACAGGCATGTGTTCCTTAGCGGAAATTGAGATGGCTGTGAATGAGCTGGAAAAATATGGTACTGATCGGGATAATATTACCATGCTTCATTGTACAACTGAGTATCCTGCTCCATTTAATGAAGTAAATCTTTCAGCAATGATTACGATGAGGGATGCTTTTAAGCTAAAAGTGGGATATTCTGATCATACAGTCGGTATTGAGATACCAATAGCTGCAGCTGCAATGGGAGCACGGGTGATAGAAAAACATTTCACCCTCGATAGTAAAATGAATGGTCCTGATCATAAAGCTTCATTGGAGCCCGGAGAGTTGAAGAAAATGGTTACTTCGATCCGAAATGTAGAGAAGGCAATGGGTGATGGTCGAAAACAACCGCTTGCTTCGGAAATCAAGAATGTGAAAGCTGCTCGGAAGAGTATCGTTGCTAAAATCCCTATTCGCAAAGGTGAAATTTTTTCCGAAGAAAACCTGACTGTGAAGCGGCCTGGAGATGGAGCAAGCCCATTGATGTGGGATTACTTTATTGGCAAGGTAGCAGAAAGAGACTATAAAGAAGACGAAATGATATGAGTCTGCATAATAAGAAGGTTTTAATCGCAACTGGAACCCGGGCCGAATATGGGCTTCTTCGGCCGTTAATAAGGAGATTGGACTCGACCGCAGATGTTATACTATTAGTAACTGGTACGCATTTATCTCCTGAATTTGGTTATACCCTTCAGGAAATTGAAGCAGATGGATTCGAACATCTGGAAAAGGTTGAAATCCTGATGTCCTCTGATTCTTCAGTAGGTGTAGTGAAGTCGATGGGACTTGGATTAATCTCTTTTGGAGAAGTTTTTGAGCGTATTCAACCGAATCTGATAATCCTGCTTGGTGACAGATATGAGATGTTGAGTGTTGCGTCAGCAGCGATAATTATGAAAATTCCAATTGCCCATCTGCATGGAGGGGAACTTACGGAAGATTCATTTGACGAGTCTATACGTCATGCAATAACTAAAATGAGCCATCTGCATTTTACTTCAACTGAAGAATACCGCCGCAGGGTTATACAGCTAGGTGAGCAGCCGAAAAGGGTTTTTAACGTTGGTGCTATCGGTCTTGATAATATCAAGTATACAGAGCTTCTGAATAAAGATGGACTAGAAAAAGAGCTGAAAATAAAGCTAAACAAAAGAATCTTTCTTATTACATATCATCCGGTTACTTTGGAAGAGTATCCTCTGAAAAAGCAGGTTGATAATCTATTGGCAGCGTTGGAGATATTCGATGATGCGACCTTCATTCTTACAAAGGCTAATGCTGATCCAAGCGGAAGATATATCAATGATAAACTTGCTTTATGGGTTGAAAATCGGAAGAATGCACATCTTTTCGATTCATTAGGATCCCGCCGCTATCTCAGCATGCTCTGTGCTGCTGATGTAGTGATTGGGAATTCCTCAAGCGGGATAATAGAGGCCCCAGGTCTTGGGACAGTTACCGTAAATATTGGTGATAGACAAAAAGGCCGTGTGCGTGCTGATTCTATTATTGATTGTTCCTATTCAAGAGATGAAATTGTAAGATCAATAAAAAAAGCCTTGAGTAAAGAAATGATACAGGTTTTGGCAAAATCAGAAAATCCATATGGTGAGGGAAACACCTCCGAGAATATAATCAGAATATTAAATACTGTCGATTTTCCTTCCATCCTCACTAAGAAATTTTACGATTGGAAGTAATATGAAAGATATTTTTATCGATCCAACAGCCACGGTGAAAATAGCTCTTAAAAAACTTGATGCAGCCGCATCCAAAGTTTTACTAGTGGTAAAAGAAAATCACATTCTTATTGGCGCGATATCCGATGGAGATATAAGACGGCATTTATTAAACAATGGCAGCCTAGATGACTTGATTACTTCTGTCTATAATCAGGATCCCATCTCTATACAGCATAATGATCAGGAAGTAGTTAAGAAAACCCTTCTTGAAAACAAAATAGATTTAGTGCCGGTTACAGATGACAAAGGGAAGGTAATTGAAATTTACAGCTGGGAAGATGTGTTTTTTAGGAAGCCTGAAAAAAAACAGGGAAGCGCAATACTGGATCTCCCGGTTGTAGTAATGGCAGGCGGAAAGGGCACGCGTATGCAGCCTTTCACGACAGTTTTACCCAAGCCTCTTATCCCGATTGGTGATAAAACTATATTGGAGACTTTGATAGATAATTTTCGGGAATATGGAATAGATAAATTCTATTTTACCTTAAACTATCGCGGGGAGATGATTAAAGCATATTTTGATTCAATTCAAATAGACTATTACATCGAGTATGTATGGGAAAAAGAGTTTAATGGAACTGCAGGAAGCCTTTCTTTGATTCCGGAAATCAAGAATACTTTTATGGTGTCAAACTGTGACATTATTGTACGTGCTGATTATGCTGATATTTATAATTTCCATCGGTCCAGCGATGCTGCTTTAACTGTAATTTCTTCAATACAGCACCATACAATTCCTTATGGAGTTATAGAATATGCAGAAGGCGGTGTTGTTAAAGATATAACAGAGAAGCCTGAGTATTCCTTTCCCATAAATACCGGCGTATATATCCTTGAACCTAAGGTAATTGAATTTATTCCAAAAAACACTATATTTCATATGACTGATCTCATAAAAGCCTTGATAAAGAATGGTAATAAGGTTGTTACATATTTCGTAAATGAAAATGACTATATCGATATTGGGCAATGGGAAGAATATCGGGAAGCATTACGAAGGCTGAAATTATGAAAAGAAAATTTATAGCAATCATACCTGCAAGGGGAGGAAGTAAAAGGTTACCTAATAAAAATATTAAAAGCATGAATGGTAAACCTTTAATTGCTTGGACTATAGAGGCAGCTTTAAATTCAATTTCTATTGATGATGTTGTTGTTTCGACAGATATAAAAAAAATAGCTGGAATAGCACTCTCTTATGGTGCGGAAGTTCCTTTTCTTAGACCGAAAAAATATGCGTCAGATACCGCAAATTCATTTTCTGTAATACTTCATTGTATAAATTATTTAAGAAGTATTGGGAGAGAATATGAAAATGTTATTCTTTTACAGCCAACCTCACCTTTAAGAACTCATAAGCATATTGAAAAAGCAATAGAGTTGTATAATAAAAAAAATGCTAATGCCGTGTTTTCTATCTGTTTAAGTAATATCTCTCCCATTTGGATTAGTAGTATAGGAACAGATCTATCAATTAGTAATCTGATATATAATCTAAAAATTAATAGAATAGAAAATGAGTATTATCGTCTAAATGGAGCTATATATATATGTAATATAAAAGAAATGATAAAACGAAATACTCTTTTTATTGAAGAAAATGTTTTTGGATTTATTATGAGTAAAGAAGATTCTATTGATATTGATGATGAAATAGATTTTCAAGTTGCTTCAATTATATTTGAAAATAGAAATAAACAAAGATATGAGGAATAGTTTTTGTCAAATTTATTGGTTTATATAATTTCACCTATACATATTATTAATGCTATTTCCTCATTAAGAACTCAAAAGAAAGATAAAGAAAGCATTACAATCTTAATACATTGGCCTGCCCTTAAAGAAAATGAATTGGAACGAATTAAAGACATAGTAAAAAGAATATGTTATAAACAAATAACTAATTATCGAATCGTCACAATATCAACAAATAAGAAAGAAATAATAATAAAGGAGCCTATATTACAATGTAAATTATTAAAAGATATACTTGTTTTAGAGTACGTTGATGAGATATATTATTCTCATAATATTGAAGGTGGAATGTTCGATCTAATTAAAAAATGTTTTCCAAAAGCTAAGACGATCTGTTATGGTGATTCCCTAGGTTTTTTCCACAATAAAGAGTATAGATTATCTTTATATGATAGCGGCATGGATAAATTTATTAAAAGAATTAGGTATATCAAAGATTGTATTAGTAAACATCTAAATCAAAATAACAGTATTAGTACTCGTAATTATTATCCAAATTTAGTGTCTTTAATATTACCGATTGATTATTCAAATAATTCCTTAAAGAAACTTCCTTTAATAATTCCAGAAAAGCGAATGGTATTAGAGATTATTTTTAATGCAATTAGAAACTACCCTGAACTAAATATCTATCAAAATAAATTGGTAAAATATAAAGAGAATAAAAAAAAATGGATTCTGCTTACTGATAATTTTGCTGAAGCAGGATTTATAAGTATAAATGATGAAATTAATATGTGGATATCAGTTATTAAAAAAATTGCCTCTATGGGCGATATAATTATAATAAAACCACATCCAGGTGAGACTTCGAGTAGAGCTCAAATGTTAGAAAAGCTTGTTGGAGAAGAATTCGAGATAATTGAGATTGAAAAAATTTATCATAAAGTTCCGATAGAATTATTTTACGATCTTATAATAATAAGTGAAATCATTTGTATGTCTTCACCAATATTAACTCTTAAATATCTATATAATAAGGATGTATTTACCATTAGTTCTTCTAAATTCATTGAGAAATGGTTTAATAAATGGGCTTGGAAGACATTGAATACTACCTATCTATTATACAGCCAGTCTCTGGGAAAGATAGAATATTGGGACAAAAATTCTATTTTACACAGTATTGGTAATATCAACCGCAATACAAAAACAATTTTATGAGGTGGGATACACATGGTGAATAGAATAAATAATCTATTGCGGAGACTAATAAAAGATATAATTGTAAATAAATATTCAAAAAAATGGGAAATATATAAAGACTATATATTAATTGGCAATACTACTATCATTGATAATTCTGCTAGTTTGAAAATATATAATCTTTCTTCAAAAGAGTTTATAAATTTAGAAATTGGATATGGGTCACATATATTCTCTTCATTCAATATATTGAAAGAGTCAGCAAAAATAGTTATTGGAAACAATTGTCAGTTAGGTGCAGTTAATTTTATATGTGCAGAAAATATAATAGTAGGTAACGATGTATTAATGGCTTGGGGTATTACCATAATGGATAATGATTCTCATTCAATAGAATGGGAAAATAGAAGAAACGATATTAAACAATGTTATGAAGACTACTTATTAGATAAAAATAATTTCATAAAAAATAAAGATTGGACGAATGTAAAAACAAAAAAGATCATCATTGAAGATAAAGTATGGATTGGATTCAATTCTACAGTATTAAAAGGTGTTTCCATAGGAGAAGGGGCTGTAATAGGAGCAAATAGTGTTGTTGTTAGTAATATCCCAGCATGGACTGTAGCGGCAGGAAATCCAGCAAGAGTAATAAGAAAGATAAAATAGATCGATGAATATATAGATTAAGCTTTAAAGGATTAATAATGGAAGATCTAAATAAAATTCTCATAACAGGATGTAATGGTTTTATTGGACAATCATTATCAGAGAACTTTAATAGAAAAAATGTTCAAGTTATCAGGAGCTCAAGAAATATAAAAAAGGAAGATTATGATTGTTTAAAAATTCCTTTTAAAGAACATAGTATACTAGATGCAATAAACTTATATAAACCAGAAATAATAGTTCATGCTGCAGGAACAGCATCTGTAAAAGAATCGTTTTTTTCTCCTGAAGATGATTTTAATAATTCAGTAATTCCATATATTACATTGCTTGAGGCGGTAAGAAAATCAAAGCAACGACCTAAAATTTTTTATCTTTCTAGTGCATCAGTTTATGGAAATACGGATGCTCAAAATATAAAAGAAAATGAAGAAATAAAGCCAATTTCACCCTATGGATATCATAAATTTATTTGTGAGAAGATATCTGAAGAATATTCTAAGTTATATAATTTAGACGTAATTAATATTAGACTGTTCTCAGTATTTGGAAGGCTGCAAAAAAAGTTGTTAATCTGGGAGCTATATAGACAATTTAGAGAATCAGATAAAGTGATAATAAAAGGCACTGGTAATGAGACGCGTGATTATATACATGTAGATGAGATAACAAAATTCATTATAAAGCTTTATAAGGTAAATACTGATCAATGCTTAAATATAAACATAGCTAGTGGGGAAGGGATAAAGATAATAAGTGTTGCAGAAAAAATAAAATCAATAATGAAAAGTAAAAAGAAGATTGTTTGTCTAGGAAATATATTAAAAGGAGATCCTGTATATTGGCAAGCTGACATTAATCTGTTAAGAGAGTTAGCTGGGCCTTTTACTATATTAGATATTGAAAAAGGACTGAAAAGATGTATAGAAAACTGGGAATTAGAAAATGAAAATTCTAATATCAACTGAAGTATCTAGTATTCATGCAGCGAGATGGATAAATCAATTAGCTTATCAAGGAATTGATATTATTGTATTTCAACCTATTGTAAGTGAGAATAGAGTAAACGAAGACCTAAAAGCTGGGAATTTATATCTACCATTAAAGGTAGATAATTGTAAAAACTTAGAATGTAAATATTCTGTACCAAGTATTATAGGAAAAACATTATTGAGGATGGGGAAGTATGGAATAAAGATATTTCAGTCAATTCATGAAAAAAAAATGAAGAAAATCATTGAAAAAGAGAACCCTGATATAATTCATTCTCTAGGATTAAATATAAATTGGAAAAACCAATGTTTGCCTATTATGAGATGTCTTAATAAATTAGATCGGAAAATAAGTCCAAAATGGCTTTATTCATCTTGGGGAACAGATTTGGATTACTATGCAAAATTAGATAAAAATAAATATGAGGAAGTTCAACTTGTATTAAGAAATATTAATTATCTAATTACTGAATGTAAAAGAGATTATAATTTAGCAATAAAAATGGGATTTAATAAAAAATTTATGGGGTATTTTACAGGTTTTGGAGGAGTAAAAAAATTATATATAGAAGAAGCAAATAGATCTTCTAAAACAAGTAATAGAAACAAAATACTTATTAAAGGTAGAACAGTTGAAGATGGTGATCCTGTAGGAAGAGCGTTAAATGCATTGAAGGTTATAAGAAAATGTGAGGATCTATTGGCAGGATATGAAATTGTTGTACAAGCATCTAAAAGATCCGGGGTAATTCAAAATGAAATCAAAATAATTAGAGATAATACAAAACTAAATATATATTCAATATCAAATTTAGAATATGACCACTTAATGAAAATATATGCAGAATCTAAGATTTTTATCTCTTTGACCGTTAATGACGGAATTCCTAGTAGCTTACTCGAAGCAATGACTTATGGAGTGTTACCAATATTTTCTAATATAGATTCAATAAAGGAGATAATTGAAGATAACATAAATGGACTATTAGTAGATCCAACTAGTGATAAATCAATAAATATGGCATTAAAAAAAGCAATAAATGATAATGTTTTTGTTGATAAAGCTGCGATTATTAATAAAGAAATGATATCTACTATCTATAGTGAAGATATTATAAAGGATAAAGTAATAAAAATGTATTATTCAATATTAGAGAATTAATAACATAGAATTGGGACGTTGGATACTATATAGTGAAGAAATGAATAATCCTTTAGTAACAATTATTATTCCTGTGTATAATGGAGAGAAATACCTTGAAGAAGCTATAATTAGCGCTTTGGAACAGACGTACAAAAATATTGAAGTAATTGTTGTAAATGATGGATCTGACGATAATGACGCAACAAAAAATATTGCATGTTCATTTGGAAGTAAAATTAGGTATTACGATAAGTTAAATGGAGGAGTTTCTTCTGCATTAAATTTGGGCATAGAAAAAATGAATGGAAAGTATTTTTCTTGGTTAAGTCATGATGATATATACTATAAAAATAAAATCCAGAGACAGATATCATTTATAAATAACAAGACTGATAATAATGATTGCATTCTATATTCAGATTTTAATATAATAGATGAAAATTCTAATGTTATACAGAGTATTCAAATAGAAGATATCGGAAATGATATTTTTAAATACTGGTTAATGACAGAGAGCCGCTTAAATGGTTGTACTCTATTAATTCCTGCCAAAGCCTTTCAGATATGTGGTGTATTTAATACTAACCTAAAAACAACTCAAGACTATGATTTGTAATTCAGATTCGCTGAAAAGTTTAAATTTTTTAAAGTTCCAGAAATACTTGTGGGCCTGAGGAGTCACAATGAACAATCAACTAAGAAATACGAAGATGTTGTAATAAAAGAATGCAATGAACTGAGAATTGGTTTTTTCGATTCAATATATAAAAAGTTTGAAGAAAAATTAGTCTATCATTATTTATATGTAATGAAAATATTCTATAGAAGAGAATTTTTTTCTGCTGCTGAGCATGTGTTAAATTTTATTGAAAGAAATAGTAAATCAAAAAGTTTAAAGATAAAATTCCTTGGTATATTATATAGATTATTAATAAATATAAAGGTGTTGTTAAAAACTTGAAGATATTAATTATTGCATTTTCTGATAGCATTCATACAGCTCATTGGATAAGGCAAATATATGAAAATGATTGGGAAATATATATCTTTCCATCAGTAGTATCAAATAAAATGCATACTGGATTGGAGAAGGTAAATATATGCATACCATATCTACTAAAAGAAAATTCTAATCTCATATCAGAAATAATATCTCGTTTCTATTCAGGTTTTATGGATATGATCTTTCCAAGCTATTATGGAAGACGTCTTGCAAGGTATATTAAGCGAATCAAACCCGATGTTATTCACACACTTGAAACTCAACACGCCGGCTACCTCTTATTATCCGTAAAAGAAAAATATTTTAAGAATAAAAAATTTCCCATGTGGTGGCACACAAACTGGGGAAGCGATATTTATCTATTTGGAAGACTTGAAAAGCATAAAAAAAGGATTAGAAAAGTTCTCTCACATTGTGATTATTATTCTTGTGAGTGTCAAAGGGATGTCAGGTTAGCTAAAGAATTTGGATTTAAAAATGAGGTCTTACCAGTTTATCCAAACAGTGGTGGTTTTGAAATAGATACATTAAAAAAATTAAAAAGAAATAACAACAATACATCTAACAGAAAAATTATAATGCTGAAAGGGTATCAGGGGTGGGCAGGACGGGCCTTTGTTGGCCTGCGGGCGCTTACAATAGTAAAAGATATTCTCGAGGACTATTATGTAGTAATATATTCTTGTGAAGGAGAGCCAGTTGAAATAGCTGCAGAATTATTCCGTTTAGAAACAGGTATAGAAATGAAAATTCTGCCGAGAAGTACACCGCATGAAGAGATATTGAGATATCATAACAACGCCAGAATATCTATAGGACTCAGTATTAGCGATGCAATTAGCACTAGTTTCCTCGAAGCGATAGCAATGGGTTCCTTTCCAATACAGTCTTATACTTCTGCTGCTGATGAATGGATCAAAGATGGAAAGACAGGTATGCTTGTGCCGCCGGAGGATCCGGACAAGGTTGCGGAAGCAATAAAGAAAGCTAAAAATGATAATAAACTCGTAGATACTGCAGCGCGGATTAATTGGTCTACTGTTTTTAATAGACTTGATTATTATGATCTCAAAGCAAAGACAATTGCATCATATGAAAAAATTTACGAAGACTCAAAAAAAGGACAGTAGGTAATGAAATTATTGATACTGGGAAGTACCGGTATGCTCGGGCATTCTCTTGTTTTCTATTTTAATAAAAAAAGGTATGATGTAACAGCTACCGCTAGAAAGTTAGATAATTCTATTAAAGATGTATACTCAAAAAGTACTGATGTAAAAATAATTGAGGAAGTTGACGCGGAACAATTTAACTCTGTCTATAAAGCAATTGAATATGTCAAACCAGATGTAGTGATAAACTGCATTGGTGTTATCAAGCAGCTCAAAGCAGCAAAGGACCCAATCACTGCTATTACTATTAACTCTCTTTTTCCTCATCAATTAGCCAATGCGTGTGCCATGCATAATGCGCGTCTAATTCATATAAGTACTGATTGTGTGTTCAATGGCAGGAAAGGGAATTACACTGAAGATGATCCTTCTAACGCTGAGGATCTCTATGGAAGAACAAAGTATCTCGGAGAAGTTGATTACAAGCACGCGATAACTCTCAGGACTTCCATAATCGGTCATGAGATCAATAGTAAAGTATCTTTGATAGATTGGTTCTTAAGCCAGGAGAAAACTGTATACGGGTACTCAAAGGCTCTTTATAGTGGCTTTCCAACTATTGAAATCGCCGAAATAATCGATACGTATGTATTACCAAATATTGATCTTCATGGATTGTATCATGTCTCATCAGATTCAATCTCAAAATATGATCTATTGAAATTAGTAGCAAAGAAATATGGTAAAGATATTGAGATTCATAGAGATGATTCGGTAAAAATCGACAGAACATTGAATTCTGATAGGTTTCGTACCGCTACGGGATATACTCCCCCTTCCTGGCAGAAGCTTATCAGCAAGATGTATGCTGATTATGATAACAGACGGTTTTTATATTATGATACTACCAATGAGTGAAGGAGATACATAAACTAATGTTTAAAGGGAAAACCCTACTGATAACCGGAGGTACCGGTTCATTCGGAAATGCGGTTGTAAACCGGTTTCTTCATACTGATGTGCAAGAGATCAGGATCTTAAGCCGTGATGAAAAGAAACAGGAAGACATGCGTATACGGCTGAGAAATGAAAAGCTGAAATTTTATATCGGCGATGTTCGCGATTATGTAAGTGTTAGTACTGCAATGAGAGGTGTTGATTATGTATTCCACGCAGCTGCATTAAAACAGGTCCCCTCTTGTGAGTTCTATCCGATGGAAGCAGTAAGGACAAATGTACTGGGTACTGAGAACGTGTTGAATGCTGCAATCGACAAGGCAGTAAAGAAGGTAATTGTTTTAAGTACGGACAAGGCAGTGTATCCCATTAATGCAATGGGGTTGACCAAAGCTCTACTTGAAAAGGTAATGATCGCCAAATCGAGGACTATCAAGGAAAACCAGACTGTTCTTTGCGGTACGCGGTATGGAAATGTAATGGCCTCAAGAGGTTCAGTAATACCGCTTTTTATCAATCAGATCTTAAAGAAAGAAGCGATTACCATTACCGATCCGAACATGACTCGTTTTTTAATGTCCCTTGACGAAGCGGTAGATCTTGTTCTGTATGCATTCAAGCATGGAAAGCAGGGCGATATGTATGTACAGAAATCTCCAGCTTCCACAATAGGAGATCTAGCAAAGGCACTCGTGGAATTATTCGAGGCTGATAATGAGATAAAAATAATAGGGACAAGGCATGGGGAAAAGCTTTTCGAGACACTGGTAAATCGGGAGGAAATGGTGAAAGCGATTGACCTTAAAGAGTATTTCAGAATACCTGCCGATAATAGAGATCTCAATTATAACAAGTATTTTGTAGAAGGAGAAGTCGAGGTCTCACAGCAGATTGACTATAACTCACATAATACGAAGCGTCTTAATGTTGAAGAAGTAAAACAATCGGTATCCTCGTTGAAAGAAGTACAGGATGCACTGATGAAGTACAAGGAACTTACATGAAGGTGATGACGATTGTCGGTACACGTCCAGAGATTATTAAGCTATCATGTGTAATAAAAAAACTGGACAGCTTCACAGAGCACGTTCTTGTACACACAGGACAGAACTACGATTATGAACTGAATAAAATATTTTTCGATGAGCTTGATCTACGTAAGCCTGACTATTTTCTAGATTCAGCTGAAGATACACTCGCGAGAACCATAGGAAATGTTATTATTAAAATTGATGAAGTATTAGAAAAGGAACAACCGGAAGCTATTCTTGTACTCGGTGATACAAACAGTTGTCTTTCTGTTATACCGGCCAAGAGAAGGAAGATCCCCATATTTCATATGGAGGCTGGTAATCGCTGCTATGATCAGCGGGTGCCTGAAGAGATAAATCGTAAAATTGTAGATCACACATCAGATATCAATATGCCATACAGTTCAATTGCAAGAGAGTACTTGCTTAAGGAAGGTTTCCCAGCTGAGCAAATTATTAAAACAGGAAGCCCAATGTTTGAAGTACTAGACAGTTATAAGAAATTGATAGATGATTCTGATGTACTTTCTCGATTGAATCTTCAAAGGGGAAAGTATTTTGTAGTGAGTACTCATCGCGAAGAAAATGTAGACGATAAAATGCGCTTGTTAAAAATAGCAGATACTTTAAACGAATTATGTAAAAAATATTCCTATCCAATTATTCTTTCAGCTCATCCGCGGACAAGCAAACGTATAGATTCATATTCAATACAATTGCACGAATTGGTCAAAACATTAAAGCCGTTGGGATTTATTGACTATTCTAGGCTGCAACAGGATGCATTCTGTGTAATTTCAGACAGTGGAACGATAACGGAAGAGTCATCTATTCTGAATTTTCCTGCCATTAACCTGCGGGAATCTCATGAAAGACCTGAAGGTATGGAAGAAGGGGTAGCAATACTATCCGGACTAAGTAAAGCAAGGGTGATTGAGTCAATTCCTATTGCAGTATCTCAGAAGAGGGGTATAGAGAGAACAATTCCAATGGTAAAAGACTATTATGCGCCAAATGTATCTGAAAAGGTACTAAGAATAATCATGAGCTACACTGACTATGTTAAGAAGAGGGTATGGTACATTCATGAGTGAAGATTTCAATCCTCTAGTATCAATTGTTATCCCTGTATATAATGGGTCAAATTATCTGCGGGAAGCAATAGATAGTGCGTTGAATCAGAAATATAGAAATATAGAAGTATTAGTAATAAATGATGGTTCGAATGACAATGGAGCAACAAGTGCGTTAGCATTATCATACGGCAATAAAATTCGGTACTTTGAAAAAGAAAATGGTGGTGTTGCGAGCGCTCTTAATTTAGGCATTAAAGAGATGCGGGGTGAATATTTTTCATGGCTGAGTCATGATGATGTATATAATAGCAATAAAATTAGAACACAAATTGAATATCTACGAGGAGTGGATTATAGAAAAATTGTTTTATACAGTGATTATTGTTGCATAGATGAAAAGTCCGAACTTATATCATGTATTGATTTGAATTTAACAGATGCTAAAAATTTTTATTATAATCTAATAATGGAAGGAATTCACGGATGTACTTTACTTATACCAAAAGAATGTTTTGTGAAAAAAGGAATGTTTAATGAGAAGCTAAAAACTACACAAGATTATGATCTATGGTTCAGATTTGGTGAGGAATATGAGTTTAAGCATATTCCTTCTCATCTGGTTCAATACAGGCTTCATTCTGAACAGGATAGTATTAAAAAAGATAGATATTGTCTCGATGAGCGGAATAACTTGTTTATTAATGCTATGAACAGCATTAACAACAAGATGGAACATCTTGACTGGTTTTTTAATTTTTCAAAATCATTTTTAAAAAGTAATCTATACAGAGCTTCCATTAGTGCACTTCGTATTTACTTTTATAATGGTCTGTCTCAAGAATATCTCTTAAGAAAAAGTGAAGCATTTTGTAAATCTCTAGTGCTTTTTATTTATATATTTTTAAAATATTTGTATCGATCAACATTTCTGTTAAATAGACACTGATAATGAAAATACTTTTTATAGGCACTAATCTGTATTCCGGTGGCGCAGAACGTGTTTTATCAGAAATTGCTAACGGTTTATACTTATTGGGACATAAGATTTTTGTCTTTACAATGGAAGAAAATAATAGAATTATTTATCCCTTGAATAAGAATATTACTTTGTTCGAGAATCATAGAAGAAAAAGACTAAACTTCTTAAAAGCAGTCTTTTCTATCAGAAACTGTGTAAAAACAAATAATCCTGATGTTATAATTTCATTTCTTCACGTCAATAATATACTGACAATTCTTGGTCTATTAGGATTAAAAAAGAAGCTGTTTATTACAGAACACTCTCATCCGGCATATGATATTCTTCATTTTCCTTGGAATGTGCTGAGAAATATACTTTATATGAAAGCAACATTGCTTATAAGTGTTAGTAATGGAGTATCTGATTATTTTTCTTTTATGAGTAAATCAAAGAAATTTGTTATAAATAACCCATTGCCCCATGAAATTGAGAAATATTCAAAAAAACAATTCCTTGAAAAGAGTTCAGTTAATTCTGATAGGCATTACATAGTTGCGATGGGAAGATTACATAACAGTAAAGGTTTTGATATATTAATTTCAGCCTTTAGTCTTATTGCTGAAGAAAATATTGAATGGGATCTTATTATAATTGGAGAGGGTTCCGAGAGAAAAGCACTTGAGGATCTTATAAAAGACCTAAATCTCAATAATAGAGTAGTTCTTGCTGGATCCATTAAGAACCCATTTCACTATCTCCGTAACTCTGAAATTTTTGTAATGTCTTCTCTACATGAAGGTTTTGGAAATGTTATTATTGAAGCAATGGCCTGTGGACTACCAGTAGTAAGTTTTAATTGTCCGTGTGGACCGGGAGAGATTATTACTGATAATGTAGATGGAATTTTAGTAGAGACAGGTAATAAATTTGCACTTGCTTATACATTAAAGGACTTAATAAAAGATACTAAAAAAAGAAGACGAATTGCCTCAGCAGGAATAAAAAGATCTAAAGATTTTGAGATCAGTGAAATTATCAAGAAGTGGGAAAAACTATTGAAAGCCAAGGTTTAGAAGTTATGAACAACATATCAATATTGATCTCCAGCTGCAGCAAGTACAGGGATACATGGAAGCCTTTTATTTTCTTCATGAGAAAATATTGGTCGGAATGTACACTGTCAATCTATCTGGGTGCAAACGGTGAAAAGTACCTGGATATGGTACCTGAAGGTGTACAATATATCTGCACAGGTCCTGATGAATCATGGAGTAAAAACCTGGCTGATTATCTCGATCAAATAGATACAAAGTATGTGCTGTTGTTTCTGGATGATTTTCTGCTTACAGCAAAGCCGAATATTGAGATGTTGGAGCGCGGGTTGGAGCTGGCCGAATTATACGATGCACCATATGTGCGTCTCAATGCTAATCCCGGTCCTGATGTGGTAATAGATGAAAATTTCGGTACTATCAACAAGTACTCTGAATACAGGGCTACCCTCGATATTGCTATCTGGGATAAATATTTTTTACAGCAGTTATGTGCATATGATTTTGATCCATGGAGGTTCGAACGGTACGCAGGCATCGTCGATCAATCTTTGAGCAAAGTATTTATCAGCGCCAATGAGAAGTATTTCCCGCGGATACATTTCATTGAGAAAGGTAAATATTTCCCGATGGTCCCGGATTATTTTCGGGAGGAAGGCTTTGTGTGGGCAAATGAGGGACATCGGGAAATCATGAAATCGGATGGGCCGGGGAACACAAGAAGTGTTAGCTCTAAGGGTTCGATTAAAAATCTGCTGGGGGAGATTCTCCCTCCATACATTGTCTTTCTAATAAAAAGAATGAAATTAATGTTGAGGATGTTATAATGAAAGGGATTATACTTGCAGGCGGAGCTGGTACAAGGCTTCATCCCATTACCCGCGTTGTATCAAAGCAGCTTCTCCCCATCTATGATAAACCGATGATCTACTATCCTCTCTCCGTTCTCATGCTCGCGGGGGTCCGTGAGATCCTGATTATCTCTACACCTGAGGACATACCGAGGTTCGAGGAGTTGTTGGGCACCGGAGAACAGTGGGGCTTGTCTCTATCCTATGCAGTCCAGCCTCGGCCGGAGGGGCTCGCGCAGGCATTTCTTATAGGGGATGATTTTATCGGAGATGACTCTGTATGTTTGATCCTGGGAGATAATATTTTCTTTGGACAGGGGCTTACGGACCTAATGACAGAGGCTAGAATGAGAGATTCGGGCAGCACGGTATTTGCATATCAAGTAATGGATCCATGTCGTTTCGGAGTGGTCGAAATCGATAAAGATAAGCGGGCTCTGTCGGTGGAAGAGAAGCCTAAATATCCAAAATCGAATTATGCGGTAACTGGTCTCTATTTTTATGATAAAAAAGTCGTTTCCTATGCTAAGCAGCTTACACCGTCCAGGCGTGGAGAGCTTGAGATCACCGATCTGAACCGCATGTATCTCGAAGCTGGAGAACTCTATGTACAGATCATGGGGAGGGGATTTGCCTGGCTCGATACAGGCACATTCGATTCGATGGTTGAGGCCGGGCAGTTCGTTCAGACTATCGAAAAGCGTCAGGGATTTAAAATAGCATGCCTCGAAGAGATAGCGTATCACAAGGGTTGGATTGAAAAAAAGGATGTTGAAGCTATTGCAAAAAGGATGAAAAACTCGCCATACGGCAAGTACTTAATAAGTCTCCTGGATTAGGAAGCTATACATTATGCAGTATGTAAAAGTAATAAGACATCAACCTGTAATTGATGAAAGGGGAAATCTCCTTGCACTGGAGGGGAATCGGAACATACCGTTTCCCATACGGCGGATTTACTATCTCTACAGCCTGTCAAAAACCGGCAGACGCGGCTTTCATGCGCACAAATCATTGAAGCAGGCAGTATTCTGTGTAAGCGGATCATGTGTTTTTAAGCTTGATAATGGAATCGAACAAATGGAAATACGTCTCGATTCACCCGAAGAGGGTATTTTAATTTCCGGGCCAGTCTGGAGAGAAATGTATAATTTCTCTCCAGACTGTGTAATCATGGTATGTGCCGATCAACATTTTGATGAAAGTGACTATATACGTGATTATAAGGAATTTATCGAATACACTGATACACAGAAAAATCTTCGGCAGATACCATTTCTTTCACTGAAAGCTGTAAATAGTCAATACGAAGCCGATTTTTCAGATGCGTATGACAGAGTGACACAAAGCGGCTGGTATCTTCTCGGCAAAGAGGGTGCGGCTTTCGAACATGAGTTTGCACAGTACTGCGGCGTAGATCATTGCATCGGAACGGCGAACGGTCTTGATGCGCTTCGGATCATCTTTACGGCCTATAAAGAACTCGGTGTATTGGGTGAAGGTGATGAAGTTATTCTTCCTGCAAATACATTCATAGCTTCCGTGCTTGCCGTAACCGCAGCGGGCCTTACTCCTGTGCTGGTTGAGCCTGATGAGAAAACATACAACCTCGATCCGGATTCGTTCGAGAGCCATATCAGCCAGAGGACGAAAGCCGTCATGCCTGTTCATCTATACGGACAGCTTGCGGATATGGATAAGATTACACGGATTGCTGCAAAGCATGATCTCAAGGTCATAGAAGATGCAGCGCAGGCGCACGGTGCGGAGGACGGAAAGGGAAGAAAGGCCGGAAGTTTTGGAGATGCCGCAGGATTCAGCTTCTATCCCGGGAAAAACCTTGGATGTCTCGGAGATGGGGGAGCTGTGGTCTGCAGGGATGCAGAGCTTGCACGAATTGTACGTGCGCTGGGGAACTACGGCTCCTACGAGAAGTACGTTCATCAGTACAAGGGGCTGAACTCCCGACTGGATGAACTGCAGGCGGCTTTCCTGAGAGCCAAACTGAAGGGACTCGATAAGGACAATCAGCGGAGACGGTGTGTTGCTGACCGGTATCTGCAAGAGATAAATAATTCCGCTGTGATCCTGCCGGCAGTAGATAGAGCTGAATCGCACGTGTGGCATCTCTTTGTCGTGCGTGTGAAGAAGCGTGAGGAGTTCCAGAAATACTTGAGAAACTGCGGAATTGGTTCACTCATTCATTATCCGATCCCGCCGCACAAGCAGGTTGCCTATAAGGAGTTCGAGGAGTTTACCTTCCCGATCACGGAAGCTATTCATCGTGAGGTCGTTAGTCTGCCGATGAGCCCTGTGCTGAGTGAAACGGAGATCGATTACGTGATCAGGTGTGTGAATGAGTTCGTATAAATACCGGTTCACCATATTTACGCCCTGTTACAACAGCGAGAAGTTTATTCACCGCGTATATGACAGCCTCGAAGCGCAAAGCTTTCGGGATTTCGAATGGTTGGTTATAAACGATGCTTCTACCGATGGAACCTCAGATATCCTGCATGAGTACAGAAAAAAGGCAAGTTTTCCCGTAAGACTGATAGAACTCCAGCAGAACCAGATGCTGATGAAGAACTTCAATCTTGCGGTACAGGAAGCGCAGGGTGAGTTTTTTCTCACTGCCGGCCATGATGATGCCTTCGAATCAGACGCATTATATATTTTCAATGGAATTTGGAATAGTTATAATCTCGAACGGCAATCAAGTCTCTCCGGTGTTATATGCAACTGTAAAGATCAGTATGGTAAATTGATCGGTACAGAGTTCCCCTCATCTCCACTGGTTACCAATATCTTTCATATGCGTCTTGAACTGAAGGTAAAGGGAGAAAAATGGGGTTTTACCCGTACCTCAATAATGAGGGAATTTCCATTTAATACCCTCATTGATCAATATGTACCCGAGTTCACTGTGTGGAATGCAATAGGTTCAAAATACGATACAGTTCACATAAATGATGCCTTGAGAATTTACTATCGTAATGAAGATGAACATGTTTCGTTGAGCAATAGCAGGACACTGCGATTTATCAATGGATACCGGTTTGGTGAACTGGAGATACTCAATAGATACGTTGATCATTACTACAAAGCTCCTAAGGAGCTTTTTTTCTCGATGTTAAACTACATCAGGCTTTCACTGCACTGCTCCAAGTCTTTCACCCAGATTATAGGAGAAGTGCATAGATCAATCGTAAAAGTGTTCATAATACTTTTATTCCCCTTGGGAATGGCAAAAGCACAATTGGATAAATTGCAGGGCAGAATATGATTAAAATCCACAAATGGGCTGATGTGCAGAGCAGTCAGATCGGTGAGGAGTCATCGGTCTGGCAATTCTCGGTAATACTGAAAGGGGCAGTGATCGGGAAAAACTGCAATGTAAACGCACACTGTTTTATCGAGAATGATGTAATCATCGGAGACAATGTAACGGTGAAGTGTGGAGTGTACCTCTGGGATGGCATGCGGATAGGAAGCAACGTTCACCTTGGTCCCAACGCGACTTTTACGAATCATCGATATCACCGATCCAAGGAATACCCTCCCGAATACCCGGTTACCACGATCGAGGATTTCGCTTCAATAGGAGCTCACGCCGTTATATTACCGGGTATAACCATCGGCACGTATTCACTGATCGGAGCCGGAGCGGTGGTGACCAAAGATGTTCCTCCGCACACATTGTGGTATGGAAATCCAGCGGTGCAGAGGGGCTATGTGTGTAAGTGCGGAACACCACTGGATGATACTATGACCTGCCCTGCATGCGGCTGGAAATACAAATTGTAGTAGTAGGGTTCATTAATCATGTGCGGCATTACCGGCTTTGTAGACCCGACTGATCAATCGGATATGGATATCCTTCGCAGGATGACTGATGTGCAAACACATCGTGGTCCTGATGATGCGGGATATGAGATATATCCTCATACTCACTCGAATTCTTCCGGAAGGACCGGCTTCGGACAGAGGAGATTGAAGATAATCGATCTCTCGGCATCAGCTCGACAGCCGATGCGCAAACACGGACTCTCCATTGTGTTCAACGGTGAGATCTACAATTACCGTGAAATACGTGACGAACTTACAGCAATAGGAGAAACCTTTTTTTCTCATTCGGATACGGAGGTTATTCTCTCGGCCTTTCATCGTTGGGGAGTGGAGGCGGTTCATCGGTTTATCGGCATGTTCGCGTTTGCTATTCGTGACGAAGCAAAGGGGTGTCTGTATCTATTCCGCGATCGTGCGGGAGTAAAGCCGCTGTACTACGCCGCATACAAGAGACTGTTTATCTTCACATCGGAGCTGAAGAGCCTTCATCAGCATCCGTTATTTAGACCGGAAATAGATTTATCGTCACTTGGATTATTTTTCCAATACGGATACATCAATGCTCCGTATTCGATCTTTCAAAATGTCCGCAAGCTTCTTCCCGGCCATTTCCTTATTATTGATGAAAAAAGTCTCGAATACCAGGAACGTACATATTGGAGTGTCTACGACTGTTACAATAAGCCGAAGTTTGATATTCCATTCGAAGAGGCTTCCGATGAGCTGGAGAGAATTTTCAAATCCGCCTTCAAGTACAGAATGGTTTCCGACGTACCGGTGGGTGTGTTCCTGAGCGGAGGGTATGATTCATCGCTGGTGACAGGGATGCTTCAGAGTGATATGACAGACCGGTTGAAGACCTTCACAATCGGTTTCAATGAAGACAGATACAATGAGGCCCCCTACGCCCGCAAGGTGGCGGAATATCTTGATACCGACCATACCGAATACATATGCAGTGAAGATGAAGCGCTGAAAATTATCCCGAAATTACCGTTTTACTTCGATGAGCCGTTTGGGGACGTATCCTCAATTTCTACTATTCTCGTTTCGAAGCTTGCCAGAAAAGAAGTGACGGTAGCTCTGTCGGCGGATGCCGGTGATGAAAGCTTTGCGGGGTATGGAAAGTATGAGCTCGCGCAGACTTATCAGCGCAGATTTTCCCGAATTCCGGAAGCAGTGAGACGAATTCTTACGCCTGTACTCTCGACGCTAAATCCGGAGGCGATTCCCTTATTCAACAACAGCTATAATTTCCCTACCCGTTATGGCAAGGTATTAATGCTGCTTCAGTCGAAGGACATTCTGCGCACACTCGATATAATCGGCCGGGATTTTGTTCCCTCTCAGCTGGAAAAGCTTATTCCGAATCTTGGAAAACAGTATGACGCATTTCCGAGTGCGGCGGGTCTGAATGAACACAATGATCTGCTGAATGTCATGCTGGCTGCAGATTACCGTACCTATATGGTGGATGATGTGCTTGTGAAGGTAGACCGGTCGGCAATGGCGGTGAGTCTGGAAGGGCGGGAACCATTGATCGATCACAGAATTATCGAGTTCGCTTCGCGACTGCCTTCACAGATGAAATTGAAGGATGGAACTGGAAAGTATATACTCCGACACATTGCACACAAGTACGTGCCCCGGGAAATACTTGAAAGACCGAAAATGGGGTTTGCAGTCCCGGTAAAAAAATGGATGCGCGGAGCATTGAAACCTTTCCTTCTGGATTATATTTCCTCCGACCGTATCAGGCAGCGGGGAATACTGGATCCGGATCAGGCTATACAGATTCGTGACAGATATCTATCAGGGGATAAAGAAAACGCGAACAAGGTATGGTTTCTTCTCATGTATCAGATGTGGGAAGAGGAGTTCTTCAATTGATTTATACCGTATTTACCCCGGTCTATAACCGGGCCCACACGCTTCGGAGAGTCTATAGGAGTCTCTCCGAGCAGACGTTCAGGGATTTTGAGTGGCTCATAGTCGATGACGGATCTACTGATGAGACATCCTCAACCGTTCGCCGATTTATAGAGGAAAATGGCCGAAATAGTTTCCCGATTCGATATCTGTTCAAAGAGAATGGCGGGAAGCATACAGCTACAAATCTCGGCGTGGCAGAGGCACGGGGTGATCTCTTTCTTACGCTGGATAGCGATGATGAATGCGTTCCGGAAGCGCTGGAGAGGTTGTATTACCACTGGACCACGATCCCTTCTAACATTAGAGACGGGTATTCGGCTGTAACGGCACTGTGTAAATACCCCGATGGCAGTATCGTCGGCAATCGCTTTCCGGAGAGTCCTTTTGATTCTGACAGCATACGATCTCATGAATGGTTTCATATAAGCGGAGAAAAATGGGGATTCCAGAGAACGGACGTGATGAGGCAGTTTCCCTTTCCGGAGTTTCCAGGAGAACGGTTCGTTCCTGAATCTCTCGTTTGGAACCGGATTGCCCTATCCTATAAGACACGTTATGTAAATGAAGCGTTGAGAATCTATCATCCCGAAGCCGACAGCCTCTCATCTTCGGTTGTTGCAATTCGAGTGATGAGTCCGCGGGGTAGCTCTCTCATGTATAATGAGCTTTCAGCGGCAAAAATTCCGGTCTATTCGAAACTCAAGGCGGTAATGAACTACTTGCGGTTTTCAATTCATGCCGGTACACCGCTGAGACAAATAGTGAAGAACAGCGCGCATTCAGTTCTGGCTGTTACAATGTATCCGGCGGCTTTCCTCTTTTACCTGAAAGATAGAAGGAGTACCAATGGTTCCAGATAATCGGGCAGAGGGGACGACAGCAACCCGCCGGGCCCAGCTCGTAATGCTCAAGATGCTGAAAGCTGTAGATGTGATGTGCCGTAAGAATTCAATCTCGTACTGGTTGTCGGAAGGCACCTTGATTGGAGCGGCTCGTGAGAAGGGGTTCATCCCCTGGGATGATGACCTGGATATCTGCATGATGAGAGAGGATTTTGAGCGGTTCAAGGAGCTCGCTCCGGATATGCTTCCGGAATCCATGTTCTTCCAGACGAGGGAGACCGATCCTGGATTCAGAGATGGATACATCAAAATAAGAGATAACTACAGTACCTTTTTATTTGAAGGAGAAGGACGGCAGCAGTATCATCAGGGAATATTCCTGGATATTTTCCCGATGGATTACTATCCGGATCATCCTGCTGTATTTCGCGGTGCAGCGAAGATCAAATTTATTACGAAGCTCATCTCCGGTTGTTATGCCGATTTGCATTTGAAGGAATTTAAGAGGCTCCGGTTCTATCTCATACTGCTGTTACGGCCTCTGAGACTGTTTCCGCTGCGAACTGTGCGCAAGTGGATAAAGCGGAGATATTTGAAGAACAGTGCCCGGTTGGTTTCTAAAGCGGAAAGGTTCGTCATCAATTACGGTCCGGAACTGGATTGGTATGTATTTCTTCAGCATGACGAGGTCTTTCCATTGTCATCTCTCGTTTTCGAGGATGCATCCTTTCCCGTACCGGCTGACTGGGATGCGGTACTGCGAAGGCAGTATGGCGATTATATGAAACCTCCGAAATATCCTATGGTGCATGGAGATGAGATCAAACCTTTTACACCATGCGGTCATCCGGCTTCAATGCCGTGGCCGGAGGATGCCCGGTAGTGAGCCGGACTGTACTCTTTGTGTTGCCATCTTTCGGCGGCGGCGGAGCGGAACGTGTAATCATCACCATTGCAAACCATCTGAACAGAAGCGAGTGGAGTCCTGTGGTAGTTGTGTGTGATGGAACCGGAGAACTGAAGCACATGCTTGCTTCTGATATTGGTGTAATCGATCTAAAAAAGAAACATGTCCGCAACGCGATTCCCTCCTTGATTTCCGTAGTCTGGAAAATGAAACCTGACATTCTGTTGACGACGCTCACCCACCTGAATTTCGCGGTAGCGATGATTCGTCCCTTTCTACCGCCGAGAACAAGTGTTATTGCCCGTGAAGCAAACCTGCCGAGAAAGTCTCTGGCTGGAGAATCTCATCCACGTCTCTATCAATTCAGTTATCGCTATATCTATAAAAGATTTGATATCATTGTGGCTCAGTCGGAACAGATGCAGCGCGATATCGTCGGGTCCTATCGAATTTCACCTTCACGTGTTCGGGTGATCTACAATCCGGTGGATCTCGATACTGTTAATCGAATGGCTGCAGGAGGTTCAATCCCGAACTGGCCGTCTCCGGGAATGAAACTGCTGGCAGTCGGTAGACTCGCTGAGCAGAAAGGATTTGACCTTCTGCTCCGATCGATCGCACATATGAAACACAGGATTTCTCTGGTTGTTCTCGGTGAAGGGGATGAACGCGAGCATCTGGAGCATCTATCACGAAAGCTCGGAATAACGGATCGAGTCGATTTTAGAGGATATGATACAAATCCATATCGATGGATGCGGCATGCAGATCTCTTTGTCTTATCGAGTCGCTATGAGGGCTTTCCGAACGCGGTTCTCGAAGCCATGGTGTGCGGTACACCGGTTGCCGCATTCCAGGGGGATACTTCTGTCCAGGAGATTATATGCAATGAAGGGGAGGGTTCGCTTACTTCATCATCTTCAATCGAATCTTTGGCTGCGGCGATCGATAAGGCTCTTGATACCGATTGGGACGAGGACGTTTTGAAACGCTCTATAAGAGAACGGTTTGGAGTCAAAGAAATTGTAATGCAGTATGAAGGTCTGTTTTCATCATTGTTATCAAGGAAATAAGATGCCCGGCAAGATAAGAATATTACACATCATCACCGATACTGACATAGGCGGCGCGGAGCGCATGCTGGAGAAACTTCTTCATTATACAGACCGCTCCAGATTTGAACCGGAAGTGTTCTCATTGTTACCGATTCAATCTGTAGGGAAATCAATTCAGGATCTTGGGATTCCTGTAGCAACGGCGGATATGGGGACCGGGCTGCCGAGCCTGTCACAGATAATAAAAGTATACAAATGGGTAAAGGAGAGAAAACCGGCGGTTGTACAGACATGGATGTATCATGCCGATCTCATCGGCGGGATTGCAGCACGGTTGGCTGGAGTGCCGGTTATCTGGGGTATTCATCAGAGCAATCTGGATCCATCCGTAAACAGTCGGAATACCTTGCTGAGCGCGAGAATAGCAAGAAGGATTTCACACTGGCTGCCCTATTCCATTGTCTGCTGTTCGGATGCATCTTCGAAGGCCCATACAGCATATGGATATGAGCGTGAGAAAATGCATGTAATACACAATGGGTTTGAAATACCGGCTTCCTCACCTTCGGTAGGGAGAGCCCTGCGAGATGAGCTCGAGATCGATCATAATGCGTTTGTTATTGGAATGGTTGCACGATACGACCGGCAGAAGGATCATTCCACCTTTATCCATGCTGCGCGGTTACTCTTCCGTAGCCACAGGGATGTTATCTTCCTTTTGTGCGGAGAGGATGTTGAGTGGAAGAATAGTGAACTGAAAGCGCTTATAGAAAGAGAGGATGATGAAGGGTTTCCCGGGGCCTTCCATCTAATTGGCCGCCGCTCTGACATGGAAGAGGTGTATGCTGCAATGGATATTCTGGGTACTTCATCCGTAGGTGAAGGATTACCCATGGTGGTAGGGGAGGCTATGGCGCGGAGCATCCCCTGTGTGGTAACCGATGTTGGTGACTCGGCTTATGTTGTTGGTAATACCGGTATCGTTGTTCCTCCAAGCAGTCCTGAGAAGCTGTCGCTCGCTTGGGAGTCAATGTATGAACTCAATAAAGACGAACTCGCTGAGAAGGGAAAAGCCGCTCTGAATCGAATTGAGGAAGTTCTGCATATAAGAAAAACAAGTGAAAAGTATCACGCTCTCTATGTGCAAGCATATGAAGAAGCGTATTGATTATGAAGTGAAAAAAACAGGAGTAACTATATACATATGTGCGGCTTAACCGGTTTCCTTCTTCCTAGAAAAATTGATGCAGATGAACAGGCCATACTGAAGAAGATGAACGACACTCTCACGCACAGGGGTCCGGACGCCGAAGGCCTCTGGAGTGATCGCGAAGCTGGTATAATGCTGGGGCATCGAAGGCTGTCAATTATTGATTTGACAAATGCCGGGGCACAGCCCATGGAGAGCCCCTCCGGGCGGTACATTATTGCATATAATGGTGAAGTATATAACTTCGGTGAGCTGCGCTCCGAGTTGGAAAAGGAACATTACCGGTTCCGTGGTCATTCCGATACGGAGGTGATACTGTCAGCGATCGAGTGCTGGGGCTTGACCCGAGCTGTAAAACGTTTCGTAGGGATGTTCGCTTTCTCTGTATGGGACCGTAAAGACCGGTGCCTGCACTGTGTGAGAGACCGGCTTGGAATCAAGCCTTTTTTCTTTTCCTTCCTCAATGGCGGTGGGATAGCATTCGGATCGGAGCTGAAAGCATTAAAAGAACATCCCAGTTTCGATAGTTCAATTCGCCGGGATGTGCTTCCTCAGTATCTGCGGTATAACTACATTCCCGATCCATGGACGATATATTCAAGAAGCTTCAAGCTGCAGCCGGGAAAAATTCTTACCATGGATGCAGAAGCTGTTCGTGCATGGGATGGTGAGAATCTGAAAGATTTAAAGATTGAATCGTATTGGGATGCCCGCGAGGTTCTTCTCGGTGCAAAGGACAATCCCTCGGCTACCAATGATCAGGAGGCTGTTGAAGGACTAGAGACCGTCTTGAAACGATCAGTTCGGGACCGACTGGTATCAGATGTTCCTTTAGGGGCATTCCTGTCCGGCGGAGTTGACTCATCAGTAATAGTTTCGCTTATGAGGGAGATATCCTCAGGAAAAATAAGGACCTTCACTATAGGTTTTCTAGAAGATCAGTTTAACGAAGCAGCACATGCTGCCGCGGTTGCAGAGCGGCTGGAAACCGAGCATACCGAGCTGTATGTCACTCCTGAGGAGGCAATGCAGGCAATACCCCTGCTGCCTATGATGTATGATGAACCTTATTCTGATTATTCCAATATCCCCACCTTCCTGGTCAGCCGTCTCACCCGCTCTTCTGTTACGGTATCATTATCGGGGGATGGTGGTGATGAACTCTTCGGCGGATACAATCGGCATATACTTCTACCGGGATTGTGGTGTAGGCTGAGACTATTCCCGCTTCCGCTGAGAAGGATAATCGGGCAATTACTTATTTCACGTTCTCCCGATCAATGGGACCACATAGCAGCAAAATATTCGCGTCTTGTATCTCCTTTCGGTATTTCAAAGAAGATCCCTGCTGATACAGGATATAAACTGCACAAATTATCCGAATCATTAACTGCCGCAACGCCCGCAGAACTTTATCTTTCACTTATATCCGAATGGAAGAATCCTGATCACTTACTGACCGAGGAAGTTACAAGTGAACATGAACAGTACACGGATGGATTGAACCAACACCCGATACTATCCGATCCGATCTGGAAAGATATGCCGGAACTCTCGGAGGCAACAATGTTTCTGGATCTGATCCATTACCTTCCTGATGATATTCTGACGAAAGTCGATCGTGCAAGCATGGCCGTAAGTCTTGAATCCCGTGTGCCTATTCTTGATCACAGGGTAGTGGAATATGCATGGGGTCTGCCTGTCGAACTGAAGATTCGGGACGGGCAGGGAAAGCTTCCTCTCCGGAATCTTCTGTACAGGTATGTTCCCAGAGAGCTTATAGAAAGACCGAAGCAGGGTTTTACTGTTCCTGTAGGAGAATGGTTGAGGGGGCCGCTTCGCGAGTGGGCGGAAGATTTGATTGATAATAGAAACCTCTGCGAGGAAGGGATTTTCAAACCGGATATCGTTCGTGAGCTGTGGGAAGAACATTTGAGTGGCCGGAGAAATCATGATGGTAAATTATGGCCGGTTCTGATGTATCAAGCCTGGAGGGCTGTATCGTGAGTGTGAAGCGTCCAGCAGTAGTCTTAGGACTGTCCCCGGGAGGGCTCTCTCTTGTCAGAACACTTTCACGATCCGGTATACCTGTATATGGAGTATCAAGGAAGAAGGAAAGCGGAATCTTCTCAAAATATATCGACCACCAACGAAGGTGGAAATGTACTGATAGTGAAGAGCTTGTAATGCGGATCATCGCTCTTTCGAAGGAGACGGGTACTCGTCCTGTGCTGATGCCGGTATCGGATATATATGTTGAATGGATCTCAGAGCATTATCAAGAACTGGAAGCCGTTTCAGACTTCTCAAAAAGCTATGCCCCGGGGCAATACATCAAATTCCTGGATAAAGATATTTTCTATGAAGCCTGTGAAAAAACGGAAGTACCGTATCCGAAGAGAGTAAAGTTGTTCGACTATGCACCTGCGGAGATAGGCGAATTGCTCGGCAGTCCGGTTCTCATCAAGCCGGGCAGACTTCATGAAGTCACAGAGATTATGGGGAGCCGCAAGGTATTCATTTGCAGCGATATGAGGGATATTGAGAGATATTATTCCAGACTTCCGAAGGGAAGAGGTGAGTGGCTAGCTCAGGAGATTGTGGTTGGATCCGATACGGACATCTTCTGTCTTGGGGGAGTTCATACCGGTGGCGGCATTATCGAGTCGTCTGTCTCAGGACGAAAACTCAGACAATTTCCCAGCGGGTATGGTACTGCTTCAGCAATTATACTCGAAAAAGCGCCGGAGAAGATCTGGGATTACAGCAAGGAGCTCTTGTCCTTTCTCGATGCAGATGGGGTCTTTGAAATTGAATTCAAGCGTGATCAGAAGGATGGCCTGTGGAAGGTATTCGAAATCAATCCCCGAACCGCACTTTGGTTTGGAGCTGCTGAAAAGGCGGACATTCCTCTTGCTCTCACAACATATCATTATTATACAGGTGAGTTATACAATTTTACGATTCACAACAGTACCGGAATGGAGCGATCTTACCAGAAGATAAGCTATCAACGAACTGTTATCTGGAGAACGGGACTCAAGAATCTTATCTCCATTATTACGGCTCTCCGGACAGCCAAAACGGAGAACGGTTCCTATTCGCTGAAAGAATCAAAGAGAATGAATAAACAGGTGAGTTCCTGGGCTATTTGGGATGCCGATGATCCCCTTCCGGCAATTATGGAACTCATAGGCTATATCCGTAAAGTCTATAATAGGATAGGCCGGCGGATCCAAAGAGGCCTGAATCTAGATGAATGAACTAAGAGATAGATGTAAAACAGGTGCGTTTGTTATTTCCCTCGATTTTGAATTACACTGGGGATTCTTCGATCACAGACTGCTTACTCCGGAGTTGAAAAAGGAACTTGAGGCAACACGTGATGCGGTAGAAGCCATGCTCGATCTTTTCATGCAGAGAGGTATTCACGTGAGCTGGGCTATGGTCGGCTTGCTGATGCTCGAGAATGCTGAACAGGCAGCTATATGTTATCCGCCGGAGGAGTTACGTCCTCATTATACCGATTCGCGATTTGATCCGTATGCGGTACCGAAGGGAGACAATGAAGAAGATGACCCTTATCATTATGCCGCTTCATTGCTGAGGAAGATAATCGAGACTCCCAGCCAATCACTTGCTTCACACACATTTAGTCATTATTACTGTCTGGAAGCAGGCCAGACATATGAGTCATTTGCCGCTGATACAGATGCCGCAGTGAGCGCCGCAGCCCTCTACGGAAAGAAAGTGCGTTCCATAGTGTTCCCTCGGAACCAGTATAATCCGGCTTATAAGAAGATACTCGAAGCAGCAGGTATAGAAGCGTACAGGGGTAATCCTGATCATTGTTTTTATACAGCATCAGACAATAGTTCCGATAGAGCTTTGTTCAAGCGTGCAGGACGTATGCTTGATTCATATGTACCTGTTTCAGGATCAAACAGTCAAACATGGGATGAACTGTACAACAGCTCTTTCCCACTGAATGTACGCGCATCCAGGTTTTTAAGGCCGTGGTCGCAGAGAATGTCCAGACTGGAACCGCTGAAACTGCACCGTATTACGCGGAGTATGAGAGCTGCAGCAAGCAAGGGGGAGATCTATCATCTCTGGTGGCATCCTCACAACTTCAGCGTCAATTGGAAAGAAAACCTGACGAACTTGAAGTTAATTTTAGATGAATATGAAAGATGTAAAAATCATTACTCAATGATTTCCTTGAATATCGATGAGATTATTGATACTGTAAAAGACCACTCGAAAATTAGTTAAAGTCTGCGGATAGTGTTAACATTATAGACTACATGATGTAGAGGGACTGTATATGCGATTTTTAGTGACCGGTACAGCCGGCTTTATTGGGTATCATGTGGCAAAATACCTCCTTCAGAGAGGGGACGAGGTTGTCGGTCTCGACTCCGTGAACAGCTATTATGATGTAAGGGTGAAATACGGCCGTTTGAAGGATACCGGTATTCCGCGTGACAAAATTGAATATGGAATTATTGCGGACAGTGAAAGATATTCTGGTTATAGATTCGTACGACTCAACCTGGAAGATCATGACGGTCTTCGCGGAATCTTCTCCGAATACCATTTCGATGGAGTGATAAATCTGGCAGCTCAGGCGGGGGTTAGATATAGTCTGGAAAATCCTCATGCATATGTTGAGAGCAACATCAATGGATTTATAAATATTCTCGAAGAATGCCGGACTCATGATATCGGACATCTGGTGTACGCTTCCTCCAGTTCGGTATACGGTATAAATGAGAAAATGCCGTTCTCAACTTCAGATAATGTGGACCACCCGATCAGCCTGTATGCTGCGAGTAAAAAGAGCAATGAACTCATGGCCCATACCTACAGTCATCTTTTCCATCTGCCGACGACGGGGCTGCGGTTTTTTACCGTGTATGGGCCGTGGGGACGTCCGGATATGGCCTTGTTTATCTTCACGCGAGCAATGCTCGAGGGAAAGCGGATCAAGGTCTTCAATAACGGCAATATGCGGCGTGATTTCACCTATATTGATGATATCGTGGAAGGTATTGTCCGTACCCTGGACAAACCTCCAAAAGGTAATCCGGAGTGGACGGGCAGGGACCCTGATCCAGGCTCTTCCTCTGCGCCCTACAAGCTATACAATATCGGGAATGGAAGTCCGGTTGAATTAATGGATTTCATTCATGCCCTGGAAAAAAAACTGGGATGTGAAGCCATGATTGATTATACGGATATGCAGCCTGGAGATGTACCGGCTACGTGGGCTGATTGCAGCGATCTGAAACAGGATATGGGATATGCTCCATCCACAACTATCGAATATGGTATCAACAAGTTCGTTGATTGGTACAGGGAGTTTTATAAAATACAGTGATGAATGCACTAGGAGTAAAATTATTAGCCATCGCAGTACTGTTGATCCTGTCTCCGTTACAGGTGCTTTCTGCGCAGGCCCTTGCCGAGCCCGCCGATGGAGAACTCACATCAATTGTTGAGTCCCTGGAATCCAGGCAGGGTGAGAGTACAATTTTGAGTCTCGAGCAGTTTGCGTTGTTTCTGAATTATGCAAGTGAACACCGTCTGAATCTCTTTGAATTGCTCAATTTGGTGTATCCTTTATTAGCGGAAAGAGATCAGCGTTATATAATCACGGGGCCTACAATACAGGAGACAGAGAAGGAATTCTATATTGGCGGTTCAAAGATCAGGTTGATCCTGCCGATTGATTCCGTTATCCGGATGGAGATTGGAAAAAGTTTCGGTCCGGATCAGCATGCGCTTGATGTCTATATTACTGAACATTATTCAGCGGATTTTTTCGGATTCGGAATGCTGCATGAAGAACCTCATTTCGGCTTCAAGGAGATTCGTCTCAATTACTACAATGAAGCATTCGGTATGTATGCGAAGAGAATGTTCTTCACTTTCGATGTATCATATCTCCACTTGTACGATGGAGAAGAGGTAGCCATTCATATGAAAAACTTCTTCAAACCGAAACGGGAAGTTTTCGATGCAGTGTGGAAAAAGAAGTAATGAAAAAATGGATACTGTTATTATGTCTGATCAGCTGCTCAGTGCTCGTGGGCGCATTCGAGACCTATGGAACCGGTTCAGACTATGTAGATGATCTGGACAAGCTGTACACTCAGGCAGGGATGGTTTTCCCGACGGCAAGTTTCCCGGTGGATAAGGAAGAGTTATACACCTACGCAGTTCAGCTCCGAAGGAGATGCGGAAGCCGGGAGATCAGAACGAGAATCGATAAGTATCTCGAGGATCTTGCATTTACCCCGGATCAGAGAGAGATCGTCTCGCAGGAGCAGGCGGCATTCGAGCAGTATATGCGGGGGGATTCGGTCTATGACCGGGATTTTGATTACTACCGAAGCTATATCGAGATGACGCCGTTTTTCTCCTGGGCGCTGAGCGCGGGAACCGATGGATCCACCGGTATACACGTTTCGGCAGAACTGATGCAGCAGAACAATCCGGCTGAATTCCCTGATAACAACCTCTTCGAACACGGGGAGGAAAATCCGGTTGCAATAGAGAATTACTTCATCACGAGCGGATATATGACTCATCGATCAGGAGAATTGCTGCTGCAGCTCGGCCGAACTCCCGTTCACTTCGGCGGCAGTGGGTTTTCCTCTCTTCTGCCTTCCGACAGGCTTCCGTATCTGGATGCTTTTTATTACACATGGCGTTTCGGTCCGCTCAAGATGACCTCCTTCGTTTCGAGTCTGTACAATGGGGCGGGGGCTTCGGAAATCGACGACATAAATGATGAGGGACTGCCGAATATATTACCCATTGTGAATGGTGTGATCGAGTACAATGACGGAAGCGGAGACCACTTCGTCGCATTCGACAGCACGATGATTCTCACGGCCATGCACAGGTTCGAATGGGCTTTCGAGCGGCTGCGGCTGGGGATGACAGCGCTTCATATAAGCTCCCGGGAGTACAATGCTTTTCACATTGGAGATATTTTTCCGGTCTTCAGCTGGCACAACGGCGAGGTTGGAGTTCACAACATGTCCCTGGTGCTGGAAGCGAGTTACATTCCGATCAGCGGACTGGAGCTATATGCGCAGGCGGGCTATGATGACATCAACTCGGAGGATATCACCGGCGTCGGCGATACCAGCATCCCGACCATACCCGGTTATATCCTTGGCACAAGCTATTCGCACTCTATCAATCAGATACCCGTAACCTACCGTCTCGAAGGCGGTTTCACCCACTACCTGTGGGGTAATTTTCATGACTTCGATCCTGAACGGGGGAATTATCTCTCCAGAGCGATTTATCGGTATCTCAGGGATGAAGAGAGAATCATACTGCTGCCTCTGACCTCACCATATGGACCAGGCGCAGTGTGGATAAACGGGGGGGTGGATATAGAGATCTCCCCCTCATGGAATATTACGTTGGCCGGCGAGACGGTGTTCAGGAATACTCAGGCGAATCTGGTCACCACACCGTATGAAGCATCGGATGAGGTCGCCGGCGCGGCCATGGAGATGTGGGGCTATTATACAGCGCAGGCGGAATATTCTCATGATTTCAGTGAAATGGGTCGTTTTTCTGTATATGTACGGCCGGCTCTCCTGGTACGCGACGTGAAGGCATGGCTGGAATTGAGTATCGGTGCTACAATGGATTTGCAGCATCGGGCAACGTTGAGTAATTGACGACCAATTAATATATTATTTTGAGGATAGGAGATATGGTTAAAAGAGTAATAGGGCTATGTATCGTACTACTGATGATCACAGCAATCAATGTTACGGCTGAATCGGACTCGTTGTATGAGGCTCAAAAGAGTGAGGAAGAACTGAGTCTGACTTTCGGAATATTCGGAAATTACAAGTATACCTATGAAATGCTTGCCGGACAGGGCGAACAGAAGAATCTATATGATTCTACTCAGCTCAGACTCGATTACCGTACTTCCCTGTTTGATATCGTGGTTGACGGTATGATGATCAATGACGATAAATATGACGGCGCCGACGAGCAGGAGTACCTCTACGGCCGGTATCTTTACATTAACGGCGGATACACGGATTTACACCTGGGGCCCTTTGATATACGTCTGGGGCGGGCGACTCATTCGGATGAGGTCGATATTCCCTACAGCGTGTATATCAACTCAAACAGCATTCCGGTTATGCAGGCGAATGTACGCTATGAGGGCGATCTCTTCTTCTATGAAACCCGTTGGATAAGTCTGAGCGAGGATAGTAACCAGAAATATACAGGTACATCTACCTACTGGGCTGACCGGGGCATGAACTACAAGGTGTACGGAATCAACGCGGGAGACTGGCGGTTCGGGTTTCAGGATTCGGTTATCTATCTCAATCAGGAATTCGATCCCGAGTACTTTTTCAATCCGGTTCCGATGTATTTCATTCAGATTATAACGGCAAATCCCGGGCGGCCATGGGGCGAATTCGGGAACGCAAAGAGCCTGATGGGTTTCTTCGCCGAGCGTGAGAGAGAGAATGACTACGGCGCGGCCCAGATTCTGGTGGATGACCTGAACGGGAGTTTTATCCCGGGAGTGGATGTGAACAACCTGACGAAGGTAGCCTGGTCGCTGGGAGGACGGAAGAAGACTTCATTCGGAACCCTCGGCTTCTATCATGCCGGAGCGACCAAGTACACCTTTCAGGCGACGTACGCGAATGCAGATGAATTCGGTATAATACCCGATGACGGGGTTAAAGTATATTACAACTATTACCCCTACGAATACACCTATTATCCGGTAAGTGTCTATGAGTTGGACAGCGGAGAAGAAATGCCGCTGCACTATACAGAGAACTACATCGGCTACAAATACGGTGAGAACAACCTGGCCTTCATGGTCGATTATGAGAATGATTTTCATAACACTACCATCGGTGCTTTTGATCTCTACTCCAGTCTTGAATGGATCCTCAACGGAAGCAAGGCCCCCAACAATCCGTGGCATGAGGATTATACTATCGCGGTTTCGGACAAGTCATTCGAGCTGTTGGATGGTACCGTGGAGCATATACTGGTCAGCACAACGCGCCTCTCGAAGCCGATCGGGAATTTCCTGATCAATTTCGACCTGGTGCTCGGTTATCGATTCAATGCCATGAAGCTAGAGGTGGTAACTGATGAGGCACATATTTTCTATCCTCAATCCGGCGTCCATGAACCTGTCGTCGAACTGCGGATCGGCGGAAGCTATACCTGGGATTTCTGAGGAGCAGAATAAGTGAATAAAACGGCGCCAATCAGGCTTTTCGCATTCTTACTGATTGGTTTCATTTGCATAGGTTCCGCTCTTTGGGCTGAAGACAGCACCGTGAAAGAGGTGATCGAGGGAGAGGGCTATGTAATTTCATCACAGCGGAATTACCATATCGAGGGTGTAACGCAGCATTATATTCTGGATAATTATCTGAATTTTGATGAAAAACGTGTCTTCGGGACGGTATCGGAATTGGAGGAGTATCTCAAGGAGAAGGAACAGGAAATACTCAATCAACGGATATTTCATACCGGAAGGATCGAATATAAGCTAATCAGCGACAGCACGGGTCCGGATACAGTTCTGCTGGATATATATGTCAAGGATACCATGAATGTTGTGGTGCTGCCGTACTTCAAATACGACTCGAACGAAGGATTACTCCTGAGCCTGAGAGGAAGACACTACAATTTCCTCGGATCCATGCAGCCGCTTGCGGCCAACCTGGATTACTGGTACACGGATGAGGGAAATAATGAGCTCAGTTTGAATTCAACCTTCAGCATGCCGTTCAAGCTGTGGAATCATGAGTGGGTCGTTGATGTATCAGAGGATGCCGTCTACAAGCAGAATGAACCTTTTGAGCTCAATCTGGGTACCGACCTGGGGGTATATCTCCCGTTCTGGGATGTTCGCTGGAAGCTGACGTATAGCCAGGATTTTCACTTGAATGAGGATGGGGAATCTGACGAAGATGGATACTACCTGACAAGCGGTCTTGGATTCGGAGGCAGTATTCCCACGGGGATAAGTATTGACGGGCATGAGCTGAACTACAGTCCATCTGTTTCATCTTCTGTCTCCTATAAGCTCGGGGAAGCAATCAGTGAGGATTGGCGCGGGCCTAGCAGTTCCTTCACTCACAGTCTCGGATTCGGCAGAGTGGACTGGATTGATAATTTCCGGAGAGGATATTCGGTATCTCTGTCCAATACAAATTCATATAACTACTACACTGAAAATTGGAGCTATAGTTTCAATTCTGAACTCCAGGGACATTTAGCCGGCCGCTGGATCGGTCTGGACAGCAGACTCAAGGGCTTCTATCTGATAAACACTCAGAATGACGACGCCGGGGGAACTATACGAGGTATTCTGGACGATCGTATTGATGATGTAGAAGCCGGCGTATATTTAAACGTGGACATGCCGTTTCCGATGTGGATATGGTTTATGAGTCGATGGTTCGAAGCGCAACTGTCGCCGTTCTTCGATGCGGCTTATTTTCAATATCGAGGTGAAGATACTGATTGGGATCCGCTCTGGTATGCAGCGGGCATTGAAGGATTTGCCTATCTAAAAAAATCCCGCAGTATATATCTGCGCGTCTCGGTTGGAGTCGACCTGCAGGCTATGTTCGAGGGCGGTGGATTGACTGATCCTGCCGGTCGTGATGAACAGAATCGTTATGAAGTATACATAGGTCTTGGACATCACTATTAATCTATTTCAGAATTATCATTATTCCAATTTTGGGGCAAATGAGGCACATTGGTGAACAATACGTCAGTGCTGATTGCAAGCTTCGATAAGAACAGAGATATATGGCCTCTTTTTGCCTATTTTTTTCAAAAATACTGGCCTGAATGTCCCTATCAGGTGTATCTGGGAGCAAATGGAGAAGATTGTTCAGAATATGTGCCTGATGCTTGGCAATACATCAATAAGGGTCCTGATCTGAGCTGGAGTAAAAGTATGCGGGAATATGTTGAAGCTATTCCCACAGACACGTTACTCCTGATGCTTGATGATTATTTACTCATAGGGACTCCTGAAGAAGGTAAGATCATGCAGGCAGTAGAATATGCCTCACATGAAGCTGTATATGTGAGATTGAATCCGGAACCGAGACCAAGAAAAAAGTGGAAAAATAATTCGGCGTTTGGAGTTTTACGGTACTTCGATAGATATCGGGCAAGTTTGAAAGCCGCCGTCTGGAATAAAGATTACCTGAAGCATGTACTCGATCTTGATCTCGACCCTTGGACCTTTGAATTGACGATTGGAGAAAAGATTGAATTCCGCAATAGGCTCTTTCTCGGTGCGTATTCATTTCTGTTGCCCAATCGGCACTGCGTTGAATCAGGAAAGTATACCTACTGGATTCTTGATTTTCTGGAATCAGAGGGTTACACGGGCAATCTGGTTGGAAATAGAGGTATACTGAGTGTTGAGGATTATACACAGATGTTTGGTCGACTGGGGAAACTGAAAGGAAAGCTCGTGGATATTATACCCGCACGGCTCTATTATATATACAGAAAGTGTAAGAGAACTATTAATTAGCTTCTTAAGAGAAATGTAATATTCTTAATACAAGGTGATACCTCGTGAAAAAACTTCATATCCTTTTGTGCTCCAATTCCGCCTGGAATATCTACAATTTTCGATTGCCGTTGATGAACTACCTGTCGGAACAGGGATATCACGTGAGTGCGGCTGCGGTACCGGATCAGTATGAAGAAAGATGCCGTCTCGCGG
>Ga0272443_10000732_pt1 | contig 56041 bp, 73 predicted proteins | sample SSMAcet12_FD_193581 | JGI IMG/M metagenome (GOLD analysis project Ga0272443, IMG submission 193581) | Marine sediment archaeal communities from Little Sippewissett salt marsh, Falmouth, MA, United States - SSM-Acet-12 | ecosystem: Environmental > Aquatic > Marine > Wetlands > Sediment ... | reverse complement strand
TCACCTACCGGACGGATGGGGATTCTTCGTCCTGGTCTTTCCGTTCAAGGACAAGTCCGGAAGAGCCAACTATTGCAGTAATGGAGAACATAATGACGTAATCAACGTTATGAAAGAATTCCTGATCGAAGCAGGACACAAAGACGACTGGATGAAACACATATGAAAGCATTAAGCATCAGACAGCCATGGGCGCATTTCATTTTGCACTACGGCAAAGACATCGAGAACCGAAACTGGCCGACAAAGGTACGCGGGCGGATTCTGATACACGCCGCCAAGGGTATGACTCTCAACGAGTTTGAGGACGCTTGCGAGTGCGCAGAGATTGACGCCGAGATTCCGCAAGCCGCGAACCTATTGCCGACCGACTTTGAACGCGGCGGCATTGTAGGGTCCGTAGAGATCATAGATTGTGTAACCAAATCCGATTCGCCGTGGTTCTATGGTGAGTATGGTTTTGTGCTACGCAACCCGCGGTACATTCCATTCATCCCATACAAGGGCAAACTAGGGTTCTTCTATGTACCGGCTGCCATATTGACTGACGAACAAAGAAGGGAGCACATATGATTACAACAACAGACATAGTAAAGAGGCATACGATCGAAACTATGTGTCAGGCATTTCAGGATGCTGTAGCCAAGTACAAGCAGGGATATCAACTGATCAAAGATGCAGAGGCACTTGTCAGAGTATCCTTCGAATGCTCTGGACTGCCCTGGGAATCCACTCCGAGAAGTGAGCCAGACAAAACACGAAATGAACTTCTCTGTACTGCATGGCGCCGTATCTTTGAGCTGACCGGACTCCGCGGGTTAATGTCACTCAAGGATCAAGACAAGCTGAGCAAGCAACTGTCAACAGGAGAAGGATTACCTGATCTGGTCCCAGAGAATGTACTTGGATTGATCTCGGAACTCAGCGGGAAGATGCCCGAACTGATCAAGGAAGCTGTGAAGGAAGTCTTCGAAATGATCCGGCCTAGACACTGGAACCATTACAAGACAAACGACAAGAACGAATTCAGAATAGGGAACAAGTATATATGGTCCAATGCTCTCGATACTGCATATACGCTCACGCTCAGACACCATACACAGAACGAAATAAGAGCATTCGATAACGTGTTCCGTTTGCTGGACGGCAAGGGCCCGGTGACAGAACATTACAGCGAAACGATCAAAGCGATAGAAGACAGGACTCGGATGCGAAGCGCGCATCAAGGATCGTTCGAAACAACATACTTCAAGGTGAAGTACTTCAAGAACGGAAACCTGCACTTTGAATTCAAACGTATGGACCTTGTAGCCGAGCTGAACAGGATCGGCGCTGAAGGAAGAAACGAACTCGGAAGGGAAGTAGCATGAAAACAAATCCCAAATTCGGAGCACCAATAATGGACGGAACGCAGCTCATGATTGAAGCGCACGCAAACAGATCCGTCATAGGAAACTCGCCATGCTTCTTTGACGGAGGCCGACGGCACAAGCCAGCCAGGTTCATAGTCTGTCTACAATTCGCCATCCTACAGAAACTTCTGTCGGAAGGACTGTACGCTTACCGGCCGCAAGGCAAGCAGCCGAGAAAGACAGGGTACAGATGGGCAAAGCTTTGCGGCATATGCATCATGGATCCGGACGGATGGTGCAGAAATCCTGAAGGCAAGCATGATCCTCTGTACATGAAGAAGCCAAAGTACCTCGAGGACAAGCTTACGTTCGATGAATTCAGAAAGCGTGAATGTCGCTCTACCATCATGCCGATCGATCCGGTAAAGTACGAGCGATACAGAAACGCAAAGACATGGAGAGATGTAATATGCGCCACGCTAAGGATTCCTTCGGGATCCTCTTCGTCGCTGCAAGAACTGCGGCAAGGAACAACGCAAGCGAACACAGCATCTCTGGATGCGTGTCGTCGGATACAGATGGGAACCACTAGCAGGAAGGTGTAAGCCAAATGAAGACACTTGAAGACACAGACAAGATGCCCTCGATATCGAACTACGAACCGAAGGGCGCACATCTCGGGAAACATATGTCGGACGTGCCGGCGTCGTACTTCCACTTCCTGTGGACAAAGTGCGGATTCAAGGACCGGACAGATACAAACCCGATTGCTGAATACATTCAGCGCAACATGAATGCACTACAGCTTGAGCATCCAGACGGAATATGGGAGTAACAGCGTGCAGATAACAGTATACGCATATACACGTCCTGAAGCCATGTACGAAAAAGCCAAGCAGAAAGGATTGTCAAACGAAGCAGCAAACTTCTTCCGGTACTTCAATGAAGTAGAATTGAACTTGACTGTCATGGAAGACACAGGCAAGGTCGTCAAAGCAGAACTTGGAGAACGGTACACAGCGATTTAAAACGCACAGAAAGGAGGTGATACAATGAGTGGATGCATTGGCAAAACAGGAAAGAAAACGCCGAAGCAAAACGAGCTTGGCATCAAGGTCAAGATGGATGCTGTAGGCAAGGCCGCGCAAAAGTACATGAACGCGAGAACGATCGTGGCGGAAGCAAAGGCCGATCTCGAAACAGCAGCTTCCGAGCTCATCAAGAAGATGAAAGCAAAGAAGCGTAACACGATAAACGTAGAAGGAATCATCATCACACGGAAGCGTGTCCAACAGGACGCACTTTCAATCAAGAAGGTTAAGCAGCCTAACTAGGTGGAAGCAAGTACCTGTGCCACTTGTCAAAGCCGGAGGGGGTCACCTGTTCGCGACAGGTGGCCCCCTTTTTTATTCGATCGATCGGGCGGCTTCAGCGACACGCTCTCTCAACGTAGGATCATAGTCACGACCATAGGTAGTCAGTCTACGATCCACATTGCGATGCAAATCTTCCACTCCTTTACCGAGTATCGCCAGTTTCTCGGCAACAGCTTGAAGCTCTGCATCCTTGCCTTCATTCAATGCACGGAAGAAATTCAGGTAATACTTGCCGAGAACCTGATTCTTCGCACGCTTGAATGCCTCAACAGGATCTATGCCGTTGACTTCCGCGGCATTGACCAGCTCACTGATCAGCTGCTTAGGATCGAACTCACGCAGATGCTTCGGAAGAGTAGTACTGTCTACATACGACTCGAGAGTCTTGCGCATCGAATATGTCACAGTCCCGATCGTAACGCCTCGAGATACAGGAGCCACAAATGCCGTAGGCTTACCCTGTGCAATGGCACTTACAGAGATCGGGATGAACTTCTGCGCTGTAGTGCCTACACGCGAACCCATGAATCCTTCAGGTGAACTGACCAGGCCGGCAAGACCTTCACCCTTGAAAGGCAAGTCCCACCCGGACGTAGTACTCCCGGTTGCCCATTCAAATGCTGTACGGAATGCAGACGATGATTTACGCATAGCCATATCCAAAGGATTCTTGAACCATCCATCAAAGACTTCGTATGCCTGCTTACCCCAACGCATGTAGTACCGACGTTTACCGGAATCGCCGCCTGTATATCCGGGTAGCTTGCGGAACAACGGAGTCCAGTCTATATACGTGCGCTTGCCTGCTTCGTTCTGGAAGGTGAACGGTTTATCGCCTTCATCCGGATCCCCGAACGCCGCATAAACAAGCGACTGTACAAGGTTCGGCAATCCTATAAGAACAATCGCTATCATTGCCGGCCAATACCTACGAAGCATATTGTCTCGAGCTAGTGGCGAAAGGTTACTTGCATGAAATTTACCGCCGAAACCGGGAAGCCTGGTAGCTCCTGATACATTAGCAGCACTGATCGTCCAATCCGGAGCGAATATCACAGCATGTAACATCTGTCTGGCAAACGGAGTAGCCCAAAGATATTCATTAAAGTCCTGCCCGCCGAATGCCTGATTGATATACCTGGCAGTATCCTCTCGGGCTTGTCTGTTCTCGTCTTCGCCTGCATTGGGATTATCGTTCTGCCATTGCTGATATACAAACTGGTAAGAATGCATCTTAATCGCAGGATGAAACGTATGCCACAGCCATTTGTCAATGAAATGCTTATATGTTTGCACAGCACGTACACCTGGCCGCGCGACCTTTGCCAGATACTTCTTGCCCACATTGGATCCTTGAGCAATTTTTTCCAACCGTTCCAACGATCGACGGATATCCTGTTCCACGATCCCAAGACGAATATCAGGATTGCCTACATCGACCATAAGGCCGGCACGTACAGCTTCTTCCCATATCTCAGGATTGGTACGCATTGTCTTAGCCAACGCTGTAAGCTGTTCCTTTGTATGCAACTGTCTGCGTACAGGATTGTCCCACTGTATGCCGAATACACTTACCAGTGATTCAAGCAACGCAAACGGATGGAATGCGGACAAAGCAAGCATTGAGAATTTCGACCACGCATTGAACCGTTCGAGGCTGCGCATTGCCGCATTGTCCCAACGCCCATAGTTCAAAGCCATCTTCATGATGTTGTGCGCAGGTCCGTCTTTGACAAGGAAGTAACTGATCGACTGTGTATAGGGAGAATCCATACGTACATAGCCGTGCTGTCCAAGATCCATAGTGGCGGCAAGACGCCGGACCTCCCCGGCAGGATCTTCCGCTTCACTGTAATCTTTTTCGAGATATTCTGCGAGCTGTCTGCCTGCCTGTCGTAACACCTTATCGTCTATGACGGAAGACACACCTTTCTGTAGTTCGCCTGTACGGATTGGTATGACCATCGGGGAGCCATCAGCATCACGCAGTACAGACGCCAGGCTGAGCAACGATTTGTTTCTCTGTGCTGCCCATACAGAACGGTTCCAGATCTGGTACAGCTTTGTGGCGTCCATTGTGACAGGCAGCAGACCATGCTTTTCAGCGGCTTCCTCGTAGGTATCGATACGACGCTCCTTGGACTGCCTTGCATCTTCCTTGATTTTCCGAACTGTCCGCGGGTCTGCGACAACGTAATTATGGTTGATGTAATCCTCGAGATACTTGATCCATTCTTCGTCTGTAAGCTGAGACAAGGATTCATTTACAGCTTCGCGGGAAGCATCGTATTCAGCCCGCATATCTGTCGTGAGCTCTGCAGCTGTCGGCATATCAAGATTGTTGTCGGCTATGTACCTGTCCCATTCCTGAGCCATCTGCTCTACAGAAGCCGGATCCCATTCCACATCAATCTTTCTGGTCCATGTGTCGCCGTACTTCTTCCAGTCGTACTCTCGGACGTTCCTGGGGATTCTCTGAGAGTTGTCAAGTATAGCGCCTACGGCTTCAAGAAGTCTGGTTGCACGTTCGGCATGGCCTTCCGGCAGATTCTTGGCCTTCTCAAACAAGCCTACACTCTCGCGCCAGTTATCTACTTTGGCTTGTGCTACCTGTACTCTGGCACGGCGTTCCCTATCGGCTTCTATCAGGGCTCGATGCAAAGCCACATCGCCAGACATGAATACAGGAGACTGTACGTCGAAGATAGACTCCATCATCTCAAGGGAGGCTGTGTCCATCTCGCGTTCGTAATCGTAGTATTCCGGAGCTACAGGAACTCCTGCCGTTGAAGGTTCAGGTTCAGGCTTCGCTACACGTTCGTTGATTGCCGTGAGCACGGCTCCCATTTTTTCCTTGTCGGCCGGAGACAAGTACGAACTGTCCTTGCGCAGCATTGTGCGGAGTGCTTTCGGATCTCCCTGATACAATCTGCGTATCAGGTTCTTTGCATTACGACGATCGCTCGGAGTCATGCGATTGTTATTGAATGCCAGCACTCGCTTGAAGATGTAGTCCGGAGTCAACGAGAATGTTTCATCGCCAAATGATTCCCGTACTTTGTTCCGCCTGGCAAGCACTTGTTCCTGCGAAGCTCCTACAAGGGTTGCAAATGTACTGCCTGAATGTTCGATATCGGTGAAGAACCATAGATCATCTTGGCCTGGGATAGTTTCTTGGACACCCTCGAACCGAACACCTATCTCCGTGGCAATCTGTTCGGCCGGCGATACGTCTATGCCAAGCGGAACAGAACCTACACCCATATCTTCGAGCGAGAATGTTCCTTCGCTCATAGCCCGTTCAAGCTCTGCAGCTTCTTCGGCAGTCACCTGAATCGGTTGTGCGGTTTCTTCCCGAGCACGGCGCTTGGTAGTCTCGATGCTGATAGCCTTCTTCAACATGCGACTGAACGCACTTGCCCACCTGGGGTTGATTACTTCTTCAGATTCAAATTCAAGCTTGCCATCTCTGGTACGATATGGCTTTCCAGTTTTTACCTGGTCAATACCGCCAACCATCAAGCGACGAATCTTATTCCGGCGCATCCAGTCGTGTACTTCGTTGGCAAGGTTGTCGAGCTGTTCGTTGCCCATTTTCCTGAACACTTCCTGCGTTTTGCCGCGTTCAAGATTGTCAGCAATACGCTGTAATCTGCGTGTACTGATCGGAAAGACTGCAGAACGCCATACCTGCGGCTTGGTTCCTTCGGCAAAGTCATAGATTTTACCTGGGTTCTCGTCTATTTCGCCAAGGATTTCATCGACATCCATTTGCAAGACGCCTTTGCGGACACCTTCAGATTCAACCCATGACCATTGCGGATAGGCATGGCCCATTGGATACTGACCAGTGATTGCAAGATGCATGGCTCTTTGCATCGGAAGACCAAGATAGTTCTCCATGCTGTCCGAACTATAATCCAACACAAAAATAGCACCTTCGATATCCAGATTTTCATTCCGCAATGCTTCTCGAGCAATAGACAGATGTGGAACGCTGCGAGGATCCCATTGTAACGGACCGACTGTGGTTGTTCCGTCCTGGTTTTCCCATGTGGCTTTGCGTATACGACGCAACCACTTTGTGCGATCTCCATAAAACTTTTCAGAAGGGATATAAACGGCATCGTGTATGTCAGCCTGTCGCGCATAGTTTTCTGTCAGGTCTCTTACGATTCTCAACATACTGCCACTACCTGTAGGGACAATCAGCGTAAGCTGGCTTGCAATATCGCGTCCAGAGTCAAGCGCTTTCATCGTTGCATAGTTGCGCGGAGTTCTGGCAGCCCCGGTTTCGTCGCGAGCTACTTCCGCAGCCGGCAATTTCACTTGTTCAGCAACAGGCCCGTCTTCGCCGAATTGCTCTGCGACAAACCGTTTCTCTTCCGCCTGATCCATGTCTGCTTCAATCTGCGCAGGATCGATATCGAGGCGGGCAGCTTCAGGTTCAAACGGCTTGCTCGAAGATGTGCGAGCGGCAGATAGCTCCTGTCCAGCTTTTGTGCGCTTTGCAGGTTGTATTACAGTACGTGCTCCTGAACGGTTATACCGCCGTGTAGGATATTCACCTTCACGCTTGAACGGGATTACACGTTTGGCAAACTCAGGAGTTGGATACTTCGCGGCGCGATCGGCGCGTTGTCTACGCTCGCCTTCAACACGTTCCTCGAGGACTTCTCCGGACGATGTACGAAGTTGTTCATCATCGTCAGGCTCACGTTCAGTACGTTGTTCTTCAGATGGTAAGCGGAGTAAAAAGTGTTTGATAGCCCGGTTAATAGCCTGGTCCGTGCCTTTTTCAACAGCTTGCTTCAAATCGGCAAACTCGTTCTCCATGCCGTATGCAGATTCAAGAGAGAACGTAACGCCTGTACGATCCATCTCTGTGAGTATGTCCTGTACGGCTTGACGGTTTTCGCGCTTGCGCATGTCCTGTCCGAGAGCGTCAGACAGTTGATTGATCAACGCATCACCTTCGGCAGAGGCTACTATACGACGAGCTTCAGCGACATTGCCGACGCTACGTTCGCCTGTAAGCTGACGTACAGCTTCGTGCCGCTCACCACGTTCGACAGTAAGCGGAGTAACTGCCAAGGCATCTATGAGATCCTGTCCAACAGCAGCTATTACATCTGCATCGAAGTCGGCCGGCATTTCCCTGAGAAGATTACGGGTGTATTTATCGGCCTGTGCTTCGTAGCCCATACGGTTCAGAAGGAATGACTTTACGAAAAACTCAAAGCGATTGTCTTCGTCGCCGAGCATGTCATACGCTTGCTGTTCCGCTTTCGTACGTTCCTTCTTACTCTCGAGCTCACTACGTATTCCATCCATCCATTTTTGAGCTTCCGGAGATATCTCTATACCGGCTATCCCTTGCTTCAGCTTGGCTTCGATAATGTCTTCCGCAATACTCCATTCAGAAGCGTGAGTGGATACATAAACGTCCTTTCCGTCTTCTGTATTCATCGCTCCGAGATACATGATATGCCGATCTTTACCATTTTCGTCCTGATCGAATACAGGAGCAACGCCCTGTACGTGATACCCCTTATCGCCTAGTTCTTCGGCTGTACCACGGATTACAGAAGGAAGCACTTCATGCAACGTGAAATCCTGTGAGCCGGCAGCCGTGATAATCTTCCTGTACAGATTGTACTTCGAAGACAGGTAACGTTCGTTCTTGCTGTTCCAACGCTCAGAGAGTTCCTTCTTTTTTTCGGCAGGAAGTGATTGCCAGTCTTTTGCGGAGATCACAGCTGCATCAACAGTCCCAATCTCAAGATCGGCCAGATCAGCTTTGCCAATATCAACCACGTGAGCAATTCCTGTCTTTTTGGCAAGCTCTTTGTACTCGCTCTTAGACAGTGCCTGTGGCGCAGCAAAGTATCTGAACAATGCCTTCTCCTGAGCCTGTACGATTGAACCATCTTTCACGCCTGCTTCAAACAGTTCACGGTCAGCCTCTGTCTCGATACCCGTTGCTTGTATCTTCCTGGTATGCTCGAGTACATCAAAGATAGCCTGAGTGCCGGCAGTAGGATCCGGAGCCCGGTTTTCTTTTTTAGCGGCTTTACGCTCATTCTCAACAGCAACGTCATGAATTCGGATAAGGTTTATGCCATTCCTGCGGGCAATGCTGTCCAGTGCTCCGCGCCTGGTCTTGCCGAATATCTTTCCGAGCCAATCAAATCCGGAGTCTATGTACCACGGTTGACGTTCACGTTGTAGCGCATCTACAATCTTCTGTGCATCCTGCATGTTTTGCGCTTCGGTCATGGCATGAACATCTTTTTTGGATCCCATACCACGCGCCAGAGCTACAGCTTCAGCTATTTCTGGCGATGTAAGGCCACCGGCCGCACGGTTCATTCCGGAAGCCATAATAGGCATTACGGTAAAGGCAGCAGCTTCGATCGAGAACTGTTCCGCATCCGGCCAGGATTGCTTGATTGCATTCAGGAGTCCAGCTTCGCCTTGTACTCCGAACAATCCGCGCATGAAATCACCGGCACGTTCTTCTGCCATTTCCTCGAGAGCCCCGTCAACACCCATTGCTTTGAGTGTTCGCCATGCACCTTTCATAGTTGCATCATCGGATACGCCGGCAGCAGTCTGGAACAAAATGCTTTCGCCGAGCTTCTTGACGAACTTCTCAGGAAGCAGCTTGCGAGCAAGAGCACCGAAATACTGCCCGCTGAATTCTGAGGCATACTCGAAATTCATATCAGCAATGCCCTTGGCTACGGAAGCAGCCACGGATTCGTCACCGCCCGTAATCGTGTTACGGATGCGCCGCTCAGCCACCGATCTAACTGTCCGTTCCGGATGCAGGGCCTGGTTGAGCAGTGCTCGAGTCTCGAGATTCGTAGCCACTTCCGCTATTTTGCCAAGGTATTTGCCTACAGATTTGTTGCCGAGTCGCTTTGCTACAGCCTTACGGGTATTTACGCGAGCTGCTTTTGCCAGTGTGTTGTGAAGCACGTTGCCACGTACAGCGCCTTCCATTGCCTTTGCAACAACTTTGGAAGCGTTACGTCCAAGCGCTTTCCGCACGAAGGCTTCTGTAGCTCTGCGAGCTGCTTTGGATGCAGCAAGTTTGCCTGCAGTCTGTGTGGCAATAGCTCCGCCTGCAGCTGTAGTAGTAGGTTCAGGAGCAAGAAGACCGGCCAGTATAGTAGTTGCTGCTATCTCTGTGCCGAATGCAATAGATCCTTGCACGGTATCCAGTGTCTTTGCTGCCCAGGATGCGCCGGATTTCCGTTTCTGAAACTCGAGATATGTATTCAGGTTCAGAAGCTGTTCGTCGGAAACGTCTTCGCCGGCAGCCAATGCCTTTGCTGCTTTAGCAACTCCGAACAGTCGGGGGATTTCCAAAGCGCCTCCGAATGGTATCTGCGTAGACTCGACATCGAAAGCTTCCTCAAGGATTCCACGTCGGCCGGTACGGTTTGCTTCTACCAGGTCAAGGTATTCCGCGCCTCCATCATACGAACTGATCGGACGATCAAGCGAACGCCCAATCCATCCGTAAGGCATTTCAAGACTCGTTTCCTCGAAAGGATTGATAAAGTCTTTACCAGTGCCGGCGAACGGATTGTTGAACCTGCGTTCAACGAAAGGATTTACGAAGTCAGCCATTACTTGATGAGTCCTGCTTGCTTTGCATTTTCTCGAAGCTCTTCTTCAGACATCTCAGGATTGGCCGCCCTGAGAATCCGCATGGTTTCTTCTTCAGATGTCGGCTGTTGCATCCGGATTGCGCTTGCAGGTTCATCGAGGTTGGGAAGTGTAGGCGGCGTAAACGGGCCACGTGCTTTACGGCCAAGATCTTCGATCTTTCGAATGGCTGCAGTCTTACGCTGCCGGCGAGCATGTTCTACTGCGGACTTAGGCGAGTACGTCCGTAGCTCATCAAGCACTTTGCGTATGCTTTCCCGCGCCGCGACAGCCACCTTCTCGTTTGGCGAATCCATTTTTTCCGCGAGTTCGCGAATGTTTTCGGCAAATGTATATGCCTTGCGAAACGCTTCTTTTTCATCTGCTCGCCAAGGAAGCCATGTGAATGTTGGAGCGTCGAAAGCACGACCAGTAGCACGCACCAGTTTTGAGCCGGATCCCGACAAGCCGGAGAAATCTTCCTTCAGGTATTCGAAGAATTTCAATTCGTCAGCAAAGTCTTCTGCAGCTGCAGGATTACTTTTGATCTCCTTGATCATTTCTTCGGCAAAGTTGCGCATTCCCTTGTTTAGATTCTTGCCTCCGGTCATACGAAGAAGCTCTACATTCGTCATGTCTTCGATCGGGCGTATGTCTTCTTCCTGGCGACGAGCATTTAATTCCATACGTATGATTTCATCCATCTCATCGAAGATACCTACGCGCTTCAGCTGCCCTTTGCCGGCAGCCATTTGCAAATCGTGTTGTAACTGTGTTTGCTGTTCCTCTCGAAGTGTGCCCTTGATGTTATTCCATGAATACTTACTGTTCGCGGTCCTATGATAATCAGGTCCGAGAGTTTCTTGCTGGGCCGCATAAAATTCCGCTATCCCAGCTGTGTCCCCACGTTGAATCAATGCAGGAAGCACAGAGGCAGCTTCTGCGTCAAACTGTTGCACTATTTGTGCGGTAGCAAGATCGTCCTCTGCGTCGAGTGCGCGTTTGCGTTCTTCGAACAATACACGTTTGGCCTGAGTGTTCAGGATTTCTGCAGAGTTCAGAATCTTGAAGCGCTTCAACTCTTCCTGCATCGCACGGGTTTTCAGTCGGACCATTCCAAGCTCAAGAGGACGCATCTCTTTCATATGCTTGAGATCATCCATAGCCTGCTGCACGGAAAGACCTGCCTTCGTGCCGGCAATAGCCATTTCCCCGGTCCTTGCCACGTTCGTACCAAGCGCGTTCATGAAGCCGGGATTATTCAAGTGTGATCTATATGGCTCAACCATTGTATTGCTCCTTAGTAGCCGGGGCCTGAAGGCACACCCGAAAATCCTGTTCCTTGGGCGTTCGGCACACGACTATACGTGGGGTATGACGGGCCTTCTTCCCATTCGCCTTCGAGAGTCAATGGCCTGGTACGTGGCTGATCAGCCTGCAGGATAGATGATACATTCTGAAATGCATCGAGAAGACTCGTTTGTTCGGCTGAACGTGCGGCAGCAGCATCGTTATACAGCTGTTGCTGTGTATCATAGATCATCTGTTCCCATTCGCGATTAAGGTTGCTCAACTCGCGATTCCACGACATTTCAGCCTGCCATTGTGACTGCGCCATGTCCAGGCGCCGGCGCTCGAGATTCAGGCGCTCCATTTCGAGTTGTTTTGTCGTGTCCTGTCTGCGGAGCTCAAGTTCCATCTGGCCTACCTGGCCGGGAGTGACAAGACCCGCTGCCAGAAGTTGGCTCCTGATCTGGTCTGTTGCGGCAAAGACATCGTACTGATCGGGGGTCAAGTACTGATCTGCTATCCCGAACAGTTGCCCGCCCTGTTGGAATCCCTGCGTAGCCATATCCAGAGATGTCAGCCCAAGATTACGAGCAGTAGCTTCATGCCCGCCTTGTACGCCATACTCTGCGGAAATCATGCGAACCATATCGGCTACATCGTCAGGAATTCTGCCCTGCAGCATGGCCTGCGTATTCGCAGTCATTTGTGAAAACGTATCTCTGTATCCGGGGAATGCCTTCTCAAGATTCTGGTAGAACCTGTCGGATGCAAACGGATCCAGTACGCTCGCAGCATCCAAAGCCATGCCAGAAGCCATCCTGCCCATTGCGGGAGCATTACCAAGATTGAGCTGATTCGCTTCCTGCGTAGCCGAACGGGAAAAGCCCGAAGTTCTCGATCCATCACCTATACTGCTACGGAACGGATCTGAGAAAGCTGTAAGCCGGCTGATCGCAGAAGACCCACCTGTAGTCGTAGAGAAACGCTGTAACGGCCATACAACATTACCAGATGGGTCCATGCGTCCACCAGCTGCGCGTATCTGCGCCGCCGAAGGTCCGAAGTTTGGAATAAGGCCCATTACATTGTACTCCTTTGCTGAATGTCGAATTTCATCATATTGAAACGTGTGCGCACCCGTTCAACACTCTCTCGGTGAGACTGGTCCTGTGGTGCCGTAAGCAACTGCCCTTGCCCAAGACTCACTTCGATCGGAGATATTGTATCGCTCAACATCCTGTGCGATTGGCGAGCCGCTTTACGCGAGAACTGCATAACCGGATTCCGCCCAAACAGAGCTTTGAGGCTCTTAGACATCTTCGATATCTCCTAGTCCGTATCCTTCGACTTGAAACTCTGGAATCGCCAGCACGGTTTCATGGTCCTCTGTATCTTCGAGCAGCAACTTCTCCGCCAGGTTTTCGTACTGTAATCCCTTTTCAGGATCTTCGGCTTTGTAGAAGCGTATCGCCTTCATCATCATCTCGATCGATTCAATGCAGGAGATACGGCAGATGTCGGAAGTATGTCGCATCGGAATATGCCGCATCTTGACTACAGCGTTCAACCTGTAATCGTAATCCTCCAGCTCTGTATAGGCATTGGTCTTGAACCCATAGCGCCTATACATCGGCCTGGTTTCGTCAGGATGATACCAAGCAAGATGTTCCCTGGTAATCTCCGTGGCGATGGGAAAAGCATCCTGATCATATGCAGAGATGCAGACATATCCATTCGTGATCGGCTTCTGTATGGATGTAATCTGACTGAACTGATTATTCGAGTAGTAGAGCACATCTCTTGTAATCGGGATGTACTCGCCCATATACCAAGAGCCGTCTTCGTTTTGGGAACGAACTTCACGGGCTGTTTCATCGTATCCGCGCACAAGCAACTCTGCATCTACATCTTCGGCTGTATCAGAGAACACGGCTACGCGCATACTCTCTGGTATATCATACTGCGTCGGAACCATCCCGCGGTCTATCAGGTCGACGTAGGAGCCTGGATCATCTTCCAGCATACCGGGCCCGGACTCGATGAATTCATACCACTTGTCGAATACATGTGCGTATGTTCCATCGATTCGCGCCTTCATGATTTTCTCGATGTCTCGAGGGCAGGTAACGCAACCATTGTGTACGCACATCTGAACACACTCGATCATGCCTTCTGAGCCAAGCTTACGTTGTAGCCGTCGTACAGCTTCGTTGATAGCATTGGTTACACGGTTGGTGCCACCGGGGCCGCCGGCATCGTCGTAGCACAAACCGCCTTCTGCATGCGGGGCCAGTATCGGAAGTAGGTCGCCGAGAGTGTAGTAGTTCATCATGCCTCCACATCGTAGCTGTAATCGTCCGGGGCCGGTCCTGTCAAGACAACGTTTCTACGGTCACAGTCCGGACGTGGTGCTTCCATATGCGCTTTTGCCGAAATATCAAATCGGTGGAACTTGAGTATGCCGGCCCAGGAAATGCAGAATTGCAGATGGAATCCCGTATTGGCAGCACGACCCGTAACCATCTCACAACTCGTTTCCATGAATGCCGGCCATTTTTCTTTCGGGCGTGGCTGAGGATAGCCGTCCGTAAAAGGATGAACAGTCAGAGTCATAGGCGCAGTTATCTGAATGGTGCTAAGGTCGTGAAAGACAACGGAGAAGTCCGGACATACAGAAAGCATTATATCTAGTTCTTCCTGACTCTCGGAGATCCACAAATGACCATCATACAGCTTCTTCTCCATGTACGGGATAGGCCGCGGATTGTCAGACTCGTAATCAACGAATGGCATTCCACGAGTATACAAAGCACACTCAATCGGGATAGTTTCTTTGTCGTGTCCTTGTTCCTTCATCAGTCGGTACAAGTGGTTCACGCCATCATCGTCTTTGCCGAGTACATAACAGTGCTCGTCGTAGTTGAAAATACCAGACGCAAGGCCCATTGGATGCACGCCGGTCCAAAGCCCGTCATACGCCGGCAGCTTGGTTTTCCCGAGGCTCGATATGCCGTCACGCGGTATAAAATCCAAGGCTACCAGACCGGCATACCTGTAGTCGTCTATCGGATCCCCGCTATTGTCTTCAGCATCTACGGTTTCGCCGATCGCCGTATACAGAAGCCGGTTGTCAAAACGCGCGGCACAGGAAAAGCGTCGATATGAAACTTCTGTTTCTGCAAAGTACTCGACTTCGGTATTGAGATTCGTCATACGGTGAGCTGTAGCAGCTTCGCTACTAATCAGCGCCATATCCTCAAGGCCGTTCCAGCCAACGAACAGCAGATCTTCGTTCATGCGCGTAACGCCATACTCTGTAGCGCACCCTGTTCCGCCTTCGATTTTCATAATCGACACGTCTTGCCAGTCAAGCCGAGGATGATATACGGCATATGAACACCATCCCCATTCACACATGACCACAAGCGGCCCCTGGCCGGTAGCCGTGCCATATGCCTGCGCCCATGTCATTGCAGTGATGTTCCCGAGATTGGCAGGCGTAAAGAATGCCCCACCGCCAGCAAGGTACTCTGTCTCTCTGAAACGCAGAACATCCGTAGCAGAGTTCGGCTTGTTAATGTCGCCGGCGATGAATCCACGATCGGTGGTCTTGATGAACAACCGGCCATGGCAATAGGCCATAATTGTACCTGTAGGTACTTCCGAGTCTGGTGCCGCCTGTACAGCTTTGCGCGAAGCAGCCGGACCTTCCACGATCATAGGGCCGTTCGTACCATCCTGTACTACCAGATATTGTTCAGCCTGGCAGAAATGCATTCGATCAACAGTTTCACTCATGAGCCCAGGCACGGCAGTAGCATCTGCAATGGTGCCGGCAACCGGGTCCATAATGTATACCGAACCAGATATGGCGAAAGCGATATAGGTATCTGTGCCATACTGGTACGTATACATGCCTTGGAATTTACCGCGCTGAATTTTCTCTACGGCGCCTTCGACTTCGGATTCCAACTCTATCTCAAGAAACGGCGGCCTGGTTCCTATCTCTCCATCCCGGCAGGTAATATTGATTCCACGGGCAAACTGATTGTGCTGAATGTCGGTGTTCTTGACGCCGCTATTCATGCCACCTACCAGAGAAGTGAAACCGTCGTATACTTGTGCACTCATGTTAGTCTACCGCGAAATCTGCGATGAGCTTAACCTCACCATCATCATCTTTCGCTTTCAGGTCGCCGTCTGCCGAGTCAACATAGATAACTACTACATCGTTCTCCGGAGTCGCCGGCGCTGCGCTTTCTGTGAGATATATTACCGTCAAGTTCGTGAGAACACTGCCAAGATCAGGCTGAGTATGGTCCGTAATCCATGTATAGGCGTTATCCCATTCATTGCTGTGCGCCTGTACGTAATCGAAATCATTGCTGTTGCCAGTTACCCAGGCCCATGCTTTATCCCATTCGGAGGTATGGTCCTGTATATAGTTCGTGTTGGAGTCGAGCCAGCTATATGCTTCGTCCCAATACTGGGTACGCGAATACATGTAGTTGATCGCATTGCTGTTAGCAGTGATCCAGTTCCATCCATTCGTAGAGCTTGAAAAGACGTTGGTATCGAGCCCCAGGTATACATTGTGTTCATTCTGTGAAACCACAATACCCGAGTTGGTGGATACTACATTGGTCTTGGCTACAACAATGTAGCGGCGGATTCTGGGCCATTGCCTGTTGAAGTCCCAAGCAAGTGTTATGCTGCATAACGAGATGCAGCACACCAGAATTGGCAGGTACTTTCGCATCTCATCTACTTGGCCGGTATGACAAGGGCCGTGACAGTTCCTTCAGCCAGATTGACAGCCCCGCCTGTATTGTTGAGCAGTTGAGCCGTGACGGTATCAGCTGCAGTCACAGCACCGACAAGTGCCAGGTCAGCTACGTCCAGACTGAACGCCACAAGAACGAAGTCGCCAAGAGCTGCGCCTGTAACTGTGATTTCCTTGGCTTCCTCAGCTCCGTTTCCAATGTTGCCAGGATCCCAGGTGTCGCTTCCTGTCAGAAACTCAAACTCACGTATAGGCGGCAGATGGATAAACTTGTTATCCGCGGGTGCTACAGTAAGAGCATCTTCGTTCCCATCAACACCAGTATTCTCTACAGTGATGGATTCCGAGTTTGGCTTCGCCGTGATCTTGAGGAAGCCGGCTCCCTCGAGATAGATGTATGCGTTTGTAACGTAGTGAGCCGAGTTACATACAGCGATTACTGCCGTAGCGCCTACAGCCGGCATTGTGAAATCTTCTTCGAGAGCTTCCCACATGTACGAGGTCTGACAGTCGATATCGCGTGGACTTGCAGAAGCACAGTTGATCTGACATTCCGGAGGGAGTACTATTGGTTCGCTCATGGCGTTCTCCTATTGCAGTTTGATGTTTATTTTCGGTGGAGGCATCCAAAACCAACGCCCCCATAACAACCAGTACAATCTTGGCCCATAGAATCTGCGGAATGCTGCACGGAAGCTCGATCCAAATGCTCTACTGGCACAGTACAGCAATTTGTCTCCTTCGTATCTGATCTTGTCTGCTTCTGCGAGTGTCTTTACCTGTGTTGCACGCCAACAATCATAGTCATGCCGTACACAAGGCGGGAACCGAACGCCAGGTGGAGCATGTAACTCTGTAGACATTGTACAGCCATCCGACAATTTCCAATCCCATTCCTTGGAGTCGTAGGCTTCTTTGATTGCCTGAGCTATTCGTCGTGGCGGCCGGTAAAAGACGAGCATCAATTCCATGCGAACATACTCATCCTTTTCCTTGTCGATCGTATCGACAAGTGGCTCTCTATGGAGTTCGGCGTTCATGATCAACCTTGAGCATCTTTTCAACTTCGACTACTTCGCGTGACCGGGCATTCCCGACAACAGGCAGATTCATAATCCGCATTCGTTCCAACGCCAGAATGACAATCGCCGCAACGAGAATCAGGACCAGAGCCGCAGTGCCACCGGCATGCACTTTGCCCCACTTGCTGTCGATGAAAAAGCCTGATGTCTGTTTCTTGCTGCCATTTTTCAAGCGTTCTAACTCCAGTCCCCCAAGACAAGTAACAATGGCAGGAAAGTCCGAACCTAGCGGACATTCAGCGCCTCCACCGTTATCTAGTATTTTCACAGCATTGCCGACATGCTTTTCCAGGCGCTTGATGTAGAACCGTTCCATTTCGTGATTAGACATTTACATTCTCCGGCTTCAACCCGATCCACTTTGCTTCAGACAGCTCGCTTTCACTCAGAGTCACAATTTTATCATTGATCACGTCATACACTTTCAAGCCGTCCTTGTCGATGTATGTTCCGGCCATGTGCCATCTGTTTTTCTTCCTGGTCCACGGCTCCCAATGGCGACGGTCACGGTAGTACTCGACAAGTCCGACTTTGATCCCCTTGTCGTGCGCGTCGATATACCACTTCCGAACGGCATCGGTGCAGGGGTTGGTCTCCTTGAGCGTCGGTTTGTGGAACGGCCAAAGAGGCTTGCCGAAAATCCTTGAAAGCCAGCCCATGTTGCTCCTTATGGAGTGAGTTCATCCTTGGCGCATTCTTCGAGCGTGCGCCTGATGCATTTCGACCAGCCCCAGCTTGGCGGACAAGTGTCACGCTTCGCATTGTACTTGCCCCACGACAGATTGATCGGCCTGATCCAGCACATACCGCCGCCGGTCCCGCAACCGGTGAGCGTGAGGCATAGCAGTATGATTGCGCGTTTCATCATGGCACCACGTTTACGATTGTGTTCGTGTAGAGCGCACCGCCCGCCGCCGTGATGATGCAAAGGTCGCCGTCATTGCCGAAGCCGGTCCCGTCGCTCTGCCAGATTACCGAGTGCCCCTCTGCCGGGTCTGCGGGTTGTGCGCTGCATTCCTTTAGTTGCAGGATGCCGCCACCCCAACCAGTCAGAGTCGTGATGCTGGCATTCGCCGCGTTCGACGTGACGGTGATAAGATCGGTGTAAGTGTCGGGGACAGCCACAGTGTCCGTACCAATCGTGAACACTCCGTCGTCACTCTGTATCAGCGTATGCTTGTCGCCGCCGGTGGTGTCGTAGAGATAGATCGTGGGTAGACCGTTGTACACGTTCCATGCCCCGTAGCAATCCAGATTGCGCCCGATATAAACATCCTTGTCCTCGTCAACCTTAAAGATGTCGGTGCCGTCTGCTTGCTCGACTAAGAGGCAATCCGCATTCCCCGCCATGGAATCCGGCACAACTATGCGCACGGCCGGACCGTTGGTGCCCGTCGTAATTACGTCCAGCATCTTGTCCAGTGAGCCGCTGAACGTGTTCAGGTTCGTCCACGTATTCGCTGCGGCCAGACCACCGGCATAGTCGATGATAGCGCCGGACGTTCCTATGTGCGTATCATCGTCTGAGAGTGTAGTCTCGATGTTGTCAACCGTTGCGCCGGAAGACAATGATATGCCACCGTCGAAGTCCACATCATCCGTCCCGTCGTCCACAGACCAGATCAGCCCGTCTGTTCCGCCGCCGTCTACGTCGGTGGACCAGAACTCCCACTGCGTTCCGCCGAGATTGTATGTGAACCAGTAGTTTGTACCTGCGCCAAAACCTACAGCTCCGTCGAACAGACCGGAGAAACCTGCGCCGTTCGTAATCGACACGTCAAGCGGAGCGTTCGGAGCAGCGCCGATACCTACCCAACCGGCAAACCAGATATTCGTACCTGTCCACTGCCAGCCTGCACTCGGGTTGTTCACGCCGGCCAGTACCGCGCTCGAACACAGTACGCCTACAAGGATCAGAGAAAGAAGTTTCTTCATCGATCAATACTCCGTGGTTATGACTGTATTCGTGGCTTCATGAGAGATTGCATACACGGCACCCTGGTACTTTTCATCTTCCCACCATGTACCGTTTTGAATCAGCTTTGTGCCGTTGCTTACAACAGCATCCGGACGCGGAGAAAGCCATACAGGACCAACGCTCTCACATTGGACATTGATCCCCTTCCTCGAGCGAGGAATGATGTACCGCCATGTAATATTGCCGTCGGTTGCATCATTGTCCACGTCGATATGATCGGGACATGTCGTAGCAGCTCCGGCGTTGGTTGTAACGTTCCAGTAGATACGGCTTGTATGTGCAGTGCTGCGAACCATATCGCCCTGAGCGTATACTGTGCCGGCAACCCAATTCGGCGCACGCACGCCACGCGGAGCCGCAACCATGGTTGATGTTATTCCCACCTGGAAGGAAGCTGGTGCTGTCGGATAATTCCGATCGGCGGCGAACGCGACTACTCCGACGACTACAGTGAGCAGCACCAGCATTGCGGGAAACAGTTTCCAGTCATTCTTACGATTGTTCATTCGAACCTCCCTAGTTGTGAATTGTAACCTGACTGTCGATTGCTAATCTGCAACGATTGAATGAGCCAAGAGTCGGTTGCCTGTATTCATCCTAGACTATGAAAATGTACAGATATGTGCTGGCTATGAATCCGGGATGCAACGTGAGAGTTTGCACGCCCCCAGCTACAATCTCCGCGCTTGCGCTTATATCCCTGATGGTGTCAAGATCCGCCGATGGTGGCGCTGCTGCAGTCGAGGGCAAAGCATATAGCCGAAATACAGTGCCAGACGAGTTCGTAAATAAATCCACATTCACGTCTACCTGCGTGTACACTTTTCCGGATTGGCCTACCGTATCGAGTCGAAGCGTATAAGCATCCACTTCGTAATTCGGAGCATAACTCGCATTTATCGTTCCCGACGGCACTGCAGGGCTCCCAGCTGCAAGAGAAGTCCATGCGGCTGCTTCAAAACTTGCATATGCTGTGGCCCATGCAGCATTCCATATTCCATTCTTGATGAACTCAGGTTTCCCAATGCTGATCAGGTTTTGCAGTGGCCCTGCAGTAGCCAATGTCAATCGTACAGAGCCGCGAGTAAGCGTTAAGCGATCGAGGAAATGCAACCACGGATATTGTAAGCCTGCACCTCCGGTAATTTGTAATCCTGTCAATGTGGTGATTCCATTCTCCCAGGTAATGTCTGCACCTGAAATCAGCACAGGTGTTACTTCGTCCGGAGGCGCGTATTGTGACGAAAGATCGATTTGCATATCGCCAGGATGAATCACTTGGTAATCCCCGTATTGTTCATCCGTCAATCCTGTAGCAATATATTTTGCTTCAAGAGTTGCATTGAAATCTATGCCTCTGCCAACTGGCCCGGCAGTCACATCGAACTCTCGCTTACCGCTAAGCGTAGCCTTCAACAGTTTGGTAACAACATTGACCTGAGTAGTGCCGAATGCATCCGAGTATCCGCGAAGAGTCAGGTAGCCGAAATACGTAACTCCTGCCTGAAAATCTGTAGAGTTTACCTTGATACTCGCATGGATAACATCATCCGTCGTAATCGGGCCATACACAGTACCCTCGACTATCTGTGTGCCTGTATCATCGTTCCATAACTCGTAACTTGCGCCGGCAGGCCAGTCATTCCACCATGCAGGTTCGTCGGTAGGCGTTCTATCCAGGGACAGCGACCAATACAGGTTGTCTACTCCGCACGCACGAAGAAAGTCACAAGACGCTACATCTTCATTGCCGGGAACTGCGAAACCAACCATGGCCGTGCCGTATCCCCAGAACCCGATAGCAAGGTCAACGCAATCGTTGCCTGTCCATTCGACGGGTAGATCATGCTCATCTTCTTCGGTTTCAGTTTCGTTCGTACGGCGAACATGGACGTTGCCGGTATAGTCACCGTTTACATCTGCAAAGCTTGGGTCAAGGACAGCCGTATACGTGCTGCCATCGGGATCAAGAGTTTGCAGATCGTAAGGCAAGACAGGCTCTCCGTCCTCGTCGTATATGACTACTGTGCCATCAGGCCAGTCTTCATCTGTTTCAAACGAGATGTACGCATAGGGAAGGCCTTCTCCTGGATAAACGACGAAGGTGAAGCTGTAGGATTCGCCACCCAGGATAAGATCTATCCGTACAAGATCTTGGGACTCTGCAAAAGCCATCTCTTCCGGATCCCATTCGGCAGTTTCGGTAATCGCATCAGGAGCCAGGCATCGCGAACAACAAGTGCCAGGCTTGTCTTCGCATTCACAGGTATCCGGGCTCGAGAAAGTATCCTCGTTGGTAGCAAGCGCATCTCCATCGTCGTCTACAATTTCGGTGACGCTATCAGGAGAAAAACACCGGCTGCATTGGGTTCCCGGCCGGTCTTCGCATTCGCAGTTATCTGGCATGAATGTTCCCGCTAAAAGTAGAGCCACCTGGATAGACAGGTGGCCCTACGCACAGTCAACAGAACTTCGGGCTACCTTTCAAGGAAGCAACCGATGTAGTCCACCAGCATATAGTCCTTGCCGGTATCGGTTGTCTGAATCCCGAAGACCGGACTCAGAGCTTCATCGTCCGGAAACAGTACGGTACTTGCATTGTCTACCAGCGTGGTAATGGCCGTGCCGTTGACAGCCACAGTGAGATTGCTTGCGCCATCCCAATAGAATGACGTGGTGACATATTCGCCATCATCCAGGTCAACACCGGTATCAATCTCAGTGGCCGTACCGTTCTGACCAACGGAGAAGTACAAATTACTGCCCTGGTTCATGAACACGATATGATCATTCGGCAGACTATCGATGAAGTCGGTATCGACCGTGCCAAGTCCCACGACATTGGTATTGGCGCTCACGTCTTCACTCGCCCAGCGAGCATTGAACCATGCTTCTTCGCCGGTCTGGAATTGGAAGGACTCACCATTCAGCTGACACTCAACACTGTCGAGTGCTTTGTCCGTGGTCTCCACCTTCAGAATTCCTCCATGACCATCATCATTAACAACGATAATTTCGTCACCGTCGCTATTGCCATCAACAATGCTGACTAACCAGGCTGCAGTATCAGCAACAGACGAGAACTTGCCGCCAGAGGGATCTGACTCGTTGGCAAGAGCAGCATCATGTACGTAACCGCCTTCAGCGAAGTCTTCCTGCCAGAAGATATACTTCAGCTGCATCAGGCCGTACATCCTGATCCCGAGTCCGCCGTCACCGTCGATGATCACGGTATCTCTGTACTGAAGCGAACCTTCCGTAGTGTTGTTGCCCGTACCGATCTGGCAGGCTTCCGCGGCATTGACATACGCCATGCCATCGCAAGAGCTGATACAGATAGCGCCGGACCCACTGGCCCCGATCACGGAACCGTGTCCGATTTTCTGGCTCTGCGTCGGCTGACGAGTCCACTCATAGGTAGTACCAAGCGCAATGCCGGCTACCAGAAGGGTTATGCAAACGATCTGAAGAAACTTTCTCATTCTCTCAGTCTCCCTTGTTGTGGGGTGTTTGTTGATGGGCCGGTAGGTATCAGCCTACCGGCCCGAGTTGACTACGCTTACTGTTCCTCTTCAGGACACCAGGTGCACTGGACCGTGCCAGTCACCATTCCGGTATCGTATGCGCACCAGCCACCGGCAACGCCGGCGGAAAACGCTATACGGTATGTCGGCGCCTGTGCATCGGAAACGATGATCGCATTTTCCGTTGCCGTACCGGCAAAGGTAACCTCGACCTGCATACCGGGATGGCAGTCGATATTGGATTCCAGCTCGACATCGTATACGGTCGCATCTGCAGCCGCTTCCGTATCGTCGGCCTGTTCGCACGCAACTACAGTCACGGCATCGCAAGTACCGTCGGCGATACAGTAGGACAGGTCCAGCTGCAGGCAACGGCGATGGAGCACGATAACCGCGTCGGTCGAATGATCGAGCGGCTCCGGAGCAATCCGGAAACGGGCGAAGAAGAAACCCTTTTCACGAAGGATGTTCTCGCACCTGTCCCGAATGTTGATCCAGTGGAACTCGCCCATGTTATCCGCGGGATCGAAGTCATACGCGCCGGCAAGTCTTCGCGGATTAGCCGGAGGCACCAGAGCCTGGTACACATTCTTGAGGAAGACTACGGAAATCTCGAACGGCGCCATGATGTATTCCATGTCCACATTCACAGCATCACCGAGCGTAGTCGCAGCAGTCGCGAACGGGTGTACACGCTCGAGCTGCGAGCCGTCGTCACTCACCTTGAGCCTCGGGGCGTGCGCATCGTGAATATGCGCATAACCCTGATAGGTGCTTACCGTGCCGTATCCTTCGACCAGGAATCCCGGACGCGCATACCGCATATCCTCATTGCGGATAGTATCGTTCCGGATGATCTCGGTGGAAGTTTCCGGGGAAGTAATCAGAGCGAACTGCGGCATGGCGTCTTTCATGCCGATAGCGCCGGAGCGTGCCTGGCGCGAAAGGTACTGATAGAATCTGTCCAGTACTTCCTGCGTGAGCTCGCCGATGGCATCAAAGCCACCGTCCGGCACATCGATATGGCAGTCGCCGAGAGTCATGTCGAACTCTTCCAGGCCAAGACCCGAATTCGAGTTGATCACCATGTACTTCGTGGCGAAGTCCATATAGAACTCGCGTTCGATCTGCTCCCATTCGCCAAGCGTTACATTGGCGAGCATACCGTAATGCAAGGCAAGCTGCTTTTCGAACTGCCACTTGAACAGCATGTCCTGTAGGCAGATGTCAAACGTCCTGCGAGTTGCTTCATACAGAGTGTATTGCTTCTCTTCGAATCCGTGTTCGATCACTTCGGATTCGTACCTACAGGCGTCATGGCCGGGATCATCATCACCATTCGTACCTGGGGGTCGTGAAGGCTCAACAACAGACCAGGAAGCACCACAGTCCTGTACGGCTGTTCCACCGTAGAAGGTCTGAGACTTCATTATATACCCCTGCCCGTACTTGAATGTACCACGCTTGATTTTCTTCTGGTACAGGGAGTAGTATTCTTTGCTCTTGTTGGCTATGATGGGGTTGATGTACTGCGTCGAGTCCACGAAGGCCTGTTGCAGTTGTTCAACATCGCAAGGAGAATCGGAACCAAACATTGGCGTTACCTCCAAAGAAGTTTTCGTTTCGGAATGAACTGCGCGAATAACGGATCGTGCGACCGCTTCTTTGGCCTGTAACGCTGACCGAGCGATTGGGCAGTTACGCTGCTAACCGGAGCTGGGAATCAAAAACCCCAACTGACGCGAAGTGTAACGCATCAGCCGGGGTTTCTGTCAACAACTTTTTCTCGAAGCGGCTATCCCCAGACGGCTCCAGCCACCTTCTGCGCGGCGCTCGCTTCCGTGATTTCCCTTGGATTTGTTGGGGTTGGCCGAGTTGCGGCCGAACTGTCGTCAATTTTCGGCAGCGCAATATTTCTGCTCCTGATTATCTCTTCGAGCGTGCTTCTTTGCTTCTGTTCCTGCAAATACAGGAGCTTATACACCGGCATGAGCTGTGATTCGACGAGAGCTTTTGCATGTACCTTCGGGTCCGTAGAAGCGAAAATAGTTTCTATCCCTGACTTAATTCCTGACACCATTTCATTCCACTTCTCGTTACCGTCTACGGTTTTCAGCAAGAACTCGCTTTCTGCTGTAGCAGTGATAGCTTCTGTCTTGGCTTCATCTCGGATCTGAAGCAACTGCGAAGTCTCCGCAGCATTATTCTGTTGCTCGATAGCCGCCGACGTTGTTGCATGATTCTGGATCTCAGCACGCCGCGTAGATTCGATAATGTCGAGCTGTCCGAACATCGGAAGCAATGTTGCCAAACCCGCTTGTACGATTTCTTCCGGAAGCGCATTTTGCAGATACGATACACGCTCATGCGGCGCAAGTGTTGCGCAGAACCGTACAGCCTGATCAACATTCAATCCTTCGACGTTGTAACTCGAAAGCGTGTTGCCGATCGACTCGATTACAGGCTTACGTTGATTCTCATACTTCTGTATGAACATTGGATGCCGTTCGATATTCAGCTGCCCGATTGTATCAAGCAATTCTGCTTCACGATCGGCAAACTGCTTCTGAATATCTTCTGGTGTCTTCGGAGTGTTCGCCAACTGTTCCTTGAGTTTGTCGCGTTCCTCAGCAACGGATTGCATATCGCGAGTCATGCCATTGAGCTTATCCCGCATCTTTGCGAAGTTCGGGCGCATAGGAGCAGGAATCTGCTGAACGTCAATCGCGTTGATTTCTTCTATATTGAAATCGTCTTGCGATTGAGATTGGGAGCCTGAGTCGGCAGGAGCGTTCAATAACTCATTGGGCACCAGGATTACGTCTGGATCGGTCGCGGTCTGTTTCGGTGCCGGAGCCGACTGTTGAATTTGTGGCTCGCGACCGTCGCCATCGCCGTTGTCCGTATCAGGGTTTGGTCCCATCATTTTGCTGGCAACATTCACTATCGAATCTTGCGCAGCTTCAGTGGTCAGGTCTGGAATCTGGTTTTCATCCGGCATTGTCATTTACCTCCCGCAGTTTCTTCTTCGACGTTCGCGTTATCCATCGGAACATCCATGTACGTTTCGTTGATCATGTCGGCCGCTTTCAAGGCTTCGTTTTCGTCGAGATTTTGAAGCGCCTCGAGCATCTTCCATGCTCCGACATTCTCGCCGAGACATAACTCAGCTGTACTCCTGTTTACCTGTTCTCCAACCTGCCCAGGCAATACAGGGCGGCAGAATGTATCTTTCAACACTCCGCATACCACAATGCCGATGTCGCTTGAGATCCACGAGTGATACTCTGACACCAGCTTTTCGTCGGCCATGAAGTCCCGCAGTTTCATTAACCTTTACCTCCAGTGTTGCTGACTTGATGGCGCGCAACCATCTCGTCTATTGCCATTCCATGTCGCGCTTTTTCTTCCCGAATCTTTTGCATGTTCATTTCCTTGAACATCTTGAACTCAAAATCCTTTTGAATTTCCTGAAGTTTAATCTCTAACTCCTGGCCTTCCGCCATTTGTGCGGCTTGCTGAAGGACTTCGGCTTGTGCACGCGCCTGTGCTTCAGCCTCTTTCTGGCGCTGAGTCACTTCATTCTCTATTGACTTATAGACCTTGGCAAGCTCTTGCAGTTGCCCCGCAAACAGTTGGTACTCATTCTCCCTGGAGGGATCCGTCATGATGTAGTCAAGATGCTGTGCGCAATGTGGTATTGCCTGGCTGAGGAACGTATACAGAGTTTCCGGCGAGCCCTGATACTGGCCTTGTATGTATGCTTGTGCATCGCGGACCATATCGCGCATGTGAACAAGCAAGTGTATTACATGAGGCTGATCTTCGCCCACGATAGCACCCTGGCCTTCACGCATATCATTGTTCTCGAGATTGGCAAGAGTATGCTGTGTAGTCGGAATCATGTTCCTGTCGATCGAAGGAATGTATCGGTCGACGCCGGCAACGCCTGTACGTGCAAGCACGTAATCGCGAACAGCGTTATTTTTGCCGCGTTCATCGAAATACGGAGAGATGCTAAGAACGTCTGCTGTAACCATGCTGCGTTGCGTCGGAGATCCATACCCGATAGCTCTACGAGCCGAGACTTTCATCCGGTCATACTTCAGAAGCTCGGGAGGTACACCTGCGTCCTTGCACGCCTTGAGAAATGCTTGGGCCTCCTTGTAACCCGGATCCACTGTCGTCAACTGACTGGTTACACGGCGCATGATTTCATTGTAGAGCCCATCCAGGCAGATGTAATAGATGTGGATATCCGACTTTTCGAGCTTCGCTTCCTTGCTTGCTCGATTGCGTTCTTCTTGCATGTTTCGACCCTGCGGAGTCTTATCGTCCTCAACCACATCGGGACGATACATGCCAATATTTCCATGCAAGCCGGCCTTCAGGAATGCGTCAACGCTGATCAGATCTCCGAAATTGTTTCGATGCGCACGATCGGTGATAACACTATATCCATTCGGCATAACCGAGAAAGGTCCATAGCGCACCATACGTAGACGTTCGCGCTGTCCCTCATTGTTTGGCTGAAGCAGGATCGTCGCAGAAGCCATAGCCCCATCCATCAGCGTATTCTTCATCCGGTCCATCAGCTGACAGTGAGCAAATATCTTAGCTCCCAAGCCACGAATACTGTGGTAAGTTCCGTCGCCAATATTCGCCATGAATGGACCAATGGCCTGATGCCAGTTTCCAAACTGACCAACATCCTTGAAGATGAACCTATCAGGATTGTCGTCTTCCGGCTTGTTGAACTCTTCATCTTCGGAAATAATGAAGTGCGATATCTTGCCGTCATACTCCTTCACGAACATGTGGACTATACGAATGTTCTCGTAGTCGCCGTAACTATACTCGATATCATTGTCCTTGATCTTCTGCTGAATAGACGACCATTCGCCAAGTGCATGAGAGTCCGAGTCTGACTTCTTTTCAATCGTCTTTCGGATCAGGTCAATGACAAGCCGTGTATTCCAACCTGCTTCCTGTGACGCCTTCGTTGTTTCATCATCCTTGACGTACTGGAAGAGATCATGAACGCGATAGATGTCGCGTATGGGAATCACATCGAAGTCTTCGAGCGTTGACTTGGTTTCATCGGGAACAAGAAACGAGCCGACGCGGGCAGCCTTGAAGCGCCAGTCTATTTCGTTTTCCCAATACACATTGCCGACACCCCAGGTCACAAGCTGTTCCTGATGCAGCATCATGTGATACCACCAGCCTTCCCAGCTTGTAAGCATCTCTGTGAACTTCTCTGCTATGACCTCGCCCCAATCCTTGTCTGGATCAACGGGATCGGTGAAACCCTTGATCTTGATTTTGACGAGTGTTTCAACCTCCATCAACAATTCGTAATAACTCGTCTTACGAGCATCGCGAATGCCCTCTGCATCACGGAAGTTGACGTTAGATCTATGGGCCTGGCCCAGGCGGATAAGCTCTGCTTGCGAATATGGCCGATTGCCATCGAGCTGCTTCTTGATCAACGCTCGCTTACGATCGCGCTCTTGATCTTGGTTGCGGACCTTCTTGAAGATGTTCCATGCGCTTGAAGAGGAAGTAAGGCGCGTTTTCGGCGGCTTGCCTTGCTTGGAGACTACTTCAAGATCCGCTTCAGGGATTGTATCTGTATCGGCCATTTGTTTTCTCCTGCTATGGGGGATGGCAGATCATACTACCATCCCCCGTTATCGCCTAAAACTCATCCACCACAACATCATCAGGCTCTGACGAGGCGGTTTGTTCTGTGCCACCGAGTATCTTTGAATCCTTTGTCCCTGGCTTCTTCGGGGCTAAGGCTGTTGCAGCTGGCCCTGGAACACGAGACAAATGGGACGGAGAACTTGTCGCTGGCTTTGGGGTGAGGCTTTTGCTTCCGGCGCTTGTTCTTGACGAAGAATTCTCTTGGCCTTCCGGTACGCCTTGGCCGGAAGGCTCGCTCGATTTTGGGCCCGTGGGTTCCTTCGGCTGATCGGCCTTCATCTCTTTCAGCGCCGTCGTCAAGTGATTGGCAAGTACTCGTGATAGCTTATCGCTTTTTGCGAGAGCGTCCGCAGCGACCGCAAGGCTTCGTCCTTGTCCTGTTACGACGGTTACCCAGTCGTGGTCTTCGTTCTTTCTCGTGAACGATAGTTGTGCTTCCAGCTTCACGGCACCTTTGCCGGCCGGCATCTCTTTCAGGCTCAGAATCTTGATGTCCATCTTTTCGCGCTCCTTCGACTATGGGCCGTTTCCAGCATGACAACGGATATGGCCCGATCTTATCCGTGGTCGCTATGACTGTCTCATTGTCTATGAAGACATGGATTTCGTTCAGTACTCCACAGACCCCGCAGACTTGCAGTTTACTATCGTATGGAGTTGAGAGTCCACGTTTCCATTCCTTGACAACGGACGTTACTCCCCTGCATGACATACACCCGGCGAAAGGTATATTAAGGTCACACAAGGAACAGACTTGCGCTCGAAATTCTGCTTCCGTTTGCGAAGGTGGTCGCCCCTTGGATGTCTTTGCAAGGCGACGGATAAGGGACGTAGCTTTGACAGCTGTGTTAGCGGTCCTGTGTGGAAGACCCGTTCTGACTGTCCGATTCTTTTCGTCCTTGCAGATACCTGCCGGGCATCGATGGCAAATCCAGTCCTCAATAGTTGCACAAGGATCCGGCAAAGGGTTAAGATTGTTTGCCCGACGATGTTGCGCGACTTGCTCGATGAGCTGACGCATATATCCGGCTTTGAAGCTGTGCTGCGTATCAGGGTCAACAAACCTGTAACCTCCAGGCGGGGTAACATTGGGATTGATGAGTTTCAGCATGTGTCGCCTTGTAACTCAACTACACCTCGCTCGTCAAGTACAAATCCGGACTGCCATCCAGGTCGTATTCGCGAACGAATTCGTCGTATTCCCGAGAATCCTCTATTTTGTCGTAGTTTCCATCTCCGGGATGCACATTCATTCTGACGCGGGCAACGTCAAGGGCAACACAGCAAGCATCGGCTTCATCAGGACTTTTGCCGCCCGTACGAGTCTTCATGATTTTCTTCGGCTCGATCTGCCGCTTGATTGTACGAACAAGCCTATCCACGTTCGAGACAAGGTTGCGCATCGTGAATTGCTTGAGAGCTACCAGTGGAAGATTTCGTATCTGGTTTGAGCGTCCGAAGGAAACCATATTGAACCATAACTCTGTAACGCGATTGGCATAGACATCTTTCGCCGGGTCTTTATTCTTTTCGCTTGCCGGCAAGTCGGAGGCAGCGCCGCCAAATTCACAGCGATGTATACGACCAGGGGATTCCCATATCTCATCAATGAAGTCCGCAAGCACTGTTTGTGCTCCGGTTGTGTCCATACCGAAGTGTTGCTTTGACACTCCATACTGGTTGCAGACCTCAATAGCTTTCTCGGCGAGTTGTCGAGAGAATGTCTTGTCTTCGAGCTTCGATACTTCGACATTGATCTGTACCGGCTCAAAGAGAGCAATGACCATTCGACCCCAGGTCGACAAGCCACATTGAAACGGGACTATTACACGCCGATCTCCACCTGACGAATACGAAGGATCGAACCCAGCGCCCATGATATAGTCTCGCACCCATTCTGGTTGCGCCATCATCTTGTGTTTGATTGCAAACGATTCTGTCAGAATTTGGAGCGACGAACCTTCCGGACGAACATAGCCGCGGCAGAACTGCCAGTAATCAGGAGAGTCGTACCCCTGATCCTCTTCGGTATCTTCAAAATCCTGTTTCCCAATCAGGAAATGGTACTTCTTTGGATTCTCCATGCCAGGGGATTTCAGACCGTCAAAGAAATGGCATTCGCCGAACTTCGTCTTCCAATGATCCAGGTCGGGACTGATCGATTCCCATCCGTCTATCGGCTCAGAATAGCGGCCAAGAGGATCCAGGCGAGAGTCCGGGTTCCCGAATGCAATGAGCTTGAAATCCTGGCAGCCCTTCATGAGATTAGCGCGCGCGTCGAAGGCTACATCGAGGGCCGGATGCTGCGCTTCATCTATGAGCAATCGGATACGCCTGTTGTGCTGGCCGATGATATTATCTCTGGCTTCTTTGACGCTACCTTGTTGAACGGCGAACCCGAAGATGCCGGCTTTCTCGATTTCCTGTTCGAACTGATCAGGGTTCAGGACAATACATGTCTTACTCTTGATGTATTGTCCTAATCCTTCGTTCTTGTAGAGCTGATGAAAGCGAACAACTTCGCCCCATATACGGCGATGGAGCATTGTAAGCGTAGTAGAACAGATAATCGTAGTGGTTTCTGCGGGAGCCGCATACCAGTCTACAAGAGATATCATGCCGAAGTCTGTCGACTTGGCAGATGCTGCCGGACCCCATGCGGTCAGGAAACGATTGTTACACCATGCATCTACGCGCCGTTCTATCCATGGATGCCAAACATATAGCGGGGAGCCGTGCCTGGTTTCCTCCGGGAAGAGCATCCGGATTGCGCGCTTGAGATGGCCTGCAGCGCCAAGACCACCTTTCTCCGGTGGATGGTTATACCGATAGCACCACAGCTCAATGGAAATGTCAGTGACGTGTTCTGGCACCAGAAGACCGTACCGTTCCCTCTGATTCTCTGCCATGACAACGATTCTCCGTCATATGGGTTACGGCTTTGTGCAGTTCATCCGAAATACTCTCACGGGTAAAGCGATCCGCATTACTCCAATACATTGTACCGTTCTCCGGCAAGCTTGCATCGCCGAGAAACATGGCGAAGAACTTTGTCTGACCGTGTTGCTGAAGATACGCTTCTACCTGTTCGGCGATATGTTCGAAGAAGATGTCAGGACTGGATTTCTCTGTACTCATCAAGCAGATCCTCCTGAGACATTTCCTCGACTTCTTTCAGCATCGTATCGAGATGGTCTCTGCGTAGTGTTATCACCAGTCCATCCGAGAACACATCACATAAAGCGGCAGATGTTGCCGAGCTTATGCAGCCAGCCAGGAGCGCCCATGCGAACGGATAGGTTTCTGCCCACATACCCATCATACGGAACAACAGAAACACGAACCAACCCACGTGGAAGCCGACGCACATCGTACAGCGGAAGAATTCATGAGTCGGCCTGATACGATCGAAGATTTTGCCGTAGACAAGGATCTGCGTCATACCCCAACACGCGAGAATGAACAACAACAAATTCATATTGCCCCCTCATCCAATATCGAGAGTTGCGACAAGTCCATGCCCATTTTCTGGAATGCTTTGACTATCTGTTCGCGGAAAATCTTATCCGGAACTATGTAGGCTGTTTGCATCAACTTAGGCTTGCCTTTCGCTCTGACTTCTGCTCGCAACCTGAAGTGCCATTTAGCATCTTCCTCTTCAGACTCTGCGCGACCGCAATCAAGCCGAATGGCGTGGATCTTCATAGATACCTTTCGCCTGCAACAGCTCAATGCAAATGTCGCAAGGCATAGTCGCGTTTATCGTAGGCTTCTCTTCCAGCGAGTCATAGTACTCTCTGTCCATCGTCGGAATATGCCCACACTCCAGGTATACATGTACTTCGTTTTCTTCGTGCTCGAACACAATGCGTTTGATCCCGCGCACACCGTGCTTCGGCATTTCTTCCAGTAGAGGCATCTTGATATGGCCGACACCGGCCGCAAATGCTTTGATCTGCTGGAAGTCTTCGCAGTTCTCGAGAGAGCCAGCCTCGCATTCGAAGCCGTACTTCTCAAGCTGCAGGCAATGCTGCAAAAGAAGTTGCTGCAGAATCTGTCTCTCCTGGACCACGGCTATCAAACGATTGCCGCGGCGATCTGCCTCTTCACGCCAGTTGACAGGCTTGCGTTTGCCGCCCTTAACCTTGTCTGACTTGAGCGAACCGTCCGGCTTGCGTTTCATCGTGCGGTCAGACATGTGTTGGGCTCCTGTTTGCGTGCGTATCTGCGGATACTTGCTTACAGGTATTCTCGATGGGAAGTCGATGGTTTCTGACTTGCCAAGGATTGACTGTGAAAGAGCTTCCTGTTCCTCGCCGGATATTGAGTTCTTGGAATTGTCCATCACATATTCCCCAGTGCTTCGAGCACTTTCGAACACGCCGTATTCGCGTCGACGGCAAGCTTGAGAATGACACCGGCACGTTGCCGTTGGCGTAGCATCTGATTCTTCAGATTCGCATTGTCCTTTTCGATCTTGGCGATCTTCTTTTCGAGAGCTTCGATCTTACCAAGGAGCATGTCGCGTTCTTCTTCGTGTGACAGTTGCTTGACCTTGGATGGCGCTTTGGTTTCGAGCTCGGTTAGCTCAGGAGTTTCGTCGACTTCCTCAACCGGCTCTGCCGGCGGGTCGTTTGTTTCGGCCAGCACGTAGGCCGGCAAGAGGCAGATAATCAGAAGGATGTATTTCATGTCGCGTTCCTTTGTTGGTAGCGGGAATGGGATTTGAACCCATGATCTTGGCCTTATGAGGGCCACGTGTTACCAGACTACACTATCCCGCAATAGTTTGGCCGGATGGCAGATGGTGAATTTCCAGAGCCCCATCCGGCATATCACCTGGTTTATGTTTTATACTTCAGCTGCGCACGAAGATCGAGTATCCACGCATCGACCGTGGCTATTTGCTCGTCGTCGATATTATCCTCAGTCGTGAATAGATTCAGCCGACGGATATTCTCAAGGTCAGCCTTCATCGCGATCAGCTGTGCATGAGCAAGTATCACATCGGAGTGTCGTTTCGCTGGACTGGTGGAATGGCGATCAACCATTTTGGAGGTTGCCTCCTTTCTGCAGAGGCAATGCTTCCTCTGCGCGCTTACGCGCTGTACGAATTGTACCGAGCAGATTGCCTGCAATCTTGACGGCGCCAAGATCACTGACGCGCTCAATACAGGATTCGGCCTCGCGAAGCATATCGAGAGACGCAAGAACGTCCTGATGCCTCGGCCTCAGCACAGGCTTACCCGGAGCCTTGCGCTTATGGGCCGGTGCCGCGATCGACTTCTTGGGCGCATCTTTGGCTTTGGGTTTCGGTTTTTCCTCTTCGGGTTCTACGACAGGATCTTCGTCTGGCATTTGGCCCTCCTTTGACAAGGTGCTTCGGAATGCGCGAAGAATGCGCTAGAAGGCGAAGATTGTCAAGAGAGAATTGGGCCCGCCCCGAAAGACAGGCCCAAAACCCTTATCGTTCCAGTTCTTTCGCGTTCAGGAGCAACGTTCCTGTCAGCTCTCCCTCGAGCTGAATGCCCTGGAAGTCAATCTCCGAAGCGTCCACCTTCACATCTGCCGCCAGGGACGGAATGATTGGGTGGTCTCCCGGTACGTAGTTCAGTCCGTCCGGAGGTATCGCCCTGATCTTTTCGATCTTGATGTTGCCCGCATCGAGATCCAGTCCTGCGCATCCTACGCAACATGCCAAGAATGCGACTCCCAACGCCAGCATGATGCACTTTTTCATGCTTCCCCTTTCCGGGGCTGTTGCCCCTGTTGCGACCAACCGCCAGATGGCCGCAGTTTTCCCACCAACGATCTATTGGCGGGCCGTAGATTTTTCTCACCTGATCTTCGATGATAGTCTTGTACCACTGGCGTAGCCGGATCTTCTGAGTACACCAATAGCAGAACGGATTGTAGGCCTTCGTTCCGTACTCGTCGTAGTAGTGACCTATACGGAAGTTTTCGCAGTCCCCGATCTGGCAAGGTTCAGGAATCTGCTCGATCTTGGGCTGACTCATGACCGGTCCCCCGGTGGCAGGTATGGAATCCGAAGATGCTTATACAAGGTTTCCTCATCCGGCACAGGAACCAATTCGCCATTCTGCGTAAGCATCCCACCCTGTATCTTCATGCCTACTTTATGCGCGCCTTCCGCGATTACATGATGGCTATAGTCGGCAGGGCCGGTTCTGATAGCGAGCATGAGCCCAAAGTTATCAGGCACACACATGAAAAGGTCAAGCTTAATCGCGCAAACTCTTTCGTCGTCTGGTATCTCACGCTGAGTATACCTGCCGATAGGATCACCTTTAACTTTATTCCACGCATTGACGGCATGTATGAAGGCTGGATCGCGCGCCTTTACATCCTCATTGAACAGATCCCTGAATACAGGCTTCTCTTTCGGGATGCAGACAATCTCGATATCCTTCACGTCTTTCTTCTTGCGTCGAATGCTGCCGGCAACAGTAATCTTGTCGCAGTGCGGGCAGAGATGCGCGAGGCAAGAGCCGGCTATTAACGCGGCGTCGGATAGCTTCATGCTTTCAGTCCTTTCGGTAGTTTCGGCCATAGTTTCACGAACTCTTTTCTCGACAACTCGACTGCTCCGTTTCGTACCGCAAGCTCACGCTTACTCTCGACAAGATCGTAATGCAGTATCTTCGAGTTACGGTGACACCACGCCCGCTTCAAGCCAAGCAGCTCTGCGAACTTATGCAACTCTTCCTCGGTATCGGCTACAAGGTGACACCACTTCTGTCCCTTCAGATACTTCTTCCTGAAGTCACGATGTACCTGGGGAACGGCTGTATCAACGTATACTGACATTCTGAACCTACATCGATTCCTGGCGGAACCATTTAATGTCCTGGCTAGCGGCAGACTGCCATAAGCGATAGAGTATAACGTTCTTCATCAGCAGTATATCCGAACCATGGAGGAACACAACATTCGGGCGGTGGCCTTTCAGCCGACTCGACAGCGTTTTGAATGAGTTGTCATGCGGCGAGAACCACGTCCAGAAATCATTCGAAGCTTCTGCAAGCTGCTTGTAATGCTTCGTCCATATCTGGCCCGTACAGATCACAAGAATGGTGAGCCCCTGCCTTATGTCGTAGGCCCGCGGCACTATCTTACTCTCCACCGGGATCTGCTCATCGGTTTTCGAAGCTTCCTTGCCAAACTCTGGCGGCTTGTTTCTATCCGGCTGTTTCATAATAGCTCCATTGGTTCGGGTGATGCTTTCACGACTTCATCCGGGTTCTCCGGCTTGACTTCGTAGACTTGGACAAGGCCGTGCTCTCCAAATGAGCTTCCGATCTCCGGATCAAGAACCTGGTAATACGGCTTGCCAATGCGCCAGTTTGTTCCATGGCAACAGAGAACGTCAGACGGCTCAGGATTGAAGTCGGGCTGCCGAATCCGAATCGGAGCGAAAGTAACGCATACTTCCTGCATGATGCCCCGTTCAAACCGGACGATTCCTGTCGTATCGAATCTGAATTCTATGAGCATATCCTTACCTCCATTTCTTTGGATACCGCCACGCCAACCATACTTCATAAGCCGCCCACTTGACTGCGTGCGCCCAGTCCTCCTTACCAACCCAGCGCCACCACAACACAAGAAGAGGCCATGTCAGCGTAGCGTGTATGCCGTCAACGATGTCGATCATTGCTGCCCCTCTTCGGGTTCTGTCGGAGTGGGTGAATCAGCCATCGCCATCGCCATAGCCAGAGCCATAGCCATAGCCATAGCCATAGCCATAGCCATAGCCATAGCCATAGCCAGAGCCATAGCCATAGCCATAGCCAGAGCCATCGCCATAGCCAGAGCCAGAGCCATCGCCATCGCCATAGCCAGAGCCAGATGCTTCTCCGCGCATGTCTACCGTTTCCATACCGCTACCTTCGCTATGCTCTTGCGTGCTCGCTCTGTGCAGCAGAGTATCTCTACCGCCTGCGTCACCTCGATCTGCGCAACCTCCATCGGGAACTTGCAACCTGACGGATTGACTGTGCCTTCCTCGGCCAATTGTGACAGTGATGCCGCACCGTCCCAATACCACAAGCGACGGGCTTGGAGGATTGTCGCCTCTTGCCCGTTGCGCTGTTTGAGATAACCGGCGAACACACCCGCAGAGTATGTCCGCACAATCACATACGGCATACCGTCCACCGTCTCGGCAGGAGCATTGTCCTGCACCTGATCCGCCCTCACGTACTCTACGCCGTTAATCTCTACTGTCTCCATGTCTACCTTCATGTCTCATCCTTTCTGTGCTATTGGGCTTGTTCTGTCGCTCTACCCGGTGGATTCATTACCCGGTCTCGCTCCAGCGCGTCTATCTGCTCGGCCATCATTCTGAGATTGACCGTAAAGGTCTGCCGGTTGGCAACGCCACGACCAAGATGTGCATCGAGGCACATGGACTGGATTAGGCTCACGTATTCAGTCTCTCGCTCGTTAGGTTCCCACGCCATCACTTACCTCCCTGTTCTGTCGGTTCCTCTTGCCGTCCAACCATTATCCGTGAACCTATGGCTTGCAACCATGGCGCCTTGGCTTTGTGTGAGTGCTTCAGGCACCAAAAGTTAATACCGAAATTAGACTGATTAGGATCCCCAAACTCGACCACAGAGGGAGGGAGATCACAACCAAGATAGTCGCAGGTCCGTTCAGTTGCATCGCACCCTTCCAAGGAAACGTCCGCTCCCTCCCCCTTTCCCTGGTCTGCCGCAGGGCCGGCGTTGCACGTCTTGTCCTGTGCACGGTTGCCGGATTGGGATTGCAGATCCAGATCACGGCTCGCCTTCAAGTACGCGAGATTGAACAGCTCAGCAGTGTACGGCTTCAACGACTCGACTGCCTTCACCAACTTCTTCAGCTGACCAGAAATCTCAAACAACACAACCATCGACACCAAAGCAATCACAGCAAAGAACGCTTCCATCATCAACCTCCCCGGCTCAACCGTTCGACTTGCGCAGACTTTTTCCTGTCCGCAATCATCTTGCCGGCCATCTTACCCGCAGCACTGATGTCACTCGCGGCATGTGGCGGTAACGCGCCAGTTCGCGTCAGCCAATCCTCGAACTCAGACAGCAAGCCACATACCCCATGATACAGAATAACCTCGCTCAGATCCTCCACACACTCATCCAGAAACATCTGCCAACAACTCGGGCCCATAACCTACCTCCTTCGTTTCACGAACCACTCTCAACACCCGAACAATGCCACATCACAACCAAAACGTCAACAACTATTTTCACACCCCAACAAAGAGCGGGGAGAAGCGAGGCGACCATATACAAATCACCTCCAGAATTTTATGAGAGGGGTATATTATTAATCTAGACGTTGTTGGGTAGGAGTACCGACGGTGGGGGTAGGGGGTAGGCAGAGACTGTAGGAATAAGCATCCTTTTTTGTGGTGGTGGGTAGTGTTGTTAGTTCTTTGTGGTGTCGAGTAGTTGTCATGTTCGTACGAGTAGTTTCATGTTCTTGTTGTTCACGTTTGTGTACTGTGTGCAGTTGCACGTGGGGCGTGGACACTGAACGCAAGGAGATCGTCATGGCTAATAAAGCGAAGACGACAAAGTCGGGTACGGAGCAGGCGGTTGCGGACAACAGGATCGGTGTGCTGGTTCCGGATGGGACGGCAGAGCGTATCCGTAGTCTGGAGAACACGCCCATGTACTGGCGCGGAGCGGTCCGCGATAGCCAGGGTAACGTGCGGCAGGTTCGCGCCGAGTGCAAGACGAGGCAGGGCTCGCTGAAGCTCACGACCGTTACCGAGCGGGCGAAGATCGGCACGCTGCGTAAGCCGGACCCCCAGAGGGATAACCACTTCGAAGGTATCCTCGGGAAGGAGACTGCGGCTCGTGCGTGGTTCGCGCAGACCGGCATGCGGGGCGACAAGTTCACCCTGCGTATCGTGATCGGCCTGGACGACGGTACGTACCAGAAGCCGGAACGTAAGCAGCCGGAAGCCGTCAACCTCGAAAATGAGTTGGCAGCTCTGGACGCGACTCGCGGAACGGAGAACGTAGTCGCCGAGACATCCGACGTTCCCTTCTGATCAAGGGACTCGTCAACCAGTAGGACGCGCTATCGTGTACACGTAGCGTATCCCCTGTACAGGGGCTTATCCTCATATCCTTGGGGGTAAGCCCCTTTTTTTTGTAGTGCGTATGTAGTGGTGTAGTATGTAGGGGAAGGCCGGCAATGTAGAGAGAGTAGTACTAGTATATACATAGTACATAGTATAGGGGAATGGTGGAACACAAGGAGGCGGGAGAGAGATGAGGCATAGCGCGGGCCAAGCGCAGCGAAAGCACAAACGCCGAAAGGCAGCAGGCCGAGAGGCCGGGAGAATGAGACAATGAGGATGAGCATTACAATCAACCGCAAACCCAAAAACGTGAGAGTCGGTAGCCGTGCATGGGCGGCCAGCCTGCCCGCCGACAAGTGGGCATGGAAGCTATCGCGCCGAGGCAATAGCACAGACCGCGTGGATATCTACAATGGCGATATGCTGGTTGTCAGCATTGATGCGTGGACGCTCAACCATACCTCCGCAACGCCGAACTACGCACTACCGGATAGCATCGACTACGGTGGTGAAATTATCGGCTCCGCATTGCTCGGTGATTTCTACGCATGGGCCAAGACCCTGGATCTTGACGTAGACGACGCGGGCAAACTGACCATCAGTAGGGTGTAGCCGAAACCGGCCTTCGGGCCGGTCTGTCGGGGATAGTCTCCCGGCATTGATAGGGCATAAACGCCGAGAGAAACAGAAAGGACAGGAAAATGGGTGCAAGAGAGCGACAGAAACAGGAGAAGCGGGAACAGCGGGAACGGAAACGGGCAGAGAAACAGGCACGTAAGGAACAGGAGCGTGCGGAGAAGAAGGCCAGGTGGGAACGTAGACAGGCCCTGTTGGCTCGCCGGCGTGAACGTCGGGAGAAGCGGGCAGCTCTGCGGGACCGGTACGAGATGGCTCGGGCCCAGTTCCAGGAGGCTTCCAGTTGGAGAACGGCATGATACCATACAGTGTACGTATACTGTACGCACTCATGCTGTTGGGTACCGTTATCCTGGTCCTTGCGGCCGGGATAGCGGTAACCGCTCTTATAGTATGGGCAGCGTTGAACGGGGGAATGTAAGATGCAGATCAAAGAGAGCGATGGAGGACTGGCTTTTCCGGTAGCAGGATTGGCTGGAGAAGGCGGCATTCTTGTCAATCCTTGCGAGCAGGAACAGGCAGGATTCGGCGGCATGAGTCTCCGCGACTACTTTGTGGCACACGCGCCGGCTGAGCCGCAGCCGTGGTTCGAACCGCGGATGCCGGAGAAACCAAAGCTGGTCAATGTTGACGACTGGTTCAAAGAACAAGGCGACGACGTAATCCGAACCGAAGACGAGGCGATGCTACGGGATTGGGTGAATGATGAGTGTTACAATCTGCCCAGACACTTGGCAGGCTTTCAAAATGCATACACGGAGGCGCATAAAGCGCTCCAGGCATGGCACGCCGAGTATCGGAAGCAACGCCTGGTACAGTGGCCTTATGCCTGGGCAATGGAACAGATTACAATGCGAAAGGTACTGACGAAATGATACGTACACTACCAGCTATGGAGCTCACTCTCGAGGAATTCGAGAGGCACCCTGTACGTAATATACGGGGTAAAGATGGCAAGCCTGCGATACTACTACAATGTCAAACTACACACAGTACTCTGCGGATCCCGATCAAGTTGATCCGCGGTACAAGCAAAACAGGATCAGGAGTCAAGCTTAAGAAGACAGGCTGTGACGGATGCGAATTTGCACAGCTTTGCAATAGACGACCGACAGGAAAATGCTACACTACGCAAAAGAGAACATGATGAACTTCAACCGGTCTGAACTGGTCCGATAAGTACCAGGCCAAAGAGAAAGCGAGGAAAGCATGAGTGACGAACGCGACAAGTTGGTTAAAGCGCTTGGAGAGGCAGACCGCAACTGGGGTGAGGCATACCACAAGTGGGACAAGGCAGAACACAACTGGCAAGAGGCAAACCACAAGTGGAATGAGGCAAACCACAACTGGCAAGAGGCAAACCACAAGCGGAACGAAGCAATCCACAAGCGGAGCGAAGCATACCGCAAGCGGGACGAGGCAGACCGCAAGCTGCGGGAATACGACGAGAAAGCGAGGGCGGAATGAGCGAGGAACCATGGCGCATGATGAAGCAAGGCATAGAATCGTGGGGGAAAGCAAAATGCTAATGCCGTATATTAAACGGTCGGGGTCGCGGTCGGGTTCGGGTTCGTGGTCGCGGTCGCGGTGGTGGTCGGGTTCGTGGTCGTGGTCGAGGTCGCGGTCGCGGTCGGGTTCGAGTTCGTGGTCGCGATCGCGGTCGGGTTCGCGGTCGGTATAAACAAACGCGCAACAGCGCAGAAAGGGCAGGTAACAGATAGACCCGTAACAAGCCTAACAGGCCGACACGGGGCAGGAACAATCACAAGCCCATAAACCAGGAAACTAATCATATGAAGCCGAAAGGAGAGTATCATTATGCGGTCCGTGCGTCGGAGTCTTCCGGAGGAGATGATGCCTGTACCTATACACATGTACACCGCGGTAAGAAGAAGACAGAGAGCAGGCAGGAGCCCAAACCTGTCGGCTCTCACATTTCAAGACAAGGAGAATCATGAGAGTTAGAACAAAAAACCGCAAAGGCTATTACTATGGCAGATACCCGCATCCTGGGGATCTGTTTATGAGTCCGCAAGGAACCGCGATCTACCTGTGTGTGGATCCGGAAATACCATGTAATTCAACCTCGCCAGTCAGGATAACCAACGCCGAAGATGTAACGTGCGGAGTGAACATCGAGAACGGTCGAATCAGCATGCTTCAAAGCGAAACGTCAAGACGTACTGGCTTCAGGCTGATGGAGCCCGAAGGTGGCGAACTTATTGTCACCAGGAAGGAACGATCGTGAGCTACAAGTACGAAGACATGCGACCATACATCTTCACGGAACAGAATGTTCCGATTTTGCTCAAGACACGAGACATCGTATTCAAACTGTGCGAAAAAGCCGGGTGTTGCCGAGCAAGCAAGGCATGGATTAAAGGCGATTCATGGATGGCTTTTGCCATACTCGATTATCTCTGTGAGCTTGGCGAGATCAGAGAAGTAACAAACCCAGAAGTAGTACAAGCCCAGGACAGAGTATTCCTCCGGGTAGAAAGGACAGCATGAAACTGGTAGATTTCATACAATACTTACGCCCAGACGGACGGACACGGCCCATGAGAGTTTATCGGCCTGACGAGATTGCAGAGTTGGCGCATAAAGCGCAGGCTTTAGGCGCTGTGTTTACTGCAGAAAAACTCATGACTGGAGCGGTTAGTATTGCTTGCGAATACGAACTGGATCCAGAAGAAGGCACAACCGATATCGCCATCAAAGTATGCCCAAATGGACCTCCTGTCCTCGAAGCAGTAGACGAAGTAATCCGTAAAAGCTACGAACTGATCATACAAGGAGAATGACAAAGCATGAACTACAAAGCAAAGATACAACAGCTGCTAAACGACTTCCCTTGGGAAGACGATAGGCCAATTAGCGGAGCTGAGCTCGTAGACTACATGCAAGTGTGGCTCAACCAGGTCGTTCAGATGATGGCAAACGAACCGGAACCGGGAGATTATAGAGAAGATCTGATATCCTTTCTGTCCGGTGAAACTGCTATATTGCATCCGAGTGATGCTGAACGGCTTGCCGACGGTATACTGAATGAACTGCCAGCGCCGCGGATACTCGTAGGTATCAACGGCGGTATATGCCAAGGCTACAGTAGCGACCGGCCTGTGAATCTCACAGTTGTTGATCACGACATACTACAAGACGTAGATCCGAACGCAGATGAACTTGCTGTGTACCTCGATAACTGCACGGAGATGGAATCCTTGCCATACTGCGAGTACGGCAGGAAGGTAGGGAGGTGATTTGGACGTTATGAGTAAAGACAGAACCAGAAATCTTGAAGCCGAGTTCGATGCCCAGGAGATACATACTCGAGATATCGGCCGTTGTCGGAGTTGTAACCAGCTGAAACCCGTAAATTCCGCGCATGTATGCGGAAACTGCCAACTTGAAAAGGAAATCAATGGTGAAACCACAACCACAAATTGAGCAAATATCAGAAGCTCGATATACACTTCCAAAAATCCCGCCCGATCGTAACGAGAGAGAAGCCATAAACTGCTTTTGCATATGGTTTCTGGTAGCTTTGGCGTTCTCGGTGATCGTAATCGGCTACACGGTTTTCGAGCTGTGTGCAATCATAACAGGGAAATAAACAATGATAGTTTGTCCATATTGCAATGGTGAATCTGAGCGTATCGACTGTGGCACACATTGGAAAATGACCTGCAAGAAATGCGGGTACAAGTGGGAGCTTAAAATCCGCATTCGGGGTCTACATCAGGATCTTCGGTTACTTCTTCAGCCTCGACATCAATCGACGGCGTTGGCTGAAATTCATCCGTGGGCTTAGGAGAAAAGTTTGTGTTGATGAGCACGGAAACAGAAGCCGGATTATCCTGTGAGCCCATTTTGCCGATTCTGCCGGTGCCGACTGTAGTGCCGGTAATCCTGGCAGACTGATTGAAAGCCTTGCCAAGATCCATCAGATCACCAGGCTTAAGCCTTCCGTTTGGATCCTTGTTGGCCTTTCGTACGATATCAGCGATAGCTTCCTCGAGTAGCTTGCCTGTTTCAAGATGCCGGCGAACAACTTCGCCGACATTCTCACGAAGAAGCTTTGAGATTTCGTAGGCGCTACGTTCCTGGAGATCGGCTTCTAGTTTCCGGCGTTCATCGACCCATTTGCCGTCACGAATCCATGCTTTCAGAGTGGTTGGAGGTACTTTGCCTTTGGAAGCGATTTCATCAATCTTGAGAGAGGTACAGAGATACAGCTCCTTACACATTTGCTTGACGTGTGGAGGATGCCTGCGTACAGATGGGTGTTGGGAACCCGGCTTGGTACCAGGTGTCTTTCTCAGGTGAGGAGGTATACCCATAGGAGAGAAGATATCTGGTAGTCTTTCGTAATGCAAGAGATAAGATACGAGAAAGTACTCTTGTACCAGAGAGATAGTATAAGATAGAGAGAATGTATAGGAGGAACAAACGGATAAAACCCCGTATAGTATTACACACGCGCGTTATACGCGTGCGCGTGCGCGTGTAATACATGGTACTGACCCCTTTATGCACCTTTTTCTACGAGTTTTTTCATCATCTCCTATATAGGCGGTGTTAGTATTCATACTCGTAGTCTTATGTGTTTGCATGAACCCTACAGAGAAAGGAAATGAAACATGCCAAAGTCCGAACACAGTAACCTGCATTGGGCGTACACGGAACTGTCCTGCTCGGCAGCCAAAGCAGTAGGCGAAGCGATCAAGGGACTATTCGGTTTTGACAAGCCGATTGTCCCGACCGCATACGGACGAAAAAGTGACGAAGGACTCGGCCGTGCTGTTGCACGGATCGTCCTGGACGAACTCAAAGACGAGATGAACGATGCCAAGAACGAAATCGAACTGCTTCGAGGCGAGCTCAAGAAAGCGATCGACGCTCGGGATATGTACTTGGATAAGCTCGACGACGCAAATAACACGATCGAGTATCTCCGAGTCAATACCCAGAGCATTGAATCGTTCAACCAGCTGACCGATCTTAACACACGTCAGTCCCGGGATCTGACAAGAATGAGAAATGAGCACCGCAGGATGGGAGAAGCTTTGCGGGCAATCGAAAAGGAGGTACAAAAAGTAGAGAAACTTCATTGAACCAGATTGCACCAAACTGAACCAAGGAGAACCAAATGCCTGATAAATTCGAAAACATAGACACAGTAAACGTCAAGATAAGCGACGGCTTGATCCGTCCGATCGTTGAAACGAAAATCCGAGCAGCAATTGTGGCCGAGATGTCAAAAGATCCGCAAAAGCTGATCGATGCAATAGTCACAGAAGCTCTGGACTACAAAGTTGGCACAGACGGAAAGCTCAGCAGACACAGCTACGACAACAAACACCGATGGCTGTCAGTTGTACTGTCGAATATCATACGCGAAGAAGCCAAGCGCGCGCTTGCAGAGCTCATAGAGGAAAACAAGGATAAGATCAAAGACAGCATCAAAAAAATGCTCAAGAAAGAAAGTGGCCTGAACAAAATTGCCGGAGCAGTAATCAGCGGCATGACTGAAAGCTTGAACTGCAAATACAGCAGCAGGATTGAAGTCAAATTCGAAACTTCGACAGACGACTAACCAGTAACAACAAGCTAAGGAGAACCAAACGTGAAGGAATACAAAGACATTCCGATTGCTGACATCGAGCTATCCGGACAGAACAAGCGAGATGCCAAGCGCAAAAAGGACGGTACACTGAAAGACCTGATCCAATCGATCAAGGCTTTCGGTTTCAATCCGGCAACGCCTATAGCTGTGAGACCGCATCCTACAAAGAAAGGCAAGTATGAGCTGCGTGCCGGCGAACGTAGACTGTACGCTTGCAAGAAGCTCAAGATGGAAGCCATTCCCGCGGTTATAGTTGCCATGGACGATATCCAGGCCATGGAGGCTACACTCGTAGAGAACACTGAACGTCTCGATCTGAATGTATCTGAGCAGGTCAACCAGGTAAACGAGATGCTAAAGGTGTACGGCAACGACACGAAGGCTATTGCCGCCAAACTCGGGCTCAATGAACAGCAGGTACGATTACGAAAGAACGTAACAAAGAACCTGTCTTCGAAGTGGAAGTCATGGCTCAAATCTGACGACTCGGAAGCGCAAAGCATCTCCATGGCACATCTGGATCTGATTGCAAGGCTTCCGAAAAACGTACAGGACGATTTCTACTCAGAGAAGTACATACTGACCCGTGGATCCTCGTACATGCCAGTGAAGAAGCTCGATGAGTTTCTGAAGAGACAGTATCTTCGCGTGCTCGATACGGCGCCATGGGATCTTGACCTCAAGAATGGGTTCCAAATTTCCTGCAATTCCTGCAAGAAGCGGTCTGATTGCAAAGGTCAGACAGAACTATGGGACGTAGAGACAGAAGAGAAAGAGAAGATAGCTCTTTGTCTCGACGGTATGTGTTGGGCCAATAGACTGGCGAAAGTGTCTATCAAAAAGTACATGGAAGCTCTCAAGCAGAACAAAAAGCTGCTTCCTGTTACAACGGAAAGCCATACATGGGACGAAGCGAATAAACTTCGCGCCATATTCGGCGTCAAGTCTCTTCCGTCATGGCCTCCGTACTGTTGTTATCCGAAATACAACACAATGTGCAAGGAAGACGATTCGGGAGCTAAAGCTGTCTTCATCATCGACGGTCCAGACTTCGGGAAGATTAAGTACTACCGAAGCACGAAAAATGATAGTGCCAATGGCAAGCCTGCTACAAAGCCGAAGGTGAAATCACTGAAGATGCGCAGGCGTGAGCTCCGCGGACTCAGATTGAAGCTGGTATACCCGAAACTGTCGGAAGCTATCCTGGCGTGCGACGAACCAAAGGACAAAAGCCTGAAGTTTGCAGCTTGCGTTGCGATCGTATACGGTGCAAGTCCCAATTTTTCGTTCTGTACAATCGATAAGGAAAAGAAGGAAACCGAGTACGAAACATTCCGGAGAGTATTGAAATCGAAGACTTTCGACTTCGGATATGCATACAAAGACGACGAGAAGTACACGGTCGACCATGCCGGCGCGCTTTGGTTGTTAGCAAGAGCCAACTTCCGGAGCGTAGTGCCTGGTGGTCCGAACGCTCAGGAAGCGTTGAAAGCCGAAGAACAGTGTCGGTTCGTAGCTGAGCTGGTCGGATTCGACTTTGACAAGGCACTGAAAGAAGCTGAAGCCGAGAAACCGGAACCGAAAAGCTGGAAAAACCTGAAAGCAGATGGTACACCGAAATAAATTCACTGTCGGGAAGGAGCAGATCCTAGTGGGATGGGAGATCGGGGGCCTGTAAAAACTGAGAGACAAGTAGCGCCATCAACGCGAAAAGAAAGCATGCTCTGCATGCGCTCGAAGCCCTAACGATAAACGGAGTGGCGGGAGAGCTGATAACTCGATGTGTCCACACCGAAACGACAGTGAAACATTTGCAGCAGCTAGCACTGCGGGAAATCGGGGGCATAATCCGGTTTGAATCCGGAGCCCCCATAACTCTGAAGGAAAGAAATATGACAGAAGAAAACCAGGCAAAGCCAAAGACCTATGCACGGTCACAAATCGAGTTTGCTATAACCAAGCATCTCGAAGTTCAACCAATGCAGTTTCAGATCAAAGCTTGTGACGGATCGAAATCAAACTGGCTGAACATCACGCCCGAAACCGCGAAAAAGATCATTGATCTTCTCGAAAAGGAGGAAAGAACATCATGACACAAGAAAGCATCAAGAACGAAGTAATGCCTGTAGTGCAGCAGGCAAAGGAACTACAGGTAACTGACTCTGCTACAGAGCAGACTGCGGCAGAAATCCTGAAGGTAATCAAATCTCTTCTAAAGAAGGTACAGGAGCAGTTTGGGCCCGCTGTAGAAGCTGCGCACAAGGCACACAAGGAAGCCCTGGCCGTCAAGAAAGGCTTCGAAGATCCTCTGAAGAAAGCTGAGAAACAAGTCAAAGCTTCTATCGGATCTTACAGGGCCAGACTCGAAGCTGAAGCTGCGGCTGAACGCCAGCGCTTGGAAGAGGAAGCACGGAAGAAAGCAGAAGAAGAAAGGAAGAAAGAAGCAGAAACATTACGTAAAGCAGGAGAAGCAGCTGCAGCAGCAGTAAAAATGCATACTCCAGTGAACGTAGAACCTGTAAAGCCGGTTGTATTACCGCCGAAACCGCAAGGATTCCATACACGCGCCAACTGGAAAGCAAAGGTGGTAGACATCAAATCGTTATGCCATGCCGTATCATGTGGCGTAGTAAGCACGGATGCAGTATTGCCTAACATGCCTGTATTGAATGCTCTTGCACGGCAGGACAAAGGCAAGATGTGTGTTCCCGGTGTATTGCCGTACAACGATGCTATTGTCTCGAGCTCTGGCTCAAAAGACATAAGCGTAACAGAGTTTTGATCATGAGTAAGCAAGGCCAGATAGATGCGTTCGAAGCTTTCTGCAAAGCTATTGAAGCTGACAAGAAGAAAGATCCTGCAGGATGCTACTTCGAGGAATTGCTTCAGCATAGGCAACTGATTATCCGAAACATCAAGGACGATATTATACCATTCGTTGGCGTGTTCACTACTCAGAAACATCTTGATTCGATAGTCGCAAAATGGCGCGACAACTGTAACAACCTGAAAGCGGCAAAACTGAATTTGTCGAACCAGTTGCTTGTAGCCAAGCAACATGATGTCCGTGAACTGAACAAGCGAAGAAAGGAGATAGAGCAAGAAGAGAACAGACTGAAAGAAGAAGCCAAAGCTATCGACAAGAAGTTGACGGCAAACCTGTAAGGAGAACTCACATGTCAGCAGGAATACAAGAACTGGATAAAGGATACGTAGAAGGAACAACGTGGCACGGGATTCCGAGCTACATCACCCTGGACCGGCCGGTAACGATCGAGGAAGCACGTTCGGTGATGTGCTACCCGCTGGAGAAACAGCAACTATTCAGAGATGATGGTCAAGATGGAGAAGCGGTCGACGCCTGGGCAATCGTTCGGACGGATCACGATGCGGTAATGGTGCCGGCAGTCGGCAAACGGTTCGAAGTCGTGGACAATTCGTTCCTGCTCAACTTCGTGCATGAACACTTGCTTGCAGTGTATCCGGAGCTGGTTATCGAATCGTGCGGCACGCTGTTCAATGGCGCTACAGCGTTTGTGAACATCAAGATAGCCGAATTTCAGATAAAAGGCGACAAGTCGCCTACTGTAAGCCGGCTGATGTATTACAATCCGCTCGGTCGTGGATCATATCAGGCGTGTGCGCATGACGTTCGGATCGTGTGCAACAACACGCTTCGAGCTGCAGCTGCACAGGGCAAGGCAAACAAGAGTCTTGCCAAATTTCGTCACACGGCGAGTGCCGGCGAAAAGATCAACGAGCACCTGATGGACCTGGCCGAATTCAAGCTGGATCTGAAGAAACACATCAAGCAGTTGGACTTCCTGGCAAAGCAGCAGATGAGCCAAGAGCAGGTATTCGAATACCTGAACAAATTGTATCCTCTGCCGAAAGAAGACAACGGCAAGGTCAAGGAAGGTCGCAGTGCGACGAGGAAGATGAACCAGCAGAATGCTGTTATGCAGCAGTTCGAAATGGATCAAAGCCTTGCTGCCGGCGTCAAGCACAGTGCATACGGGCTGTTGCAGGCTACGACACATGTTCTCGATCACGGCAAGATCAAAGGCGGTGACGAGATGGCTGCACGGTGGGACGGCATCGTAGGGCAGAGAGCCGCTGTCAAAGATATGGCGGTAAAATTTCTGCTTGATATAGCTGCATGAAAAATAGAGGGGGCTACCAGTGGTATGCCGGTAGCCCCCGAACCCTAGATGAGCCACTAGATGTTGTGGCCCAAAGAAAGGAGAACAACACGAACAATATCACTTGACCCTGCGACCTACAAGAAGTAATTTGAACCCCACACTGTGGGAAGGAGAACACCCCCTATGGACATTATATGCAGTCGAAAACCCGGTTTGTCTAATGCATGGTACGAAGCAGCTCAATATCTCGATGAAGTATACGAAGCTGAATACCGAGGCTGGAAATCCACCACGCAGCTCGTAGCACCTACACGCATGGTACTACTGTATGAACGTCACGACCATGAAATGTGCGAAGACGTTCAAGAGCGAGCGAATATCATCGGTGGATCCGGTACGCATGAAATCCTGAAGATGGCCGCGGAACACTACGGTCATAAGCTGTGTGAACAACGGTTCACAATTCCGTTCTCGGAACGTGAGATAGGAATCAAGGCTGACAGAGTTGATCCTATACCGAATACTGAACCGCTCGAATTCAAATTGATCGAATTCAAGGAATGCAAAACTTGGGCGATCATTCTTGGCGAGAAAGAAGACTGGATTTGGCAGTGTCGCATACAGGCATATGCTTTGCGCCAGATCGGTATCAACGTTACACAGGCCCAGGTAGATGCACTGATCAAAGACTGGTCTATCAGTAACCTGGAGAAAGCACAACGAGAACACAAGGATTATCCGGAGCATCAAATCCTCGACATACATATAGATCTTGGAAGTGATTCCGAAGTCGAAGAGTATCTTTCTTCTCGTATACAGCTGCTTCTCGAGAATGAAACCGTGCCGGACGATGAGCTGCCGGAGTGTACGCCAAAGGAACGCTGGATGCGAGACGAATGCTTCAAGATCTGGAAGCGTGGTAAAACTGACAAAGCAAGTGTTGCCACGGTGAAAGATGAAAACGGTCGGCGTGTGCCTATGACCACGCGACAAATGGCCGAAGATGCCATGGAAGAGAAAGGATACAGTACAGCAGACTACGAAATCAGATATCATCCTGGTCAATGCACACGATGTAAGCACTACTGTACTGCACGTACGTTTTGCAACCAGTACCTTGCATCACAAAAGGAAGGTTTCTAAGTATGGCAATCGAGAGTAAGTATGTAGAAATGCTTGATGCGATCGAGGCTATACCCGATCAGCTGGACGAATGGGAAACAGGCTTCATTTTCGGAGATCCTGACCATCCGGACAAGAAGAAACGTCGGCCGCCTATGCGCGAGAATAGTTTTCTATCTCGAGGGCGAAAGGAAAAGATCGAAGAGATCTATACGAAGAAGATTCTCGGAGAACAGTGGAAGCGTAAATCTCGCACGAAATTCGGGATCATCAAAGCGGAAGTCGACAAGGAACGTGGATACGTAATCAGCATTGACGGACATCAGATAGGTGAGGGAATCACCAGAAAGGAGGCGGTAGCCGTAGCGCCGTGGTTACACGGAGCATTGCACGAAATACTGAGTTTGCCGAAAGGAACGCTGGATCCTTACAAGGACGGAACTCCGGAAACAAAAGAATCGGAACCGAAGAAACCAGCAAAGAAACAGGAGCCCGCAGTCGATCCTGACTGTGGCTTCTAGGAGACTACAACACATGGAAACACTACCAGCAGTGAAAGAACAAGTTGTTCTGAACTACAGCATTGCCGATATCCGTGAAATCGGAGAAGCACTTGCAGAGTCAAGAATGTTCGAGCACACGAAGGAACAGTCTGTAGCACTCTGCCTGATTGCTCATGCCGAAGGACAGCATCCTGCACTTGCAGGAATGGAATACGACATTATCAAAGGAACACCGTCGCTGAAGTCCAAGGCCATGCTTGCACGGTTTCAGGCCGCGGGTGGAAGCGTCGAGTGGCATCAGCACGACGAAGAAGCGTGCGAAGCTACGTTCAGCCATCCTGTAGGCGGTACGCTCCGAATCCGGTGGGATATGGAAATGGCAAAGGCGGCCGACCTATCCAAAAAGGATAACTGGCGGAAATATCCGCGGGCTATGCTGCGTGCAAGATGTGTGTCGGAAGGCGTATCTGCTGTATATCCGGGAGCAGCACGGCTGTATACACCGGAAGAAGTACGGGACTTCGCCGGCGATCGGTTCAACAATGAACCGAAAAACATCACATCGGAAGTAGATGTCAAACCGGCAGGATTGCCGGAAGATGTTACACAGGATGCAGCTTCGTCAGGAACTACGGATCCGGACCAGAATGTTACGGCCAAGCTGAATGCGGCCAGGGAAGCCGCGGCAGAACGTCAGGGCAAGGAACCTCCTGAAGCCGACACAACTGGTGCTTTCCCCGAGCCAACAGGCAAGAAGATTCCAAAGGATCACCGTGACAAGCTGCTTGCAGCGTTCAAGGAACACGGTGTTGACCAGGAGCATCTTGAAGAATGGCGCGGGCTCAAAGCAACCAAATGGACGGAAAGCGTACTCCAAGAAATGCGCGATCTGTTCAAGCAGTTCAAGTCCGGCGATATCGATGCGCCTGGATTCATCAAATACCTGGAGGACACCAGAGAAGGCTAAGCCTCCCCGTTAGTATGCTCGAGAAGCGGGGCAGGTGTATTCCTGTCCCGCTTCATTTTGTAACCAAACGGAGGGCAAATGCCAAAGAACCGAAATCGAAAAGCACCACCGGCACACACGGATAGTCCGGAACATTCGGTACGTATACCGCCATATTCCGAACAAGCAGAGAAAGCAGTATTAGGCAGTATACTGTACGATCCTAAGATGTTCCGGCTCTGTACGCGAGAAGGACTTCCGGCTGAAGCTTTCTATGTTCCTGCGCACAAAATTGTATACGAAGCAATCTGTGAAGTTGCCAATGCGGGGCAATCACCGGACACACTGCTTGTAACAGAGCGGCTACGTAATACAGACAAACTGGATTTCATTGGCGGGCCTATGTTCATCACAAAGCTGGTCGATGATACTCCTACGTCTACACATATGCCGCACTATCTGGAAATCGTGCATGGCAAATACAAGCGGCGCCAGGTCATTGAGCTATGCCGTAATGCCGAGCATGAAGCATACACTTCCGATGAGCCTGAAGTCGCATTGCTGTCACGACTGAAATTCGGCTTTCACAAACTGAGTTTCATCAAGGAAGTAGCCGAAAGCATACTGGATATTACATACCGGCTTGAGCAGACATACAGGAAGGCCAAGGACACCGGTACTGTAGGACTCCGGAGTAGATGGCTGTCATTCAACAAGCGGGTACTCGGGTATCCAAAAGGAAAGATTACTGTAGTAGCTGCACGGCCTACAATGGGTAAGACTGCAATGGCTCTGAATGAGGCATTGTACATGGCCCTTGCCGGCAATCCGGCGTTGATCATATCGCTGGAAATGGACAGGGAGGAAATTGTTGAACGGCTTATCAGTGACCTGATGGGCCTGAATCTTGAAATCTTCAAGAATGGATCGGCGACGTACCAGGGGCGTCAGGCATTTCTTCGTGGCGGGGAGATAATTGCATCGCTCCCGATATACATCGAAGACCAGGTATGCACAGTAGAACAAATAAGTGCATTGATCCGTGATTACAAGGAAGAGAAAGGAATTGTATTCTGCGTAGTAGATTACATACAGATTATCGCGTCAACGCCTGGCATGAAGTTCCAAAACAGGAATATGGAACTTACACACATGAGCCAGATAATGATGCATACAGCGAAGGAAACAGGAGTACATGTTATGGTCTTGTCACAGCTTAGTAGGCCGATAAACAGAGACACCTGGTTCAGCTGGGAACCGGAATTGCATCATCTGCGAGACTGCGGAGCAATCGAACAGGATGCACACATGGTTGTATTTATCTACCAGGATCCGGACGAAGGTAACGAACTATACGACGACAACGCGCCGACTATCTTTAAGATCGCCAAGATACGCGGCGCTAAAGTGTCCAAGACATCTATGTTCTTCGAGAAAAGCCTGGTTCGATTTACTGGCATGGATAACTTCTCGTTACGTCAGATACTCAAGGACAAGTTTCCGACACGGCCGGTCAGGGCAGTAAATCTGTCCGAAGAAGATCCTGCCTGTGGATTCTAAGAGGTATCAGCATGGCAAAAGTTTCACCATCAGCACGCACAAAGCAGTTACTCGAAAGTCAAGGCTACATAGTAGCCAAGACAGAGTATACAAACCCGTTTGCAGGCCCGCCACATCTCAAGTGTGAAGCCTGCGGAAAGAACAAAGTCGGGATGAAAAAGGATCTGTATGGTTTCGCAGATCACATAGCGTTTCGAGAAGATGAGAAATTCGTAGTACTTGTACAAAGCACTTCCGAAAAGAACCATGCAAAGCGAAGGACAAAGATACTGGATAACGGTGTAGCACGCGCATGGGTACAGCAGGAAAACAGAATGATCATGGTCGTCAGCTGGAGAAAGCGAGCCCAAATCAAGAAAGACGGTAAGAAATCCAAGGTAAAGGAATGGCAACCATGGCTAGAAGTCATAACACCGGAGATGTTCGAGCAGTGAACAGAACACGGCTCAAAGATACCAGATACGGTGTCGACCACCAAGCTGTAATAGCAGGAAAACACAGTCTCGTTATCCGGCTCAGCGATTACGCGAATGGTTCCCCAGGAGAATGCTTCATCGAAATGGACAAGGAAGGCTCCACTACAGGTGGACTCCTGAATGTTATAGGCATTCTTCTGTCGATCATGTTCCAGACAGAAGGCGTAGACATAAAACCTGTCCTTGAAAAACTACGGCGCATGCGATTCGAGCCTTCAGGTTTCGTATCGGACGAAGAAGGAAACCCGATTGAGATCCAGAGCTGCAGTAGCATTATCGATTACATAGCTCATTACTTACAAAGGAGATACAAGCTTGGCGAAGAAGCTACAGAAACATTCCCTGAAATGCCCGCTTTGCAAAACCCCGATGGCACTGGTTCGAGGTAACAAAGGGTATTACTACAGGTGTCTGAACTATCCGGAGTGCGACTGTACACATGGTTGTCACCAAGATTCGAAGAAGCCGTTAGGACGGCCGGCCAACAAGGCCACACGCAAAGCTCGTAAAGAAGCACATGATGCGTTTGATCGAATCTGGAAGGAAACATCCATGCGCAGAAAAAGCGCGTACAGATGGTTGGCACATGTAATGGGTACAAAGGGAGAATGTCATATAGGCTCTCTGTCCGAGCGACAATGCAAGAAGGTAATCAAGCTCTCAATAGCGAAGCTGAGGAAAACAAGGAAACAAAGCAAACCAGCAAACAAGGAGAACAACACATGAACCAAATAGAAATGACTACTCTGGTGCGCGTACAAGCCGATCTGGAGAAACGACTGGCCGATACGTGCGGTCCAATCCCGCGTGTGGAGGTAGCTGCCGTTCCGTCCCTGTTGGCGGCGGCGAAACGTGACGCTGAAACACTGGCACTGATACGAGAATCGCTTCGGACCCATCTGAAAGACCGAAACCAGTACAAAGGGTACAGCGTCTATCAGATGAACGATTGTGATTGGTGGGCCAGCAACCTTGACCCCGTTGAAGCTAAACGTGAATACATGGAGTTTACAGGTTGCGACCCCAGCGATGAAGAATTGTGGTACACCCCTACGTTAATGAGCGAAGGGTCGTTATACTCCACAATCTTCAACGACGAGGACGGCAAGCGCAGGACATTCATGGACGAACTCAGGCAAACGGTGGACGAAGACAAGCACGAACACGGCTTCTTCTTTGCGTCCACTGAGTATTGACCCGAAACCGACAGAGATGAATGAAAGGCAAAGCTGATGTATTGCATGAAATGCGGCAAGAATGTTTACGACTGTGAGTGTCCCGACATAGACGAACGCCTTGCCGCCATCACCGCCGGCGGAAAGGTTATTCTCAACCCGGAAGGCATGGAACGCAAGATCATCCGAATGGCAACGAAAAATCTGGAATCACCCACTACTCCGACAGAACCCGAAGAAAGGACAACATGAACATAACAGCAATGGCAAGACAGGAGTGCGCGAACCACATAGACCATGAGTGTGCCGGCGTTGACATCAAAACCGACGGCTCCCAGGTCAGATTCAAACCGGAAGGAGAACCATGCACAGTACACAAGGAACGATGTAGGTACTTCGAAGAAGCTGTGCTTCCTCTCGCTGACATGGCCACCGATCCACGAACAGCCAAAGCATTTCAGGATGCCAGGTTCAAGTACAAGATGAAATATCCGGAGTACCACGGATCGACCCGGATATGCGAAGAATGCAATCGCAACCCCGTTATCGGCCGGTCGAAATACTGTTCCGAATGCAAGGTCAAAAGGCGCCGGAAACAGACCAGAGAAAGCGTAGCTCGCCACCGAGCCCAAAACGAAGGACCGATGTAAGCAAACTCGCAATTTTGAGAAGAAAAAAGGCCAATGTTTACAGGGGTTTTCGGAAGCCGATTTTCCGAATCTGTGCAAACCTATACCAGGACCTTCATACCCCCCAAAATGGGGGTTAACTTGCTTACATTGAAAGGAGCCAAATGGACGAAGATAAACAGGTCAGACAAACCATGCAGAGGATCGGAAAAGCCGTACATAGTCAGCTACCGGACGGATGGGGATTCTTCGTCCTGGTCTTTCCGTTCAAGGACAAGTCCGGAAGAGCCAACTATTGCAGTAATGGAGAACATAATGACGTAATCAACGTTATGAAAGAATTCCTGATCGAA
>Ga0272443_10000731_pt1 | contig 56051 bp, 62 predicted proteins | sample SSMAcet12_FD_193581 | JGI IMG/M metagenome (GOLD analysis project Ga0272443, IMG submission 193581) | Marine sediment archaeal communities from Little Sippewissett salt marsh, Falmouth, MA, United States - SSM-Acet-12 | ecosystem: Environmental > Aquatic > Marine > Wetlands > Sediment ... | reverse complement strand
TCGCCGTCGATAACAGCCACACATCCAACCGGAATTTCCCCCCTGCCGAGGGCGGATTGGGCCTCAGATAAAGCCTCCTCCATAAATCGTATGTCCCTTTCGATATCCATTCAAAGAGCTTTCAAAATAATAAGATAATGCGCGCGGCCTACGGATTCGTAGTCTTTTCAAAAATGCGCGCCCGGTCCTACGGACGGCCTATGGATTCGCAGTCTTTTCAAAAATGCGCGCCCGGCAGGATTCGAACCTGCGGCCTACGGATTCGTAGTTCTGCAAGCTGTATCCTTCTAATCCGTTGTAAAATAACAGGTTTCTCTTTAAGTTGTTGTCTTCAAAAATGTTCCGCCGTGCTCATTTGCGTTTCGGCGTGATTCAAGTGCATAGAATATGGGAAGACATAAGGGAAGTCAAGGATAAAATTGCCCTCCCATCATTTTCTTCTCAGTCGGTCTTTCTCACTTTGCTTCCTCGTCCTGAATGACCCAGTAGAGATGGCCGTTCTTTCTGGCGATGTATTTCCAAGTGAAAGCAAGCTGGGCATGGCCAGGTAGAGTTAACCCGCCGGTCAAAGTGAAAGTGCCTATCGCGTCGTCGTCTCGCGGATCTGCAGTCATCTTGTCGATAGCGCTACCGAAAAGATATCGAAGAAGCCCGTCTGGTATTGGAATGAGATAGATACCGTCGGTGCCGGTGGAGATAAGCTCCATGGGTGCCAACTCGGACTCAATCTTTGCAAGTTTGCTGTGCATTAGGGACTCCTTCAATCTGAATTATGGAAATAGATTAATAGGCTGGCAAAGAGATTTCTGTTGTAAATGTCAGCATCGTCTTCGGGAATCAGAGACATCAAACCCAAAGAGTAGCCACCCTCAATACCTAAACCATAACGATGAGATGGAAACGCAAAATCCAGGCCTATTTCTGCATGAACACCAAAATCATCCTTCCGATAATTATCAGCAAAGAATCCTTCGCTAAGTAATCGGGCGTAATATGGACCAAATGACACAGAACCAAAAAGGTCAGTTCCAATATGGTAGGAGTATTTAGCTCTTAAAGGAATTTCAAAATATTTTAACTCGATATCAACACCCCCTGGTTCCTCCCAATGCCAACCTTTAGAGAGCAGTTTAAATCCTGTTGAACAGCTCAAGTTAGGAAAAGCAACTTCAGTAATGCCAATCTGAACTCCACCAGAGTAACTTACTGTGTTGGCTGATTTATCCTCCATAGGATAATGAGACATCAAAGCATTTGAGTTGTTTAAACTCGCTTCGAGAGCTAAGAAGAAGTTGGCAAACATTAGAGATGGTAAAAGGAAGATTACAGCAACTCCAAAACAAACCCGCCCCACTATTTCTCCTTTTCTAAAAATTCATCTAACATACTCAAAATAAGGTCTATCTGAGCCTCAGTAAGACGTCGGCCGTCTCGGAAGAAAAGGCCTTCGAGCTTTGAGAGTTTTGCCCGTTTCTCTGGCGGCATATCCGCAAATTCTTTGGGCACAGGACGTATTTGAATTCGGTCGCGGAGGTCGAAATGGATGAGATCATCTGCAGTTATCTCGACCCCAAACTTATTCGAGAAGAAAGTAGAGAGCCAGTCCAACTTTGGGGCGGTGGGTAGGTGACCACTTTCCCAGTTAATGACTGTGCGATTTGAAATGCCCAGAAGATCCGCAAACTCTTTTTGTGAATAGGAAGCATTGCTATCCAACCACCCAGTTGCCATGCGGAGAAAATAAATATTTTTCGCCCAAAGTGAATTCATAAGTATCCCCTGGAACGCAAACGCTACAAATATCGTATTTTACGAACTTTTTCATAAAATACGAAAAAACTTCTTGACATTTGTCGTCCAGCTTCTTATATTGCTTATGAGGATGAAAAAACAGAGGCAACATAAGACAAGTAAACGACCAATTGGTCAAATCAAAATAGCGCGGGAGCGGAGCTGCAACTCCACCCCCGCAGTTAGAATAGCCCAACTATCACGAAAGGCATTCCTATGTCTAAAGATATTCAATCCACGACAAATGTCAAGACCGATATAAGCCGTTACGAACTCCGTCATTGGAAGTTCGCAGTCGAAGAAGCTTATGCCCAAACCGGTCTGGAATCTTTCCGCACATTCGAGAACCTCGCTAAAGTAGTATCCTCTATGGTAGGATATAGGGTTGCCAGAACAACCCTCTACAACTACTGGGTAACTGGCAAGTTCCCAGAGGATATCCAGAAGGCACTCCTTGAACTTCTCGAAGACTATCTCCCCGAAATTTCCGAAACTTGCGAGGTGGCGTGATGTCCCCGCTCGCTTACCCAACAACCGAGATCGAAACCCTCGCTCGGACGGTCGATGACCTTCGGCAGGAAATCCACGAGCTTCGACGGTCTGTTAGCCCGGTCGATACCCTATGGACATTCGAAGACCTCGCGAAGTATCTCCAACTGAACCCAAACACAGTCCGCAGAAAATACGATAAGGAATGGAACGTCCCATATCAGATGATCGGGCGGTCTATCCGGTTTGTCCCTGAAATTGTCAAAGATCATTTCATTCGACACAACCTCGTGGCCGGTCCGTCTCAGAAGAAAAGATACGAAAAATTATTACGCGCGTCAACGTAAAGGAGAAACAAGATTATGATGAAACTGTCAACCGACCAACTCGAAAAGCTCCCATATCTGCCAAAATATGACGCCATGGAAGGCTGGGAACTGCTTTTGACCTTCTGTCGAGAATTTCAGGAAGTAACCAACATCAATGCCTATCAGTATCTGCAGACGATATGGGGATACTCGAAACCAAATCATATCTACTCGTTTACCCGTCCGGACGGCAACGCGTGGACATATGAGCATGCCCTTCTGATCCACAAATTCACCGGAGTCGATTGGTTCGCGCGGTGGATGGCGCATCAGAACCGGTTGCTCGTCCGCGGTCAACTGGATCAAACGCCGGCGACGTCGCTTATCGAAACGGTCAAAGAGTGCGCGGATGTCGCGGTGGTAACGGCGGAGATGCTGAGAGACGGTGTTATTACCAAACGCGAATACGAGAGAGCTAAAGCGGAAATAACCGAGGCTCTGGAAAGCCTGAACGGTCTGAGAGAGTCTCTTGAAATGAGAATGGAGGAGAAATGAACTTAAAAATGCTCAAAGGCATGGAACAGGCCAGAGCCAACACGGAACCGATATCCGAGGGCGAAGCCAGAAAGATAATCTACCACAAGGCACGGCGCCACTTTCCGGACTGGCCGAGCGGGGACTTCGATTATCTGGTCGAGTTCTTTGTCGAGATCGCAAAGGAACTTTCGGGATTGAATCCCACCCAGCGCACGAGCAGTGGGCATTTCGGTCTATTCCGAATTCACGTCGCGACCTTCCGCGAGATCCGCTTGTATCTGCAGAGCAAGGGCATTCCGGTAACCAACCTTTTGAGCGCCGACCAGAACGCCGAGGCTTATTTCTGGCATGTGCGATATGTTTTCGACCACATGCCCCCGGGCGCATACATATTAAAGGAGAAGCTATTTCTATCGGTTCTCGGCGCCTCGTTCTGGCCGTTTTTCTCGGAGATGCGTTCCGCAGTGTGGAAGTGCAAGAGAAAATACGGGGCGATCGACGCGGGACTACTCGATATGCCGCCCCACGTGGAAGCATATGCCTTACAGCTTCGCCGTTGCGAGATAGCGGCAACCCACCGGACAATCAAAAAGCAAGCAAAGTATTATCAACCCCCCATAAAGGAGGAATTATGTCAGGAACCAGTGTAGGACTGGACCCACAGAAGGGAGTTCTGAACTTCCGCGGACAGCTCATTGTCGAATGTTCCGAGGCGCTTAATGCGGTGCGGGAAGCAGGCATGAGGGTCATCGAAGCCAGGAAAGCCCTTCACGAGATCGACAAGTTCGATTCCGAAATGCGGCAGAACCGCATGAAGGCGATCGAGATGGAGCTGACTGGCGATATCGCCGGTGCAACCTATATCGACGAGAACACCGGAAAGGAGAAGAAGATGTTCTCGAACGATACGGAACGCAAGGCGGAACTCGCATCCCGTCTCGACAAACACGAGGAGTATCAAACCCTCGCAATGGAGATCAAAGAATACCGCGACCAGAGGGTCGAGGTGGAGTTCGATCTCCGAATAGCCCTTGATCAGTATCAGGGCTTGATGAACGAAAAAGACCTTTTGGTCGCAATTGCAAACGTCAACTAAGGAGGAAGTGCAATGAGCACCGAAACAAAGACCAAAGAAAAGAAAGACGAGAAGCAGAGCGGAACCTTCGCTCTGGCTAACACCGAAGCCAACGACCTGCAGAAGGCATTGGCCGAAGACCCCGAACTGCAGAAACTTTACACCGAGGATCTGCGCGACGGAATGGAGGATGTCGTTCCACGGCTTCCCCAGTTCAAGATCATGCGCGAGTCGGCGCAATTCGAAGACCCCGAAGGGGAAATGGTGAAGGAGCTGGTCGGTGTGATCATCGACAGCCACCTATCGTTCGCCTATTGGGACGACAAAGACAACAACATGCCGGTATGCTACAGCTACGACGGCAAAGAACCCGACGAATCGGTTCAGAAGCCGATACACTCGAAGTGTATTTCGTGCCCGATGAACCAATGGGGATCGGCAGAGGAAGGCAAGGGGAAAGGAAAGGCCTGCAAGAACATGCGCCGGATGGCGTTAATCGTCGAAGGCGAGAGTTTCCCGTCGAGGCTGACCCTGCCGCCGACAAGCCTCGTCTCTTACGACGAATACGCCTCTCGGCTTCGCACGAAGAACCTGCCGCCCAATGCGGTCGTGACAAAGATTTCTCTGGAGAAGAAGACCACTCCCGAGGGATACAAGGTCTCTATCGCGATCTTCTCTGCGGAGAGGGTTCTTACTCCCCAGGAGTATCTCGCACTGCGGAAGTTCAAGGAGATCGTCCACGAACGCCGGAACGAGGAAATCGTCGAGGAGGAATACTCGAAGGATGCGGAAGGCATGGCAGGACAGGATGTCGATCCGGAAGCATACGAAGGCGCCGACGAGGAAGCGCCGTTTTAGGCAATAATATCCCGGTGCGGTGGAATAAAACGGGATTTGCAACCCCGTATTCTCCGAAGGGAGCCGATGAAATTTCGGCACCGCGCCGGACAAACAATCAAATAACCGTCACATAAGCAAAGCACCATCAAATAAGCTTTTGCGAGAAAAAAAAGACCATAGAATCACATAACCATCACATAAGGAGAAATCATGAGTGAAGTATTAGATGCCGCGAAGACCCTCAAGGACACCGCAAAACAGTTCGAGGCTATCGACACCTTAACCGTTCTCGCCCCCAACGCTTTCCACGGAGATGCCACCAAGCTTTGCCTCTGGAAAGAGCTCCGGTCGGACATGGTGGTATATGCCGAGACAAGAGCGAAGATCGCCATGAAGTCGGCGAGCGACGAGGTCGAAGGGGACATGAGGCAAACCGAAATCGATTTCAAAGCCGGCGAACCGGCGCGGGAAGAACCAGAGGAAATCGAAGTAAAGGCTCTCGGCGGCGGTGAGGAGGACGAGGGAAACGGTGAAGCTCAGGATGCCGACTGGGAAGAGGTTCCCGAGGAAGAGCCGGAAGAAGCCGACGAACTCGAAACGGCAACAGCGTAAAAGCCCGGGCGGGGCCGGATGGCCATTTCATCCTCTCCTCGGCCAATCACCCGCCCGTTTTTGAATGAATTATGAAAACGTCAGAACACATAAATCAAATTATTAGAAACCTCGAGATGATCGAGGAACGAGGATACAGCAACGTCTTCGGAGACTGGGTTGACCTTATGATCTATGCGTTGACTCAGCAGGAAGAGAATTATATACGCACGATCGGACGATACCGGAACAACTCCCCGATCGGAAATAGAGAAGCCGATTATTTCGCAGAAGCTTTTCATCTGCTCATGGCCGCAACTCAGGAAATCCAACACGATGCAATCGGCAAGGTTTACGAGGAGTTTGCTATGCACAGCAAGTCCCGCCAGCAAGCCCTCGGACAGTTTTTCACGCCACAACACATTTGCGACCTAATGACACAGCTCAATCTCGGCGACCAGCCCTATGACCCTCAAGAAGAGGGGGCTGTTCTGGATCCGGCATGCGGAAGCGGAAGGCTTATGGTGTCTATGATCATCGAACGCCCGAACAACCACTACACAGGAATTGATCTCGACCCTATCTGCACGAAGATGACCGCGCTCAATCTGCTTTTCTTCAATGTCAATGGGTATGCCCTGAACGGCGACTCCCTCAAATGCACTGTCGAATGGGGGTTCGAGACCCGTCGAACTTTCCTCGGCGGAATGATGCGCGAAATGACGCCCGAACAATGCGCGCAGGCTCAGCGGAATATTGTCGATAGCTGGGAAGCACGAAAGAACAATGCCAACCAACCCACGGAGACGCCAGAAACCGGTGTCCCGCGAATTATAGAAACCGAACAGCTAACACTGTTCGAGATGGGATAAATAATGAGCACCGCAACAGCAACCGAAGACAAAATCAAGGGCACCGTTCACCGGATTAAATATCAGAATGGACCTTTCGCGATATTCGAACTGCGAGTTAAACAGGAATATATCCCCTGCAAAGGCAATTTCCCAGGTATCAAAGAAGGGGAAGTAGTAGAGTTCGAGGGCGAATGGGAGTGGCACGAGACTTTCGGCAAGCAATTCAAGTTCAAATCATTCAATGTAGCGATTCCCAACGACATCGGCGGGATAGCGAAATGGCTCGCAACCCATTTTGAGGGCGTCGGACAAGCCCACGGGCTTCGACTCGCAGAGGCTTTTGGAGATCGGATATTCGAACCGGGGATACTTCAGGACGTCGCCGCGATGTCCGAGGTGATCTCCCACAAGCTGGCCGAATCAATCGCCGAACAGGCCGAAGAAGTATTCAGTAAGGAAGAAGAGCGGGAGCTGGTCAAATATCTGACCTCCTTCGGAGTTTCGGATTATCAAATCGGCCTCATCTGGCAGGCTTTCAAAAAGAACGCTCGGGAACGAATCGAATCTAACCCCTATTGTCTCGTCGAGGTCTCCGGAATAGCTTTTCGGACCGCGGACTCTATCGCGAAGCGGATGGGGATAGAAACCAACGACTACAGACGCCGTTCCGCCGCGATATACTGGATATTGGACTCCGCCGCGAAGGGCGCAGGCCATGTCTGGCTAACGGTGAAACAGATCGACACCGAACTCCGGAAACTGGATATATGCCTCGAAGAACTCGAAGTGAAATCTCTACTGACTGGATACACGAACATCTATTTTGACGGCGAAAGGGCGGGACTCGAGATATACCGCAAGAAGTCCGAGAACGCCGCAGGGAAATTGACTGAAATATCCAACAGTCATTTCCAGATGAGTTGTATGCCGGAGATGGACGACTTGAACGACAAACAGAAACTCGCAGTAAAGGCCGCCCTCGAAAACTCCGTCCTGGTGATCACCGGAAACCCGGGCACGGGTAAAACATATACAATCCAGCGACTACTGCAGATATTCCCCGAAGAAGACACCGCCCTTTGCGCGCCGACAGGCAAGGCCGCGAAACGTATGGAGGAAATGACCATGCGCGAGGCCACGACTATTCACCGGCTGTTAGGGTCGGATCAGTTGGGCAAGTTCTTCTTCTGCGAGGAGAACCCGCTGACGGCGAAATACATTATCGCCGACGAGATGAGCATGGTCGATATCGAGCTTTTCGACAGCCTTGTGCAGGCTATTCCCGAGGGCGGCAGGCTTATCATGGTCGGAGACATCGACCAGCTTCCACCGGTTGGACCGGGCAACCCCCTTCGAGATGTGATCCATTCCCGCAAACTTCCGGTCGTTCGCCTCGACGAAATTGTCCGGCAGAAGCTGGATTCGCTCATCGTAACCAACGCCCACGCGATAATAAAAGGAACTCCGCCGACATTCGGCGCACCGGGAAGCGATTTCGTTTTCTGGGAAGAGGAAGATCCGGAAGCTATTGCCGACAAGGTCGTGAAATCCGTTCTCGCCGCCGCGAAGGCTCGGGGATACGATCCGATATACGACATTCAGGTGATCTCCCCAATGAAACGCGGCCCGATCGGCACGAAGGCACTGAACGATATTCTGCGCAAAGTGCTGAATCCCCGTGCGCAGGGAAGGTTCGACGTAGGCGACAAAGTAATGCAGATAAGGAATAACTATAAACTCGGCGTGTTCAATGGCGACTGGGGCGTAGTCGAAGATGTTCAGAAGGGCGAAGACCCGGGGCTCTGGATTCGATGGAGTGATAACGTCGGGTTCTTCTATCCCGCGAAATACCTCGGGGAGCTTGTCCTGAGTTATGCGATCACGGTCCATAAATCCCAGGGAAGCGAGTTCAAGTGCGTAATCATGCCGATGCATACGACCCATTACATCATGCTACAGCGCAACCTTCTTTACACTGCGATTACGCGCGCGAAGGAAGTGGTCGGGATCGTCGGGACGGAGAAGGCAATCAACACCGCCGTGCGAACGAACAAGCAGAACAACCGCAACACGTGGATGAAGGAGTTTTTGAAATGAGCGTCATCGTCGCGTTTCTACTCGGCATCGTCGCCGGAATGTATCTGACAATCGGAATAGCAAAGGAGACATAAAATGGATCATCGCGAAGAACAACTAAAAATACGTATCGCCGAGGCTTTCGAGCGCGTCGCAACCGCACTCGAAGAATTATCCGAAATGGGCAAAACCTTCGAACAAGTCGGAACCGCACTCGATAAGCTGAACGATAGAATCGACGAAGAACGATGGACGCCGCTAATTAACCGAGACCACGAATCGAAAGAAAGCAAATAGCACCTGAACCAGAAAGTCGTAAGACATGAACACTATTGACCTCATACTCGAACGGCTCGACGCGGAAGCAATCCTGAACTCATACGGGATTCAGTGGAAACCAGCGAAAGGCGGAACGGAACTCTCCTTCCGGTGCCCCTTCCACGACGATAAAAACCCGTCAATATCAATGAACCGCGATACAACCCTATATAACTGTTTCGTGTGCGGTGCCGGCGGGAACGGAATCCATTTCATCGCACAGATGGACGGAACCGATTTCGCGACCGCCCTCAAAAAAGCCGCAGGGATAACAGGTGTTCGCCTGTCCATGAACGACGAACAGCGCGAAGCCCTCGACCTCGAAGAACGAAGGATCCTCGCTATCGAAAAACTCGTCCGGCTCGCCGAAGCCGCGCTGTGGAGTTCTCAGGGCGGGGTTGCTCTCCGATATTTAAGAGACCGCGGACTCGACGACGAAATAATCAAAAAGTTCCGCCTCGGATACCTGAATATCGAAAAACTTGTCCCATTCATCGTGAAAAAATCCCCCAACCTCCCCAGGTCGGACGACCAACCTACCCAGGTTGGTATACCAACCTCCCCAGGTTGGGACTCCAACCTCCCCCCTAAAACAGACGAAAATTACACAACCTCCCTTTTGGAGTTAATTTCGATAGAAGACCTACGTTTTGCAGGAATATTGCGGTATAGTGATGATAACAATGTCAAGAATATTCCCGCGCAGGCTTCGATCATGTTCCCTGTGTTTTCGCGAGGGAAACCCGTATCGATGGTTTTCCGAAACACTAACCAAAGGTCAGAGAAGCGGTGGGTGTTCCCGTTTGCCGTATATGGGCATGGTGTCGATTGGCTATACAACGAACACTCTCTACACAACGCCAAACGCGAAATCGCTTTCTGCGAAGGCGCAATGGACGCTATAACCCTCGAACAGTGGGGAATACCCGCTGTCGGAGTCCTCGGATTATCTTCCGCCGCAAAGTTCGCACCGAAATTCATTAACCAAAAACGTGTATATCTTCTGCTCGATAACGACCAAGCCGGACAGAACAAGCTGATCCAAACAGCAAAAGCAATACAGAAAGAGCTTCGCCACGGCGAAGTGTATCTCCCAGCCCTACCTAACGGTATCAAAGACCCCAACGAATGGATGCAGAAGGACGGAACCGCAGACAAGGCCGCGGAGATGCTCAGCAACGCGCCCACACTCATAAACCTGCTGACCGCGAAAAGCAAAGACATCAAAGACCCGCGGGACAGGATCGAAGCAATGCGCGAAATCGTCGAGATAATCGCAGATCTGCGGGACCCTTTCCTCGAAAGCCTATATTCCGAAGAGGTCAAAAAAGCGTTCAAGGGGGTTGCTACAAAAGCCACTCTCAACAGCGCAATCGCGAAATGCAAAACCGAGAAAACCCATTCTTATGAAGAGGGATTCGCATATACCGAAGAAAGGCCGCTTCACCCCGCCCTTGATTTTCAGGTCAATTCTCCCGCTGTCGCCCAGTGCCTCGTAGCCGAACGCGACGAACTCGGCGGGTCCTGGTCGATTATGCGCGTTTCAAAAGACGACGGCGAGATGAAGGTCGAAAGGATTGTCCCAGAGCCCGACGGAGCCCTCGCAAAAAGAATGCCCGCGCCTCTGAACCCCGAAGAAGACCTTCCATGGAACACCGACCCAGTAGAAACATACTCGGCAACGACTTTCCTAAAAGGTGATACGCCGGACGTCGCAACCGGTGAAATGTATGCGCGGATTCTCGACACATGGAAGAAGTTCGTATGGCTCAAACATCCCGAAGACTATCATATCCTGACAGCCTTCGTTATGGGGTCATACGTGCATAGAATCTGGATGTATTTCCCCTATATATGGCTTCACGGAAACAAGGCCTCCGGTAAATCGACCATACTCGAAATACTGCAGGCAATATCGTGGCAGGGACAACGCGCCTCGAATATCTCCCCTGCCGCCCTCTTCCGCCTGGTGGACGCTCTGCGACCAACTCTCCTTATCGACGAGGCCGAACAGCTCGGGAACTCTTCAAATCCCGCTATGATCGAGCTCGGATGTCTTCTGAACGACGGATACAAAAAGGGCGGGAAAGTCCTGCGCGTCGGCGGAGACCGCGAATCGATGAAAACCGAATCCTTCGAGGCTTTCGGTCCAAAGGTGATCGCTTCCGTAAAACACATAGGAACTGTCCTCGCATCTCGGACTATTCGCCTCGATATGGTCTCCCCCGGGCGAAAGAAGCTATACGAAATCAAATCCCGCAAACTCGAGTTCTCCCGTGCATTCCGAAACTCGTTCCTGGACCTGCGTAATCGACTCCACTGCTGGAAGTTCCAGCATTTCGACGAGCTCAAAGACATCTTCGACAATACCCTCGAATCTATGGCGAAAATCGAACAGATGGACGGGCGAGAGCTCGAATTATGGGCTCCCTTGTTCTCTATCGGCATCCTCGCAGATAACGACCTCGACCTCGACGCCCAGTCGTCTCTCCACGCCGCATGGAAGCGCAGAAACGACTCGAGAGGTATCGAAGACCTAACAAATCAGGAAAAGATTATATGGGCGGTGTGGAGCGCGATAAAAAGCGACAGCGTCTCAAAAACCCTCGACGAATATCTCCTGAAAAAAGAGCTGGTGTCTGCCGTAAACGAAATCGTTACAGACTCTTTCGATTGGGAACGCGACGTCAAAATGAACGCCGTTACAGTCGCCCTCAAAAGCGTAGATGCTATCGAAGATGAGAAGCGGGCACGGCATATGGCAGGACCAAAAGAAAGAATGTTAAAGATCAATAACGAAGCCCTCAAAGACTTCCTCGAAACCCGTGTTAATCTCGAGGCATTCGAAGAGGCGAAAAAGGGTAAGAAAAATGATTGACGGAAGAATGAAAGAAAGTTTGGCCCAAAAACGGCCCAGGAAGCCTTTTCGCAAAGCCCCTATAATAAATGGTCTGCGGAAGGGTGGGCCAAAGTCAAAAAGTGGGCCAAACATGGTTTTTCAGTTCGGCCCAGCTGTAACTGCCCACAAAATAACAGTTTATGCGCTTACTGGGCCAAAGTTTTCCAAAATCTCAAGGGAGGTAGAGAACTTTTTATTTTTCGCCAGTGATCGACCTTCCTTTTGTCAAGATTTTCTTGACTTTTTGAACAGACCTACGCGCGATAAAACTGGGGGATTTTCCCCAGTTGGGCCGAAGAGCTCGAATCTTACGGGGGTCATATTGGAATTTTCAAGTGGCCAAATTAAAAGGTTCTTTATAGCTCTCCCCTACGGAAATCGCCGAACTTTGGCCCAATTGATACGTAACTGCTTATCTGGTGGACTATTACGGCTGGGCCGTTTTTGGGCCGCGTTTTTTGCTTCGGCCCAGCGAAAATTCCTATTCGCCGTAAAACCCTATAAATACAACATCTAAGGAGGATATATGATTGGGCTGGAAGTGGGCCGAAACTGGGCCGAAGAAGCGAAGGCGAAATTCGCCCCGTTTTGTGAACCTGGGAAATGTGTCATTGCCGGATCGATTCGGCGGGAGAAGGACGAGGTTAAGGATATCGAGTTGGTATGCCAGCCGTCGCCGGAGAACGAGGTCAAGTTCTATTCAATGCGAGATGCTATGGATAGAGACGGTTTCTGGAGGCTGACTCAGGACTGTTGCAACGGGCCGCGTTTCTTCCAACGCGAGAAGTTCGCGGAAGCCGAAGGGCAATGGATCAAGTTCGATGTGTTCGTAGTTCTTCCGCCGGCGCAGTGGGGAGTGATCCTCGCGATACGGACGGGAAGTTCGGAATTTAACCAACGGATAATGAATCGACTGCCGAAGAAGGGGTTGCGATGTGCGGATGGTCAGTTGTTTCGCGTGGAGAAGAGCCCCGGGCTTTTCGGTGATCAGGAGGATTTGGTATTGATACCGACGCCGGAGGAGACGGATTATTTCGCGGCAATTGGTATGGAGTGGATCGAACCGAAGGACAGGAGGTAGGACTATGGCCAGAAAGAATAACGATAACTGTCAGAGCATCTCATTCGAGGTAGATGAGACGCGGACCCGGTCGAAGACGCCCTGTCCTTTCGGCGCTGTTGGTTCGGACGGGGGACCTGCCAACGTGGGATCGGTGCTCTGTTGTGGGTGTCCGTATCAAGTTTACTGCAACTTTGGGCGTCAATTCGTAACGTGCAAACATCCTAAGGAAATTGAAGAAGAACAACTAACCGCCCCCACGGGCGAGGAGGAATGAGATGAGTAAAAAAATGAACGCAATCGAAATTATCAAAGCGCACTGTCGCGAGATTGGCGCTGACGGCGTCTGTTGCCTATACGACCTCGACGACCCGTGCGGATGTAGTTTAGACGAGTTTCCCACCTGCGACGAGCTATACCACCTCGACGAAACCTATCCGGCGAAACTCCACAAATACGACCCTGACTCGCAAGAGTGTCAACATTGCGAAAGTGCAGAGTGCGGACGGGACAGTAGAAGCGATTGCTACGTGCTTTTTAATCCGACAACCGCCCCCACGGGCGAGGAGGATGCCGAAGCAATAGCCCCGGGCACTGAGGTCAAGAAGAGCAAGAAAAGGCTATTTCTGGAAGCACTTTTAGCCTTAAAAAACATTACTGAAATAGTCCGCGATGTTAACGATATCCAATATTGGTGTGAAGATGGATATGATGAGTCTTATCAGAGCGAGGAGCTTAGCCAGGCCATTGAGTATTCGGACGCAATAATGAGCAAATTTGTAAAGGAGGCCGACGATGCCTAATTCGACGCAACTATCATTCACCATTTTGGGGGTTCCTTTCGCCAAGCAGTCGATGCGGGTAACGCGGCAGGGGCATACATACACTTCGGCGAAGGTTCGCAAAGGGCAAGCGAATCTTCGAGCGCAGATCGTTCAGCAGTTGCCGGCGGGACATAAGCCTATCGATGGACCGGTGGCGGTTCGGCGGGTGCTCTTTGTTTTCCCGCGTCCGCAACATCATTTCCGGACGGGGAAATATTCGGGGTTGCTGAAAGACAGCGCGCCGACGTTCGTAACGAAGAAGCCGGATCTGACGGACAATCTGATGAAAGGGCTTTTCGACGCTATGAACGGCGTGGTGTTCCTGGACGACAAGCAGGTCGTAGCGGTGGACAACACGCGGAAGGTTTTCGGCGATACGCCGAGGATCGAGATAGAGATCGAGGAAATGGAGGAAGAATGAAGTGTCCAAAGTGCGGCGGCAAGATGAAGCTGAACGATAAGGATGTCCATAGCGATAATGCGGATTCCTTTGAAGCTTTACGTATTTACAAGTGTAGCGATTGTGGGTATCTTGTGCAAACCTCTGAAATATCCACAGCCCACAATATATCGTGGTCAACACTTCGATGACCCCAGCCGGCTGGGGTGGTTCTCTTGACATCGCCTTAAAACAGGGTATTTTTTACACTGAAGGCGAAAGTCTTCACATTGCTCCTTAAGGTTGGTGGTTGACTGGGGTGCTTCGAATAGACTGGGAAGGGCTAACGAGGCGCCCCGATTTTGAGGTTCTTTTTGATAATTGTAGCAGGGTGGAGCAGTTGGTAGCTCGCGAGACTCATAACCTCGAGGTCGCCGGTTCGAGTCCGGCCCCTGCCACCAAACATGGGGGTGAAGGTGCACCCTGAGCCCGACCACCGGAGCCCCCACCATTTTGATTATGGTATTTCACGACGGACATAGCACAGGCAAAGGCGACAGACCGCGGCCTATTTTGGTTCCCGACGACGAGTTTTCCCGTCGTTGGGCTTTGGCTTTTTCGGATCGTGTTGGGATTTCGCCTCGGGGCGAGATTGTGTGCGTGGGAAGCGAGGACGCCAGAGATCACCGGCAAGGACTACGAAAGCGGCGTAGCTTCCGATAACGAGAACCGCTGTGATTATGTATATCCACCAGGGATAGATTTTGACGCTCTTTATTAGATTTAAGTAGCTAACAGGGACGATTCCAGGGAGCTGATACCTCCCCGAAACTCTCGATGTGCGACCATCGACAGACAGGAAAACCTGCTCGCCCCCGTCTCGACAACGGAGTTAAAATATAGCCGGAAGTCCGGCTTGTCAAGGGTGGGTTTTTCGAGAAGGGAAATATGTAATGGCTCCTCGGAAGAAAACCTCTCCGGACAAGTCCGGAAACGGCTCATTGATAACTAAACCCCGTAATAAGAAATCTGCGAATCCTACCGAACAGAATTCTGGAACCGGCGTGGAGGAGATTTGGGACATCGAGATGGTTGAACTTGACCGTTTGATCCCCGACCCCGCGAATCTTCGCCTTCACGACGAACATAACATCGACACGATCAAGGCCTCCCTCGAGGAATTCGAACAGCATTCTCCGCTTGTAGTCCAGCGCTCGACTGGTCGTATCATAATCGGCAACGGCCGATTTGAGGCTATGAAGCAGTTGGGCTGGGAGAAGGCGCTTGTTCACTGGGTAAACGACGACGACACGAAGGCTTTGCGCCGGGCGATAGTCGATAACCGTGCCGGCGAGCTTGCCTCGTGGGACGAGTTTGCTCTGAACAAGATATTGGGGGAATTCAAGTTCGACGGCGAACTAAGAATTCCAGGTTTCGAGGATTGGGAGATACCGAACATGGATATCGACTTTTCCCCGAACCTTGACCCTACACAGGCCAATGTTGACTTCTCTGCGGAGGATATGGCTAAAGCCAATGAAAAGTTAATGGGACAATTTTCCGACGATGAATCGGGTCTTGTTGAAGTAACTTGTCCTTCCTGCGGCGAGTCCTTTTATCTTCAGAAAAGAGACATCGATGCCTGAAGCAGTAATCCAACATGTTCCAGGGAAAAGAGAAGGAACGCTAAATGCCCTTCTGTCTGTTTTCCCTAATGCGGTTGTAGTTGAATGTCAGGGTTACCCTATGACGACATTCCGAAGGGCACTTGAGGCGATTGATTGTGGAGGCTTCTTTTTCGAAGATGATGCCAGGTTGACAAACGGCTTTCTTGAGAAAACGGAGAAACTACGTTCAGAGTGGTTTGTTCAGTTTTTCTCTCGGAAGAAGATGCCGCCCGGCATATACTCAATGCCTCCCTCGTCGTGGATCTACAACGTTGGATTCTGGCTTCCCTCCGGACACGGTAAAAGGATTTCGACATATGCGGCCAACTGGCACAGGTTAAAAGAGCACCCAACCGGATTTGATCTTGTGATAAGAGATTATCTGATTTCAAAGAAGCTGGGCTACTTTATTCATGTTCCTTCGTTGGTCCAGCATGTTGTTGGACCTTCATTACTTGGTCCTCGAGCGAAAGACCGCAGTTCACCTACTTTCATGCCATGAGAATATTCCTTAAACAGAATGTTCTCGAGGCGGCTCTGGATCGGATTCGATATATCTTCGACGAATTCCCCGTGGTAATTGCGAGTGTATCGGGTGGCAAGGACAGCACGGTTATTTTCAACCTTGCTCTGAAGGTCGCCCGCGAGAAGAACCGTTTACCTCTGAAGGTTCTGTTTCTGGATCAGGAAGCGGAGTGGGATTCGGTTATCACGACCATTCGCGAGATTATGACCCACCCGGACGTTGAACCTTTGTGGCTTCAGATGCCTTTTCGCCTATTCAATGCGACCTCTCCTATCGAACCCTGGCTCCATTGCTGGGACGAGTCGAAAAAGGAACATTGGATACGCCCAAAGGAACCAAACAGCATCAAGGTTAATCGCTACGGCACGGAACGATTCAAGGAGATGTTCGGCAATTTTCTGAAGGTCGAGTTCCAGGGTCAAAAAGTATGCTATCTGGCCGGAGTTCGAACGGAAGAGTCTCCGACACGGTTTCTGGCTCTGACGGCGAGCGCGACATATAAGCACATCACCTGGGGCAAGAAGTTTGCGAAGAACCGCGAACATTATTCCTTCTATCCGATATACGATTGGAGCTTCAAGGACGTTTGGAAAGCGATTCACGAACACGGCTGGCCGTATTGCAAACTGTATGACTACATGTATCAGCATGGGATACCGACCAATAATATGCGAGTATCGAACGTTCACCACGAAACAGCGATTAACACGCTCTTTTTCCTTCAGGAGATCGAGCCGAAGACATGGAACCGGATATCGACGAGGCTTGCCGGTTTAAACACGGCGAATCAGATGAACAAGGAGAACTATTACGTTTACGAGCTTCCTCCGATGTTCAAAGACTGGAAGGAATACCGCGATCATCTTCTCGAAAATCTGATCCTGGACCCGAAGCTAAGGGCGTCTTTCCGCAAGGAGTTCGCGAGGCTGGACAAACGGTATCGATTAATGAACGAGCCGGACCAGCTTTACAAGACGCAAGTGAACTCGATTCTGGCAAACGACTTTGAATTCACGAAACTATCAAACTGGGAACGCTCGCCAGAGGCTCATTTCTTCCGGAAATGGGCGCGAGGCGACAAAGTGGAGTTAAGGAACAATGGATACGAAAGATATATTCCAAAAGATTCGAGAGGCCGTCTCGGCGGCGGAAGACAAGGTTCGGACGATTGAGAAGATTAAATCGCTTCTGCACGAGCTTTCTCCGCAGGGGACGCAACCTGTGGACAGGGTTCGCTGGATACCGGTGGATCAGGTGCAGGCGAACGATTACAACCCGAACAGCGTTGCTTCGACGGAGATGGGACTGCTTTACACCTCGATCAAACACGACGGCTACACCCAGCCGGTAGTTACTATCTACGATGCTGACCAGGACAAATACATCATCGTTGACGGGTTTCACCGATCCCATGTCATGAAATCTAATCCGGACATTCGCGACAGTTGCAACGGATATCTTCCGGTTGTGGTTATCGACAAAGACATCAATGACCGAATGGCTTCGACGGTTCGTCATAACAGGGCTCGCGGGAAACACTCTGTCGGTGGTATGTCACATCTTGTTTTCTCTATGCTGGACAACGGCTGGTCGGACGAGGACATCTGCAACGAGTTATACATGGAGCCGGAAGAGCTTCTTCGCCTAAAGCATATTACGGGGTTTTCGAAACTTTTTGAAGATCACGATTATCGGCGGGCATGGAAAACCCGCAAACAAATATTGCTTGAGAAGAAGGCTAATGGCCAAGCTAAAGCTAACAGACGAACTAATTGAGAAAGCGAAGAACTACATCGCTTTCGGTATGACTGCTGAGGATACCTATACGGTTCTCAGTGTGTCGAAGGGTTCTTGGTTTAGCTGGCTTAAGCGGGGGAAAGAGGCGGCGGAGAACAATTATCCGAAGAAGGACGCGATATTTCGCAGGTTCTACGAGACCATCGAGAAGGCGAAACTTGCCCGCGAAATAACCTACATTGAACGTATCGACAAAGCTTCCAACGACGAGTGGCGCGCGGCGGCGTGGCTTCTGGAAAAACTATATCCTGAGAAATACGCTAAACGGGCTATTGAGGCGAAGGTTCAGCATTCTGGCGCTGTAGGTTCGGTGAATATCTCGGTTAGCGATTTGACGGACGATGAAGCGGAGACATTGGTCAGGGAAGCTCTAAAAACCATTAAGATGGATTTGGCTAAAGCAGAAGCCAAGGCGGAAACTAATGCCTAATATCGACATCGACATATCGCACCTCGACGACAAGCACCAGCTTGCATTAATCCGTTCCGCTGGGAAGCGGAACCTATTTTATTTTGCGCGGTTCGTTCTCGGCTATGATAAGCTTGTCCCTCGTATTCATCGGCCAGTCTGCGATATGCTTCAGTCGATACTCAAGGAACGCCGGACGCAGGACAATGTTCGGTTATACATTCCTCGCGGCACTTTCAAATCGACTCTTGCCTCGAAAGCTCTCCCCCTCTGGATACTGTTGAACGAACCCAATGCGAAGATCCTCCTTATTTCGCTTACTGATAATGTTGCGACCAAACTTGCCCGCGAAATCCGTTGGCACGTCGAACACAATCCGCTGTTTGAGGCATTGTATGGAGACTGGCGAACAGGCGCACCGGTTTGGAATGAGAATGAGTTTGTTCTTCCTCAAAGGACCGTTGGAAGTTCCGATCCGAGTTTGGAAGCCCGGGGCGTTGGGTCGAATCTGACCGGATCGCATTATGATTATATAATCGATGACGACGTTGTCGGACGTCCGGACAAAGAAAGCCCCGCCGAGCGCGAGAAGAAGAAAGAGCGCATGGATGAGTATATTCCCATTCTGAATCCGGACGGCGCCCGGGCAGGTCTGGGGACGTTCTGGCATCATGACGATTATCATGTCTATGAGCTTTCGAAAAAGAATCCTGATGGAACTCCGAAGTATGTTGAGGGCGAGAACTTAATGGTTCAGCCTGCGATAAACGATCGGGGGTTGCCGTGGATACCGGAAGTCCTTTCAGAGGATCACCTTTCCATGCTTCGCGGAAGTATGGCGCCTGCTTTTTTCTCCGCGCAATATTTACTACAGCCCGTTGCCGCGGAGACACAGGTATTCCGGAACATCCATTATTATGAACAGCATCCGCCGTATAATCAGCTTGAGATAAGCGCGTGGTGTGATGCGGCTATCGGGAAGTCTCGGGAAAGCGACCTTAGCGCAGTGGTTACAATCGGGCATCATAAAGAGACGGGCAAGATATACGTTTTGAAGACTACGGCGGAGATTATTCACCACGAGGAACTGCCGGAAATAGCGCTGCAAAGACATGCGAAACCTTACCCTCATGAAATTATGAGAGTCGAGGATAACGGCGCAATGACCCTTTTTGTAACTAATTTCCGGAACCATTTCCGCAAGAACCGCAATTATACGCCTATCGAAGGCAAGCCGAACACAACGAAAAAGGAAGACCGGATAGAGTCGATGGCGCACCTTATAAATGACGGGACTATTCTATTCCCCCGCAACATGGGTTCGGGAGACGAGGAACTAATCCGCGAGCTGGAGAATTGGCCGGTTGCGAAGTATGTTGACGCAGTGGACGCTCTGGAAAGCTCGGTGCGAATGGTTATCGGCGACGACGGAGAGGGACCGGCGAAACCGGCTGTCTATGAACCAGCGAAAAGAAGGTCGAGGCGCTAAGTATGGATAATGAGAAATACGACATAGACATCTACTCGGCGATTCTTGGCCCGAAATCGGACGGCAAGCTGGAACGGTTAATCCTTCCGTGGGTTCCTCCGGAGGACAGGCGGCGGCTTCTGGCTTATCGTCTCTACTGGGCATATTACCACAATTACAGTCAGATATTAAGGCAGTCGGGGACGGATCCGGATTGTCTTTTTATCGAAGGCGGGGACGCGCAATTAATAGTCGATACCTTTGCCGATTCGGTTATTGGCGACCAATTGATACTTGAACCGGCCGACATGATAGACGAGCAGGGTAAAGAGAATACGGAGTTACGCAGGCAGTTAGATTTGATTAACAGTTTCCGGACTAAGGAGATGCTCGACCTTAAGATCCTCTCGGCCGAGGTTAACGCGTCGATGATGGGCGACGGTGTATTTAAGCTTAGATGGTCTGAACGCAAGAAGCGGGTGAAGATACAACCATTGCCTCCGGATTCTTACTTTCCGGAGTTCGACGAGGACGACGAGTTGGTGGCATTTGCTTTCGCGTGGCAGGAAAGGATCAACGAGAAGGACGAACGGGTTTACAAGGAATATTACGAATTCGACGACGAGGGCAAAGTCCGGTGCACGGCGGGATATTACAAGAAGAGCAAGAAAGCCGGATTGGACGATCTCGAGTTGGAAAGTTACGTCAAAAACGAGTTAGGAGAAGAGGTTAATTTCCTTAGTCTCGGAATTGATTTCCTTCCGGTAATTCATATTCCGAACGTTATTATCGGCGGGGAGACCTTTGGTGTTTCAGACCTGAAACCTATTGTTCAGCTTCTCGATGAACATATCAATGCTCAGAGTTCGGGGGCTTCGAATGCGGAATATCTCGGAGATGCCACGCTATTGGTCGAGGGCAAGAAACCTACCGAACCTCCGCAACTTCCCCATGCCGGCGGAATACTTTTCTCCGGAACTGACGGCGGAAGAATGGATCTTCTGGACACGTCTTCGCTGAATGACGGCATTTTGAAATGGTTGGATTATTTGGAAACGAAGATCGTGCGCAATGCCGGAGTTACGGAAGTAGCTATAGGCAAGGTCAGCGGTAACGAGATACCTTCGGGAGTTGCGCTTCAGATACTTCAGCATCGTTTTTTGAGGAACATTTACCGTAAGCGGCTTATCCGTGCGGATAAATACGAGCGGCTTTTGAAGTTCGTTACAAGGTTCTATCGTGCTTTTGGAGAGAGAGAACAGCGATTTGACAACGAGGAATTTACCGTGAAATTCGGCAATGTTCTGCCGATAGACCGTCGCGAGTTGATCGAGGAGATTACGCTTGCGGTGAATTCGGGTATTTTGACGCCGGAAACAGCGGTGGAATTGCTTCGGACGATGACCGGCTGGGAGATACCGGACGATGAAGCGGACAGGCTGGAAAAGGCGACGGCGACGAAAGGGTTGTTTGGATTATGATAGGCGTCGATGCTAAAAAGCTCGAGACTGTCGAGCGCAAGATAACCGCTTTGTTAATAAGCGAGGGTATTGTTACCGAGGATTTCTTCGGCGATATCACTCTGCGGTTTCGCGCGGGAGGTTATTTCGGGATGGATCGTCGGGAGACGTCGCGCAGAGAACGGATTTTGACCAAGAAAGACCTGGGGTTCGGCAATGGCGAATCCACAGGCTGAATATACGAGGCTTTTGCTACAATCCCGAGTTGTTCGGGATCAGGTAATTGAGAAACAGGCCGCACAGATACGAAAGCTCCTTACGGAGATAGATACGGAAATACAAGGCCTTTTGAATAGTGGTTCATTGACATCTTATACCAGTTGGCAGGCGGCGGGAACGCAGAAAGCTCTGCAGGAGTTGTTGGAGTCCTTTGGCAGTGTTCTGGAAAAGCAGATCGGCGCGGGGACATCGGTTGTTATTGACCGAACTCTCGACGCGAGACTTGCGGCGACGAAAGCTCTGCTGGAATCTTACGGGATTGCGGAAGGGACGAAGCTTCCGTTAGAAGGGGTAGTCGGCGGTGTTTCGCGGGAAGTCGTCGAGGCGACGATAGCGCGAATGTATCCGGATGGTTTGATATTATCGGATCGAATCTGGAACATCGCAAACGACGCTCGGCGGGCAATAGACCAAATCGTGGCAAAGGGCATTATTCAGAGAGAACCGGCTAAGTCGATAGCTATGAAACTTCGATTTTATGTTCGAGGCGCGGAAGCTGTTCCGAGGGAATTTCTTGTCGATATGCGTCGGACGCGGTCGATTACCGAGAAGCGTATCAAAGAGCTAATGGAGGCGCAGGGGCTTTCGCGGGATAGGGCTTTCCGGATTGCGCAGGCGGAAGTTGACCAGATGCGGGACCTCGGCAGGAATATAGCGTATAGGTCGTTCTCTCTCGCGAGAAGCGAGGTGAACACGTCCTATCACGAGGCGCACATTGCAAGCGCGATGAAATCGGCTGTGGTGAAAGGTCAGGCTTGGAACCTGTCCGGCAGTCATCCGCGATTCGACGAATGCGACATTCTTGCGTCGAGCGACCTTTACGGCCTCGGCGCGGGGGTGTATCCGATAGACAAGACTCCGCACAGGGCGCATACAAATTGCCTTTGTTATCTGACCGACGTTCTGAGGCCGATCGAGGAATGGGAAGAACCCAAACCTTCACCGGGGCTTCGGAGCGATCCTATGAGGACGCGTATACGTTTTGATTCGCGATTGACGGTAAATCAGAAATCGAGGTATCGCGAGAGGGCGGCGCATTTGGTAAACGCTGGCGAGCGAATGTCGCAGGTTCGTGCTTCGGCACTGGTATAGGTGTTTTGACATAATTTAACTGAGACTGAGGAACAGGCTCATTGGACAGGGAGAAATCTCTGGCCGGTGAGCCTTTTTTATTTGCGACGGGTCGCACCCGTTAAACGCGTAGAAAGCAAAAACTTAACCTAAATGGAGGTAACATGAAGAAAGGGAACATTCTAATCATCGCATTGATCACGATGATGCTGACTGTGGGCGTTGCTCGCGGTCAAACCCCGTTGGACCTGATGACGATCCACGTGTTGGATTCGCTCAGCAAGTCGGGGATGCTATACACCGACAGCGCGCATTATGCCGATACTGCTGCCTATGCCGACAGCGCAGGTGCAATGGCGGCGTTAGAGAGCTGGTGCAACGAGACAATGGTCAACGTTGTAGGAGATACGATGACCGGAGACCTGCAAATGCTGGGTTCGTCCCGAACGTGGTATTTAGATGGCGGGACGGATTCAGTGTTCATCTACAACGGCGGAAGTCGAGGTGATCTTGGCGTTCGGCACAGCGGAACGAATTATGTCGCATGGTCGTGGTATTACGACCGGATTGTCGCAAGCCAGGATGTCTATCTGGCGGCAGGAAGCCGGTTATACGGGTATGATGCTACAGCGGCAGATACATTCTTCATCTACGATGACGGCGATACAACCCGTTTCGAGTCTGATAATCCAATCAAAATAGGCGACGCTTCGCTGATTATAAGCTCTGGTGGAGATGTCAGTATAACCGGAGAATTGACGGTCGGAGATGGCGAGAGCGCGGTCAATATCGTTGATGCAATAACTGCGCTGGACACGACCCTTGACACGATGACAACCGGTTTATGGTTAAGCTCAGAAGGTTCGACTCAACTAATAACGCCAGAACAAATTGCCTTGAGAGAACGCCTGGAAATTATAGCCACCACTGCCAATTCTGCTTTATCCGTAGAAAATAGAAGTAATGGAATTGGTGTGAGTGCTCAATCTATGACGAATACCGCTTTATATGGAACTGCGAGTGGTGCTATTGGTGTATACGGAACAAGCGGTTCGACGTATGGTGGATATTTCGTTTCCACTGCCGAAGATTCGGCAGGTCTATACGCAAAAGGGGCGTTTATTGAAACAGATACGTTTGAAACGGCGATATGTCGGGATTCATCTGGATTAACAATTGCCGCCGTTGATACGACTAAAGAATCTTATGCGTATTTTACGGGAGGAGCTGATACCTATACCACTGGCGGAGAAACTGGTGAAGGCGTAGTTTCTTCTGGTAGCTTTTCGCCAGAGGACAAAATATGGCTGTATTATTATAGCACAGATAAAGGTTCAGTGCAGGATAGCTTTGTAATATCTGTTGCTCCAAACTTTGTCCTGGTATATGATACCACTGCTCTTGTAGATACGGCCTTGACAGTTATCGGCGACGCCCTATTCACACGGGCTTATGGAAATTATTCTGTCTGGGACAGTCTCCGCGCATCGGTTGTTTATGCCGATTCGTTCGTTGGAACTGCTACATTCGCGGACTCGGCAGACAAGGCGGTTTATGCTGATAGTTGCCGAGGCGCGGCGGTTGCGGCCTATGCCGACACTTCCGGTTCGACGGCGGGACTCTGGACAACCGTCCAGGACACACTTGCGGCCTATCCAGACACGTCGGTAACAAACGCTCTTAATTACTATAACGATGATTCGGTAACCGCGCTGGTTTATGCTACCGTCTGGGATAGTCTCAGTGCAGACACTTTCATCGCCGGTGATTTGAAAATTTACGACAAGGGCGATACCATAAAGTTCGATTCCAGCAATCCGATAGTAATTGGAGATAGTGCTCTGGTTATTTCTGAAAGTGGCGGTGCTGGCCTTATACAGTCTGTCGGAGCAGTATTCGACAAGATATATATAGGTGGCTCTTGGATTGATTATGCGCCACCTTCGGATGCCGAAGCTCAGGATTGGGCAGGTGATTCCGCACGGGTTGCTATAGATAGTCTTGCGGCCTATATGGACACAACTAATTTGAGCGGCATGGTGGTAACCGATTCCCTTGTCATTATCGGAGGCCTAAAATTCTACGGCGCTCCAATAGACTCGGCGATATGGGTAGATAACATTGTCAATAGCTATGTCGATAGCTGTCTCCACGCCCTCGACATGGACACAACCGCGATGGCCGCCTTGTCGGCATATCTCGGCGATAACTATCAACCGAAATCGGACGTATTGACTCAACTCGCGGCGGCCTATGATTCGTTTACGGTCGCGGCGGCGGGTTCTGTCGTTGTCGGATGGACGGTCGGTAAATCGGACACGATAACCGACGTTCGGTAATTGGAGTAACAATATCAAATCATTCGAGTCGAACTCGTTAAAAACGTAGGAGGAAATTATGAAACTGAGAACATCGAACATCTTCGGCGACATCGAGAGGAACCCGTTTTACCGGTTCTTGTCGCCTTTTCCCTGTTTCGCCGAAGGAAACGACGGCGAAGGCGGCGGCGGCAACGAACCCGATCCCCCGAAGGACGGCGACGGCGCCGAGCCCGACCCGCCGGAAGACAAGGCTATTCCTTACGACCGTTTTAAGAAGGTCAACGAAGACCGGAAGAAAGCCGAGAAGGAACTCGCCGAGTTAAAAGCCGCCCAGGCCAAAGCAGAACAGGACAAACTCGCCGAGGAGAAGAAGTTCAAAGAACTCGCCGAGGCGAAGATAAAGGAAGCCGAGGAGGCCGCGAAGGCTAAAGCGGACGCCGAAAGCAGGCTGAAATCTACCCTGATTGAAAGCGCACTCCGCATGGCCGCCCTCGAGGCAGGGGCATCTAAAGATCAACTGCCGTATGTGCTGAAAGCGGTCGAGCGGGAAGCTATCGAAGTCGGCGACGAAGGCGATGTTACCGGTGCCGACAAGGCAATCGAAGCACTCAAGAAGGCGATTCCGGCGATGTTCTCGGAATCCGGCGGCGGTCAGCCCGGTCCCTCAGGTTCCCCGAAAGGGAAAAGCGGGATGAAGACTTCCGCTGAACTCGCGAAGGAGATTCGCGAGAAACGGGCAAAGAACACTCCCAAGCCAGACCCTGACAAACCGGGGCCTTGGGGAAAAATCTAAAACAAGCAACAGGAGGCTTGAGATATGAGAAACGATTTTCGAAACAAGTCCATTGGCCAGCGCAGGGAGTTCCTTGCGTCGCCGTTGGGCGTCGAGAAACTGGTTCTCGGTCTGACCTTGGATTATTCCAAGTTCGGTTACGAGGACAGCCATAAGGAATGCAGAGTTCCTTACGGCGCGGTTCTCGGTAAGATTACCGCTTCGGGCAAGTTCCGGCTCTGCACTGTAGGTGCATTGGGCGCGGACGCCACGGCGACCGATACGACTATCGAGATCGCAGACCGCAGGAACTTCAGCGACGAGATTCAGCCGATTCCCTTCGTCGCCGGAGATTCAATAGTTATCGGTTTCGGCACCGCTGACGTAGAAACCAAGACAATCGACTCCATCGATTACGAAACGCGTATCGTCACGCTGACAGCTCCGCTGTCCAACGATCACAGCGAGGACGATATCGTTAAGTGTTCGGACGGTTCGGAAGACGCCGTGACTATCCTCGACGAGGAAGCCGACGTTACGGAAGACGACTACATCGCAGGTGGGTTCCGCAAGGCGCACATCCGCGAGGATCTCCTTCCGTATGAACTGACCACGGCGGAGAAGACACTACTGGTGGCCAACACCGGTATAACCTTCATGGCATAAGGAAAGGAGATAATCATGGAACTACTCAATTTGCCAGAACTCCAGAAAGACGTTGTTAGGACTTATGCCAGGCAGATACCGCCCGACGAGGCGATAGGCCAGGGAGAACTTCTGGGCAACCAGATACTTCCGGACAGTCCTCCGGTTTTTTCGATGACCATCAACATGGTCAAGGGGGCTCATAACCAGACGGTTATGTCCTACGCTACCTCTTACGAGGGCGAGCCGCCCCCAAGCCAGCGCGAGTCGCTGACCAAGTCGGAGGTGGATCTTCCGCCTATCAAGATCATGAGGATGCTGGACGCGCAGACGCAGGCACGCTACCTCATGAACGAGCGGAACCCGACCGACGTCAACACACTGGAACTCGTCCGCGAGATCTACAACGATATCGACTTCGTGGTTCGCGGCTACTGGTCGCGCGTGGAGTGGATGCGTATGCAGGCTCTCGCACTGGGAACGCTGACCTTCAGCGATTCGGACAATCCCATTAAGCTGAGTTTCGACTACGGACGCCCCACGGCGCACAAGGCGACTCTGGCTGGGGATAACCGCTGGAACGTCGATACGGACGGCGACGGAATCTACGACGTCAACTACTTGTCTCAGCTCGAGACATGGATGAGGGCTTTCGAGGATTCCGGCGAAAGCGACGGAGTCGAACTGGTGAGAGCACTCACGAGCAAGGCGAGAATCCGCGACCTTCTCAACAACAAGCATTCGCGTCAGCTCGTGCTGGGGTTGAGTTGGGATGAATTTACGCGCCCGATTACCCTCGGTGCGCTAAATCAGCAACTCGCCTCTCGCGGCTTGCCGGTGTTCGCGAGTTACGACAAGAGGGCTTATGCAGAGTCCATCACCGACGGCACGAAGACGTCCACGAGGTTCTTCCCCGAAGACTACGTGGTTCTTCTGCCGGACGCCGGAGTTCCTATCGGAACCACCGAGCACGGAACGGCTCTGGAAGCCCTGTCGGATCCGAGTATCGAGAAGGTCGAAGATGCCCCGGGTCTCTGGGTAACCGTCAAGAAGGTGGGTGACGGCGACGTGAAGACGCTCGTTACGAAGTCCGCCGGACTGGTTCTCCCGTCGATACCTGGTATTCACAACACATTCTCGGCGAAGGTGACGAGCTAACCGATAATTGAGCTATCGGGGGAGATTCCGGTCTCCCCCGAACCTCAAAGAAAGGAAAACTATGGCAATCGATAAAAACAAAGTGACTGCGAGGCTTCCGAGGCGGAATCCCTACACGGGCATTCTTTGCGGTTACGAGTTCGTCAACGGCGTCGCGGAAGACGTAAGTCCGAGGGACGTGAAGCGTTTTCACTGGGAAGTTGTGGAGACGAAACCGAAAGCTCCGGAAAAGCCGAAGGCGTCGGTTGAAATCACTCTGGATAACCTCGAAGAGGCTGAATACGGAGATCTTCGGAGCTTCTACTTCGCCCACAAGGACGAAGAAGGATTCCCGAAACCGGCAAGCCAGAGCGAGGAGAACCTTCGCGAGGCTATCGGAGCTTTTCTGGTAGGCGACGAAGGTGATCCCGACGATCCCGACGAAGGTGGCGACAGCGACCCGGAAACCAACGACTAATGCGCGCCCCGACTATCGACATAGATGATATTCGAGCTCGAAGCAAGCATCCGAGGGTTGCGGGTTCCGGCGATGATGTTGGCAATTGGTCAGATGATATCGTAGAGGTTCTCCGCGACGCTGTAGCGGGAATTCTCCGGAGTTATGCCGAGGGGTGGAACTGGACAGCCACAGGAGCCGTAACGGCTTACAAGTCGGCTTTCTATTTACTCTTTGATAACGTGGCGTTCAAATCTGAACGTGGCGGGGCTTTCGATTCTGAGAATATGGGAAGTTATTCCTATTCGCTGAAAGACGGTCTTCCGGACGATGTCAAAGAAATAATACGTTCCTACTCCGCTAACAGTGACGGATTCTCCGCGGGGCGGTTCTACCGGACGGGAAGGAGCCGGCGGTAATGTTTAACTACGTTGTGGACATATATCGCAAGGGATCAATTTCCGATCGACAGGACTCTTCGTCGGGTCGTTTATCGAGCGGCGAAACCCTCGTATATGAGAATGTCTCGGTAGAGCTTCAGCCCTATCGTTCGGCTTTCGAGCGGGACGGGATAAGAGTTGAGGCGAAGTCGATTATGTTCTGCGGGAAACCTCTGGACATAGTAATCGACGACATTGTCGTAACGAGCGGCGGCGACCGGTATCGAGTGATCGAGAACCGTCAGATTGCGTCTTCGTATCAGTGGTTCGTGCGGAAGGTGGCATAATGTCAAAATCCGGATTCAGCATAGAAGGTCTCGAAGACCTTAGAGGCAAGCTGGAACAGCTTCCAGAACGCCATATGCGAAAGATGGAAGACGTTGTCGACTACATCGTCCGCGAGCTTGCGAACTACGCGAAGGACACCGGCACCTATAGGGATGTTACCGGCAATCTTCGAGGTTCGATATACGGTGCTGTTGTTAGTGTGACGAATGATTTCATCCTCGGCGAAGTCCGAGCGCCGATGCAATATGCGGCCTCGGTCGAAGCCCGGGGACGGAAAGTCGTTTCGCACATCGTTGTCGAGCGTTGGGATTGGATTATGAAGACGCTGAACGACAAGCTGGCCGAATTCATCGCGGAGGAGAACCGCTAATGAGCCGCAAGTCGGACATAGTCCTGGGCGGTATCTGGGTGGTTATCGACGCGGCGGTTGCACTGGCTGGCTTCGAAGATGTCGCGGTTATCCGTGGAAGTCGTCGTCCGGAAGGTGCGGGGTCGCCTTGCTTGACTGTGTTCTGGTTATCGGAGGCGAGGCCGGATTCGCATTACGCCCTCGACGAGCTGTATCTGCAGGTTGTTCTGTGGGAGGCGAACGAGGACGACAGCGGACTAAGCGAGGACGCTGTGGAGATTGCGGAAGCGGTAGATATAGCACTGAACAACCAGTCGATAGGTGTGGACGACGCCGGAGAGGCAGTCGGAACATGGACGATAACTCGCGATGGTATTCCAATGCCTTCGCCGGAGGGATTCGATCAGCAATCTAACGAATATTTCAGGATTATGCGCTATCGCGCGATAGTCGGATAGGAGGCCTATATGGCAAAATCCAAAATAAAACCAAAGAAAATGGTTCGTGTGCAATTGGGCGCAGCTGTTACGGCTACGGTCGGCGGAGTTAAGTTCGTCAATGGTCGTGGTATCGTGCCGGAAAAGACGGCCAAGGCAAAGGGGTGGAAGATTATCGAGGAGGTTAACCCCGTCGAGAAGGAACCGCCTGCAAAGCCGAAACTCGAACCAACCAAGAAAGATAAACCCAAGGGGGAACCGGCTTTTGAGCCTGCCCCCGAAGATAATTAGGAGGCATAATGACCGTAGGATACGATCTCCAAAAGATGAAAATTGGTGACGGTTATTCGATTTTCGGCATGCACGGGACACGCGAGGCAGGCGCTCTCCATTTCCACGAAGACGGAGAGATTTTGATGCACGCGTCGGATGCCGGCACACCCGAGGTCGCAATAGCCGACACTATTCACGACTTATTCACCAACCTTGCGTCCGGCGATCTGCCAGACATGGACACCTTCGGCGGCACTGACGTGGCCGGGACGAAACTCGCGGTTGAGCGCACTATGTATGAGAATGAGATTTCTCAGGAAATTTCGCCCATCGAAACGATGATCGTCGGTGAAAAAGCAATAATCGAAGCGACTTTGAAAGAGCTGTCTCTGACCAGACTGGCTCTCTTACTGGGACAGCTTCCTTCGGATGTAGCAAACGTTGCCGCAGGTCCGTGGGTGGCAGGGGACGTTGTTTCGATCGACCAGCTTCTGGTCGGCGGTATTACGACACTCCCTTATTTCTCGTGGGGGCTTCGGATACAGCAGAACCGTGCGGCTTTGGCCGGAAATACTCTTTACGACTGGTATTACGCGCCGCGTTGCCAGGTGGATCCAAATAACGAGATCACGTTTGTAAAGAACGACATCGTTAAGATGACGGGCAAGATCCACGTATATCCAAGCAAACAGCTTCACGAGCTGACCGCAGGGGCATACACGTTCACCACTCCCTCGAACACGAAGGTGCGCTACACCATGCGCTCTCGTGAGGGCAAAGGTGGACTCGTTCACATCTTCTACGAGAGAGCTGACGCTCCGGCCTAATCGTAACCATAATGGAGGAACCAATGGAAAACACAAACACGAAGAAACTGGAAACGCGGATAGTGGAAGTCGGGGGTCGAAGATTCGTCTTCGACCCCGACATCACCCTCGAACAGGAGGAGCTCCTTGTAGAGCCTCTGAACGAGATATTCGACGCGCTTCCGAAACCCAAATCCGACGACGAGTTGTCTATGTTCGATTTCATGAATACAACTCGCAATGTTCTCAAGGGCGGAAAACTACGGAAAGTATTGTCTTTACTGCTTCTGCCAGAAGGGAAAGAGTTCTCTGTGGCGCAGGCCAGAGAGATAGAAACGTTTCTGGGCAAGCTTAGGGCATCCGAAAGAAAAGCCCTGGAAGAGGTGATGGACGATTTTTTCGTTTTCATGGACAACTGGTTCGGGATTTCGGCGATATCCTCGATGCTGGAAGCCAAGGTAAATCAGGAGAGTCCGGAACCGAAGAAGAAGCCGACTCCAACAGCGCGTCAGAAGTTCGGTATGGACTCCGGTTCGCGCTCGCGAAAATAGTCGAATACCACGTTGGGTTCACTGAAGTAGCTACCACGGAACGAGTCGATTGGAACCAATTCGAAACGTTGAAGAGGATCCGTCTAACAGAAGCGCTGGCGTATCTGAGAGGCATATCTCGGAAAACAGAGAAGAAGGGTGGCGTATCAACGCCCGGAGTAATGAAGAGCCGCGCACCGTGGGAACTAATGGAAGAGGAAAACAAACGCTTAATGAAAGAAGCAAAGGAATCTAAGAGCGAAGTCTAATCATGTTTGGTGCATTAACAGCCAAGTTATTTATGGACAGTAGCGGATTCGTTCGCGGGCTTGCGAGTGCCGAGAAAGGTCTCGACAAGTTTGAGAAACGGATGCGCGGTGTCCCTAATAACGTCGATCGCCTTAAACAGCGAATGGACATTCTCGGAGATTCCGCTATCGCTGTCGGTGGGGCGTCTGCGGCTTTAGGCGCTGGACTACTTCTTTCGGCGAAGAAGGCTCTTTCAGCAGGTGGAGATTTAGAGAAATATCGTTCCGTCCTGCTTACTCTGTATGAGGGGAATCAGGAAGTCGCGGAAGAGGGGCTTAAATGGGCGACGGACTTTGCCAACCGGACGCCATATCTAACCGATCAGGTAATCCAATCTTATGTGAAGCTTGAAGCTTACGGTATTAATGCGAAGGATTCGCTGAAAACCATAGGCGACACTGCGGCAGGCATGGGGAAAGATATAATGCAGGCCGTAGAGGCTATTGCAGATGCGCGCCAAGGAGAATTCGAGCGGCTCAAGGAGTTTGGAATCAAAGCCTCTGTAGAGGGCGATAAAGTTCGTTTCCGATACTCTAAGAACGGCAAGGACATGGTCGCCGAGGCCGATAAGAACAGTTCGGAGATGATTGCTTCGACTATTCAGGGGATTTGGAACTCGAAATACGACGGCGCGATGGAACGCATGTCCACGACTTGGCAGGGATTGGTATCAACTCTCGGCGGTCTCTGGTGGAGTTTGTGGGCAAAGGTAGGCGAAGCGGGTGTCCTCGACGCGGCCAAAGAGCAAATAGAGAAGTTGATCGATTATGTTGGGAGTGAGTCCGCGACAAAAACAGCTGAAAAGCTCGGAAAAGCTCTTGGCGATCTTATTAAAATCGGTGGCAGATTTATTGAGTTGGGATTATCGGCTATTGAATTACTCTCTCCCGTTTTACCTTTACTAACTAAACTTGCCGCAGGAACATCCGGACTCGGCGGAGCTTTGCTATTGCATTCGAAGGTTCTTCCTAAGGTTCTCGACCTTTATAGCGGTGGCGCAAAGGTGTGGACTCGCTTTTCGGACAGTGTAGAGACATCCCGCCTGAAATTGATGTTGCAGAGCGATGCGCTAAAGATGAGCGCGAAGAATGCTACGGGATTTACCAGGGGGATGCAAAATGCACGGGCAAAGACAGCCCAATTTGCTGGTTCTTCTCAGGCGGCAGGTGTGGCTTTGCAGGCTGGCTTAGCCGTCGCCATTGCTTTCACGATGAACAAACTGATTAAACTGAACGAAGCGTATCGAGAATATCGAAAAATACAGGAAGAGATAAAGAAAGATTTAGAGGACTCAAGCCGTCATTTTAAGTCTCAGCGAACCGCTATTTTGATACGTGATGCAAAGGACGAGATAGAAGCCTATGGTGATGTTCAGAAATTCACAAAAAAAGAACTAAAGAAATTAGTTGAAGCTGGATTCCTCGAAGCCTCGGAATATGATCAAATCCTCAAAGGTCAAAACATCGACTCTATTCTAGCGTATTACGAACAAGTTCAGAATGTCGAGAAGGGTGCTGTCGAAGAAGCTCAGGACAGAACACGCGACCTGGAAGGAATTGTTGCAGAACGCGAAAAGTTGATGCAAGAATTACAGGGATATGGAGAAACTTATGAAGCTACGGATATTAGTGCTCTAGAATCTTTCGAGGATAAGGTCCAGGCATTAAACAAAGATATTAAGGATCTTAATCAAAAACTACATCCGCACAAGCGATTAGATTTCGACGAACATATGGGCAAACTCCACGAGGTTGGGCTTATCAGCGACCAGGAGTATCTCGAACACCGGAAAGGATTCATCGAAGAGCTCAAGACGATTTTCCCCGAAGATGTTATTCTCCATGCTGAGTATGCCAATGATACGAAGGAAATCGAAGAGAAAATCGCTTCGGACAGAGAAAAAGCGTTTCAGGACAAACTCGAGTTCGATCGCCGGAGATTAAAATACGGGGAGATAGGCCTCGAAGAATACCAATCCATCCTCGAAAACGAACTTCAAATCCTCGAAGAGCAGGGGCAGAAATATTCCGACATTTACCAACGCATTTCGGACGAGCTATTGGCTTTGACCGAACAGCGTAACGCCAAACTTTCCGAAGCCAATCAGAATCTGGCTACTGATTTTGAAGCCCAGGCAGATAACTATCTTGAGCTTTCCAATATGATAGGCAGTAGCCTTGCTGGCGGACAAGAGGGGATGCGCGAGCTTCTAAAAAACTCTCTGCTATGGATGGTGAAGGCTATTCGGCAGAAGCTTATTCTTGCGCAGGTTTCCGCTCTTGCCGAGGCGATAGCGTCGGGCGGTCTTTCCCTGCCGAAAGCCCTTGCGCAACTCCCCCAGCTTGCGCTTCTGAACACGATGCTCTCCGCGGCGGAATCCGGCATAACGTCTCTGGCCAGTGGCGGTATTGTTAAGAAGGAAATCCTCGCAATGGTCGGCGACAACCCGCGGAGCCCAGAGGTGGTTTCGCCTCTTCACGAGCTGTTGCCGATGATCACCGGCGCGGTTCGCGAGGGACTTGCCGGACTGAGCGTCGCAGGCGCAGGCGGACCGATAGTCATTCAGGTGCCGGTTACTCTCGACGGACGTCAGATCGCTTTTGCGCAGGCCGAATATGACGGGAGTCGCCGGAAATGAGCGGATTCCGCAACATAAAGATATACCTGCAGAGGTGGAACGGTGCGCGCAACGTCTCCGTCCCGGGCGTTGTGAATATCGGCCAGATGCTTTACCATTCGCCACATCCGGCGGTTCCTTACGATATTACCCGTTTTGTTGTGAATAAAGAGGCTTTGAAACCGGTTACGGAAACTCGTTACGGCCTTTTCGATTTTGCGATCCCTTCGATTAATCTCGAACTATCCGACATGGACGGTTCGATATCCGATTTCATTACACGACCGACCTTTTACGATCTTTCCGAGTGGCAGGTGAGGACTTTTGACCAGATTTACGTCGTAACTATCGAGCGCAACGGCCGCAAAAAGTGGCGCGGTTTCTTTCGATGGGAAGGCCGGAACAGGGACATAAAGAACCGGAAATTCTCGGTAAAGGTCGAGCATCTAATCAAATTCCTCGACGAGACTTTCGAGAACCAGCGCGGGTTGAACCTCGAAGATCATATGGACTATGACCTTCTTCCGGACGGTGCCTGGACACTCGACGAGCTTATCGAACACATTCAGGCGAGACGCCCCATATTCAGTTCAGAATCTTTCGACGGCGCGCAGAGTCTGACATATCTCCCCTCGGACAACTGGTCGGTAGATGAGGAGCGGGTCGGGAACTATCTGGATGTGATCCATACGAAATGCAAAGCCTACGGGATACGGCCGGACAGGAACCCGACGTTCAAGATATTACCAAACGCTGCTGGTGGGTGGAAGCCTGCACAATGGTATTATTCGCCAGAAACTAAACTAAAGGTCTTTGAGATTAGCGGGGGTGAAGAAGTAGAAGTAACTACACTGGATTTCCCTTCCAGCTTTGTGAAAGACCTTGGAGTCAATGATGGAATTCCTGTTAGCTACATTCAGAATGTTCGCTTCTGCCTTCAAAACTACGAGGACGAGAAGCCTCATCTATGGGTTTGGACACGAAAATACGTCTTTGTGGACATTACCATATGGCGTATAAACGTAACCTCTGGCAACAACTGGCGTCCGGATGATCCTTTTACGGACTTCAATATTGATTGGAAGCTCTCTGATTCGGGAGAGGATTTCTGCCGAATACATGACGGCAGGGCTTTCATTAAAACCAACGATTCTGTAAATGCAGGCAGTAGTCCATGGGTTCGGAGTTGGCCCGGGCGCAATGGGGATTACCGACAGTTTACCGGAGATAACATCCTTCGTTCTTCCCCGAATTCTCTTACCGGCTATGGCGGCACATCGGGCGGAGTAGTTATGTCTGGCATAACCGGAGATGCCGAAGACATCAAAGACGGGAGAGCTACCAATCGTATTTGGGCAATAACCGTGGATTCGGCGGGAGATGTTCATCATCGCTCGGATTATTACGGCGATTACGAAGTAGAGTCTGTCGGCGCTAATTACTGGGCAAGGGTGGGATTCCCGTGGGATTGCTATTACGGGAAGAAGCCAACGCCTGTGAACACAATCGGAAAGACTTACGATCTGAACGGCCACATAACCGGTGAAGTATATCGCCAAATCCCCGAAGCCTATATGCCCTATCGCTACACATGGTATCACAAGGCCAAGATGTGGCTCTCCGGAGTTTGTCTCGACAAATACGCCGGTTCGATGATCGAGCTACTGATCGACTGCGCGGCGGGTGCGAACTGCGATATCCGCGTCGATTACGACAATAATCTCTATTTCGTCCGGCGCGACTACGGCGAGACCGAGTGGACAATTCCCGACCGCAATAAAGAGAACATCACCATCGAGGACGTTATCGAGACCGACGGCGACCTGCCGGAACTTTCCAGAATCGAAATCTCCGACCGCAAACGCGAAAGAATCCGCGAATGGTATCGCAACGTTTACCTGAAGAACATTCGCGCCCGGGTGAAAATACCTATCAAACTCCACTCCACGGACGAGAATTATCCCGTTGCCGGCGACAAGCTGAATGAGACTATCGACGGCGAGGCGGCGACTCTGATAGTTACGCGATCGGAATACGATATCGCCACGGAGACAGTCAACCTCGAAACCGTTCACATCGCGGAGAGCTAATATGTTCGTGCGCATTAAGATACATCAGTGGATAAACTACGAAAGCGGCGGCGCCGTCGTTACGGATCATCTTTCGGACACGGTAATCGATTTGACCTCGGTTAACCTCGAGATGCCTTTGCAGATGAGACGCGAGGAAGGCGATTATTCCGACGTGAATTTCGATATGCAACAGCGGACATTCGGCAGGCGTTATTTCTACGAACTCAATTGGAAAGCCATAAAGGGCGAGGAATTGGAGAAAGTGCGCGCTCTGCTGGCCGCTTCTGATAATAAAGACAGCCGGAACTTATCCAATGTTGGGCAGTTCAAAACCATCGACATACAGCCGATTGTGGGGAGCGGAACGCCATCGATATGGGATGTCCTTGCTCAGAACGAATACAAGAAGTATTTCCCGCCCCTTCGCGACGTGGTGATCGAGGACAGTTACCAGACGAGGAACCTGCTGAACAAGTATATCGGCTATTTCGAGGACGTTAAGATGGTCATCTATAAGAAATCAATAAGCAGTCTCGGCCCCGCTGGAATCGCGCCGGTGTTCGAGACGGGAGGTGTTGTATAATGGCGACAGCGATATTTCAGAGAACCTTTTTGATTCCGGCAACATCGTTGCCGATGGATCTATTCTCGGTGCGCGTTCAGGACACCGAGAGCCTTGCATATACATATTTGACGGAGGGCGACGACGGACGCTGGTCGGCTGATCTGGAATGGGGAACTTACAACGTCGAATACCAGGAGGAAGAAGGCGGAGCGTGGACGCTTGCGCTGGAAGACGTCTGGCACGGGACGGCGGACGCGAAAACCCATGCCGAGGGAACGACGGACAAGCACGAATGCCACGACGAACTGGTTTATACTCCGACAACGGCGGCCGATTGGGACACGGCACCGGAAGACCCAGGGGACGCTCTCGACGAGTTGGCCGATCGAGTAACCGACATCGAAGACTGGGACGCGGACGATATACCATATACGCCCACGACGGCGGCCGATTGGGACGAACCGAACCCAACGGAGACAGAAGGTGCTCTCGACCAACTGGCGGAACGATTGAGAGACCTCGAGGAAGGGGAAGCAACCGCACCGGCGGGGATAGACGATTTCCTCGACAGCCTTGGCGTGGTGATCGGTTGGGACGCGCAGGACGTGAACGATATACAATACGCCGTGAAATGGCTGTGGAAGCATCGAAGCGAGAGCGCGGCGCTTATAGATGACATGCGCCACCAGAAGCGGACGCTGGCCGCCGACGAACTAATCCCCTATTTCACGAGGCGGGTCGATTTGTCTTCGTCTCCGGACACGGATTTGATTCTGTATTATGCGATTGCGGCGCGGGGGCGTGCCGACGAGGACTGGGTATGGTCGGCGGTTCAGAGTATCGAAGTGGAAATACCGGAGTATTCGCAGGAGTTCAGGGCAGCCTTCTCTGGTATGGCTTTCCGGTGCGACGGCACGGGGGCTTCCGGCGGACGGTCGGAATATTTCCTTGCGGTTCGAGAGCCTAACCAATTCCCGAGCGCGGACGCGACACCGCCGACGAGAAACAGCTTTGTTATACCTGCGGGGACGAACAGTTACCAATACACCGAGATAGGCTTTCAGGCGGAAGTTCTTCCGGACGACGACGTGGAGCTAATCCTTCGCAATTCGGTTACCGGCGCGACGAAGACCTTTACTATAAACTCGGCAACAGGGCGGATAGCAACGGCGGCGCAGGCTTTCCTTCTGGAGGTTCTGTCCGGCGCGGAACTGCAAATCTATACCCTCGACGCGAAAAACATGGGCGATGTCCATATCTGGCTTCGTCGGACACTATACACAGGATAAGGTGAAATTATGAAAAAGGCTATAATCCTATTGATCTTATTGGCAACAGTGGCCGCAATCGGTCAGACCTGCGCGAACGGGCGCGAGAAGAAGGGAATCTTCGACGATGTATGCGCGAACGGGTATTATTTGAACGTGGATTCATGTTGCACGGAGAGCCTTGTCGTTCCATTCTATGTAGTTGTAATCGACTCCCTCGACAGCCTGCCTATTCCTTGGCCGTGGCCGGATACGACATACCCCTGCACAGTGTTTGTGGCGTCCGATACGCTGGTAATTAAAGTCTTCGACACATTACTTGTTTACGATACGCTTGTCATTTCCTCGGTGGATACCCTCTGGGTAATGGGTAGCAACGGCATGTGGTTCTACGCCGACAAGGAATACGTTTGCGACAGCGTGCCGACATCGTGGGCGGCAGATTCGAGCGAGTCAACATGGTGTCCATGGTGCGACTCGATTATGACCGTTACTTGGTTTCAGGTTACCGAAGACGGCGACGAAATCATCTACGACATATGGCGACAAATACTAATACACGATGGAGACACCTGCGGCGTTGTCCAGAACGCGGGCGATGTTTACAACTACGAGATAACCTACTGTTACGACTGCGACACGAACATCTACATCAACTATGGCGATGTCTATAACAACTACAACACTGGCGTATATGTCGTTGACAGCGTTACGGGAATTACTTACGGACCGACCGACACCGTTTGGCTACACGAACACGCGGAAGGTTCGACCGGGAGTTCCGGCGGTATCTGGGTGCGCGACTGCGACTGCGATACAACCGCATATGGAATACCGGATACATTAGACGCCTTTCTCGCGATTGATTCGACTTGGAGCGTCGTCTGGAATAACGACAGAGATCATCGCGTTCGGTGCAACGCCCTCAACGTTATCGACGCGGGCTACATGCAGAGCCGGTCAACTTTTACCCTTGCGGGGCCAAGATTGGCGGCGAATGTTAAGATGGTTAATCACGGCGGCTATGCGGATTCACTTCTCGGCTTTCTGGACAATCATTGGCTTCGAGAGGACACCTTACTTTGGGACGGGGAATATGTCGCCGCAAGGCAGGTCTTTTTCGCCTGCGGAGACACTTCGGTCGGTCGGCCAAACGGACTGTGGACGAGGAAACCAAGCGATTACACCGACTGCGCGACGGACTGGAACAACGAACGTCCGGGCGGAGTTCCTTCGGTGGCTTTTTATGAGTCCGCTGTTGCAATGGGGTTTTACCGGACAATAAACTTCAACGACTGGTATTCCGAGGGAGAAATAGCCGCGCTGAACGAGGCACAGCCAGACTGGATGGTGATAACGTTTTCCGACGACTTCATGCCGTGGATGTTTCTTGACCGCGAGGATTACGACCTTGACGTTCTGGCGACGACTGGGGAGCGTCTTGGCGCGGGTGCATTCGCGTATCGGATAACACCGCCGGAGGCATTCGATTATTCGGTTAACCATAAAATTGGAGTGGGGTTGTATTCGTGCCAATCTCCGTATATCGGCGGTCAGGTGTTATTTTCGCTGATCATGCCGGACACTGTTTCCTCCTGCTACACAAAGCGGGACAGCATAACCTTGCCGGAATGTTACGACTGCGCGGATACATTCTGTATTAAATATCCGCAGGGATATAGCCCTCCGATTGCTGGCTATGAAGGATTGCAACTTTATGAGGATACGGTTATCTGCTACTCTGTGTGTGATCCCGATACAATGTTTTGGGGAATGGGTCTTGAGTTTAGTTGGGGCGCGTTCCGGCTTATGTCATCGGATTCGGTAGATACATTCGAGATAAGCACCTACAACGACTCGGTTGTCATAAGCGATAAGGACGGCGACGGCGACCCTCTGATTATCAATATGCCGACGATACAAAGTCAGGATTTGAAGATTACCAAGGGTAATTCTCTTTCTTTGTTAAATGAATCGGGGTTGGAACGCGCCAATCTTTATGCCTCGAATGATTCTGTTTTCATCGGAATCGATACAGCGGGGGTTTCACTACACTTTGACATATTGACTTATATTGACAGCCTAATTAGCGCTGAAGTGATAAAAACCGCCCAACTACAAACGGGAAACATATTCTGGTATCGTGAAGGAGGATTTGAAGGTGAAATCACGGATTCTTTGTATATGAATTTTCAAGAAGATCCTTCTGGAATAAACCTTCAAGGTCGTTTCCTCGCAGACAGTATATACTGTCCGTCGTTTAGTTCAAACCATGGAACTCCTGCCTGGCAAATACACGGCGCAGATTCATTACACATTACATCGCCGAATCCTATTCAAATAGAATCCAGCGACATAATCCTCGACGGCACCGTCAAAGACCCGTCTGGTAATAGTTTCCTGCCGTTCTGGATGTCCGGCGATACGCTATATTTCGAGGTCGGCGACTCGACGTGGGTTGTCGTGCGCGACTCAATCTTCGTAACTCCATAATACACATAGAGAAAGGACGCTGGCAAAATGGAACACATAGAAATACTCAACGCGGTTACACCAATCATTGTGGGCATCCTCGGGTTTCTCGCGGGGAATTTGCGCAGGGAATCCGAGGCGGGAGACAAAGCTCTCGAAAGCCTCATCAAAGCCGGCGAGGACAGCGCAAAAAAGCTCGAACGCCGCGTGAAGGCTCTGGAAGACGCACAGATAACCATGGCCAACTTCTGCGGCACCGTTACGACCAAACTCGACAATATCGAGAGAGCAATCGAAAAAATGAACGGAAACAAAACCTAACCAAGGAGGTTATGATGAAAAAGCAAAATCTGTTAATGGTGATTCTGCTGATCGCGATGCTGGCGCTTACGCTGGCACCCGTGCTTCTGGCAGAAGTCGCCGAACCGGCCATCGAGGCGGCCACTGAGGTCGCTGAAACGCCCCCGGGAATCCCAACGGGACCGGGATGGCTGGACTGGGTAATGAGCAATCTATGGGGGTTCATCCTCGGAGGTCTGGCGGCCTTCGGTGTGTCTCTCGCCTTCGTCTGGAAGCTGTCGCGCGAGATAGGCGAATTCTTTGTCGCGTTGGCAAACTTCGGCGAAGGCACTGGCGACTGGCCGACCCTCAAAAAGGAATTCCTCGACATTCTCCCACTATTCAAAAACCCGAATCCGCTCGATACTGAAAAAGGGCTTTTCGCGGCTAAGGTGGCAGTCGAGAAGAACGGCAAGAAACACCGATAAGGAGGTTGCTATGCATCGATTCATTATAGTAGCGATCCTTCTGGTCATCTTCGCGTCCTGCGCTTTCTGCCAGACTTCGGGACTATTTCTGGAAGCGGGGTTCTCTCCGGAGGCTTCGAATCGTGGAGATTTCCGGGGCGCGGTGGGATTGTTCTCGACGAATTCCGGCGGACAGGGCGGCGTCCTAGGGTCGGAAATCGGCCTCCTCCGCGGGGAATTCTATCTCGCGGGTTACACCGAGAAATCCTACTCGAAGCGAATGGTCGGGGCTTTCGGCCTTCGTGCGGCGCATCGAACAGGCGTAGCGTTTCTGTCTGAACAGGAGCGCGCCGGAGTGTTGACCGGTGGATCGCTTTCGGCCTTTTACGGTCGCTGGGAGGTGATCGGGACATATACGGCGATAAGTTATGTCCGCGATTCAGTTTTCCGGTCGGCCTCGGCGTGGCATATCGGTTTAGCAACGTCGATTTTCTGGCCGTAGTAAACAGATACCGAAGAGCCGTCGGGCAAAGGTGGGCTCTTTATTTTGACACATTTTCAAAGGAGTTGTTATGGAAGCGAAAAAGGAATTATTGCCGTTGGATCATAAACTATCGGAACATTTCACGGTGGGCGAAGTCTCGTGCTACTGCGGTTGCGGATTTGGAACGCATGAGGGGGATGTCGGCGCGGAAGCTATGCGGCGGCTGGAACTTATGCGCGAGGAGATATGCCGAAGTGCGAATATGGACGTGCCGTTGCGGATAACACCGAAGGGCGGGTGCCGATGTCCTGAGGCGAATGCGAAGGCTGGCGGAGCGATGCCGGATTCGAAAACCGGAGCTCCGGGTAGCGCGCATCTTCGCGGAACGGGATTCGATATCCTTCCGGCGTGGGGATGGCACAAGACATACCTTTTCACCGGATTGACGCGATTCGATTTCATCAAGATCGCCGAGGAGATATTTGCCGAGGGCGGTGTCGGCTCGAACCTGTATGGAGTTGACGGGATAATCCACGTGGATTACGACCCGGAACTAATCAAGTGGAAACGTTTCCGGCGGTGGTAATTTTCTCTTGACAGAGTAGTCCAATAATCCGCGAACGCCCTCGAACAACGGGGGCGTTTTCCTTGTGTTGTAAATATCCATAAGTCCTTATGGCACATAGAAATAAAGTGAAAATAATTGAAAAAAGTTCTTGACTTTCACATTACTTTTGATTATATTTATTATAGAAAAGAGAGAAGATAACACAAGGAATAAAGAAACAATGATAAAGGAGACAGAAATGAAAAAAGACAGAGCTTACAGAATCGTCAAACCGGGTGCGATCATAAGAGTGGTCGATGACCGGAAAGGCGTTACCGAGGAAACATTCGAACCCCCGGTGGGAAGCGTTATCATCGTTCACCACAAAGAGCTGTGGGGAGACGAGAAACCTTTCCACGGACTGGTCAGCTTCTTCAAGGACAAGTCCTGTCACGAGGCCTTTTTCGGAGTCGTCGAGAACCGGGACGACGAAGGCCGGATCGATGAAAGTTATTTCGAAATCACAAACGACGCGCCCTGGGCATAACCAGGGCGTCGAAAGGAGAACGCGATTATGAAACAAAGAGTCGATTGGATGAACGAAGAAGAGCTGTTCGGAGAGATTTTAGAAGCCCTTTCCGAAGGGGCATCCGACGGCGAAGTATTCGGAGTAGTCGGACGCGACGAGGAAGACGGTTATGGCGGCCTTGGGTATATCGAAATCAAGGACAACCAGAACCGGAGATTTCATCTCGAACTTCACGAAATAATCTAAGGAGAAAGCCATGATGACACCAGAAGAACTGAAAGCATCGATCAAAGCAAGGGTAGCGGTTGCCGAGGATTTGGTAGACCGCGCCGACCCAGCAATCGTCGGAAAAGAAAGACGCCATCAGGTCGTCAGAAAGTATTCGACGCTTCTCGAAGTCGAACGGATTATCGATCGGGAGAACGACCCGGTCATCGAAAAGCTAATTGAAATCATAACCACATAGGAGGATGAAATGACCAACCAGGAACGAATCAATCAAATGGAAGAAGCGATGGAGCTTATCGAGGAAGCGCGCCAGTTAGTAGGCGATGCTCTTCGGTTTACCAAAATGGAACGCCATTACAATGCCTATGGCGAATATGGGTTTAGCCAGCTCCTCGGCGAAGGTAATCCCTATGACGGGAGTATTCCCAAACTGATCGAGGAATGTGAAGAGCAAATAAAAATCGAAGAAGAAGAAAGGACGGCAAACGATGCCTAAACCAAGATTCACCGAGGAAATGACCGTTGGTCAGATGATCGCGATTCTCGAAGAGTTTGACGAGGAAACCCCGGTCGTGTTCGCGTATAACTACGGAGACCATTGGGACACCAAGGTTGTTGAGTGCGTCGTGGAGATCGATGAGCACGGCACAAGCTACAGCGAATACCATCGCCAGGATAAGCTGGACGAGAACAGCGAGGACACGGCGATAGTCATCTTCGGCCGCTCGGCTCTGAGATAACAACGGCCGCCCAGAGTCCGCGCAGGAATGCGTGGACATCTGTTTGGTGGGGGAAAGGTGCAGGAGTGGGGGCGGACAATATCGTTAATTCAGATACTGCTTGGAACAATCTTCTTTATCATAAATATATCTGACAATTCCAATCGCGGGCGGATTCAATTTTGTTTCCATCCATTCTCTAGTGAAACCTTTGTAAATAATTTCTTTAATGCACACAAAATCATCACAAGAAAAATCAATAACTTTTAATAGACAGTTGCCATGATCAAAATCAGTTGCATCGAAAACAATACTGAAATTACATTCGCAATTACTATACGCAGTAGCAATCCAAAGATACTTGGGGCAATTCTCGGAAATTAATTGCTTTTTTCTTTCTTTTGATAGTTGACGAGAATTAATAATCATATCCCTGTATTCTGATACACTAGAAAGGTAAATATCCCAAGTGTAATTAAAACTATCATTTTCTTCACAATCATCTCTATCTGGACAGAGATTGCGGAGATCAAGTAGGAGTTGCTGGAAGTGTTTAATTTTTGAATAAATAATGCTGAACGGAATTCTAATTTTATGATAAATAGGAATAATTATTGTATCAGGCTTAAAATACATTTTTTTAAGTCCTTTATCCGTGTCACATTCCAGCACGAAGTAATCCTTGCAACAACTCTGATTTATCGAGGCAAAAGGTCCAATTTGATCATCATGACAATATAGCTCGCCAATCGCTGAAGAAACAAGGTTAATATGTTCGGTTCCTTTTTCTTTGTATTCGAATCCTTTCTCTTTGTAGCCAACCAAAGTGATTGCATGGTATTCACTAGGTTTATCACTCAGAACTGGTTTGTCCTTGTAGCGAAAAACAGCCAGTATGATCGGAAGGCCAGCTTTCAAGTAAGCATAGACGTGTGACATCAAGCCGAACGGACCCCATGCATTTCGCTCATCATCAGACATACTTTTCGGTTCGACAACAAATGGCGCTAATCCATTCTCTTTTATCGAGTTAATCACTTCCTCAACTTTGAGACCCAAAGTAGGGTATTGTCGAGTTCCCGGCGCTATAGTTTTTGTTGCTTGCTGAGAGATTTCATATGAAGAAGGAGCGTAATGACCATATTCAACACTAGTTTTCTGGAAACATACCCACATAGATTTAGTGGCGCATGCTCCAATTACAGAATCTTGTTCCTGATATGCTAATGAATTAATTTTTAGTTGTAATCCAAATATGTCAACTGAGTATTCACGCAGAGTAGGATAATTTCTCCCGTTTTGATTTGAATATGGAATCAAACAACTTTTCCCGAAGAAAGTGAAGGGAAGCGGTTTAACAACAATGAAACCAAAATATTGGCCTAATGACTCCTTCGATTCTGGATTTGACCGACACTTCAGGACAGTTTCAAAAAAAAACTCTTCGTCGAATTCCTTCGAAAAGAAATGCAATCGAGAGCAAAACCTCTCGTAAGAGTGGAAACATCGAGAGAAATAACCAGAATAATCCTCAATGTAATCTTTGTCAACGTATGGTTCTTCAATAACAACTGTTTTGGGAACAATGACGGAAAAATAACTCTTTAGGTATGGGAGGTGAAATTTCCTATCGCAATGTAATGTGTCTGTTCTGCTGAACTTTTGTAAATACCCTCTGAACCAATCCATGTCGAATTGTCGGACGATTCTTTCTGGCATATTACACGTTAAATGATTTACCCAAAGTCTTTGAACTTACCGATAAGGATTCATTGAAGTTCTGCAAATAAGATTCCGCTTCAGTTTGTCCCTGTTCAATTCTTTTTAAGTTACTTTCGTCCTTCAGGGCTTCAATAATTTGATTTGCAATATCCCGTGAGTGATCATTGTTAAACGTCATTTACCCTCCGTTCTATTGACCTTAAGGTCAAACAGTTTCAATGTTTTTTTTAAAGTGAAATATGAACAAGCTCGTTCATGCTTCTCTCTTCTAATAAGTTACGTATCAATCTAACCTAAGTCAATAGAAAACCAATTAACCTAAAACGTTTTGGAAAGATAAGTTCGCAACTTATATCTGTCAAGAACTATTTTTCAAAAAGTCCCAAAAAAAACTAAAATTAATTAATTGCAGTCCCCGTGCCAATTTGCCGGCGGCTGCCATCCTACCCCACCTCCCTCATCGGCCTGTGCGTCTCCGCGAGTGCCCAGAGAATTGGGACGTAGTCTCCGAGATTGATTGCCACGCCTTTGCGGTCTTTGATCCTTAGTAGTTCCATTCTTCCTCGGCTAAAGGAGCTCGGTTTAACTCATCTCTATAAAGGCGCCATTTTGGTATATATTCATCCATTAGGCTTAGAAATCGATCATTATGATATCTCTCGTGAAAATGAACCATCTCGTGGACAAGAACATACTCGAGACAAAACTCGGGCTTCTTAACTAACTCAAGATTTAGCCAGATACGCTTTGCCTTACTTGTAAAGGTTCCCCAGCGAGTCTTCATTTTCTTTATGCGAACATCCTCCACTTTAACACCAACGATAGGTTCCCATTTGGCAATAAGGGCTGGGATTTGTTCGCGTAATCTTTGTCTATACCAATCAAGGATCACAGATTCGCGCTTATCACGATCGTCGCCAGGACGGACGTGCAATTCAATAGTCTTCGAGTTAATGATTCGCACAGATCGAGGAACATTTTCTTCGATCACATCAAGGCGATATCGGTGTCCTAAGTAATAATGACTTTCTCCAGATACCATTTCTCTTTTAGACTGGCGAATTTGACAATCGAAACTTTTCTGTTTACGACGAATCCACCCTATTCGCGATACTACTGCGAGACGAATTGCTTCGTCGGTGAATCGTAATGGCGCGGCTACACGAACTCTTCCATTCGGTGGATAAACTCCAATGTGGAGATTGATAATATCTTTACGAACTACTTCGACTGGAATGTTTCCAATATTAATGGTGTATTGCTCAATAGCCATTTTTGGGTTCCTCAGCGATACTGAAAATTATATCGACAAGTTCATCATCGTCACCTAGGATCGATTTGATTGCATTGTAAACTTCCATCTTTTTAGCACGCATCTCGCGCCAACCATCTTTCTTTATGCTAAGAATTGCGTTGTCAACAGCTATGGCCAAATTAGCATTTTGTCCTAAGTTATCGTGAAATGCACGTCTTGCCGGAGTGTTTAAGTTAGAGGGATATGCTCCTTTGGACTCAGGTTGACTAGCTTCTTTTGTAAGCTCTACTATCTTTTTCAAATAAGCCTTGTAGTCAAGGGCTTGTTTCCTTCTTTGAAGAATGAGTGCATCAAGAAGCTCGGACATCTTCTCGTAGTATTTGGGATTGACGGGAGATTCATCGATGATCAGTTTCCGAACATTATTTTCAATGGTTTCTGCGGCTATTTTTTCGTTTCCGCTAATACTTTTTGGAAGAGACTCAACTGCTTCCTCTCCCCGCTCGACTATCAATTCAACTAGCGTCATATCATCGAAAGCAGAAACAACCTCACTTTCTTCGGCTCTAATATAGGTATCCAGAAGGTGACGCATTGCAGGTTCATACAACTTCATATCGACATAATCAGCACTCACTAACTTAATTTCTTCACGCACTTTCTCGTAGTGACTAACCTCAGCCTTAATATCATCAGTTTCTTTTCTTGAATAACCTGCCTCCAACATTTCATTTGCCAAGTTCGCGTAAGCACGCACTAGAGACGCTACCAATCTATACAGAATTATACGCTTTTGTTCATTCTCATTTAACTGCTCCGAATTCCCACTCTCAATTGAGCAGAAGAAGCGGATATATGCAGACATATCTTTAGGGGGCTCCACGGGCTCACAGAGGGCTTTGACAGATTCTCGAAGTTCATCGAGCCTTTCTCTCCCCTTCTTTAATCGGTCTTTTAGTAAAAATGCGACATCTTCAGCATCATACCCCTCGAAGGCTTCTCCGGTATAGTCTTTTATGGATTTCTCGAGAGACTTAAATAGGTCTTTGTAATCAACAATATAACCATATTCCTTGTCATCTCCGTCAAGCCTATTCACACGGCAAATGGCTTGGAACAAGCCGTGGTCGCGCATTTGTTTATCGATATAAAGATATGTTGCAGGAGGCGCGTTAAAGCCGGTCAATAGTTTGTCAACAACAATTAGCAGTTTCATTTGACCAGGTTCATCAATAAATCTCCGTTTTACTTGCTGTTCAAATTTGTCAACCTTATACATGGCCTTTTCTTCGTCCTCGTTGAAATGTGCTGCAAGCATCTTTCTGTAGATTTCATACTGACGAAGTTTCTCAGTTAGCCCTTCCCCTGTTTCTTCGCCTTTAATATCGCCAGGATTTGGCTTATAGGAAGTAATGATGGCACACTTCCCAGACAAATTCGTCCTCTGAAACATCTCGAAGAAGCGACAAGCGGAGTAAATACTGGAAGAGACGAGAAGTGCATTTCCATGTCCATTCATCAGTCGATCACGTGACTCCATATCTAACAATATGTCAGCGACAATTTTCTCTAAGCGATCTCGGGAGCTGAGCACCTTTTGCATCGTGCCCCAACGTTTCTTTAAGTCGGCTTTTGCTAAGTCCGACAGCCCTCTGGTCTTAACCTCAAACCATTGATCGACTTTTTCTTGCGACGTGATGTTCTGGTCAATATCACGAGCCTCATACCTGAGATCAAGAACGACACCATCTCGAACAGCTTCATCGTATTTGTATGTGTGAATGTATGGGCCAAAGACCTCGATACTTTTCTGCTTGTCTTTTTTCAATAGGGGTGTTCCAGTAAATCCTATAAATGTTGAGTCTGGCAAGAGGACTTTCACTGCTTCGTGTAGTTTCCCCGACTGGGTGCGATGGGCTTCGTCGACAAAAATAAATATGTTGCCTTTGGCCACAAAACCCTTCGGAAGATTATTTCTTATGTCCTCAACATATGTTTCAATGTCCTTATCGCTAACATCGTCCTGAGAGCCAAATTTGTGAATTAGCGAACACATAAGCCATTGGGTAGTTTCATTAAGGACAGACACAAGATCTGCACCACTTTTAGTCCGGTAAATATCCTCGCTCACTCCTTTAAAGACTTTCTCTATCTGTTCATCTAACTCTGTCCTATCGGTAATGATGAGGACTCTGGACTCTTGAGTATGTTCGCGAATCCACTTTGCCAACCAAACCATTGTAAGACTTTTCCCACTTCCTTGGGTGTGCCAAATAATACCGCCCTCTCGATTTTTAGCATTTTCTTTTGCGGCCTGAACACCGAAGTATTGATTGTGTCGGCAGGTCTTCTTGATGCCTGCGTCAAAAACCATAAAGTCATGTATGATCTCCAAAATGCGGTCTTTGCGGCAAATCCAACCAAGCTGGTAATCCAGTTTGGGTATGTTGGTGTCATCCCAGGGAGATAGATACTTTGTGTCTCCCAGTAGCTGGGGGGTCCAGTCTTTCGACTGTTCTTTCCACTCAAGGTAATACTTTTCAGCTGTCTCTATCACTCCGTAACGTAATCCCTGGGTATCATTTCCGGCCATCACTAATTGCACGGTTGTGTAAAAAGGTCGGATGAACTCCTTCTTTTGGCTGTCGAGATTCTGGCGAATTCCCTCAGCTACTGAAATTGTGGAACGTTTGAGTTCAAGAACTCCCACGGCAATGCCATTGATATAAAAAACAATGTCCGGTCTTTTACCATGCTCCCCTGAGATGCTTACTTCTTCAGCGATTGCGAAGTCATTATTTTCTGGATTTTCCCAGTCTATCAGCCATGCTGTAAAATGATGCTCCCCTATGCTAGGCTTCACTTCGACACCATAGCGAAGCAGGCCGTAAAACTCCTTGTTAACGTCATACAGAGTTTTGCTCCCACCGAGAGCGGAAGCCTTTTCTAATTTGAACCGTATTTTTGAAATGATTTTATTGCTGTGGCCTTGTTGTTTAAGCCAGTTCTCCAAATACTCTGTTTCAATATTACTGTTGTTAGGCCGATCCTTCCAGTGTCCAAGGTAGCGGTAGCCTAAGCTTTCCACGAAATATTTGATGACTCGTTTTTGGGTCTTGATTTCACGCTGGCCGACTGTGCTCATACTTTGGCCTCCCAGTTGACCAGCCGCACGCGGCCGGTGAGAAGTTGCTGCATCATGCCTTGTTTGATCTGTTGCGTCTTGTCGCGGCGCTGTTCCAACGTCGCGATCTCGGCGTCCATGTCGGACAGGACCTTGGCGATCTCTCGCTGTTCGTCACCCTCCGGTAGTGCGCACTCCAACTTCATGAACTGACGTTTCGACATGTTGTAACGTGTCGCACCTTGCGCCAACGCACTCATGATCTGACGACCGGTCGGTCCACGGAAGAAATAGGCGAAGAATAATGGGTCGTGGTCGGTGTCCTTATGGAAGCGGAACCCGAAGCAGAAGCTGTTCAGGTAGAGATCGTCGTAGTCCTGATCGACGCACGCGCCTAGAGCGAGGTCACCGGGTGTTTCTGAGGTGCCATTGAACAACAGGTCGCCACGAAGAACACGGTTCTGTGACTCGCTGGAGCTGATGTCGACGCTGTCGAACAGGCTAGGTTGGATCACCGCGTTCTCCAAGACGTTGAGGAACGTCACGTAACGCGCCGAACCGTGGCCGAAGTCGGCCTTGCTTTTCCCAGTGATGCCGCCGTATGTTGCTCCGCAGCTTCCCAGCGATTTGTTCGTCCAAGCATCGGTGAACCCCGGCAGGCGGGTCTTGCCGGTGAGGAGTTGCTGCATCGTGGCCAGCTTGATAGCCCGCTTCTTGGCGATCAGCTTCTCCAAAGCTCCGATCAACCCATCCAAATCCGACAACGCCTCGGCGATGGCATTCTGCTCGTCGGGTTTGGATGGTAGCGGCAGCTTCACCATTGCCAAGTTGCGAGCACTGATATGAACCACGGCATCGCCTTGGCCATAGCGAGCCTTCTGTTCGACAACGACCGCGTGATTGAGAAGGTGACCAAGGAAGAGTGAGTTCTGATCCATGGGTCTGAGAATGACGATGTCGCCACCGGCGTAAGCCTCTTCCTCGCCGAGGTAGGCTACGCACTTCCCGATCTCCTCAGCCGTTTCTCCCGAACCGGCGAATAGCAGATCGCCCGTTTTCAACGGCTGGGTAGTCAGTGCCACGGATTCAGGGATGCGTGAAGCAGGCGAGTAGACATAGTTATTGTAGCGGGTGTAGAGCTCGCCGTAACGGATACAGGCAAGTCCATCTTCGGTGACATCATCGCGCTTGATGCCCTTGCCCTTCATGAAAGAACCGAGATCATTGAGCGTTTTTATATCCCAGTCGACTGGGATCACCCCGACCTCCGTCTGCTTATACCCCGGCGTCACTGGCGACCGGTTGGCTACCTTTGGAGTAGGAGAAGTCGTCGTGTTAGTATTCATTCCCATGCCAGCCCCATCTTATTCAGATGGCCGACAACCTTATCGTTCAGGTCACTCACTAACTGTTCGAGCTTCGGCAGTGTTTCGGCGTAGCGTTCGTCGAGTTCGCGCACCCTCCCAGCAAGGCGCTGAGCGACGGCTTGAACTTCGCCGCCGATGTCCGCCTTGATCGACGCGAACCACTTGTCGTCGACCGTCAAGACTTTGATTTCGTCTTCCGTGAGTTTGGGGTATTTGGCAAGCACCTTCTCGTGGAGCTTTTTAACAGCTTCTTTGTGCACCTTATTTGCCGTGGACTCCTCGTCAAATATCTGAAGGTATTTATTTAATATGTCCAGTTCCTCGAAAAGGCCTTCCTCGTCCTTGGTGCCCGTCTTCCATTCGCGCGTGCCAAAAGTCGTCTTCTTGATAGTTTTGGCCTGCTTGTGCAGGGGTGTATCCTCTTCGTAGGTGTTCATAATAACTTCTCTAATATCCATAACCCTTTGTTGAACATTTCCCTTGGTTATGCCGCTCTTGCCCTCGAGACCGTTGAGAGCGCCCTCGTCTCCGGCGTGCTCTTCCTCGAACTCTTCCTTTATTTCGGTGGCTATAGCACACTCGGCTTCGAGCTGGTCAATTTCCTTTTGCTCATCCTTGAAGTATCGGGCGATTATCAGGTCAGGTGGGATGAGATCCATCTTAAATTTTCTTTTACCTATTGTCAAATCGGGTGTCTCTTTTATCTTGCGAGTTTTATCATCGATTACAGTTCGAGGTTGCGCGGAGTCATACCAACCTTCAGACACGATTAAATAGACGTCGTCCTGCATATCCTCTTCCCAGTAGTCCATCAGTCTTTGATAGATGTCATAGCGGTTAAGCAAGGGCACTTCAATGAATCGCTCAAGTAGATCCTCGGATAACTCCTGAATGATTTTTTTGGGGAGATCGTCTATTTTCAAACACTTGAGAAGAGTCTCGTGGGTATCGCGCCAGTCCGAAAATATCTGGGCGATAGACTCAGCGTAAGTCTGGAATTCTGCATTTTCGATAACTGCGGCTTTGACATTCTGCGATTCCCGCTTTGGCTCGAAGTAACCGGGGCGATCGCCCAGTTGGAATAGATCATCGCGCAATTGTGGGAACTCTGACCAGAACTTGTTTAGCTCATCGATATCTCGTTCGGGAATCCCGCCATTAAGATGGGCGTCGAGGTCTTGGATATCTTCCGGTTCAGTGCTGTCAATGTATCTGGGGATATTTAGATTGTAATCGTTTGCTTCGTTAGCGATTTCGGATACTGGAACCATACGAGAATAACGCGGTAATTCCCGGTGATGGTTGAAAACATCGACAATCTTGTGAATATCCTGCGCTCGTAGTCTGTTCTTGTTGCCATCTTTCATGAAGCCTTTGGAAGCATCGACCATAAAAATCCCAGAGCGGGTATTAGCATCCTCTTTGTCGATTACGAGGATACACGCTGGGATACCTGTCCCGTAGAATAGATTACCAGGCAGGCCTATGACGCCTTTCAGGTAGCCGCGACGAATCAGGTTGCGACGTATGTCAGCTTCTTTGTTTCCACGGAAGAGAATGCCGTGTGGTAGGATAATCGCCCCCTTACCTTTGCTATTAAGGGATTTGATGAGATGAAGCAGAAATGCGTAATCGCCATTTTTAGCAGGCGGGATTCCATATTCAAATCGATTATACTCATCGTAGGCTGGATTTAGGCCATTAGACCAAGCCTTTGTTGAGAATGGGGGATTAGCGACAGCAAAATCAAATGCTTTCAAAGTATTTTCATCTGACTTGAAATATGGGGAAGATAGGGTGTTTCCTCTCCACAACTCAGCAGTAGGATAACCATGCAGAATCATGTTCATTCTTGCTAATGCCCAAGTTGCATTATCAATCTCCTGCCCATAGATTGCAAGATTATGATTTGAAGCTTCTTCTGCTGCTCTTATTAGCAAGGATCCGGAACCGCAAGTCGGGTCATAAACAGTAGGGTCTTTTAGCTTATGGGAGTTTTTAATCCCGATAACTTTTGCCATAATACGAGAAACTTCGGCAGGGGTGTAAAACTGACCTTTGCTTTTTCCCGACTCCGTGGCAAAATGTCTCATTAGGTATTCGTATGCGTCTCCAAGTAGGTCATCGCCATCAGCACGGTTTAAGCTGAAATCGAGGCTTTCGAATATTGATATAAGCTTAGATAGAGTCTCTTGTCTTTCCTTTCCCGAGCCAAGTTTTACCGCATCATCGAAATCAGCAACATCAATGACGCCTTTTAGTTCATTTGCTTCGGCAAACTTAGTGATTATCTTATTGATCTTATCGCCAATCTCCTTGTTGCCTTTTAAGGCTACCATATCAGCGAAGCTTCCTCCTTCTGGAATTTGTATCGCACCAGATCCTTTAGAGCTGTATTTGTCCGATACATACTTCATAAAGAGCAACGTGAGGACGTAGTCCTTATATTGAGAAGCGTCCATTCCGCCTCTCAACTGGTCGCAGCTTTGCCACAAAGAACTGTAGAGTTGAGATTTTTTTAAGGCCATTGCTATTCTCCAAATGAAATTGCAGATTTAACTATGTCTGAGGATTTGAGTTTTTACCCAAAACTCGTTTTAGCGTTCGAGTCTCATACATAGTATATCGTGATAGTTCAGAAATCAAGTTCTTAATGTGGAGTAGCTAATCTCTGTCCAGTTTCGGCAATCTGTCCAGAGCGTTCCGGTGATGGTCCGGCGAGAGGTGGGCGTAGATTTCGGTGATCACGACCGAGCTGTGGCCGAGAAGGTCGCGGATAATGTCCAGAGACACGCCGGCCATTGCCAGTTGCGACGCGAAGGTGTGGCGGAGGACATGGATGCTGATACCCCTCTCATTAATGCCGGCCTTTTTCAAAATACGTTTGAATACTTTGCCGAGGTAATACTTACTCCATACCTCGCCTGTCTGGGGGTTGCTGAAGACCCATTCCGACTCGCGGGGCAGAGCTTCGAGGATTTTTTTTGCGTCATCGCTAAGAGGAATCTTTCGAATGCCGGACAGTGTTTTTGAGTCGTTCACGCTCAGAACCCCTGTTTCCATATCGATATCGCTCCACTGCAGAGACATCATCTCGGACTTCCGAAGACCGGTATAATATAGGAATCGGAAAACATGACTTAGGTGGGGGTATAACTCATCTCCGGCCTCGAACACTTTGTTTAGCTCTTCCGTGGTGAGCCAGCGTATTCGGCGTTGTTTTTTCGGTGTCTTGACTTTGATTCCGTCCGTTGGATCGTCCGCGATGAAACCTTTTCGAATGGCATAACGGAATATCTGCCGGGCAAGCATCATCGTTTTACGGACAGTTTCCCGCGCATATCCGTCGGTTTCCAGTTTTTGGATCAGCGCGAGAACTTCTTTGCTGGACATTTTTCGAATGAGAAGTTTTTCCCAGTGGTCGATTAATCTTCGAGAAGTAGTTGCGTAGTCTTTTAGGGTCCGTGGGGATTTTTGAGGGGAGAGAATATCAAGGTAGAACCTTGTGACCTGGCCGAATGTCAGTTTCGAGATTTCTTCTGGGGAGAAGTTTGCTTCGTATTGGTTCTCATACCTTTCTTTAAGCCTTTCCGCGACGGAACGATTTTTCGTTCCGAGGGAAATTTCGTGTTGTTTACCGGCGGCATCGTAGTATCTGAAATACCAAAATTTGCCTTTTCTTCGGATAGATCCCATATCATTAAGGGAATTTTACAAGGGAAGTGTTTTTTACGTGGCCTGCAAACGCTTTATTAATGCGCGCCCGGCAGGATTCGAACCTGCGGCCTACGGATTCGTAGTCCGGCGCTCTATCCAGCTGAGCTACGGGCGCGAGCTATATTCATGACCGAGCTGTCGGCCAAAAATTAATCCACAATGTAATGAACTGAAATCAAAAATGCAAGCTTTTTGTTGGGAAGTTTTTCCACCCGAAAATGATGTTGTTTCAAATGCTCTTGAACGTTATCTTTATTCCAATAGATAAACTTCTCAGCAAAGGAGAGAGAGCATGCGAAGAAACATTTTAATTGCAGTCCTTATTCTTGCGGGCATCGTGTTTGCCGCGGAAAGCGGGCCATGGGAAAAATCCATGGGGCTTAATCTCAATTTCAGCATGAGCAATTTCAGCGAAAATTGGGAGGGCGGCGACGCCGGAGCTATCAACTGGGTTGCCAGCTCCGATATTCTTCTTCAGAAACAGATGAATGAGTGGTTCCACAACAAGAACACAGTCAAACTTTCCTTTGGCCAGACTCATTCTCAGGACGTAACAACGAAAAATTGGCGCCTCCCTCAGAAATCCGACGACCTAATCGAGCTGGAATCCGTGGGCAGATTTACACTGGAGACCTTCGTCGATCCCTACGCCGCGGTCAAGCTGGAAAGCCAGTTCCTCGACGGCAGAGTCGCGGATAATAAACGGCTTTTCAACCCGATAAAGCTCACCGAGAGTGCAGGTATCGCACGGGTTTTCTTTAAGAATGAACATCGCGAACTCACCAGCAGGCTTGGTTTTGGTGTCCGCCAGGATATCGACCGGGATGTCATGACCGCACCGGACGAATATGAAACTCGAACTATCAACGACGGTGGTGTGGAATGGGTGACAGAGCTCAGGCTCCCTCTTGCCGATAATCGCATTAAATATTCGAGCAAACTGGGCGTTTTCAAGGCCATATTCAGCTCCGAATCGGAAGAACTTGAAGGAACGCCTCAGGCGGATTATTGGAAAGCCCCGGACATCAACTGGGAAAACAGATTTTCCGCAAATATAACTGAACATCTTGCGGTGAATCTGAGAATCCAGCTTCTATACGACAAGGAAATCGACCTAAAGGGCCGCCATAGCGAGAT
>Ga0272443_10000730_pt1 | contig 56111 bp, 55 predicted proteins | sample SSMAcet12_FD_193581 | JGI IMG/M metagenome (GOLD analysis project Ga0272443, IMG submission 193581) | Marine sediment archaeal communities from Little Sippewissett salt marsh, Falmouth, MA, United States - SSM-Acet-12 | ecosystem: Environmental > Aquatic > Marine > Wetlands > Sediment ... | reverse complement strand
TTCTCGTACGTGTGGGTTGACGCCTCCGAGAAGCGGATCGCCACGACGGAGAGCGTGGATGTGAACGCACCGGGGACATACACGGTGACTGTTACGGGTGCAACGGGGTGCCCGGGAAGCGCCACCGCGGAAGTGACGCAGGATGTCGAAGCCCCCGAAGTCGATGCGACAAGCGATGGAGTCCCGGTGCTGACGTGCTCAAACACTCAGGTGACGCTGACGGCGGCGGTGACCGGCGGCAGAGAACCGTTCTCCTACGTGTGGGTTGACGCCTTCGAGAAACGGATTGCCACAACCGCGAGCGCGAATGTGAGCACGCCGGGGATCTACACTGTGACGGTGACAGGGAGCAACGGATGCTCGGGCAGCGACACGGTGATGGTGACGCAGGATCTCGAACCGCCGGGGGTGGAAGCGGTGAGCGGCGGAACGCTGACGTGCTCGAACACTCAGGTGACGCTGACGGCAGCGGTGACCGGAGGAGGCGGACCGTTCTCGTACGTGTGGGCGGATGCGTGCGGAGAACCGATCGCAACCACGGCGAGCGTGGATGTGAGCACGCCGGGGATCTACACGGTGACCGTGACCGGCGAAAGTGGCTGCTCGGGAAGCGACACGGTGATGGTGATCCAAGACATGGAACCGCCGGACGTGAAGGTGACGAGCGGCGGAGCACTAACCTGCACGAACCAACAGGTGACGCTGACGGCGGCGGTGACCGGAGGAGGCGGGCCGTTTTCCTACGTGTGGGTCGACGCATTTGGGAAACCGATTGCCACCACGGCGAGCGTGGATGTGAGCACGCCGGGGATGTACAGGGTGACGGTAACGGGGAGCAATGGCTGCTCGGGAAGCGACACGGTGAGGGTGACGCAAGATCTCGATCCGCCGGTGGTGGAGACCGGCGAAGATCAGGGCCTTACGTGTGCCAGCACCGAAGTGCTTCTCGATATCACCGTGTCAGGAGGGACCCCGCCGTTTGAGTATGTGTGGATCGACGACTGCGGCGAAGAGATTGCTGTCACCGAAGATGTCACGGTGACGCTGCCGGGCATGTATACGGTTCTCGTGACCGGGGCCAACGGCTGCAGCGCCTTTGGCTGTGTTGCCGTATTGAACGAGGTTGCTCCGCCTATCGTCGATGCAGGCCCCGACCAGACCCTGACCTGTAAGACCTGTGAAGTCCTGCTTGACGCAACGGTCGGCGGTGGCACGGCTCCGTACGAATACACGTGGACCGATGCCTGTGGCGCCGTTGTCGGTAGGACCGAGGATGTTCACGTCACCCAACCGAGTGTCTACACGCTGCTCGTGAAAACGGCGGACGGCTGCGTCGCCTCGGACAGCGTGACGGTGATTCAAGACACGCCGTGATCTTGCCCGATCGGCCGATGGGATTGCTCTTCGGTTTTCGGCGTTGATTCCGGGTTCGGCGGTGTCGGACACTGTCAGTCTCCGTCTTGCTTGCGGCCAATGTCGCTCGCGTTTCAGACACGGCTCCATCGTCTCACCGCGATCCAGCGTCTTGGTGCGTGGCGTTGGGCTATCGCTGAACAGCCTCGGGCTGCTTGCGAACAGCCTCTCACACCACCGGAGTGTGTTTCCGAACCCGCTGTGGCGGCCCTGCGGGCACCGTACGTGAATTGCGCCAAGCACGTTCCCGAACTAGAATGGAGTCGGTGTGTAACGATGTTCTGCGTTGAGCGAAGGGGGATGTGTGTCGGAGATGCGTCGCGGGCTGCTTGCGGTTGTACGCACAGCGATCGCTGGCTATGCAACGATCGCGCGTCGCGATCCGTCTTCGGTGCAGTGCGTGCTTGACGATTACAACGCCCAGATCCGGGAGCGGCTCGACAGCTACTCGGGTGAGGTGATCCGCACGGTGGAGGATGGCTTCGTGCTGTTTTTCCCCAGTTCGCTTCACGCAATCGAGTACGCGGTTGCTCTCCAACGATCGATCCGAGATCGGGAGAGAAGCGCGCAAACGAACGGGGTGCTTCCCGATTCCGGGCGCTACCGGATTCGGGTGGGCGCCGACATCGGAGAGGTCGTGTGGCGGGACGGGCAGCCGGAAGGGGACGCGCTTGCCGTGGCATCCCGGATCGAGCCGTTGGCTGCGGCGGGCGGGATCTGCCTCACAGGGTCCCTCTACGATCAGGTCCGCAACAAGACGGACGTGCGGTTTGCCGCTCTCGGCAGACGGGAGTTGGCCGGTGGGATGTCTGCAGTGGATCTGTATCAGGTGATGTGGCCCGGGGAGACTTCGAACCCGTCGAGATCCGATGGAGAGCGAACGAGGATTGCGGTCCTCCCGTTTCACAACATCAGCCCCGATCCCAATGACACGTATCTCACTGACGGGATGACCGAGGAGTTGATCTACACGCTGTCCAAAGAGCCGCAGCTGCGCGTGGTCGCACACACGTCCGTGATGAGGTTCCGCGACCGCCGCACAACAGTCGCAGAGATTGGGAGAGATCTCCGTGTGGGAACGGTGGTCGAAGGGAGCATCCGAAAGGCGGGTAACCGCCTTCGGATTACCGTTCAGATGGTCGATACGACATCGCAGGAGCCGATGTGGTCGCAGTCGTATGATCGAGATTTAACCGATCTGTTCGAGATCCAGAGTGACATCGCCCAACGGATCACCGAACAGCTTCGCGGTGTTCTCGTAGAGCAGGTCTACGGAGTTGCCGCACAGCAGCCGGAACCGGACGAGGCGCCGGAGCAGCGCCAATCGGTCGCCCAGGAGATGTACCTCAGGGGCAAGGCGGCGTGGTTGCAGTGGAACGAAGACGGGTTGGAGCATGCCCTTGATCTGTTTCGGAGTGCCGTGGAGGCCGACCCGGAATGGGCGCTTCCGTACAGTGCGCTTGCCGACACCTATTCGCTGATGGCGCAGTTGCAATTGACCCCTGCGGACGTGGGGTATGAGAATGCCCGTGTTGCGGCCCTCCGCGCGATCGAGCTGGACGAGCGGCTTGCCGAAGCCCACGCCTCGCTTGCGATGATCGAGCTTCTCTCGGGAGGAGACATCGCTCGTGTGGAAGCCGAATTGGATCTGGCTCTCGAGCTCAATCCCAGCCTTGCGATCGCCCGGCATTGGCGCTCGGTGGTGCTGGGAGCGGCGGGCAAGGTGGACGATGCGCTGGCCGAAAGCCAAAAAGCGTGGGAGCTTGATCCGGAGTCACCGCTGTTCCAGGCGGCGGCGGGGCAGCTTCTCGAGACAACGAGTTTCCAGTCCGAGTCTTGAACCGAATCCGGCGAGGGATCGAAGCGTGCGCCGAAAGAAGCGAGTCTGGGTGAACCCTCGAAGAATGATCCCGCCGACGCGGCGGAGGATGGAGCGTATTCGATGCGGACTTCCTTGATGTTTGCCGGTGTTTGCAAGAGCTTCCCGACGGCGCGGGGCCGGATGACGGTTCTCGACAGTGTCACGCTACGTGTCGGCGCCGGCGGGTGGACGAGCCTGGTCGGGCCATCGGGCTGCGGCAAGACGACGCTCGCGAAGATCGCGTCGGGGATCGTTCCGGCGGATGCGGGGCACGTGCTTCTCGGCGGCGAAACGGGATCCCGAGAGGGCACCGTGGCGTACATGCCTCAACACGACACGTTGTTTCCGTGGAGGACGGCGATCGAGAACGCCGTCCTGCCGGCCGAGGTTGACGGTCGCTCACGCAGTCAGGCGCGGACCGAGGCGAGGCGGCTGTTTGCGCGCTTCGGCCTGAGCGGGTTCGAAGATCAACACCCGCTGGCGCTCTCCGGAGGGATGAGACAGCGGGTGGCGTTGATCCGCACGTTTCTTGCGCGGCGAGACATCCTTGTGCTGGACGAACCGTTCGGTGCGCTCGACGCGCTGACGAGGGCGGGGTTGCAGCGGTGGCTGAGTGACGTGTGGACCGAACTTCAACACACGGTCCTCTTCATCACTCACGATGTGGAGGAGGCCGTCCTTCTCTCCGACAGCGTGGCCGTGAGTTCGCCGCTGCCCGGGAGGATCCGTTCCGAGATCGCGATCGAACTGCCTCGACCACGCTCCCGGGTGAGTGCGGAGGTGACCGCCTACCGGGCCGCATTGATGGAGTCGTTGGCAGAGGGAGCGTTGTCGTGAGGAAGCTTCGGCGGTGGTTGGCACCGCTCATCCTGTTGCTTCTCGTGCTGGCTGCGGTCGAAACGTACGTGAGGCTCGCGGCGGTGCCGGCGTACATCTTCCCCCAGCCGAGTGCGGTGTTGGTCGAACTGGTCGTAACGCTACCCGATCTTGCCGGTCATGCCCTCGTAACCGTTGCCGAAACGGTGATCGGGCTTGTGATCGGGGTGTGCGCGGCGGGGATGCTTGCGGTGTCGATCGTGTTGTCGCGGACCGTGGAACGAGCGCTGTATCCGCTGATCATCGCGACACAGATGGTTCCGGTTTTTGCCATCGCGCCGTTGTTGGTGGTGTGGTTCGGGTATGGCGTTTGGTCCAAGGCGGCGACGGCGGCGCTGCTGGTGTTTTTCCCGGTCGTGGTCGGCATGGTGGATGGACTGCGTTCCCCCACCGAGGATCAGCGGGACCTTCTGCGGTCGCTGCATGCGAGCCGGTGGCAGACGCTGCGGCTGCTGGAGCTTCCGGCGAGTGTTCCAGCGTTCTTCTCGGGCCTGAAGGTCGGCGTCACACTGGGCGTGGTCGGGGCGACGATCGGCGAGTGGATCGGAGCTCAGCGCGGACTCGGACATGTCATGGTGCAAGCAAACGCCCTGCTCAAGCTGGAAAGGGTCTTCGCGGCGATCGTATTGCTGACCGTTGTCGGGTTGTTGCTGTTCGGGTTGGTTCGGATAATCGAGAAGAAGGTTCTCGCCCACAGGGGCTGAGGAGGGGGTAGGTTCTCATGACGGCGACGAGATGGGGGGGATGGATCGTCGCGGTGGCCGGCTGTGTCATCGTTTCGCTTTGTGCCACCGCGGAAACGGTTCGGATCATGCTCGACTTCCAACTCAACGCCAACCACCTTCCGCTGGTCGTGGCCCAAGAGAGAGGCCTGTTCGAAGCGGTAGGGCTCGACGTTGAACTCCTTGTACCGACCTCGGCCAGCGATCCGGCAAAGCTGGCCGCTGCCGGCGTTGTTGAAGTCGCTCTGACGCCCCAAATCAACTACATGATCGCACGGGACGCCGGGCTTCCCGTCCTCGCGATCGGGGCGCTGATCGGTGAGCCGCTCGGCGGGCTGCTGGCGGTCGAGGGACGCGGGATCTCCACTGTTGCCGATCTTGCGGACCGAACGATCGGCTATTCGCTGGAACCGCTGGAGCCGATCCTGTGGCGGACGATGCTCGATGCCGCCGGGGTGGATCCGTCGACCGTCGACCTCGTTCACGTCGGGATGAACACGATCGCGGCGTTGCTGACCGGACAGGTCGATGCGATCGGCGCGTTTCGCAATGTGGAGGTGTTCCATCTGGAAAGCTACGGATTCGCGCCTGTGTTTCTTCCCCAAGAGGCGTACGGCGTTCCTTGGACGATGGAGGTCCTGTTCATCGCAGGTGCGCGCGTGATCGAAGACCGGCCGGAAGACCTTGCACGGTTCTTCGCCGCCGTGGGCGAAGCGATGATGTGGATTGCTGCATCTCCGGGGGAGGCGGAAGCGCTGTTCTTCGAGGCGTATCCCGAATTGGATACCGGTGTGGAACACCGATCTCTGGTGGCGACGCTGCCGCTTCTTGCCGTGAACATGAGTCTTGGCGAGGAAGAGAGTTGGGACGTGCTGCAGGGGTATCTGACGGACAACGGATTGATCGAGGCGGGAGTCGATGACGGGAGTTGGTTCTCGGCGCGGTTTCTCCCCGATGTCGATCTGCGATGAGAAGGCCGATCAAGGATCAAGGAGCGGGATTCATGAACCGGGCGCGCATGGGACGGCTTGAGGTCATTACGGGATGCATGTTCTCCGGCAAGACAGAGGAGCTGATCCGTCGATTGGAGCGGGTCCGCATCGCGAAGGGACGGATCTGCCTGTTCAAACCGACGGTCGACGACCGCTACAGCGAAAGCGCGGTGGTAACGCACTACGGGCGCGAGTTCAACGCGATCCGCATCGAAGCGGGAAAAGAATCGGTGGAGGCGCTTGCGGAAGCGGCCGGAACCCGCCAGTTGGCGTCGGCCTCCGTCGTGGCGTTCGATGAGGGGAACTTCTTCTCCGAACACCTGCCGGCGCTCTGCGAAGAACTGGTCGCGATGGGGAAACGGGTCATCATTGCCGGGCTCGATCTGACGTTCGCCGCCGAACCGTTCGGTCCGATGCCCATGCTGATGGCGCTGGCCGATCGCGTGGACAAGCTGGAGGCGGTGTGCGCTCAGTGTGGCGCGCCTGCGACCCGTAGTCAACGCCTGATCGACGGACGCCCGGCACCGTCCGACGACGATGTGATTGTGGTGGGCGGGCTCGGCACGTACGAAGCGCGCTGCCGCGACTGCTACAAGGGAGGTTAAGGGCCGGCCGGGATTTAGACCTCGATGCGCGCCCCGTCTTCACACAACAGCAGCCGCTCCAATCCGTGATCTTTGAGCGACGGCGTTCCCGACATGTGGGTGGCGACGACGCGGGTGTCCGCCGGCAGGTGATCGAGCAGCCATCGGACATCCGCAGCATCGAAATGCCCGCCGTTGTCGCCGATGGCCTCCGTTGTATGCGTGAACTCGGTGATGACGACATCGGCGCCGTCGACCAGCTGCAGGATGGCGTCGCAGCGGCCGGTGTCACCGGTGAACGCGATCACCCGGTCGCCGACCTTGAAGCGGAACCCGAACGAGAGCATGTTGTAGTGCTTCATCCGCAGCGCCTCGAACTCGAAACCTCCTGCATCGTAGCTTCCGTTTTCGGGGATCTCCACGAACCGGACCGGCTCTTCGGCCGGGAAGCCGTGGTCGCACAAACCGGGCCACGCAAGGAGGCACAGCTGCCGCATGATGTCTTGCAGCCCTGTCGGGCCGATCACGTACAGCGGCTGGGAGCGATCGTAGACGTAGCGGTAGTACAGCAACAGGTACGGCAGGCCGAACACGTGGTCCGCGTGGAGATGGCTGATGAACACACGCTGGATCGCCGTGAGATCCTTGTCCAGACGATGGAGCTGCGGAACCGCTGTCGGGGGCATTCCAAGCAGCGTCGAATCAGCGATCAGGAGAGAACTCCACAGACGATCTTTCCCGAGCGCCGAACCTGAGCCCAAGCAGGTGACCTCAAGTGAGTTCATGACCGGATCGAGCGGCTACGAGGTCCCGGATTCCCGCAGACGACGGGCGAGCTCCTGGAGCATCTCCATCGCAATGTCGGGGTGGGAAGAGATCAGGCTCTTGAGCGCCCAAGGGGTCAGAACCACGCAGGTCGTGTCTTCGGCGGCTATGACATCTGCGTTTCGGGGCGCTCCGGACAACACACCCATCTCTCCGAAGAATGCACCTGTGCCCAGGTGGGCCACCTTGTTTCCGCCCTTGAGGACGTCGGCGCTTCCCTTGAGGATCAGGTAGAAACCGACCCCCTGGTCTCCCTCGCCGACCATCTTATCACTGACGGAGTAGCTGCGCTCGGTGGCTGCGGTGAGGACCGCACGGAGACCCTTCTCGCTGAGTCCGCCGAACAGTGGGGCGGCCTTCAGAAGATCCATCGTTTGATTCTGATCCATAGTTTGTCTCCTTCGTTCGGTGCTGCCCGAATACGGCGATGATATAATGCAATAGCTCGCGGATGCAACACGGACGCAAAGGGGACCATCAAGATGTCGTGGAGTACTGCCCTCAAGAACCGGCAAAGGATCCGTGCTCAGCTCGAAGGCGGGGAAGGCATCGCTGTGATGTTCAGTGACATTCGCGGCTTCTCGAGCTTCACGGCGCGGGAAGGGGATGATGCCGCCTCGAGGCTCTCACAACGGCACGTTCGATTGCTGAGGGATCGGATCGTGCAGGGTGGGGGCGTGCTCATCAAGACACTGGGCGATGGGATCATGGCGGCGTTCGCCCATCCGGATGAGGCGGTCGGGACGGCGATCGATGTGCAACGGGCGATCCGGATCGAGAACCAATCGGCACAAGGCGATGTGGACATCGATGTGGGGATTGGATTGTCGTTCGGAACACCGGTGATGATGGACGGGGATCTGATCGGGCACGCCGTCAATCTTGCCCAGAGGATCTCCAGTGAGGCCAAGGGAGGTCAGATCCTTGCTTCGAGTGCGGTGCGCGAACGCTACCAGGCTGCGAATGAACTGAATGCGATCCCCGTAGGGCAAAGAACGCTTCGTGGCATCGGCTCGGAGTCGTTGTACGAGATTCTTTGGCTGCGCGAGATTGCCAGGGTGACCGACCGCGACGATCTGATGACGCTGATCCTCACGGAGCGCGACACGGTGGTGCTCGAGCCGGCGAAGACGCTCCATGACGTATCATCGCCAACGCAGGACAAGGGGCGGAAGCGGCTTCTCTCGCGGCGGGGCCGAAGTACGCCGGACCACATTCGCGAAGCGATCGCGTTGGAGCGGGAGCATCCGATTGACCAGATGGGGATTTCGCTGCGAGGGGAGGACCTCGCAGTGCAACTTGCAGGGACGGAATTCGTACTTCGCGGTGTCGAGCCCGAGAATGCAGCGCGGTTCATCGCGGCGTTCAATCGAGCTCGGGATGGGAGAATCGCAGCCGATTAGGCGGATGCGCCAGCGGGTGCGCGGCTTTGAATCGATCCGAGCGATTCCCTAGAATTGCGGAAAAGATCATCATGAGGGGGCCGAACAAGGATGGGAAAGCAGGAAGTTCTCGAAAGTACGCTCAAGCAGATCCGGAAATCCTACGGGGACGGATCGATTATGTGGCTGGGAGACGGTGCATCGGTGCTCAAGGTGGAGACAGTGTCCACCGGATCGTTGGCGCTGGACATTGCTCTCGGTGTTGGCGGCATTCCGCGAGGTAGGATCATCGAGGTCTTCGGATCGGAATCGAGCGGAAAGACGACCCTGGCGTTGCACATGATTGCCGAGGTCCAGAAGCGTGATGGTGTGGCCGCGTTCATCGATGCCGAGCATGCGTTGGATCCGACCTACACGCGGGCGTTGGGCGTGGATCTCGATCACATCCTGCTTGCACAGCCGAATTCGGGGGAGCAAGGACTGGAGATTACCGAACAGCTCACACGGAGTGGTGCTGTAGATATCATCGTCATCGACTCGGTGGCCGCGCTCGTCCCGATGGCGGAGATCGAAGGCCAGATGGGCGACTCGCAGGTGGGGCTGCAGGCGAGGCTGATGAGCCAGGCGATGCGGAAGCTGTCCGGAGCGATCGCACAGTCGAAGACGATCGTCGTGTTCACCAACCAGCTGCGGTCGGTGATCTCCGGAAGCCGGTTCGGACCCTCGACCACAACCAGCGGTGGCCGTGCTCTCAAGTTCTATGCGTCGATCCGTTTGAACCTGTGGGCGTCGGGCAAGATCGAAGAAGGCGCGGATCAGATCGGTACGCATGTCAACGTGCGCGTGGTGAAGAACAAAGTGGCGCCTCCGTTCAAGGAAGCGACGTTCGATGTGATCTATGGCAAGGGGATCGTGCGGGCGCGGGATCTCATCAACACCGGGGAGGAGTTCGACATCGTCTCCCGGAGCGGGTCATGGTACTCGTACGGGGATGTGAGGCTCGGGCAGGGGCTCAACAACGCCGCACGCGCGCTGGAAGAAGATGAAGCTCTGTCCGCGCAGATCGACCGTGCGATCCGCGAAGCGTCGGGCCTTGAACAGCCCGCGGCGGAAGCAAGCGCGGAAACAACGGATGCCAAGGAGGCCGACGCCGCGACGTGACCGACGTTGAACAGGGGAAAGCGTGGAAGAGTCTGATCCGATTGCTGCGGTACCGCCCGCGTAGTGTGGCCGAAGCACGTCGTCGTCTGCAAGGGAAGGGGTTCTCCCGGGCGGAGGTGGATGCGACGATTGAGCGGGCCGTGGCCGGGCAGCTACTTGACGACGAGTTGTTCGCGCGGTTGTGGATCGAAGATCGTTTGCACGCGCACCCGCTGTCACGGAGGGCGATCGAACTCGAATTGGGCGATCTCGGAGTTGCTCGTTTGATCGTTCAGCAGCAGTTGGCGCAGCTCTACCCTGCCGAGCGTGAGAGAGAGCTGGCGTTTCGTCTGGCGGCGGAACGGTTCCAACAACTGCGTATGCGGAACATCGAAGCGGACAAGCGAACCAGCCGTGTGACTTCGTATCTAACGCGACGCGGGTTTCCGTATTCGTTGACCCACTCGGCCGTCCGCGCAGCCGAGCGGGACGACGTGGAGGAGGAAGGACCATCGACAGAATTGTCTCGGAACGGGGGCGAAGATGAGCGGTGACGTCGAACAGCGGGTCGGACTGGGGATCGACTTCCATCGATTTGCATCCGGCCGGCCGCTGATCCTCGGTGGGGTTCGCATCCCCTTCGACAAAGGGCTTCTCGGACACTCGGACGCGGACGTTTTGTTGCACGCGATTAGCGATGCGCTGCTCGGTGCGGCATCGCTCGGTGACATCGGACTGCATTTCCCGGACAGTGATCCGCACTTCAAGGGGGCAGACAGCGCCCACCTGCTTCAGTCGGTTGTGGAGATGATCGAGGCGAACGGTTGGCAGGTCGGGAATGTGGATACGGTGATCATCGCGGAAGCGCCGAAGCTGGCGGCCCACGTTTCGGCGATTCGCGAGAGGATCGCTCAGCTACTCAAGGTTTCCGCCGATCAAGTCGGTGTCAAGGCAACGACTCGTGAGCAGATGGGTTCGCTTGGCCGCGGCGAGGGGATGGCAGCACAGTGCGTCGCGTTCATCCGGAGATCGCTTCCCTGAGCGCGGAATGCCCGGATGGTCAGGCGGTGGCCCACAGGTCAACCGAATAGGCGCACGATATCGTTGTACGTGACCAAGATGAGAAGTGCGATCAAGATGATGAAGCCGATGGCGTGGATCCACCCCTCGTAGCGCGGAGGGATCCGTTTCCCCCGAATGAGGTGGAGGATCGAGAAGGCGACATGGCTTCCATCAAACCCCGGGAACGGGACAAGGTTCACCAGCGCGAGGCTGAGGCTGAGAAACGCACAAACCAGCAAGAAGGTTCGCACCCCCTGTTCCGCGCTTTCCCCCAGCATCCGGGCGATTCCGACCGGGCCGGTGAACGCCTCCGAGGCGGGAACATCCCCCGCGAACACCGAACCGAACGCATCTCTGATCAGGCTGAAATACATCGTGAACTGCCGGGATCCGAGGCGTAGAGCATCGCTGGCGCCGGGGCGCTGGTAGTGGATCTCGGTGGACGCAAACGAGGCACCGGCGAGAAGAAGCGAGACCGCCGAAGCGGGACTGTCGTCCAGGACCGGGTCTTGCCCCACGTCTGAATCTTCCGTGACTGGAAGCGTGACCTCGATCATGCGAGGTTCGCTCCCGGTTGCGTTTGTGACGCCGACCCGAAGGGGCGCATCCGAGTGATCGGTCGCCTCCTGGATCAACGTCAGGATCAGGCCGGTCCCCGTGGTCACCGGGATCTCGTTGATCGAGGTGATCGTGTCGCCGACCCGGAAGCCGGCATCGGCGAGAGGGGTCGCCTCGGGAAGGCCGATGATCTCCGGCCAGAACGTCACCGCGTCGAAATATGCGCCGACGATGTATCGAGCGTCGAGGGAATCGTATTCCGGTGTGATCTCCACGTTGCGGCGCTGCTCGTCGCGGATGATTCGGAGCGTCATCGGCTCGCCGCGCTGGATCACATCGAGAAGGTCGATTTCCTCGATGATCTTTGTGCCGTTGACCGAAAGCAGGATGTCGCCGGGAGCAAGGAGCTCGGCGGCCGGTCGTCCGGGAACGGTTTCTGCGACCTGAAGACTGGGAACGCCCAATCCCCAGACAAGGATCAGGGTGAGCAGGAACGTCGCCAACAGATTCATCGCCGGTCCGGCGATGCTGATGCCGATCCGAACCAGCGGAGGCTGCTCTGTTAGGCGACGGTTCTCGGGGATCTCGTCGTCGCCGGTTCCGAGACCCTCACCGGCCATGCGGACGAATCCTCCGAACAGGAGCAACCGAACCGAGTACAGTGTTTCCTTGCGGCGGATGCCGAACAGCTTCGGACCGAATCCGATGGCGAACTCATGAACGTAGACCCCGGCCAGCTTCGCGGCGATGAAGTGGCCCAATTCGTGGGTGGTGACCAAGACGAGCATTGTGGCGACAAAGATCAGCAGGGTGGTCATCGGCGGTCCTCCGCTTCCAGGACGACATATCGTGTGGTTTTCGACGTGAGACGAACGGTATCCGAAAGCCGCAACCATGTCACCCAGATGATCCCGTTCTGATCGCACACAAGAGGCCATGTAGAGCGGTGTTCCGCTGGGATATGCTCGTCGATGAAGAACGCCTTGATCCGTTTCTCCCCCGTCATGCCGAGCGGCCGGAAGTGGTCTCCGGGTTGTCGCGATCGCAGGGTGAGCGGTGGGACGATCCGATCTGCGTCCACGACTTCGAGGGAGTCGGTGGCGCGCGCTGTGTTGATCCAGTCGCTTGGATCATCGATCGGGCGGACCGTCAGCCGTAGGGAAAGGTCGTTGAAGGTGTTCTCTCCCCATCGGATACGGCGCGGAGGGAAGCCGGAACGGGCCGGGGATCGCTCCGTCGATTGCTGCAAACAGATCCCCGCGGCGTTGACCACCAATCGACAGCCGGGAAGGTCGGCCGATCCGGTCCGATGTTGTGCCTGGCGGAGCATCGACTCGAAGTGGATCTGATTCCAGCCCCGGCAAGAACCAAACAGTTCGCGCACCATCCTCCGCAGGGCCGAGATGCGAAGACCGACGGGCAGCGCCCTGTACTGAGCGGGGTCAAGGCAGATCAAGCCGGTGTTTGCCTGCAAACAGAGCCGATCCCACCGCTGGTCGAGTTCTTCCTCCACCAGCCGTGTCTGGGTGGCGATATTGCGCGAAGCGCGGCAGAACGCGTCGACCCACTGCGGATTGATCGCTTCGAGCTGGGGAGCGAGGGCGTGGCGAACCCGATTCCGGGTCAGCGAGAGATCCCGATTCGTCGGGTCTTCGCGCCACGTCAGGCGATGCTGTTCGGCGTAGCGCAGGATGTCGCTGCGAGGCACGTCGATCAGCGGCCGGAGGAGCGTTCCCGAACGGGCGGGCATGCTGCCAAGGCCGTCCGGTCCGCTGCCACGGGTGAGATGCATGAGAAACGTCTCCGCGCGATCGGTGGCCGAGTGGCCGAGGCAGATATACCGGGCGCGTGTTTGCGTGGCGACCGCCTGCAGGAAAGCGATTCGAAGGTCATGGGCGGTTGCCTCAATGTTCCCGTTCAAGCAGGCGGCCCAACGGGGAATATCCGCTTGTGCTCCGATGAACCGTAGGTTGGCGTGTTCGGAAATCTGCTGAACGAACATCGCATCTTCGCCGGACCCGGCGCGGATGCTGTGATCGAGGTGGGCGACGATGAGAGAGAGGTTCATCTCGTCCATGGTTCGGCGAAGAAGATGAAGAAGGACAATGCTGTCAACGCCGCCGGAGACGGCAACGACGAGACGGTCTCCGTCACGCAGGTCGGCGGTTTCCCGAAGCGTCTTCCGAACAGCCTTCATGAGCATGCACCGATTGTGGCGGGTCGGATCGAGAGTTGCAACGAGGGGGATGGGTGGCTAGGTTGTGGGCGATGAGCGTCTTGCGCCGTATTGTCTCGCACCTGGTTCGGATCGTGTCCCGCCGATGTGGCTGGATTGCCGCAAATCGCTGTGGCATCTTGTCTGCCGCGGCGGTGGTCGCTGTGGTGGGTTCGTGCCTGGCGCTGTTCGGTGCTCCATCTCCATCCATGGGCGGAGAGGGAACCTGGGGGGGTGACGTGAGCGGTGGCGTGATCGCTCCGCCGCGCGTTTCCACGCTTCAGGTCGCGGCATCCAACCACGGCGTTCACGCTGTTTTTCGTCGAACCATTCTCGATCGGGTGGAGGCGTCTCTGTCCCTCGACGCGAGCACCGGGGTCGGGCTGTCGGCACGGGTTGGCGTGGTGGATCTCGTGCCGCTGGATGTCATTGTCGGCTGCGTGTGGCGAGGCCCGCTTGTCTTTGCCGCGAATTGGAGGTTGGGACCGGTGGGGATCCATCTGCAGCGGGTATGGGAAGCGATGGGAACGGTAGGGATCGGGTCGACGTGGGCGGTTACGGATCGACTGGTCCTCGGAGGAGGCTGGATCCAGCGGTGGACGGCCGGAGATCGACCCGTGCGAGGCTGGGTTGTATGGGTGGAGATCTTCGCCCGGCGACAATGGTTAGGGTGGACGGTATGGATCGAAAACGACGGATGCGGAGTCTCGTGGCAACGCTCATGGGCCGGGTGAGGCCGACGATCTCCCTTGGCCTGGCTTCGATTGTCATCGCTGCGGCGATGGCTGTTGCGCTTGCGGCGGAACCGGAACGGGTGACCGTGCTGTTCACCAACGACCTGCATGTCCGTGTCGGACGTCTGGCAGCGGTTGGAGAAGCGATCGACCGTGTTCGCCACGAGGCTGAGAACGTGCTGCTGGTCGACGCGGGAGATGCCTGGCACGACTTTCGGGTTCCCCCGCTCGCTTGCTGGGGGGGCGCGGAAATCGTTCGGTGGATGAACTCCGTGGGGTATGATGCGATGGCGATCGGCAACCACGAATTTGCCGTGGGTGCCCGGCAGCTCACCGTCCACACGACCGGGTGTTCGTTCCCTCTGCTCTCTGCCAACACGCTCACCGTCGGCGGGATGCCGCGGCCGTTCGAGGACGTGGCCCGACTCCCGGTTGGGACTCACGAGGTCCTGATCGTCGGACTGACGACCGGTGAGTTCTTCCCCGCCGGGATGATTCCCTGGATGAGGATCGAAGATCCGGTTGGGGCGCTCGATCGTGCGGTGGCATCGGAGGATCGAGAGGATCCGAACGTGTTGATCGTCGTTGTCGCTCACTTCGGCGTGGCCGAAGCGATCAGGCTCTCGGACAAGGTTCCTTGGGTGGATCTGATCGTGACCGGCCACACGCATCAGCCGACGGAAACCCCTGTTGTGGTCGGAGATACGTTGATCGTTCAGGGATCGCCGTTTGCGCTGGGGTTGGGAAGACTCGATTTATCCATCAGTGAGGAAGGACAGATCACCGACTGGTGTTTCGAGCATATTCGTGTGGATGGGCCTGCGCTTGGTGATTTGGGGAGAGAAGGACGACGGCGTTTGGCAACGATCCTCCTCTTGAGTGTGGCGGTTGTCTTCGTGTGGGTTGGCGGCCTGTAGGGCGATCGCCGAAGACGGTGAACTTGGGTGGGGCGGCCTGCGGAGAGGCGGATCCCACCGAGAACACAAGAAAACGGCACCTCGCGAACGCTACGGTCTCGCGACGTGCCGTCGGGGTCGTTCTCGATTTCTTGTACCGGGGTCAGAAACGAACGCCGTAGGCGACCGTTGCGCCCTGCTCCGACCAACCGAGCGTGAACTTTGTCTCTTTGGCCACATTGTAGGCATCGATTCCGCTATAGGCGGCCCAAGCAAGGTGTGCTGCCGGGACAATGTACCACGTGTACGGAATGTAGGCGCCCACCGTGAACCCGGCAACGTAAATCGCAACATCGACGCCGAAATGGATCAGCGCTCGATCGAGCTGATCGTTGAGAAGTTGTCCGAGTCCGGGAATCACAAACGATGCCAGCCCCGGAATCCACGCTTCGTTGGAATCCTGAGCCACTGCAGGAATGAACAGCCCTACCAACAGGCACCCTACGACGCCTGCCACCAGCAACGCTCTACTCATCTCTCATACCTCCCTTTCAAGAACATCCTTGAGGATGCCAGATCGCTTCACGGCCCTGACTTGCGGTTGATTCAATCTGGCCAGCATAGCTTCCAGCTGATCCACCCGGTGGAGGGATCAGCTGCATCTGTGACGACCGGCTAGAAGATCCAGGCGATGCCCAGGTTGGGCCAGGTTGCCAGATTCAGGTCGACCGAAACGCCGACATCCAGGTAGAGAGACGGTGTGATCCGAATCATGACGCCCCCGCCCACCTCGGGGAAGAAGAACGCCCACGTGCCGATCTGCACGTAGAAGTCGACTCGAGGAAGCGTCTCGGCAATGATCTCTTCAACCAACGCATCGAACGACAGCCGTGGCATTGCAGCGATGAGTTCCGATGCGGTCTCTTGTATGTCAGCTCGAGATGGCGGCATGTAGAACCGCACGTCAAGGCCCATCGTGATGAAGTCGAAGCCAAAAGAGTTGGTCGGATAGCCGAAGCCGTTGCGCCCGACCAGCGCGATCTGATAGCCAAGATCAAGGGCCAGGCTCAGCTTTGTCGAGCGATCGACGTATCGTTCTCCAATCTGAGTCGCCAGCGAACCCGTCGTGACAGGAGACGGGCTGGATACAGTTGGCGTTGTCGTCGTCGTCGGCGTGGCGACAACCGCAGTAGGATCGAATCGGATCTCCTGGATGCTTTCCAAACGGACCGACTGGATGTCCCCGGCTGCTGTGCGAAGGCCGATGACCTCGGGGATTCCTCCCAGGGTTCCCACGAGGATGTTGCCGTCGAACGTCTCGACGGCCGTTTCCTTCGCTTCGTTGAACACGATCGCTTTGATGTTGGATCGTTGCACGGTGAAGATGTCGCCGGTCGATGACTCAATGCTGATCACAGCCGGGATTCCGAACTCGATCGCGCCCTGGAGAACGGACCCGCCGGACGTAATGATCGTCTCTGCCGACGCGGCAAGTGGAACAATCAGCAACACCGACAACAGCAGACTACAAACCCACCACACATCTCGCCTCATCAACTCCTCCTCGGTTACGGCATGTCGAGATGATGTACCTAGTCGCTTGCACCAACTCGTTCCAGAATTTCGTCGGGAATGTCGAAGTTTGCGAAGACTTCCTGGACATCCTCGTTGTCGTCCAGCGCGTTGATCAGGCGAAGAACTTTTTCCGCGCTCGATCCTTCGAGCTTGACGGTGTTTTTGGGAATCATCGTGACTTCGGACTGTGATGGTTCGATGCCCAGCGCCTGTAATCCCTCTTTGACCGCATGAAGATCCGTCGGGTCGCAGTAGGCGACAAGTCCGTTATCGCTCTCTTCGATCTCCGCCGCGCCGAGTTCGATCAGCGACATCTGCAGCTCATCGGAATCAACGCCTTCGGGGATCGGATCAATGACGATGAGACCCTTCATGTCGAAGATCCAACTGACGCTTCCGGCGGATGCCATGTTGCCGCCGTGCTTGCTGAACACGTGACGCACACCGGCCGCGGCGCGGTTCCGGTTGTCGGTGACAACGCGCACGAGGATGGCGACGCCGTCCTGTCCGTATCCTTCGTAGGTGATCTCCTCGTACGTCAAGCCTTCCAAGTCCCCCGTGGCGCGCTTGATGGCACGTGCGATGTTGTCCTTGGGAAGGTTGACGGCTTTGGCGCGCTCGATGGCTTGCGCCAGCCCCGCGTTGTGCGCGGGATCGGGATCACCGTTGCGTGCTTGAAGCACGATTTCCTTGGTCACCTTGGCAAATGCCGCGGATCGCTTCTTGTCTTGACGTTCCTTGCGGAACTTCGTGTTTGCCCATTTGGAGTGTCCGGCCATAGCTTCTCCCGTTCCTAACGTGCTTCCGCCATCATAGCACGTCGCTTGTGCTGTCCGCAACCGGATCGGCGGCCTCTGCGAGGATCGCAGGCGTGCGTGAGGGGACGGCTACTGGGTTTCGGCCCCGGTGCCGCCGACGAGCCGTTCGATGATCCGCTTGTCAGCGGCGGGAAAGGCGAACCGGTTCAACTCGTGGATCGACGCCCATGTCCACTCCGAACTGGCAAGCGCTTGGGGCTCGCCGGCGACGTGGATGCAGTGAAAAACATGGAGGGTCATCCGGAAGTGGGTGTAGGCGTGCTCAACATCCATGAACGGGGAGATCCCGGTGACACCGATTGCAAGTTCCTCGTCGAGTTCTCGCACCAGCGCCTCCGTCAGGCTCTCACCGCTCTCGACGTGTCCGCCGGGGAACTCCCACATCCCGCCGAGCATGTCGGCCGAATGCCTCTTGGAGATGAGAATCCGTGAATCCGCTCCGTACGGCCGGTTGCTCCAGATGATGCCGGCGACGATGTCGCGATGAGGAATCGGCTTGCGTGGTGTGCGCGTCGGGTAGTCCGCTTCCGCTTTGGCGGCATGTGCCGAGCAGAATCCGGAAATCGGGCATGAGCCGCAGTCGGGCGTGCCGGGGGAGCAGACCTGGGAGCCGAGGTCCATCAGTGCCTGGTTGAAATCGCCGGCGCGGCCGGGCGGAAGCAGGGATGCGGCGGCGGACTCCAGCTTGCGGCGGATCTCCGGGCGGCCGGTCTGCCCGGAGATGGAGTACAAGCGCGCGAGAACGCGCTTGGTGTTGCCATCGAGAACAGGCACGTCACGCCCGAAGGCGATCGAGGCGACGGCGGCCGCCGTGTACGGCCCGATCCCAGGCAGACGCCGCAGTTCGTCAGCGGTGGACGGAAGCCTCCCTTGCTCATGCTCGACGAGCCGGATCGCCGTGGCATGAAGCCCGTGAGCGCGGCGGTAGTACCCCAACCCCTCCCACGCCTTGAGGACGGCGTCGCGGGGCGCCGCGGCAAGCGATGCCACGTCCGGGAAACGCTGCAAGAACGACGGGTAGTAGCGGAGTACCGTTTCCACTCGCGTTTGCTGAAGCATGAACTCCGAGACGAGAACGGCGTACGGATCTGTTGTGCTTCGCCAGGGAAGATCACGGCCTTCGCTCTCGTACCAGGTGAGGAGGTTCGAGCGTGCCGCTTGAACCTTCTGTTGTGCTGAGGTTGAATGGTCACTCACGAATCGGACCCCGCGGCAAACGATGAGCGAAGCGGCGACCGCTGCCGACGGGCGCCGCTGCGACGGTGTTTGCGTTCTGTTGTGGTTACGATCGATCCCGAACCAGGAGAGCCATGTAGTCTCCGATCGACGGCACGGACTCCAGCTCGAGCGTCGTGCGGACGACTTCGTCCAGTCGACGATCGCTCAAAGCGTGTCCGGCGTTGGCTCGGAATTTATCGATCAGTTCCCCGTCGGAGAGCGGACGTTCGGCTCTCCCCTTGGCGTGATCCTCCAGCTTGGTGAACTGCCGCCCGTCTTCGGTGGTGATCGTGACGATTGCTCGTTTCACCTTCGGGAACAGCGAGTCGATCTCCTTATCCGCGACCACTTCGATCTTCGGAAGCAGACTCCACACGAACGGATCGGTCAGCGCCGCCGTCTCGAAGTCGCTCGGAAGGACGTTCCCCTTGGCGACGGCAACGGCGATGCAGTACGGCAGGGAGTGATCCGCGGTCTCCTTGGTTCGTGGTTCGTATTTGCTCGGATCGGACAAGATATCCGCACCGCGGGTCGTCGTCTTCACAAGAACGTGGCTGACTTGCTCGGGACGGATCTGGTTCTCGGCCATCGCCTCAAGCGCTGCGGTGATCGGCTGATGGGTGAGCGCTTCCGTTGGGAACGCCTTGTATCCGCATTCCGTAATCAGGAAGTTGGAGCCGAGTCCGTCGAGGATCTTGTCGGCGTCCCACCGGACGTTGGAGACGACCTCGAATACGCCCTCTTTGCCCTCGAAGAGTTCGACCGGTCCGCTGTAGCCGGTACGGGCAAGCAGCGCCGCGCGTACGCCGGCTTCGGTGGCCATCGGATCGGCGGTGTTTTTCATGTTGGTGAGATGCCCGGCAACGACCCCACCGAGTGTGAAGTGGCTCGAACCGCTGATGCCGCAGGCAGCAACCATTTCGTCTTCCGACAGACCGAGCATTCGCCCGGCGACAAGCGGACTGACGAACTGCGTCAGACTGGCGTGGTGCCAGCCGACCTCGCGCACACCGGGGTCGGCGGCGAGGCACAGGCGCATCTCGAGTTCGTACGCGATCAGAATCCCGACGAGAAGATCCGTGCCCGCAAGGCCCGATGCTTCGGCTGTAGCGAGCGCCGCCGGGAGGATGTCCGACGGATGCGAGGGATCCTGCTTCCAGTAGATGTCGTTGTAGTCCATGGCACGTACGAGCAGGGCGTTCATCAGCGCTGCGTTGGCCATGTTGGTCACGGTGCCGTGGCCGATGATGGTTGCCTGCTCGGCCCCACCGAGCTGCTGAACGTAGGCGAACGCCTGCTGCATATCCTCGTGATCCAGCGCAGCAAGAGCGCAACCGACCGAGTCCAGCAGGAACCGCTTCGCTTCGTAGCGGGCTGCCTCGGGAATGTTCTCGTAGCCCAGATCAAGGGCGAACTTCGCCATCTGACGGCTGATCGAAGACATCGCTCCCTCCTTGTAGGGGCTAGACGACGGCGGCGATGGCTTCCGCCATCTCGCTCGTGGACGCGGATCCGCCCATGTCATACGTTCGGATGGTTCCCGATGCGATCACCGTCGAGACGGCCTTCTCGATGCGTGCTGCCATCTCGGTCTCGCCGAGGTAGTCGAGCATCATCTTCGCCGAGCGGATCGTTGCGATCGGGTTGACCTTGTTCTGACCGGCATACTTCGGTGCCGAGCCGTGGGTCGGCTCGAACACGGCGTATCTGTCACCGATGTTTCCGGCACAGGCGAACCCGAGCCCGCCGACGATCTGTGCCGCCAGATCGGAGACGATGTCGCCGAACATGTTCGAACTCACGAGTACGCCGTAGTTCTGCGGGTTCTTCACCAACCACATGCACATCGCGTCGATGTTGGTTTCCCACAGCTCGATCCCCGGGTATTCCTCGGCGATCTTGCGGGCCTCACGAACCATCAGGCCGGACGTTTCGCGGATGACATTCGGCTTCTCGACGACCGTGACCGTCGAGTATCCGTGCTTCTCGGCATACGCAAACGCCTGCCGGATGATCGTCTGACAGCCCTTGCGGGTGAAGATGCGCGTCGAGACCGCCAGATCGTCGTCGGCGACCGCATCGAAGCGCTTCATCTTGGGATGGACTGAGAGAGCTTGACGGACATCGCTCGGAACGGGGTGGAACTCCACGCCGCAGTACAGTCCCTCCGTGTTCTCTCGGAAGACGACAAGATCGATGTCGTCACGGAGGTTCAGCGGGTTCCCGGCGTACGCCTTGCAGGGGCGAAGGTTGGTGTGCAGGTTGAACAACTGCCGCAACCCAACGATCGGACTCGAATAGACAAGGCCCTTGCCTTGAAGCTCGGGAACCAGCTCCCTTGCCGCTTCCTGCTTCGGCTTCGATGTAATCGCCCCGAAGAGGCAGGCATCCGTCTCCTTCAGCAGTTGAATCGTTCTCTCGGGGAGAGGGTTCCCCTCGGTCCGCCAGAACTCCCACCCGATGTCTCCGTGAACGTACTCGGCCTCGAATCCGACTCGATCAAGGACCTTTCGAGCCGCGTTCAAGACGTCTTCGCCGACTCCGTCGCCCGGTAGCCAGGCAATCCGGTACTTAGCCATCGCTCCTCCCGTTCGCAAGCAGGTTTGTGGTCGGAGGATTATACAAGAGGGAGCGCGGGTTGCGACTCTTCTCATCCGTTGAGAGACAGCGGATTGCGCGTGAAGGACCGGGCGACTACACTGCCTTGCGACATGGGCGATGCAACAGCGGTCTACCCCGGTACGTTCGACCCGATCACCAACGGGCACTTGGACATCCTTGCCCGCGCGGCGTCGGTCTTCCCGCGTGTTGTGTTGGCTGTTGCCGGAAACGCCGGGAAGCAGCCGATGTTCTCGCTCGACCAACGCGTCGCTCTGTGCCGAAAGGCCGTTGCGGAGACCGGGCTGGACGGGATCGAGGTGCGGTCGTTCGACGGGCTGCTGGTTCGGTTTGCCCGGAGCTGCGGGGCCGGGGCGATCGTGCGAGGGCTGCGCGCGACCTCCGACTTCGAGTACGAGTTCCAGCTGGCATTGACGAATCGGATGCTTGAGCCGGAGGTCGAAAGCGTCTTCTTCATGACATCGAAGCAGTACGTTTTCCTGTCGTCGTCGAGTGCGAAGGAGATCGCCCGTCACGGGGGGGACGTTCGCCGATTCGTCCCCGATTGCGTTGCCGAGGCGATGATCGAACTCACCGGCTGAGCCGGCCCGGTCGCGCCGGTCCTTCCGCCTTGCCCATAAACGGCCGTCTGTCCGCGCATCCCGCCAAGAAAGGCGTTCACGCAGTTGTCATCGGAACGCCGACTCACCTAGGGTGAGTCGGAAGCGTTTGCCATCGGACGGCCGACTCACCTAGGGTGAGTCGACAGCGTTTGCCATCGGATTGCCGACTCACCTAGGATGGAGATGTTGGGAGAGGAGGCGGGAATGAAACGAGCAGCTTCTCTTCTTCCACTGGCGTGGGTGCTCGGAGCCCTGCTCCTTGGCGCTGCCGCCGCGCCCGGTCCGGTGGAGTGGGTGATCGGTGAAGCGCTCGATCTCCGGATCGAGCAGGTTGTCGAATGCGTCCAGTTGGGGTTTATGTTCGGGGGGTTCCGGTTTGACGAGGCCGTCTGTGCCGCACCCTCCGGTCCGGCGATCTCAACCTGTGTTCAGTTGTTCTTCCCAAGGCAAGGGCTGAAAGCGATCGAGAGCGGATGGCCGGTTGCGAGAATCGTGTTCGACCGCGATCGACGCGCAGCCGGTGGTACGGTGTCGGCCGGCCGCTACCTGGCGATCGTTTGGCTGAGCGACTGCAGGTTCTTCGTGGAAGGGCGGTGGTTCCTCCCGCGAACGCCTGTGATCATCCTTGTGCGGGAGTCGGACCTGGGCGAAGCGTTTCCCGGAGACGATCGTTCATGGCACGTGATGGTTCCCAGCGTTGTCATCCCGCTCGGCAGACCGGACGATCATCTCACGAGCGTTCGATGCGGATCCGCCCTCGACTTGGATCCGACCGCCGGAACCGTGATGATGGACCTCGAACTGTGGGATGTGGTGCGGCTGATCGTCAAGGACACCGTCCCTGGCGGTGACGGCCTACTGACGGTTCCGACCGCAGACGAACTGTATCCGGCGGCGAGGGACGCGTCTCTGCATGAAGCGTTGTTCGCTCCGTAGCAGGCGTCACGGTACAGATCGCGGTTGAGCCGGGCCCGGGAAGCAAGCATGATATCACTTCGTGGAAGCACCCTCCCACGCCATGATTTGCGATGGGCCAAGACAGAGTGCGGGTGCGATGAACCGATTGCGTTGCTGATGTGACCCACAAGAAGAAACGAGCAACGCGCCTGCGATCAGGCGTATAGCGCCGATGTGAATCGAACCGACAAGCGATAGAGACCGTAATCCGATGCATTCGGATTCCCAAACGATCCAACAGCAGACAGGGATGGAACCGAACATGAAACGATGGCGTTTGAAACCTCCGAGTACCGAAGAAATCCTGAACGGGCATGCGCTGACGACGATGGCGAAGATCGGCGGGCCGTCGGTGATCTCTGCTCTGCTGTTCACCCTCTACAACTTGGCCGATGCGTTCTGGATCGGCCGTCTGCCCAGTGAGCAGGCAGGTGCCGTGATGGCCGGCATCCAGATCTCATGGCCTTTCGTGTGGCTGTTGATCTCCTTTGTCGCCGGGTTCGGCGGGGCGGCGGTGAGTGCGTTGGTGGCGCAGTACATCGGAGCGGGGCGGCACAAAGAGGCGAATTTCGCCCTCAACCAGTTGGTGACGATCTCTCTTGCTGCGAGCATCATCCTCGGAATTGCCGGATACCTGGCGACATCGTCGATTGTGTCTGTATTGGTGAGCGACGCAGCGGTGGCGCTCGAAGCCGCAACCTATCTGAAGGTGATCTTCCTCGGCTTGTGCACCATGCTGGTTCCGGGGTTGTTCTCGTTTGCCTTCTCCGCGACGGGAGATACGGTGACTCCGCTCTTTGTCAACGGAACGGGGATCCTTCTCAATCTGGTGCTTGATCCCTTCCTCGTGTTGGGATGGGGGCCATTCCCGCAGATGGGGATCCTCGGGGCGGCGTACGCGACGGTGGCGGCACAGGGCGTTGCCAGTGTGATCTTCCTGGTGATGTTCGTGAAAGGCCGACGGGCGCTACGCCTTGACCGGCACGCGCTTGTGCCGAAACGTGCTTGGCTGAGCAAGGCGCTCAAGATCGGTATTCCGGCGGCGGTTGGCCAGTCGACCGTTGCGTTGGGGTTTGTTGTATTGATGTGGGTGATCGGGCGGCTGCCGAACGCGGAGGCCGCGCTTGCCGGTTACGGGATCGCCGACCGCATCTTTGGGATTCTGTTCATCGTCACCGACGGGCTGTCCGTGGGCCTGACCACGATGATCGGGCAGGCGTTGGGGGCGAAGCGGCTCGATCGGGCGCGTGAGCTGGTCCGCAAGGGTCTGGGTGCGCTCCTTGTCATCCTTGTTGTCGAAGCGGCGGTCCTATGGCTCCTTCGAACACCGCTTGTGGCGATGTTCATCCCCGGCCGGGAAGACGTGATCCACGAAGGGAAGCGGTTCATCGAGCTGTTTGCCGTGGGGATGCCGTTCCTGGGGGCATTCTTTGCTGCGCAGGCCGTGTATCGCGGCTCCGGACATAATGTTCCGACGATGATCCTCGGGATCCTCAGGGTTTGGGTGCTGCGGATTCCTCTCTCTTACGCGCTCGCCTTCATTGTTGGGCTGCAGGCCGACGGAGTGTGGTGGGGGATGTCAGCGAGCAATGTGATCGCCGGATTGGCGGCGGTCGGCTTCCTCGTTAGCCACCGCTGGCAGCGCGCGGTGATCGATCATGACGAGGTCGGCCGGATCCCGCAACCGGAGCCGGCCGCTCTGGAATAGGGGGCCGCCGGCACTGCATGTCAGCGGAACGACCCGGAGTCCGCTGTTTTTTCCCACCATAGGCGCAGCCCTTCGACGGTGAGGAACGGAACGTACATCTCGATTAGATCGAGGCGCTCGGCGAACAGCTTGCCGCGTCCCCCGGTCGCGATCACCGTCAGCTCCTGACCGACCTCGCGGCGGAAACGCCGGATCAGGCCGTCGACGAGATCGAGGAAGCCGAGAACGATACCTGCCTGGAGGTTGGTCTCGGTCGTCTTGCCGATGATCGACGGCGGAACATCGAGCGTCACGGCGTGGAGCTGCGCGGCGCGGTTGGTGAGAGCCGTTGCGGCAAGCCGCATCGCGGGTGCGATCGCGCCGCCCTCGAACGCGCCGTCCTCCGAGACCAGATCGAAGGTGACCGCCGTACCGAAGTCGATGACCAGCGCGGGGCCGTTGACGAGGTCGTGGGCGGCGATGCAATTGGCGATGCGATCCGCGCCGACGGAGCGAGGATCCTCTACGTGCAGCGGGATCGGAGAGCGACTCGGAGACAGAAAACGCACCGGCGCGTCGGAAAACGCTCCGAGGCCAGCGAGCAGCGGCTGATTCAGCGAGGGGACGACCGACGAGACGGCGATCCCTCGGATCCGTGTGCCATCGGCATTTGCCTCTCCAAGGAGGTTGCGGATGTCGAGCCTCAGCTCGTCGCTGGTGCGGTTGCGATCGGTCGTCAGTCGCCAGTGCGCGGTGAGCGTTGGGCCGTTGAACAGACCGACCACGATGTGGGTGTTGCCGACATCCAGTGTCAGGAGCATGCGTCCTCCGTTTGCTGTTTCAGTCCGGGAATCCGGGTGGGATCCGCGCGTTGTCGATCAGCCTCGTGGGCCCGATGCGAACGGCGAGCGAGATCAACGCGGGCCGGTCGAGACGGGTCATCTCCCGAAGCGTGTCTTGATCTGCGATGCTGATGTAGTCCAGCCTCGCCTCCGGTTCGGCTTGTATGAGGGTTTCCATGGCGTTGCGGATCACCGTCGCATCACGCTCCCCACCCTGCCACAACTCGGTGGCAAGGATCAACGAACGCGACAGAACGGTCGCCGCTGTCCGCTGCCGCGAAGAGAGATAGGTGTTGCGGCTGCTCATCGCAACGCCGTCCGGATCACGAACGATGGGGCAGCCGACGATTTCGATCCCGAAGTCCAGGTCCCGGGTCAGCTGGCGGATCACCGCCAATTGTTGGGCGTCCTTCTTGCCGAAGTAGGCTCGTTGCGGCCGGGTGATGTGCAGGAGTTTCGCGACCACGGTGGCCACGCCGCGGAAGTGACCGGGACGGGACGCCCCCTCCAGACGCGTTCCGAGTTCGCCGATGTCCACCCAGGAATCGTAGCCGGGCGGGTAGAGCGCATCGGCGTCGGGAAGGAAGACGAGATCGACGCCTTCCGTCTTGAGCAGTGACAGGTCCCTCTCGAGATCACGGGGATAGGCGCCGTAGTCCTCCGCCGGACCGAACTGCGTCGGGTTGACGAAGACGCTGACAATCACGGAGCGATTTGCGGCCGCAGCACATCGGATGAGCGACAAATGGCCTTCGTGAAGGAAGCCCATCGTCGGAACCAACCCCACGCTCTCCGGCAGAGCCTGCCGAAGCTGCCGCGCCTCGTCGACCGACCGGGCGATGTTCATGCGCTTCCTTCGGAATCGTGGCGATCGGTGAGCTTCTCGATCACGGCCGGATCGATCGAGAAGCTTTGCTCGGCGGTGGGGAACGCGCGGGATGTGACGTCGGAGACGTAGCCTTCCAAGGCGGAACGGATCTCGTCGGCGAGGTGCGCGTAGCGCTTGGCATGCTTGGGCACGAAGTCGGTAACCAAACCGAGAAGATCGGAGATCACCTGAATCTCGCCGTCACAGTCCGGTCCCGCTCCGATACCGATTGTCGGAATCCGCAGTCGATCGGTGACCATCGCCGAGAGTTGGGCCGGGACGCACTCGAGTACGATCGAGAACGCTCCTGCGTCTTCGAGTGCGCGGGCATCGTCAAGCAACTGCCGTGCTTGCTCGACCGACTTGCCCTGAACCTTGAATCCTCCGAGCTGGTGGACCGATTGGGGTGTGAGGCCGATGTGGCCCATGACCGGGATCCCGCTTTGCACGAGCCGGTGCACGGTAGGAGCCATCGCACGTCCACCCTCGAGTTTCACGGCGTGAGCCCCTCCGTCCTGGATCAGGCGCGCAGCGTTCCCCAGTGCCTGCGCCTCGGAAATGTGGTAGGTCATGAACGGCATGTCCGCAACCACAAGAGCGTTGCTGCATCCGCGGGCAACCGCCTTGGTGTGATGAAGAACGTCTTCCAAACGAACCGGGATCGTCGTTTCATAGCCAAGAAACACCATTCCCAGGCTGTCTCCCACCAGGATGAGCGGCACGCCCGCGGCGTCCACAAGGCGCGCGGTGAGGAAGTCGTAGGCGGTCAGCGCAGGGATCCGTTGCCCCTGGTCTTTCATCTTTTGGATCGTCGAAATGGTGGCACGCATCTTCCTCTCCTCTCTAGGGTGATTCCTCGACGTGTCCTCTCGATTCCGCCGGGCAGGAGAGGACGTTTCTGATTTGCTCCGCTGTCCGCTGATCGATTCCTCCTTGCTTCAGGGCGATCGACACTGTGCGGAGGCCGAGAGAACAGTACAGGTTCAGCACTCCTGGCAAGGAAGCGAGCGCCGCCAGATGATCGCGGATGGTCCCGATATCGCCGCGGGCGATCGGTCCGGTGAGCGCGGCAGGGAGACCGGCCGACTCCAGATTGGCCAACGTCCCGCGTGCGAGGGGAAGAAGCGCGGGAAGTGACTGCGCCGGATCGACCCCGAGCTGTGACCAAAGCGACGAAGCGGCGTCGGCAAGGGAGACGAAGTAGTTGGAGATCATCACTGCGCTTGCATGGTAGAGCGTCTTGTCGCCCGGGTTCAGCACCAGCGGGTGACCGCCCAAGCATCGGGCCATCTCAACGAGTGTGTTCCTCAACCCGTCAGAGCTTGCTTCGATGGCAAAGGTTGAGCCGGGAAGATTGGCGATCCCCTGTTCGACCTTGGCGAACGTTTGCAGCGGATGGAACGTCCCGATCCCGGCGCCACACTGTGCCGCGTGGGAGAGAAGATCGAGAGATCCTGCGCCGCTGCAATGGATCGCGGCTTGATCGTTCCGCCACCGGATGGCGTTGCAGACCTCGGCGATCGCGTCATCGGGCACCGACAGCAGAACAACGTCCGTCTGATCGGCAACCTCTTGGGAGCAAGATTCACTGTGGGCACCGAGGATCGACGCAGCCAGCGATTCGGCCGAACTGCGGCTGCGGCTGGCAATCGCGGCGACCGGGTACCCGGCGGCGTGAAGCGAACGGCCGAGCACGGAGCCCGTGCGGCCGGCACCGATAATGCCTACTCGGACCGGCTTCCCGGTGCTCATGCCGTCTCACCCCGTTGGTCGACCAGGTGTTTGACGACCCGATCCAAGAGGCGATCAGCAACCTCGCGTTTCGGGAGCATCGGCCACGTGTTGATACCTCCGTCGCGGTCGAGGAGCGTCACCTGATTGGACAGGCTGCCGAATGCGCCGTCGGGCGAACCGATGCGATTGGCGACGATGAGATCGAGACTCTTGTCGGCCAGTTTCCGGCGTGCGTTCTCGACGAGGTCGTCGGATTCCGCCGCGAACCCGACACGGAGTGGCGGGCCATCCACGGACGCGAGGATGTCCTTGGTGCGGCACAGGTTCAGCATCCACGCGTCGTCGGTCTTCTTCCGCTTCCCCTCGACGACGGTTTCCGGGCGGTAGTCGGCGACCGCGGCGCTCATGACAAGCACATCGGCCGCTTGCACCGCGTGTTTGACGGCGGCGTGCATCTCGGCAGCCGAGAAGACACGTCGAACCTCAACGCCGGCGGGCGGTTCGAGCTCCATCGACGCCGCAAGCAACACGACGCGAGAGCCGCGGTCGCGAGCCGCCTCGGCGATCGCCACTCCCATCCGGCCGGAGGACCGGTTGCCGATGAAGCGGACGTCATCGATTGGTTCCCTTGTCCCGCCTGCGGTGACAACAATCGTGCGTCCGGCAAGGTCACCGCTGCGGCCGAGGACACGCAGGGTCTCGCCGAGGATTTGGTTGACAGGCGCGAACCGACCCGCTCCGTACCCGCCCGAGGCAAGTCGGCCTTCATCAGGACCGATCAACATCGCCCCGCGGGATCGGAGGGTGTTGACGTTCTCCTGCGTGGCCGGGTTGTCCCACATTGCGGTGTGCATCGCCGGCGCGATCAGCAGCGGAGCGCGTGTCGCCAAGGCGGTGCAGCTCAGTAGGTCATCGGCGATCCCGTTGGCAATCTTGGCGATGACGTTCGCCGTTGCCGGAGCAATCAGAAAGGCATCGGCGACGTCGGCTAGCGAGATGTGCTCGATGGCAAACGGGTTGGTCAGCTCGAACAGATCGGTCGACACCGGCAGACCGGTGATGGCGCGGAACGATGCCGGGCCCACCAGCTTCGCTGCCGACTCCGTCATGACGACGTGGACGGAAACTCCCGCCTGGGTGAGCTTGCTGGCAAGATCTACGGCTTTGTACGCCGCAATCGAGCCCGTCACGCCAAGAACCACGTGTCGTTCCTGCATTTCTCTCCTTTGCCGCGCTCGACGGATTGTAGCTTGGCCACCGGCCAATGCAAAGCCTTGACAAGAAGGCGGGGGCGTGGGGGCAGCGTGTTGGAAGGACTGAGAGCGGGAAGCCTTCCGGGGAGCAGGGAGTTCGCCGAGAAGATGAGTCCGCGATTGCGTGAGATTCGTCCTCATCCGAGTGTTCTTCGCCGGGAGTGAGATGCTACACGGCCTTCGCTTGGCGACATCTTCGGCGGCGTTGTCGGCAAGACCGATCGGGACATCAGCATCCATGAAGCGACTCGATTCCATCACGATGCGCTTCAGGAAGTCGCGAGGGATCTGTGCCTTCCTTTCACAACCATGAAGCACCATCGCCAAGCGGGAGAATGCACGGATTCAAGCGCCAAGTTCTGACTCTACGGATAGGGTGGGTTCAAGAAGAAGGATTTGACCCCGCTGATCAAGGAAAGACGAAGCCCCGGGGTGGCCCCGGGGCTTCGCAGAGAGCTTCTGTTTGATATGGCTTGAGATCTACTCCTGAATGGCGGCCTGTGCGGCTGCCAAACGCGCGATCGGCACGCGGTATGGGCTGCAGCTCACGTAGTTCAGCCCCACCTTGTGGCAGAAAGCGATGGAAGACGGTTCTCCGCCGTGCTCGCCGCAGATGCCGAGCTTGATGTTCGGCCGCGTCTTGCGTCCCAATTCACACGCCATCGACACAAGCTTGCCGACGCCGGCTTGGTCCAACACGGCAAACGGATCCTTCTCGTAGATCCCCTTTGCGACGTAATCCTTGAGGAACTTGCCGGCATCATCGCGAGAGAAGCCACAGCCCATCTGTGTAAGGTCGTTGGTGCCGAAGCTGAAGAACTCGGCTTCCGTGGCGATCTCATCGGCGGTCACGGCCGCTCGTGGGACTTCGATCATCGTTCCGACGAGATACGGGATGTCGTTCTTCGACAGCCCGTTGGCGGCCAGAACTTCCTCGGCCACCTTAACGGCAAGCTGGCGCTGGAGAGCCAGCTCTTTCACATGCCCAACCAAGGGGATCATGATCTCGGGCTTCACCGGCGTGCCGGCCTTGTGCACGTTGCAGGCGGCTTCCATAATCGCGCGGACCTGCATCTCGGAGATCTCCGGATAGATGATTCCCAAGCGGCAACCGCGATGCCCGAGCATCGGGTTGAACTCATGCAGCGCTTCGACCTTCTCCCGGATCACATCGGCGCTCACTCCCATCACTTGCGCGACCTCCTGCTGCCCATCGGCATCGTGCGGAAGGAACTCGTGAAGCGGAGGGTCGAGGAGGCGGATGGTGGCCGGAAGACCTTTTAGCGCCTTGAAGATGCCCTCAAAATCGCCACGTTGCATCGGGAGCAGCTTGGCAAGAGGCTCCCGGCGGCCGGCTTCGTCTTCGGCGAGAATCATCTCGCGGACGGCGATGATGCGGTCGCCTTCGAAGAACATGTGCTCGGTGCGCGTGAGGCCGATGCCCTCAGCGCCGAACTTGACGGCCACCGCGGTGTCATGCGGGGTGTCGGCGTTGGTGCGGACGCCCAGACGCCGAAATTCGTCGGCCCAGCCAAGGAGGATTCCGAAGTTGCCGGAGAGCTCAGGCTCGATGGTCGGTACTTCGCCGGCATAGACGGCGCCGGTCGAACCATTGAGGCTGATGGCATCTCCGGCGTTGACCGTCTTTCCGTTCACGGTCAATTGGCCCTTCGCATAGTCGATCTGCAGATCGCCGGCTCCGGCGACGCAGCACTTGCCCATGCCGCGTGCGACAACCGCGGCGTGACTTGTCATTCCTCCGCGAGCGGTGAGAATTCCCTCGGCAGCATCCATTCCACCGATGTCCTCCGGCGAGGTCTCAATCCGGACGAGGATGACCTTCTTCCCGTCAGCGGCTGCGGCTTCGGCGGTTTCGGCCGAGAAGACGACCGACCCTGAAGCGGCTCCGGGGCTTGCCGGGAGACCCTTCGTGAGTTCGGCTGCCTTGGCTTCGGCGGCAGGGTCGAACGTGGGGTGAAGGAGCTGATCGATCTGCTCGGGCGCAACGCGAAGGAGGGCCTGTTTCTTGTCGATCATCCCTTCGTTTACCATCTCCACGGCCACGCGGACGGCGGCGGCGGCGGTGCGCTTGCCGGTGCGCGTCTGCAGCATGTAGAGCGAACCATCCTGAATGGTGAACTCGATGTCTTGCATATCGTGATAGTGAGCTTCCAGCTTGTCGCGAATCGCCAGCAGTTCGGCGTAAGCGTTCGGCATCACATTGTTCAGCGTCTCGATCGGCTGCGGGGTGCGGATGCCGGCCACGACGTCTTCCCCTTGTGCATTCATGAGGTATTCGCCATAGAAGACGTTCTCGCCGGTTGCCGGGTTGCGGGTGAACGCGACGCCGGTACCGCAGCTGTCGCCCATGTTCCCGAAAACCATCGCCTGAACATTGACGGCGGTTCCGATCAGGCCGGAGATCTCGTTGAGTTCTCGGTACTTGATGGCGCGAGGGTTGTTCCAGGAACTGAAGACGGCCTCGATGGCACCCCACAACTGTTTGCGGACGTCCTGGGGAAACTCGGTTCCGAGGCGGTCAACGATCGCCTTCTTGTAGCGGCGGACGAGTTCCTTGAGATCGTCGGCGGCGAGCTCCGTATCCAGCTCGACGTTCTTCTCAGCCTTGACCGCATCGAGGATCTCCTCGAACGGATCGAGGTCGGTTTCCGTCTCCGGCTTCAGCCCCATGACGACATCGCCGTACATTTGAAGCAACCGGCGATATGAGTCGTAGGCGAACCGCTCGTTGCCGCTCTCGGCGGCAAGGGCAGCGACCGTTGCATCGTTCAATCCGAGGTTGAGCACGGTGTCCATCATGCCCGGCATGGAGACGGCGGCACCGGAGCGGACGGAAACGAGCAGCGGAAGCGATGAGCTTCCGAACGTCCTTCCGGTCGCCTTCTCAAGCTTGGCCAGGTTTTCGTCGACGGCGGATGTGAGGGATTCGGGAAGCTTCCCGCCCTCCTGTTCATACGCTTGACAGACTTCCGTTGAAATCGTGAACCCCGGAGGAACCGGGATTCCGAGCTGCGCCATTTCGGCAAGGTTTGCTCCCTTGCCGCCGAGCAGCTGCTTCATCCCTCCGTTCCCCTCCGATTGGTCTTTCCCGAAAAAGTAGACCTGTTTCACAGTAACACCTCCGAAGATGTCGTGTTCAGTTATCGTTGGTCGTTCGTTTCATGGTTTCATTGCTGCGGAGATCGTTGGACGATGCCGGGTGTTTCAGCAAAGCGTCTACGAATTCTTGCGCTCGGAATGGGTGGAGATCTTCTTCGGTCTCGCCGACTCCGATATACATCAGCGGCACCCGAAGGCGCTCCCACACGGACACAACAATCCCCCCCCGGGCCGTGCCATCGAGTTTGGTCATCACAATTCCGGTGAGATCGACGGCGTCATGAAATCGTTGTCCCTGGGAGAGTCCGTTCTGCCCGGTGGTCGCGTCCAAAACAAGCAGCCGATCATCGATCGGCCGTCCCAACCGTTTCTCCGCCGTGCGTTCGATCTTTCGCAGTTCTTCCATCAGGTTGTGGTTGGTTTGCAGCCGCCCAGCGGTATCAATGAACAACACCCCGCCGGTCCGCTCGACGCGCCCGATTGCGTCGTAGACGACGGCCGAAGGATCAGCGCCGAGCTGATGCCGGACAAGCTCCGCTCCGACGCGAGTGCTCCAGACCTCGAGTTGCTCGATGGCCGCCGCTCGGAAGGTGTCGGCAGCGGCGAAAACCACAGGCCGGTTCGATCCACGTTCCGAGCCAAGCAGCTGGCTCGAGAGCTTGGCCAGCGTTGTCGTTTTCCCGGCTCCGTTCACGCCGCACAAGAGAATGACCGTCGGTTCACCATCTGTGCGAAGCCGGAGCGGCTTCTCGCATCCATCCAACCGCTCGAGAAGGATGCGGCGGAGCTGAACGAGGAGATCCTCCAGCGATGGGTGTCTTCCGCGCGCCGACGTAACCGCTTCCTCGGCGATCCTCATCGCCACGGCGGGGCCGATGTCGGACGCGATCAGCGCTTCTTCAATCATCTCGGCGGGATCGCGGGATGGATCGTCGTCTTCTCCAAGCCCTGACTGCAGATGGCTGACAAGTCCCTGCCGCGAACGCCCGAGACCGCTCCGCAGTCGGTCGAGCCACGCCATCACATAACCTCCGGCGTGCTCATCCCGAGGATGGTCAGACAGCGATGAAGCACCAAACGCAACCCTTCGATGAGTGCCAGTCTTGCTGTGGAAATACGAGGATCATCGCAAAGAACACGGTGATCCGCGTAGTACGCGTGGAAGCTTCGCGACAGCGAAAGGGCGTATTCGGCGATCAGGTGGGGAGCAAACTCGGTTGCGGCCTGGAAGATGAGATTCGGGAACGCATCCAGCTGCCGGATCATCTCTCGCTCGATCGGCTGGTCAAGCGGAGCAAGGTCAAGATCCGATGGATCACCGACGGAGGTCACGGCAGCCTTGCGGAAGATCGACGCGATGCGCGTATGCGCGTATTGGATGTAGGTGACCGGGTTGTCAAGGGACTCCTGCCGTGCCAGATCCAAGTCGAACTCCAAGTGGGTGGATGGCCGGCGAGCGATCATGAAGTAGCGGACGATGTCGGACCCGAGCTCATCAACGAGCTCCGACAACTGGACGAAGCGTCCGGCTCGCGTCGACATGCGAAGCGCCTCTCCATTCTCACGAAGGCTGACAAACTGGTGGACGGCGTAACGAAGGAAAGATGCAGGAACACCAAGGATTTGCAGCGCGGTCAGAACATTGTCTTGCTCGATCTGGTGATCGGCGCCTTGAACATCAATCACTTCTTCCAGACCGCGGCGCTTCTTGTCGAGGTGGTAGGCGATGTCGACAAGCAGGTAGGTCGGCCGTCCGTCGCTGCGGACAAGAACGGAGTCCTTCTTGCCTCCGTGGTCTTCGGAGGCCAGCCATTCCGCGCCGTCCTTCTCGTACGTGCCTCCGTGTTCTCGGAGTGTTTCCAGCGCACGATCCACATCGCCTCGCCGGTGCAGCAAGGTCTCACTGAACCAGGAGTCGAAGCCGACCCCGAGTTTCTCCAGGTCGCGCCGGATCAGGGTGGTCATCCTCTTCACGGCTTGACGCCGTAGCGTCTCCAACGTGCTTGCGTCGAGCGTGTCTCCGAGCGACTCCGACTGAGAGATGTCCCGTGCGATCCCGATCAAGTACTCGCCGTGATATCCTTCCTCAGGGATTGCGACATCCATCCCGCGTTGCTGGCAGATGCGCGACCAAACCGACTCCGCAAGAAGGTCGATCTGCCTGCCTTCGTCGTTGAAGTAGTACTCTCGCTCGATCTCATATCCCAATTGAGCGTACAGCGACGCCAGAACGTCACCGAGAACGGCTTGACGACCGTGGCCCACGGTGAGAGGCCCGGTCGGGTTGGAGCTGACGAACTCCACCTGCATGCGGATTCCGGTACCCATCTCGCTCTCGCCGAAACGGGTTCCGCCATGCAACACGTCTCTCAAGGCGTCGTGGATGGCGGCCATCGACAGTGTGACGTTCAGAAAGCCGGGACCGGCGACGTCGATCCGCTCAAACGAGGAGGGATCCACATGTTTGGCGAGATCTTCGGCGATTTTGCGAGGGGGCATGTCGAGGGTCTTGCTGGCGATCATGGCGATGTTCGAAGCGAAATCTCCGAACTCCGGACGCGCGGCGGGTGTCACTTCTATCGGCGGCGGCGAAGACGAAAAACCGGTCTTCAGCCATGCGTCATGAACGAGCGAGGCAACAAGTTCCCTAAGCATGAGGTTCCTTCCTGGTACCCGGAGGATTTCTGCGGCTACATCTCGACGATGAAGCGGATGCCCGTCCGGGCCTCGCCGCCGATTGTAATCTCCATGAAGCCTGGGATCACCTTGAGCTGGCGAAGCTCATCTTGGCCTAGGAGACGTCGGCTGATCGCAATCGCCTTGACCGTTTGATTGACTGCACCTGCACCGATCGCGTGAAGCTCCGCGATACTCTCGTGCTCAAGAACGCCGGCCAGCGCTCCGGCAACGGAGTTGGGGTTCGAACGGGATGCAACTTTGAGCACTTGCATGTTCGGGCCTCCAAGCCGATCGCCGCCATGGGAGTTAGACGGGGCGAACCGAGCGAGCTTCCAGTATAGCTGTGCGGGTTCACGGAGTCAAAACGGGAAAACCGGCACAGGAACGGAGCCACTTGTCAGCCACGTCTCACGAACCTATAATGAAGAAGATCTCCGCTAGATCAAAAGCTTTGCAGGGGGATGGCTTAAGGAGGATGCATGAACCTGTTCATGCGTTCCCCGGAATCCATCTGAGGAGTACAGAGAAGGAGGAATGGCAGTTATGAAGAAGGTACTATTGCTCACGGGTTTGGCCGTGCTGCTTGCCTTCTGCGTTGTGAGCGCTGCTCCCATCGAAGATGTCGAGGCTGCGGCTGTTTTCTACAACGCTGACCTTACCGCCGGATTCCTGCTGTTTACGAACACGACCGATGAGGCGTACAACGCGTTGAACGTCGTGGCGTTGCAGTCCATCACGGTCGACGAGGAGAAGACCCTCGTATTCGGTGGTGGCGAGATCATCAATATCGTTCCTACGATGCAGAACTCGTTCTGGACGATCTACCTCGACGAAGCGGGCGTGGTCCCTGGCGGGACGATCCAGGTTTACTTCACCGTCGATCCCAGTCGGGGCGGCGTGTCTGCTGAACTGTTCAACGCGTATCTTCAGATCGTGCAGTAGTGCAAGGCCTAAGCTGAAGCGAGCGCTTGCTCGTTCGTAGTGAAGGAGTGCACATTTTCGATCAATCGAAGAGTTCAATGAACAGTGTCAGCTTCGTAGAGGATACATCAACGGGGCGGAAGTTCTTGCAAGGAGGGAAGTGAATGCGCTTTCGAAGCCTGGTTGTAGTTTTGCTGCTAGGGCTTTCCTTGTCGGCAATGGTCGTTGCGCAAGACGTGGGACCATTTGCTAACAAGGTTGTCTACGACGTCCGAATGCAGGAGGAAATCGCGTTGCAGGATGTCGCGGCAGGCAACATCGATATCTTCCAGTGGAGTACGTCGGGAAACGTGATTTTTGGATTGGACCAAGGGACGCTTGACGAGTTGGATCTGTACATTGCCCCCACGGGTTCGGAGAGTATGTTCCTTAATCCGTATCCGGATGCGGCACCGTACATTGCCACAGCCAATGATGGAACGGTTACGTTTAACCCGTTCGCCATCCAGGAAGTGCGCTATGCGCTTCATTGGCTGATCAACCGTCAGCAGATCATCGATGAGATCATGCAGGGAACTTCCGAAGCCGCAATTCCTTCGGTCGCTCCTTCACAGGCCGGTGGGTTCAAATTGAACCTGGTCGCCGCCAAGCTCGGGATCACCGCTGAGGGTGACGAAGCGCTCGGTATCCAGATGATTACGGATGCGATGGAAGCCGCCGCTGCACTTCCCGAGAATCAGGGTCGCCTTGAACGTGGCGCCGACGGGTTCTGGGAGTTCGATGGCGAAGACGTCGTGCTGCTCCTGGCGATCCGCGTTGATGACCCGAACGTCCGTCTTCCTTTGGGCCGCTATGTTGCGGACCAGATTGAGAAGGCCGGCATTAAGGTTCAGCGCGACGAGCGCGACCGCGTGTATTGCATCAGCACGGTCTACCTGACCGACCCGGCAGACATGCTGTGGCATATGTACACCGAAGGTTGGGGTGCCGGTGGGACGAACGCGTGGCAGGAAGTCAGTGTCACGCAGATGTTCGCTCCTTGGTACACGAACATGCCTGGAATCGGCGAAGGCTCCTGGTGGAACTTCGAGAGCCCGGAGATCGATGCGCTGACCCAGGATATCATCTACGGGAAGTTCTTCACGCTGGACGAGTATTGGGACAAGATGCTCCTCGCGACCGAAATCGGTCTGCGGGATGCGGTCCGCATCTACCTCCAGTACGACAACAGCTATTTCGCGGTCAACAAGGACGCGTTTGAGAGCCGCTTCCTCTACGGTCTTGGCGATGGTATCAACGACTTCTCGCTGTATACCATGAAGCCGGTCGCCGAGGACGGCGTTGTTCGTATCACCCAGTTCTCCGCTCAGGGCGCACTGTTCCTGAACGCGTGGGACCCGGTGGGAACGCAGGGGTTCAACGACTTCTACGCCGCGAACATCATCACGCCTTGCACCGACAACGTCGGAACGCAGATGCCGGGTTCGGGTAAGGACTTCCCGATCCTGCTGACGTGGAAAGACGTTGACACGCAGATTGCGCTCGACGCCGACGGCAATGTCGTTGGTGAGATCGTTGTCCCGGCGGAAGCCGTGGAATACGACTCTGCGACGGGTGCCTTTGTCTCGACCGGTGGCGAGATGGCGATCAGCCAGGCCACGTACAATCTGGTGCCGTGCAACTGGCATGATGGAAACCCGATGGGCATCTGGGACTACATCTACGCTGACGGATTCATCACCGATTGGGCGACCGAAGACGGTGCCGGCGACCTGTACTTCGATGGACCGTACAGCTCCGCATGGGCCGCGGGATTCGCGTATGCTCACGGGACGATCTGGGACTTCGAGAACAACGAGATCACCACGTTCTTCGATTACAACTTCCCGCCGGACAAAGACCGCGTCGGTCTCTCCGGTGCTCCGAGCCTCTATGTCCGCGGTGCGAACCACGGCCAGGGCGTGGAATGGACCATTATCGAAGCACTGGCTCTGCTTGTTGCCGAAGGCAGCGAGTCGGGTACAACCTACGGGTTCACCCAGCTTGATGGTGTCAGCGAGTGCGACGTTCTCCGAGTCTCGGCGGTGGCAGACATCGTCGCCAAGCTCGAAGAAATGATCGCTCGCAAGCATGTCCCCGCGTACCTTGCTCCGTTCATGGGCGACATGGGCATCACGGCTGACGATCTCGTCGGCTTCTACGAAAACTCGATCGCGTTCATCGACGCGCACGGGCATGCCTACATCTCGAACGGTGGGTTCTACATCGACAACTTCGATCCGGCGAACAACCAGATCACGCTGGCCGCCAACCGCGATCCGGCGTATCCGTTCAACGGTCAGTACTGGCTCGACCTGCTCGAGACCAACACTGCGCGTATCGACAACGTCGGTCTTCCGCTCGTTGCCACCGCCGGTGATGACGTGACGGTCACGGTCGAAGTTAGTGAAGCGACCTATCCGTACAACGTGTTCGAGCCGGGGACAATCTCCGTGGTCGAAGTCATCCTCATCACAGATGCCGGTGAGGCGACTTACACTGCGAGTATGACCAGCCCTGGTGTGTTCGAAGTCGTCATTCCTGGCGCCGACACCGCGGGTCTTGCCGCGGGTGCCTACACGGTCGTGGGAATTGCCACGCCTGCTGGCGGCCTGCCGGCAGCCAGCTCGGTGACGCTGCTTCTTCAGTAGGGCGGCATAGGCTAGACGGAATCAATCAGCAGGCGGTGCCCGCGTACCGCGGAAGCACCGCCTGCTTCTTCATCCAACAGGGCGAGGCGAAAGAGGGAGGCGGCGATGTACTGGAGGTATGCAGTACGGCGCATCCTGTACGCGGTTGTGATGTACGCGATTGTCATTTTCATCTTCTCGGCGCTGTTCAATGCCGTCGCCGAGACGACTCAAATGGCACAGATCACCGAGCAGGTCAACGCAGAGTCCCGTGGGGTCCAGCAAGCAAGCCAAATGCGGCCCGAAGAAATCCAGCAGTGGCGTGCAGACCGACGAACTCAGCTCATCCAGCAGTATCACTTGGATGAGCCGATTGTCAGCCGCATTTTCTGGCGAACGCTGAATACGCTGACCTTTAATCTCGGACAATCGACGCAGATCCGCTCAAGTGCAGGAGAAAACGATGTTTGGTTGGTGATCAAGGAGCGGATTCCAAGAACGCTCATCCTATTCATGACGGCTGTCGTGATCGATGTGTTGATCGGTGTGTGGCTCGGCCTGCGGAAGGCGAGAAAAGCCGGCGGGTTGATGGACCGGACGACGTCGATCGTGACGATGGTTCTGTATGGGCTGCCGAGCTGGTGGTTGGGGATGCTGATGATCATGATCTTCGCATTCACCTTCCCGATCTTCCCATCGGGCTCGATGCATTCCACGCCGGCGCCCACCGGCGCGCTCGCGAATTTCGTCGACTTGCTGTATCACATGGCGTTGCCCGTGATCGCGTTGGTGTTGTTGCGGTTTTGGGGGCGGGCCTACATCACACGGAATATCGTCCTGGGAACGCTGCAAGAAGACTTCATCATGTCGGCGCGAGCACGAGGGATCACGGAACGAAAGGTGCTGTACGGACACACACTGCGCAGTTCGGCGCCGCCGATTGTGACCATGTCGCTTCTTGCGCTTCTTGCTTCGTTCGGGGGCGCCCTGATCTTCGAAGGGATCTTTAGTTGGCCGGGGATGGGCAACCTCTATTGGGTTGCCGTGCAGCAAAACGATGTTCCCGTATTGATGGGGAACCTTGCCCTGACAACTGGGCTCTATATCGCCGGTCTGGCGCTGCTCGATCTGATCTACGGGCTGCTTGACCCGCGCGTGAAAGTAGGAGGGAAGGCATGAAGCGAAAGGATATGTCTCAACTACGTGCCTTCTGGAATGAGTTCAAGCGCGTCAAGTTTGGGATTGTCGGGTTGGTGTTGTTCGTTGTGTTTGTGCTGATCGTCCTGCTTGAGCCGGTGTTGATGCCGTATCGGGACGCGAATGACCGCTGGCGTGACATGACCTATTGGCTCGATTCCCCACGGAACGCGAAACCGGTCTGGGTCAATTGGTTCACCGCCAAAGACTACGCGGTGGCAGAGGTTCTTGAGCCGACAAGTGTGACTGAGTCCCAGGTCGGTTCGGTGCGGATGATCACGATGGAGTTCGACTACGACTTCCACTATCAGCGGCCTCCGTCCGATCTCCAACTGGTGACAAGGCTTACCGGCAACGCGTCCGTGCAGATGGAGCTCATCCGTCCTGATGGCGAAACCCTGAGCTACCAGCGTTCGACTTCAAGCTCGGGAACTCGCGAGCTTCGGCTATCGATTGCGCAAAACCTTCAGGACAAGGTGTTCCGGCTTGCGATACCGTTTGCCGACGCGGATGTGATTGCGGTTGAGAATCCGGAGACGATCGATGCCGTGGCGACGCTGTTTGCTGTGGCCGGTCCCGGGATGTTGCGAGATACGGAACCGCTGGAAGGGAACTATGTCTGTCGGTTGACGGTTGCTCTAGGTTCGAGCGAATCCAGTGTAGATGCTGCACATGTCATCATTGCCGGAGGAGTTGCCGGATGGATGGGGACGGACGCCAGCAAACGGGATATCTGGAGTGGGCTGATCGCCGGCACCAAGTGGGCCCTTCTGATTGGACTTCTGACCTCGTTCGTTTCCGTTGCAGTGGGGGTTGTGTACGGTGTTGTCGCCGGATACTTCGGCGGATGGATCGACTCGATGATGAACCGTGTTTTCGAGGTGTTCCTGAGCATGCCGCTTCTCCCGATCCTGATCGTAATGAGCGCGGTGTTCAAACCGAGTATCTGGACGATGATCATCATGATGTGCCTGTTCTTCTGGGTTGGCCCGGTGAAGACGGTTCGGTCGATGGCGCTCCAGATCAAGGAGAACACGTATATCGAGGCAGCGAAGGCACTTGGGGCGTCTCACCGGAGAATCGTTTTCCGCCACTTGTTGCCGCAGTTGGTGCCGTATGCGTTTGCGACGATGGCTCTATCCGTGCCCGCGGCGATTGTTTACGAGGCCAGTATTAGCCTGATTGGGCTTGGCGATGCGACGGTCGTGACGTGGGGCCAGATCCTTCAGGATGCGTACGCATCCGGAGCGGTTCTGCAAGGCACGTGGTGGTGGGTTGTCCCGCCGGGAATTGCGATCGCGCTAATGGGGATGACGTTTGCGTTCATCGGATTTGCGATGGACACGATCCTGAACCCGAAGCTGAGAACGAGGTAACCGATGGACAACATCCTCGAAGTCAAAGACCTAGAGCTGCATTATTTCACGCAGAAAGGCGTCGTCAAAGCGGTTGATCGGCTCTCGTTCCACCTGAAGAAGGGCGAGACGCTTGGCGTGGTTGGCGAGTCCGGCTGCGGCAAAACGACGATGGCAACGGCTTTGCTAAAGATGCCGACCCCGCCTGGGAGAATCGTCGGTGGGCAGATCTTGCTTGACGGCGATGACATCATGCCGTTGTCGGAGAGCGAGATCCGCCGACGGGTACGTTGGGAAAGGATCTCGATGGTGTTCCAGGGGGCGATGAACTGTCTGACCCCGGTGTACACGATCGAGAAACAGATGCGGGAAACACTTCAGCAGCATCGCCAGATGGACAAGGCGGAAACGGCCGAGCGGATGCGGAAGTATCTGAATCTGGTCGGGCTGTCCGACGATATCCTGAAGAGATATCCGCACGAGCTGTCCGGTGGAATGAAGCAGCGCGTTGTCATTGCGACAGGGCTGTTCCTCGAGCCGAAGGTTGTGATTTGCGACGAGCCGACGACGGCGCTGGACGTGGTTGTTCAGGCGGAGATCATCAATCTGCTGAAGTCGCTCAAAGAAGAGTTGGGGCTGTCGTTCATCTTCATTACACACGACCTGTCGATCGAGGCCGAGGTCTCCGACCGCATCATGGTCATGTATGCAGGACGTGCGGTGGAGATCGGAACCAACGAGCAGATCTACGGTCCACAAGGCTCCGCGCACCCGTACACGCAGCGATTGCTTGGCGCAACGCCGCGGTTGCACGAGGAAGTGAAGGAGCTGTCGTTCATTCCCGGAACGCCGCCGGATCTGCTGGATCCTCCGAGCGGATGCAGGTTCCATCCTCGATGTCCGGTCGTCATGGAGCGGTGCCCGCACGATGATGTGTGGGTGAGAGAAGTCGAGCCCGAGCACATGGTTGCCTGTTGGAGGTGCTAATGAGCGAACCGATTCTGAAAGTTGACAACCTCAAGAAGTGGTTCCCCGTTAAGCGCTCGATGCGACAGGTGCTGAACGGAGAGCGGACAGAAGTGAAGGCCGTTGACGGCATCTCCTTCGAAGTTCAAAAGGGGGAGATCTTCGGTCTGGTCGGAGAGTCGGGTTGCGGTAAGACCACCACCGGCAAGCTGATCATGAAGCTGCTCGACAGTACGGACGGGAAGATTTACATGGAGGGCGAGGACGTCACCGAGATTACGGGCGACGCACTTGCTGCGCACCGCAGGAAGGTGCAGATGATCTTCCAGGATCCATACGCCTCGATGAATCCACGCTTCAAGATCATGGACGTGTTGATGGAACCGCTGGTGATCCACAAAGTCGGCGAAACCCGTGAAGAACAGGAAACATGGGCGATGAAGGCGTTGGAGGAAGTCAAGCTGACGCCGCCCGAGGAGTTCCTGTCGCGACACCCTCACATGCTGAGTGGTGGACAGCGGCAACGTGCGGCAACGGCGCGGACGCTCATGCTTTCCCCGAGCATCATCGTTGCCGACGAGCCGGTGTCGATGATCGATCTATCGACGCGTGCGGAGATCCTGCACATGATGCGCCAGGTCCAGCGAGAGCTCGGATTGACGTACATCTATATCACGCATGATCTGTCGACGGCACGCTATTTCACGGATCGGCTGGCGGTGATGTACCTCGGTCGGATTGTGGAAATGGGTAACGCCGGCGAGGTCATCGACAACACCCTTCACCCGTACAGCAAGGCGTTGATCGAGGCGGTTTGCGAACCGGTGTCGGGAAAGGTGAATCGGATCAAGGAAGTCCCGATCAAGGGTGAAATCCCGGCTGCGACGAACATTCCATCGGGATGCCGATTCCATCCTCGGTGCGTCTATGCGACGCCTGAGTGCTGGGAGCAACCGGAGCCGGAGCTGCGCGACACCGGAAACGGGCACATGGTGGCGTGCCGCCGGTATGAAGAGATCCTTGAGAAGGGGGATGCGGCGATGACCTCGGAGGCCGAGTTCTAACAGATTCGCCTGCATGGATGGAAGGAAACGATGGCGGCGCTCGATGGATCATCGAGCGCCGCTTTTTTGCCGTCTGCGGAGACGCTATCTTGCAAGGGATGGCGATTTTCGGTAATCTCAATGGTGGTCGACGAGGGGGAGGACCGAAGCGATGGAAAAGATCGAACGAACGTTCATCGAAGACGAGATGGAGCAGTCGTACATCAACTACGCGATGAGCGTCATCCGCGGGCGAGCGATTCCCGACGTCCGTGACGGGTTGAAACCGGTTCAGCGAAGGATTCTCTACGGGATGCGCGAGCTGGGCGTGACGCCCGGAAAGCCGCACCGCAAGAGCGCACGTGTGGTTGGTGACGTAATGGGTAAGTACCATCCCCACGGAGATGCAGCCATCTACGGCACGATGGTGAACATGGCGCAGCCGTTCTCCAATCGCTACCCGCTTGTCGATGGTCAGGGAAACTTCGGATCGATCGACGGGGATCCCGCGGCGGCGCCGAGATACACCGAGGCGAGGCTGGCAGGGATCGCCGCCGAGTTCCTTGATGAACTCGGTGAAGACACCGTCGAGTGGACGCCGAATTTCGATGACTCGCTCGAAGAACCCGATGTGCTCCCTTCCCGCGTTCCCAGCTTGCTGATGAACGGTGCGTGGGGGATCTCGGTCGGAATGACGACGCAAATCCCGCCGCACAATTTGGCGGAGTTGGTGGATGGGTTGATCGCGGTGATGGATAACCCGCACATCGGGTTGAAGGAGCTGATGCAGCACATTCCGGGACCCGACATGCCGACGGGCGGAATCCTCATGGGAAGAACGGGCATCGAGGATATGTACCGCACCGGGCAAGGGAAGGTGCGGCTTCGCGGCCGGGCGACGATCGAGGATGATCGGATCATCATCAGCGAGATCCCGTATCTGGTGCAGAAGTCGACGATTGTCGAGTCGATCGCGAAAAAGGTCCAGAACGGAACGATCGACGGAATCAGCGACCTACGCGATGAGTCGGACCGCGAAGGGCTGCGGGTGGTCGTTGAGCTGAAGAAGTCCGCCAACCCGAACGTCGTGTTGAATCAGCTGTTCAAGTTCACGCCGCTTGAACGGACGTTCGCCGCGGTGTTCCTCGTGATTATCGACGGGAATCCACGAACGCTTGCACTGAAGGAGATCCTGAACTGCTTCGTCGATTTCCGACGGGATGTGGTGCGTCGACGCACCACGCACCGCTTGGAAGAAGCGCGCCGTCGTGCGCATCTGCTGGAAGGATATCGGATTGCACTCGCCAACATCGAGCGGGTCATCGAGATTCTTCGAGGGTCGAGGGATACCAGCGCCGCGGTTGTTGTGCTGCAGCAAGAGTTGGCGCTGTCCGATGAGCAGGTAGAGGCGATCCTGAAGATGCGCTTCTCGCAGCTGACGGCGATGGAAGGCGAGAAGATCGACAAGGAATACGAGGAGAAGCGTGTCGCGATCGGCGGGTACGAGGAGATCCTCGGCAGTGACGTGTTGCTTGATGAGACGATCAAGAGAGAGCTGCGGGAGGTCGGAGATCGATACGGTGACGCGCGGCGAACGCTGATCACGGATGAAGACGGCGAGATCGATCTGGAGAGCCTGATCCCGGATCATGACTTGATGGTCACCGTGACCGACCGCGGGTATGTCAATGCGCCGCGGGTGGGCGAGTTCCGCAGCCAGAACCGGGGCGGGAAGGGCGTGATCGGCCAGCGCACGAAGAATGACGACTATCTCTGCTGTACCGAGGTCGCCAATGCGCGGGATCAGCTGCTCGTGTTTACGGATCGACGGCGGGTGTTCCGGACGATGGGGTACAAACTGCCGTCTTTGCGCCGGGATGCGCAGGGGAAGAACATCCGCACGATTGTGGCTATGGAGCAGGATGAGCGGATCCGCTCGATCCTTCCTGTGAGGAGCTTCGACGATGTCGAGGGGCTGGAATGCTTGATGGCGACAGGCAACGGAATCGTCAACAAGAACCGGCTGTCGGACTATGCAAACGTCCATACAAACGGGATCATTGCCATCAACGCCGATGAGGAAGATCGTTTGATCGACGTGGTGGGAACCGAAGGCGATGGCGAGGTCATTCTGGCGACGCGTCAGGGGAAGACGATCCGCTTCCATCAGGAAGACGTGCGGCGCACCAAGCGGCCGTCGCGGGGTGTGATCGGAATCCGGCTCGAGGGAGATGACCGGGTGATGGGAATGGTCGCGTTGGGCCGTGACATCACCGTGGACAAGAAACTCCTCATGGTGACCGATCGAGGGTTCGGGAAGCGCGTTTCCCTGGTGGACTTCCCGCTCCAGGGCCGAGGAGGGAAGGGCGTACAAGGGATCAAGCTCGACAGGGATTCCGGCCTCCTCGTTTCGGTGGGAATCGTCTCGGACCAAGACGAGATTATCGTGATCACCGAACAGAAGGTGATCCGCCTTATCGCCGGGGACATCAACACGTACGGCAGATACGCGCGTGGAGTGCGTCTGATGCAGCTCGAGAAGGACGATCGGATCTTCGCGGTCGTACGAGCGTAGTTAGGAGCCGCCTTGAGGCTGGGGTAGGAGAGGACATGCAGGGAGAACGTCAGGACATCGATCGAAGGGTGTGGGAGAAGATTGAGCGTGGCGCGGGGGAGATCATCCCCGCCGAAGACCTGCAGACGAAGTTGAAGGCGTTTGCAGCCACGAGGCAGCCGCTTCGTGTGAAGCTGGGAATCGATCCATCGGCTCCGCATCTCACGTTAGGGCATTCGGTTCCGCTTCGCAAGATGCGCGATTTTCAGGACCTGGGGCACATCGGTGTACTCGTGGTCGGAGATTTCACCCGGCGGATCGGTGATCCGAGTGGGAAGGCGTCGACAAGGGCGCTGATGAGCGCCGAGGAAATCGAGCGCAACATGGAGAGCTACACCGAGCAAGCGTTCAAGATCCTCGATCCCGAGAGAACGGAGATCCGATACAACTCGGAGTGGTTGGGCAAGCTGAGCTTCGCGGATCTGATCACGCTCACCGGGAAGTACACGGTTGCACGGATGCTCGAACGCGATGATTTCGCGAAGAGGTTCGCGGCGGAGCGGCCGATCAGCATCCTTGAGTTTCTCTATCCGCTTGCGCAGGCGTACGACTCGGTCGCGGTCCACGCTGATGTGGAACTAGGCGGAAGTGATCAGAAGTTCAATCTGTTGATCGGAAGGGACATCCAGCGCGAGTATGGACAGCTGCCGCAGGTTGTGCTGACCGTGCCTCTCCTCATTGGGACGGATGGTGTGCGGAGTATGAGTCAAACGGTTGGCAACTACGTCGGACTCAACGAACCCGCGAACGAAATGTACGGGAAAATCCTTGCGATCCCCGATGAACTGACGGCGAGCTACTTCGAGCAACTCACCGATGTGACGGTTGATGCATGGGAGAGATTGTCTCCGCGTGATGCGAAGCGATTGCTCGCACGAACGCTTGTTGCCCGGTACCACAGCGATGATGAGGCGGTGATTGCTGAAGAGGAGTTCGATCGGATTCACATCCGTCATGAGCGCCCCAGCGACGTCGAACAGCGGCAGCTTGAGCGGGAGGCCGTGAAAGAGGATGGGACGGTGTGGATTGTCGATCTGCTCGAACGGTCGGGTCTGGTCGCCAGTCGGGGCGAGGCGAAGCGGTTGATCAAGCAGGGAGGGATTCGCATCCAGGAGCAGGTGGTAACGGATGTGAACGCCGATCTGGTGTTCAGCCCGCCGATGCTTGTTCAGGTCGGGAAACGCAAATTCGTGGAACTGACCTAATCAACTTCAGTTACTGAAGTTGACCTAGTCAGCTTCAGTCGTGTTGAAGCTGATACAGTCAACGTGGCTATTCAGCGAGAGATGAGCACAGGCAAGAAGATGCTCCCCGAAGCCGATCCGGAAGGGAGAACACAGACCCTTCGGAAATGGCTCCGAGGAGGTTTCTCATGAACCACCCAGGTGAGCTGACGATCAGGCGGATTCGTCGTTCGCGTCTTCCTTAACGGCTTGTTCGCGTGCGGGTGGCTCAGCTGGTCCCTCCTCCTGAGCGGGTTCGTCACTCGGAGCGTCCGGAGGCGTTTCGGCGTCGGACGAGGAGAGTCCGTCAACGATGAGATGGCTGGAGAACCGATCGGTGTCGGCGAGCAAGAACTCCGGTGTCGTTGCGAGAGCATCGACCGGACAGGCATCGACGCATTGAGCGCAGAACGTGCAGCGCGCAACGTAGATGCGGATCTTCTTGTCTTCAGGCAGAAACTCAATCACGTTGGCGGGACAAACGCGCACACACAGCTTACAGCCGATGCACTTGTCTCGATCATAGGAAAGCTTGCCGCGTAGATCGGCCGGTACGGGAACGGGCGGGTGAATCGATGCCTCACCGGATGCAACCTTGCCGAGGAAACCGGTCACCGAGCGCGGCATGTACTTGGCCGGGAACGGATTGGTCAACGGCTTGTGAAACAGCTGACGGAACAGCGTGGTGAATATCACGGTTGCTCCCCTCCTATACGATTCGATCCAGTGCGAGAAGGATTAGCCCGAGGAAGGACAACGCGGTAACGGGAAACCAAAACAGACGTGTTACCTGATTGATCTTCAAGCGAGCGAATGCGACACGCACAACGATGACAGAGACGAAGATGACGGCAAAGAGCTTGACCAGGTAGAAGGCGACATCAACCAATCCGCCGGCGAACCCGGTCAACCCGAAAACATCGGCCAATCCATACGGAATGAACAACCCGACGATCAGCGATCCCATCACGACAAGCTTCAGGGCATCGGCCAAGTAGAACAAGGCAAGGTTGCGGCCGGAGTATTCGGCGAGGATTCCACCGGCGATCTCCGTCTCGGCTTCCGGGATGTCGAACGGAATCTTCGAGAGCTCGGCGGGTGTGACGACCATCAGGCACAAAAACAGGATGAGAAGCCCGATGATCCCCAGCGGTCCGACAACCCCCCACAGTGGGTTGGCGGCAAGCACGCCAAACGAGAAGACATGGGTTCCGGCGGGGAGGACTGTCGACAACCGCCACGCAATCCCTACGAACGTCACGGCGAGCGGGAACTCATAGCTCATGAGCATCACCATCTCGCGCTGAGCTCCGACGGTCGCGTACGGCGAAGACGCGGCGAAGCCGCCGAGCATCATCGCCAGCGACGGCACAGCGAGCAGGTACAGGACGAGGATCAGGTCGCCGTACCCTCCGAGCAAGGGGGCGAATCCGCCGAGCGGCACATACAACAGAGCCGTTGCCGTAGCAGCGAGACATACAACGGGCATCAGATTGAACAGCCACCCGACCGCCTTGTCGGGAACAATGTTCTCTTTGACCATGAGTTTGATCACATCGTAGAACGGCTGCCGTAGCGGGGGGCCTATCCGGCCCTGCATCTGCGCCGCAAGTTTGCGATCAAACCCCTTGTAGACCAAGCCGAGCAAACCCCCACCGAGGAGGATGAGAACGCCTTGCCAGAGTGCGTTGCCGATTGAGACGGTCATCCGCAGACCCTCCTTGTCTTCTCGCGTGATAGCTTGATAAGCTGCGCCTTTTGCAGCGTATCCTTGCCACCGTGAGGATCGACGAGATGCACGCGATCCATACAACACATGCAGGGGTCGATCGACGCGGCAATGATCGGGATATCAGCAATTTCGTCGCCGAGGAACTTCGGAACCCACGGCATCAGATTGGAGTAGGTCGGGGCTTTCACCTTCCACACGGCGGGTTCTTCAACCCCGGCCTCAAGCCGGATGTAGTGGAACACCTCGCCGCGGGGCGCCTCATGTCTTCCGATGCCTTCACCCTCGGCCTTCTTCAGTGCGGCCAGCAAAGCGGGGACCTTGGGAATCGAGAGCAACTCGCCGCCGGGCATTGTTTCGAGGCAGTGTTCGATAATCTTGACGGATTGGGCCACCTCTAGAAGGCGGACGATGATGTTGTCGTAGACATCGCCGATCGGTTCGGTGCCGAAGTCCTCGGGAGTGATCGCATGGAGATCCATGTCCGCGTATGAGAAGTACGGCCAATCCTGCCGTACGTCCTTCTTCACGCCCGAGGCGCGGGTCGTCGGACCGACGGCGCATAGCGCGATCGCCTGATCGTAGGTCATGACACCGACGTTCCGCGTTCGCATCTCCACGGATTTGTCGTGAAGGAATGCGTCGATCAGCTGCTGCAGAGCGCCGTTGTAGTAGTCGATGGCTTCGTAGGCAAGATGTGCCTTTTCCTCGGGGATGTCGCGGCGGACGCCTCCGTAGATGGGGATGGCGTAATCGACCCTGTTCCCGGTCAGCTGCTCAAGGAGGTCCATCACTTTCTCGCGGACGTTCCAAGTCAGGTACAGCAATGTGTCGAATCCCAGTTCGTGGGCTCCGACACCGGCCCAGAGAAGATGAGAATGGATCCGCTCGACTTCTCCGATGATGGTGCGGATCGCCTGGGCGCGGGGTGGAACCTCGATCCCGGCGGCCGCTTCGACCGCTTGTACGAGGGTCAGCGGATGGGAGATGGAACAGATGCCGCAGATCCTCTCTGACAGGTACAGGGTCTGAATCAGATTGCGGCGCATCCCCATGTACTCGATCCCGCGATGAGCGAACCCCGGCTGGATATCGACGCCGACAATCCGTTCTCCTTCGACATCGAACGAGAACCGGATCGGCTCCTTCAACGCGGGATGGGTCGGGCCGACCGGAATCGAGTAGGAGGTCAGCCCGCAGGTCTTGCTTTCTCCCAAATCAAGGTTGATTCGTTCGTTATGCATCTCGGTTCTCCCACTTCACGAGTCGCTCGACCATGGTGTCGGTCTCGCGCTGGCTGTCCTCGTCTCGCCGCCAGGGATGAATCGTCATGTCCGGAGGCAAGAAGAGATTGCGGTCGTCGGGGATCCCGTCGAACGTCACTCCGAAGAACTCGTGTTTCTCTCGTTCGGATGTGAGAGCTCCGGGGATCAGATCGGTGATTGTCGGCATGGTCAAGTCGCTCTTGGGAACGCTTGTCTGTACGGTGACATTCAGCTCACCGAATTGCGCTCCCCATCCCACCGTGAAGTGATAGTTGAGCAACAGTTCCTCAGCGAGATCATCTCCGGAAATGACGGTCAGATGTGGCGTGAATGAAGCGAGAAGAACGGCGATCGCATCGCGAAGCACTGATCGTTCTACGTTAACCCACAGATCGGGATGCGTTCGTCCATCCGCAGCCACGACACGCTCGACGACATGTGAGTCGAGCAAACGGTCTTGCAGGGATGTTTGCAGCGTCTCCAGCACTTGGTCGGGCTTCATTTACTCACCCCCGCGCTCTCCAGTTTGGCCACGGCCTTGACAACGCCATCAATGATCGCCTCCGGGCGAGGTGGACAGCCGGGAACGTAGACATCGACCGGAACGACGTTGTCGATCGGGCCGACAATGTTGTACGACTCATAGAAGACCCCGCCTGTCGATCCGCATCCGCCTACGACAACGACGGCCTTGGGATCCGGTGTCTGGTCGTAGACTCTCTTGAGTCGCGGCAACATCGGTCGGGTGACCGGGCCGGTGACGAGCAGAACATCGGCATGACGGGGCGTTCCCGTGAGCATAATTCCGAACCGCTCGGTATCGTAGCGCGGGGTGAGTGCTGCGACGATCTCGATGTCGCACCCGTTGCACGAGCCGGTCGCGATGTGGAAGACCCACAGTGCGCGCTTAAATGATCGAGGTAGTTGTGACATGGTTTCACCTACTCAGCACGAGAACGATGAAGACGACGCCGAGGGTTCCGACAAACAGCGCAACGTAGTCGCTGAGAACGCCGGTGTGCAGCGCACGCACACGGCGGTAATAGGCGGAAAGCCCGTCGACAAAACCCCAGTACAGGTGCGCACCGCGCACGTGAAGGGCGGAAGCCTCCGGTTCTTCGTTTCCGGACAGGAAGGCTTTCGTCTGCCCTGTGTTCTTCTTGTACTGTTTGTTGCCGAAACGACGAAGGATCAACGCGGCAGCAGCGACGCCCAGAAACAGAAGCAGCCAGGCGATTGGATTCCAGGCTCCGAAGCCTGTTGTAATTCCGGTCATCCTACCCTCCCATCCCGAGCATCACGGCCTGAATGTATGCATCCCGCCCATTCCACAAGGCGTTGGCGGCCGGAGTGACGATCTTATCGACGAAGAAGCCTGGGAACAGGCCGAAGGCGATAACCACGATCGCCAGCAATCCCATCGACACCAACATCGAAGCCGGGACCGACTGCGGCCCGTTCAATCGCTCGGGTCGGGGACCGAGGAATGCGGCCTGGAACGCTCGAAGAAAAACGGCAAGGAGCAGAATGCTTGCGAGGATGGCGAGAATCGCGAGTACTGGCGAGAGCTTGAAGGTCGACTCGTAGATCATCAGTTTGGAGGCGAACCCGTTCAGCGGAGGCATTCCCGCGAGCGCAAACGCACCGAGCATGAAGAATCCCGTTGTCCAACCCATGCTGTGAGCCAATCCGCCCATCCCCTGAAGATCCCGGGTTCCTGCCCTACGGATGACAACGCCGGCGGCGAGGAACAGCAAGCCGATGCAGGCGGCATCGTTGATCATGTGGAACAGGCCCCCCTGGAGAGCGACGAATCCGAAATCAGCCGGCTCTAGTGCGGTCATCGCTGCGAACCCCACGCCGACGGCGAGCATCATGTAGCCGATCTGGGAGACGGCACCGAAGGCAATCAGCCGCTTGATGTCACGCTGGATGAGCGCCATGGTCACGCCAACGATGATGGTGGCGGCGGCGAGCGCGATCAGAATCCACGCGATCGACTGCGGACTGTAGGCACTCCCGTATAGGGTGAACAGGATGCGAAACAGGCCGTACAGACTGGCTTGGCTGTTGGCGACGAGCACGATGGAGGCAGCGCCGGGCGCTTCTCCATAGGCATCGGGTGCCCACATGTGCATCGGGACGGCCCCAGCCTTCATGGCAAGGCCGGTCAGTAGCAGACCCAGTGCGATCTTATCCACCAGGGCGGTTCCCGATCCGATCATGGTTGCCAGATACGCGATGTTCAGCCCGCCGTACTGTCCGTAGAGGAGGCCTACAGCGAGCAGGACGAACAGTCCCGATAGCGTGTACAAGGTCATCACCTTGAACGCGGCTTCTTGAGAGCGTCCTCTCCACACACGGAACCCGACAAGACTGCATGCGGCGATCGACGTGATTTCGAGGAACACGAAGAAGTTGAACAAGTCTCCTGTCAGCTCCATGCCGAAGATGCCGACGATGAGCAGCAGCATCAGGCTGTCTTTCATCGGACCGCCGGAGCGCTCCTTCCAGTTGGAGGATGTGTAGAGAACCGCGGCGAGCGCGACCAGCGCGGTGATGAGAATCATGAACACACTGAGACCATCGACTTCGAACATAATTCGTATTGGTGCGACCATTCCGCTCGGAAGAGACATACGTCCGCCAAGGACATATACGATCGGCGAAGCTCCCGCCGCGTAGAACGAGGCGGCAAGATACCCGGCGATGGCGGTGGTGAGAAGCGCAATGATCCCGACAAAGCTGCGTCGGACATTCGCGCCCAGCTTCGCCACCAAAGGCACGGCGAACGCCCCGAGTAGAGGCACAGCGACAAGCAGCACAGGAGCGTGGTGCAATAGAGCGTTCATCCCTTGAGCTCCTTTATCTTCTCGGCATCCAAGGTCTGGTAGTGTCGGTGGATAAACACGACAAAGCTCAACAGGAGCGCAGTGGTTGCCAGACCGATGACAATACTGGTCAGCGTCAGTGCTTGCGGCGTCGGCAAGACCCGGACAGCCGACGGATCCGAATAGGTATAGATCGGTGCCTGGCCACCGGCGCGGTAGCCGACGGTGACAAGGAACAGGTTGACGCCGGTTTCGATAATCGAGACTCCGATGACCATCTTGATCAGGTTGCGCTTGAACAGCAGTGCATACAGACCAAGGACAACCAGAAGCGCCGATACGACAAACGGCATTTGGCCTAGCGTCATTCGACCGCCTCCTTGCGTGCACCGATGATCATGACGATGAGGATGGACGCAATGCCGGTCATGACCTTCAATCCGACGGCCCAATTCATCAGCGGGAGCAATCCTCCGCTGGCCAACGCGGAGGGATCGGTTGCGCCGAAGATCGATCCGGAGTTGGCAAGCAGGTTGTAGAAGAACGCAGTGCCCACACCGGCAAACGCGAGGCCGAGAAACGCCAACGCCCCAACCTCTTCAAGCGACTGGAGGAGGTGTCGATTGAGAACTCCCTTCAATCCGGCCGTACCGAGCGCCACAAGAACGAGGGCGAATCCCGACGCGACGACGGCACCCCCCTGGAATCCCCCGCCGGGGGTCAAGTGCCCGTGCATGATCACGTAGAAACCAAAAACAAGGATCAACGCGTAGACCAAGCGGGTTGCGGTTCTGACGATGATTGACATCCCACGGTTCATCGTTCGTCCTCCCGTACAGTCCGAAACAGCGCCAGCACTCCGACAACCGCGGCAAACAACACGGTCGCTTCTCCCAGCGTGTCGAATCCGCGGTAGTCGAACACGACCGCGGTGACAACGTTGTTGGCAACGACCTCTGTTTGGCAGTTGGAAAGGAAGTAATCGTCCATCTCGGTATGGGACGGTTCGCCGAACGGTCGTATCGTTGTCGCGGCGACAACGAGAAACGCCGCCACAAGGAGGAATCCAGCAACGGTCAGTGCTCTTTTCATTGCTGTTCCTTTCTCCGAGTTCTCCGAAGCGCGATGATATAGATCGCCGTGGTCAGGGCAGCTCCGATTCCGGCCTCGGCAATCGCCACATCGGGCGCCTGAAGCAGGTAGAACTCCAGGGAAACAAGAAGGCTTGCACCGGCCAACGCGACCACCGAGGAAAGGAGATCGCGAAGTGTTACGGCGAGAACGGCGCCGCAGACAATCAACAGCAATGTGACAATCTGCAGAATCGTTTCAGCGATCATGAGTCTTCCTCCAATCGATCCACAACGGCCTGCGCCGGCTTGATTCCGCTCCGGTAGGCAGCGCGAGCGATCGCGTGAGATCCTGTCGGGTTGGTGAGAAGAAGTGCCACCAGTGCGATGATTGAATGGATCGCCAGGGTTTGATAGGCGGCTCCCCCGCGCGCAAAACCGTAAACGATGACAGCAGCCGTGGTGAAAATCGAACCGAACGTCGTGCACTTGGTCGCACCGTGGAGGCGTGTGTAGACATCCGGGAACCTAATGAGTGCAACGGAACCGAGCACGCTGACGGCAAGCCCGATGCCGAACAAGACATAGATCAATATGGTCATGGGCTTCTCTCCAAGTAGCGGGCGATATACAGCGTCCCGACAAACGAAAGCAGTGCATAGATGATCGCAACGTCGACGAATACAACCTGATCGAATGCTGCGCCCAGAACGATCATCGCGGCGACGATCATCGTGTTGATCGTGTCGAGACCGACTACACGATCAGCAATTGTCGGTCCAAGGCCGATCCGTACGAAGCTGATAATCATGCACAGCGACAGCACGGTGGCCACGGCAAAGAATGCAACCGAGGAGACGATCATTCCGTGATCCTCCTTGCCCATGCCTCGAACGATCCGCAAACTTCCCTAGCAGACGGTTCGGTGTTGGATACGTTGATCCAGTGCACGTAGAGTGCATGGCTGTCATCGTCCAGATCTACCGAGAGTGTTCCCGGAGTGAGCGTGATGGAGTTGGCCATCAACGTTCGGCCGAGATCGGTCGAGAGTTCCGGCGTCAGCTTGACGATCCCCGGGCGGATTTTTCCCGTGATGACTCGGTAGGCGACGTCAATGTTGGCGCGTGCCATCGCGAACAGGAAAGGTCCGAACAGGTACACAACGAACAGCAGCCATCGAAGCGGATTCAACATCCGCAGCATGGCATGGCGTTCTGTGCGATCCTTTGGGAATACGACATTGCGAGCGATGACCCCCGTCAACACGGCCAACACTGCACCGGCCACGAGTTCCTCTACGCTCCATAGCCCTACCGTACCGCTAGGGAGAGTCAGCAGGAGATATGCTGCGAAGGCAACAACCGATGTAGCCAGGAATACAAGCATGTAACCCCCTCCAAAGTGAGAGCAGCGTATAAGTGCTCAAGACCTCTCCCGCGAAACGTAACATATTACGCAAGGGGCGCGCGGTGAGTCAACCGTGATTGCGTTCCGGACGAATCATTCGCAGATGACGGATGCCAGACCCTGACCGGGCAATGCTGCCGTTTGCGAAGGACCGATGTCCATCCATGATGCGGCGCGTCACCGCAGAAGCTACACGGATTGAGCTACGGTGGAGAGTCGGATTCTCGCAGTCGGTTGGCTGCGATGAACCGCTGGGTGGCTTTGGCCGGTACGCTACAGGAAGGCGCTTTGTGACAACAACGAGGGGAAATCATGCGTCGCGCGACGATCGCCCGTGAGTTGATTATCTCTGCACCGAACGCCCCGGGGATACTCGCTGAGATCACAAGCCGTCTGTACCAGATGGGGATTGCGATTATCGCGGTGACGATCCAGGTCATGGAAGATCACGCCACCGTCCGGTTGCTGACCGACAACGAGTCATACGCGACCGAGGCGATGCAAGGCATGCAACTTCCGCTCGATCATCGCGACGTGGTGATCGTCGATCTTCCCAACCGGCGAGGGTTCCTGGGAAAGCTTGCAGACG
>Ga0272443_10000729_pt1 | contig 56158 bp, 44 predicted proteins | sample SSMAcet12_FD_193581 | JGI IMG/M metagenome (GOLD analysis project Ga0272443, IMG submission 193581) | Marine sediment archaeal communities from Little Sippewissett salt marsh, Falmouth, MA, United States - SSM-Acet-12 | ecosystem: Environmental > Aquatic > Marine > Wetlands > Sediment ... | reverse complement strand
GTAACGTGGGAATCGATAGATGTAAGCTGAGAAATGCCTTATGTAAACCGGGAAACGTCAGATGTAATGCGTGAATTAATTCCATCACTCTGCGAAAAGCCTCATGAACAAAGCGTTTTAGCGTGTTAGCGCCGGGATTTTCCTCGTTTAAGAAAAAAACATGATTTTATCGAAGCTGAAATCGCTTAAACTAATGTTAAGGATAAACGAATGCGAATTAATTATGGACATAGGATTCAACTTTAGCTATATTAAAATAAACAAAGGAGGCAATCGTGCCGCGAAGTGAATATAGGAACCTTTCGAACAACGATTTTTTCTGGAAATTCAGACTATTGGTCGGGAATATCGAAAAATATCTCGGCGAGCCGCACAACCCGGACGACATGCTCGTCGAAGGCCAAGCGCTTTTAGAGGAACTCCACGACACTCAACACAAAGCAGATTCCTTCGATATGTTAGACGCCACTCGAATAGATAATATAGAAGACAACGCTTTCGAGGCGCTGGTCGCAGCGCTGAAAAGGGCGAAGAAGTTCGTCGATTATTTCGCCGGCAAGGAGTATTTCGGCACGCTGGACATCCCGTCGCGAATGCCGCGTTCACGGGATAAGGTGCCTGAGGCCGCACGGGCGGTGCTTTCGGCGTGGGACGAACATTCCGCCGACCCGGAACTTGCCGGCGCGGTGCCCGCCATGGAAGCCCTCCGCGTGGGCTACGACAAATGGGTGGCCGCGTGGGACGCCCAGGAGGACGCCAACCGCATCAAGAAGGAGAAATACCGGTCTGCGAGGGAGGCTCGCGCCAAATGCGAGAAATTTGTCAGCAGAGTGAAGAAATACCTCTCGCTCCACCTCGAACCCGACGACTCGAAGTGGGGGTTGTATGGGTTTGAGAGGAGGGGGGAGGAATGACGGGATTTGTTATCGATGTAGGGGCGAATCTTGTATTCGCCCGATTTCGGCGCAACGCAATACAAAATAGGGCGATCACAAGGATCGCCCCTACGAGCTCAATTAAATTCGGCGGTTATTTAACGACGGGCATCATGGGAATCGAACATTCGGAACGACATCATGAAATATGATCCCGACATATATCATCGAAGGTCGATTCGATTGAAGGATTTCGATTATTCGTTAAATGGCGCATATTTCGTGACGGTTTGCGCGCAGAATCGCCTGTGTTTTTTCGACAATCCCGATGTTCAAGATATGATCGAAACGATCTGGCAAGATTTGCCGAATAGATTTTCGAAAATTGAATTGGATGAATGGGTGGTGATGCCGAATCATTTTCATGGGATAATTACGATTATTCCTTACGCACAAAAGGGCGATCACAAGGATCGCCCCTACACGGGCAATTTTAACCCGAACCGTAGGGGCGAATCTTGTATTCGCCCTCGTGGAACGCAGCCCGATTCAATTGGACGAATAATCCAATCGTTTAAATCGTTGACGTCGGTCGAATACACGCGCGGTGTCAAAGAACACGGTTGGACGAGATTTAATAAACGCCTCTGGCAACGCAATTATTACGAACATGTTATCCGCAATGAAAATGAATTGAACGAAATTCGCCAATATATCCGCACCAACCCGGAGAATTGGGAAAACGATAAAGAGAACCCGAAATATGGCTTTGAAAATAAAATGAGGAGGCCGAGATGAATTTTAAAACAATTACTTTTTTAATCACTTTAGGAATTATAAAATTAGCTTCAGGACAAGTTGGAGGAACAGTTAGGCCCTCTCAATTAGGAAATGAAATGATTAATGATACATTAATTGCTTATCTTTCTACAGGTAGATGTACATTAGACGTTAGAATTAGAGGTTTCCCCGAATATACACCTCCTACCGAATTTTTTTTCAACGATCTCAACATGGAACCTTTGCCAAATGAAGATGATACTGTTGCTTATTTTGAAGGAGTAAGTCCAATAACTGGTGCTTCTATAAAAATTAAAAATCCAAATTATATGCCTGGTGTTACATGTCAATTTCCAGATGTTGCACCAACAGATGCAGGCGGAGAACATAATATTATGATTGATATGAAAGCACCTTATGATAGTACGAGCGTTGATCCTTATTTAGGTAATATTTTTTTTTCTGTAAAAAGGCTTGACAATCTTTCTGATTCTATTGCACAACCAAATGATCCATTCTATCCAGGTTATTCAATGCATATTTCTAATTTAGATTTTATTAATCCTCCAAAACATAGAGATTCATTGATTGTAAGAGTTAGAAGAGAATATGCTAGTTTAGCTTGGGAAAAAACAGATACTGTAACTATGGACACAACAGAGTATTGGGCAGCTTATGTTGTTCCAAGAATGACATTCAATCCAGAAGATTCTGTTACTTCCGGTATTACGGAGGGCGAAAGGCCTTCTAATATCTCCCTCTCCGCCTATCCCAACCCGTTCAATTCCGCGGTCAGCATTTCCGCGCCGGAGGGCGCGGAGGTGGAGGTGTTCGACTTGAACGGTCGCCGCGTGGCGCAATTGCCCGACGGCGGAACCGTAGGGGTGGGTTTGAAACCCGCCCGTGCGGGAGGGTCTGAGACCCTCCCCTACGGAAGCGTATATCTCTGGACACCTGACAAATCCCTCGGTTCGGGCGTTTATCTCGTCCGGGCGCGGGTAGGCGATAAAGAGGCAATGAAACGCGTCGTGTATTTAAAATAGGAGATCAATATGGAAAAAAAGCTTTATTTCCTTTTAATACTACTTTGCGCTTTATCTGCGCTTGCTCAATTAGATACTCTTGAATTGCTCGGGAAAACCCCCGGTGGGTCGAGTGCTTGCGTGGAATATGCTCATGGAAGGCTGTATGTCGGTGCAGGGGCCTCTTTGCTGATCTATCGATCCGAAGATCCAGACGACATGGTTTTACTAGGTTCTGTGGATTTTGTTTCTCTGGTTACGAATATAGTTGTACGAGACGATAGTATGGTGTTTGTCGGAGCAAACCACGACGGTCTGTATGCTGTCGATGCCTCGGATCCGGATTTTCCTATCTTAGCTCAATACAAAATGCCCGACCGCGGTCATTGGGTCGCCGACCTCGAGATCTCGCCGCCGGACACCCTCTGGCTCTCCGATTTCACCAGCCTCAAAAAGATGATATTCACCGGCGATACTTTTATCGTCGAAGAGGAATACTTCTCCGGGGCAACAATTGTCGGCGCGGGATTTCGAGATTCACTTGTTGCGGTTTGTCGTAGGCAAGACACAGTGAGAGGATATGTCGAATTGTATAACCGCGCAGGGGGCTTGTTTACGTTGATCGCCTCTTATGACACCACGCGTCTTAAAATGGTTGTCGATGCCGAATTCGCGGATAACCGCGACGATATTATCTATGTTATGGGCGGAAGTCATGATATGGGGGATAGCACCGGTTTTTACGCGCTTCATTATGACGATTCCCTTTATCTTGCCGACGATCTTCAGTTTCAGGGGATTAGATTTTTAGGGAATTTGCTCGGGCAGGCTTTTATAATGAACATGGATTCGCGTAACGACACCGTTTTTTTGGCGACCATGGCTGCGATGCACGATACGACACTTTTAGGAATACCATGGACTGACTGCCCGGCGATCGATTGCACTTTTTTACCGGATTCGATGCACATAATCGGTCATTTCATTCCGGGATTGTGGTTTTTCGATGTTGCGCTTCACGACAGTCTTTCGGCGCTTGCGATTGCCTCCGAGTGGCTGGGCGTTATATGGACCGATGTGTCGGATTTTTCTGAGAGACTCGATACTATAAGCTTGACTCCTACCGGTGGATGGGGGCAACATTCGTATCTTTATGGCGGGGATACCCTTTTCGCTGCGATGGAGGGTTACGGTGTGGGTGTCTTCGATGTTCGGGATGCGGCAAACCCGGAATTGATCGCGAATATTCCCGGTTCTTTTGCCCATGATCTGGCCTTTCTTGACTCGATAATGTGCGTTGCAAGAGGTTCCAACTATATTTTCTTTAACCTTGCGCCCTTTTGGCGCGGAGGCGAAATCGAACCTCTCGATACATTTTCGATTCCGGTAGAATGGTGGGAAAACCATGCATGTCTTTCCGCCGCCGTCCTGAAAACCCCGACCGACACATTCTTCGTTTTGTCGATCAAAGACGACGGTTTAAGCATTATCGATCCCGGGGATATACCGGGCGTTTACGCGAGGTATCATTTTTTCGAAGATAGCAGACCTATAGAAGTCCAGTGTTTTGGCGATACGATTTTCGCGTTGATGGAAGATAGCTTTCATATTGCAAGATTTGCCGGGGATTCTCTCGAAAGGATTCTCGATGATATTAGTAGTATATTAGCAACCGGTTTTTACAGAGAAGGCGATTTCATTGCGGTGACATACTCCTTCTTTTATGGTTTTAAATGGTTCGAATGGATGACCGATTCACTTGTCGAGCGCGGAAATTGGCCGTGGAAGAGTTGCATAGATATTGAACGGTTCGATGGCCTTATATATGCCGTTTATCCGAATGAAGGTTTATTCATTCTCGATATTGACAGTCCACCGGGTATAGATACACTTGCATGGTTTCCCGGTTCGCAAGGTTGGGAAAATATTGTATATGGTAGCAGACATGTTTCATTCGGCCCGGATAGCACGATATATCTGAGCGATTACCACGCGGGTTGTTATATCCTCGAACCGTTCCACAGGATTCCCGTGAATGTAAAAGAAACAAAATCGGAAAGACCTTGTAAATTTGAAATTTACTCATGGCCAAATCCGTTCAATGGAGCGGTGAAGATAAATATCGACGCGCCTTTCGCAGAGACGCAAAATCTTGCGTCTCTACAAATCGAGATTTTCGACTTGAACGGTCGCCGCGTCGCGCAATTGCCCTCACCCTCGGTCCCTCTCCCGGGGGGAGAGGGAGGCAAAGAAGTCCCCCTTTTCAAGGGGGATTTAGGGGGTTCCTTCACATGGCAGCCCACCCTGACCCTCGCCTCCGGCGTGTATCTCGTCCGGGCGCGCTTCGACTCCGCTCAGCGATCGGGTAGCGGCGCGGTGGCGACAAAACGGGTGGTGTATTTGAAATAGCAATGGAGAAGATATGAATTCGAAAAAACCTTGCGAAATCTCTGAAGATTCATATTTTGCTGAATGGGGAGCGCGTCGAACAAAAGGAGTCGATGTGTTTTTTTATGTCAGGATTACCTCGCTAATCGCCCTCGTTGCAGTGGCGGCGCTTTTCGCAACTTCCATCGAGTTTGAGCCTTCCGACGGCGCGGGCGCCATTCAGGACTCGATTTACTATTCACCCGCAGACAGCCTGCTTTTCAGCGGCGGGACCTACTATATAGGTGATCTCGGCCCATCCGGGCTCGTTGTCCTCGATTCGCTGGCGCTGGTCTGTATCGATGGCGCGGGGGCATGCACATTGTCCGCATTTTCGAGCGATTTAAACGATACTTCCGCGACCGTGATAACCTCCTATTTCGGCGACCCCGTTTCCCTCGCGACCACTATCCACGGCTTCGTGATAACCGGAGCGGAGGGGGAATCCGGTGGCGGAATTATGGCATATAACGGCTGTCCATCCCTCGATTCATGTGTCATCACCGGCAACCATGCGGATTCATCGGGCGGCGGACTGATGGTGGTTTCCGCGAATGCCGAGATTCGAAATACCGTCATATCGAACAATTCCAGCAACAGCGGCGGCGGAATTTTCGCCTACGACGCGGATTTAATCGTTATGAACTGCAAATTCGAGGACAACAGCGCGATTTCCGGTGCGGGGATTTTCGCCCACGAAGGGAGCTACGATTTCGGCCTGTGCGATTTCCACGGAAATATCGCGGATTCCTCCGGCGGAGGGCTTTTCCTCAGCGGCGCGGATGCTGATTTCTCATCGACCATAATCGAAGAAAACGAGGCACGGGACGGCGGAGGATTTTACTGCTACGCTTCGAACATCGATATGAAATCCGGTTCGGAGATAATCCTCAACCATGCCCATGAATCGGGCGGGGGCGTTTTCCTGGTCGAATGCGATATAGATATGTCCGAATTCGAGCTGTCCATGAACACAGGCTGGACGGGCGCCGGAGGGATGCTGGTCGATGTTGTCGGCGTTATGGAGCAGGCGAATTTCCTCGCAAATTCCGGCACAAACGGCGGGTGTTTCATGCTCACATCTTGCAACGAATACGAAATGACAATCGCCCATTCTCTGATAAAAGACAATCAGGCATGGGAGGGCGGTGCGTTTTTCATCGACTCCTGCGAAGTCGTGATTTCCGACTGCATCTTCAACAGCAACAATTCGGTGGGTTACGGCGGGATTTTCTTTCTGCATCGGGGAAGGAACCTAATCGAGGAAAACGACTTTTCGGGGAATCGAAGTGTCGGCGACGGCGCGGGGCTGTTTTTCTACCGGGACAAGTCGATAATCTCGCGCAACCGTTTCGAGATGAACGAGGCGCATACATACGGCGGCGCGCTCTACGTTTACGGCAACTCCGAACCAGTGGTGCGGGAAAATCTTTTTAACTCGAACAAGGTCTTTTACGGCGCTGCGATTTATGTCGAATATCAGTCAAAACCGCATTTCATTAAAAACACCGTCGTCGGTAATATCGGGAATATGGGCTCGAGTATCTCGGTTTGCGAGGCGTCTATCCTCCGCGCGGACAGTTGCTTTTTCGCGGACAACGGCTCGATTGAAAACCGGGTTTCCGGCCTGGGATCGGCTGTGGCGAACGCAGAGAGCGTGTATATCATGAACTCAAATGTTTACTACAACACCCTCTACAGCGAGGCATATTGGGCGAATTCATGCTCTCTGGACAATATCATGACAGGCAATTTCTGGTGGACTACGGACACCTTCGAGATTCGCGAGTTTCTGGAGGGACCGATTGCCATCGAGCCAATCAGCGAGGAGTTTGTGGCCGGTGTTCCGGGAGAGCCTCATCTAATAACATCGGTGCGAAGCCTCGACCGCGATTATCTAACGGACGTATCGTTGGTCGAATCCATCGGGGACACTATTTACCTGCAGGTCGAGGGGCAAGACCGGAACCCGCATTTCTACGAAGCCGCCGTGCTTAGAATTCGTAGCGACGGTTCCGACGGCGATATCGCGGTGGCATTGGCCGAGACCGATTCCTGCTCAGGCGTTTATAGAGGTTTAGTATTTGTCGCGGAAGCCACGGACAGCGACACCCTATGGCGGGACGATGTTTTCAACCGCATTCGTGTAAATCGCGAGGGGGACACGATTCGATTTTATGCGAATATCGACACCACGGCTTTCTGCGAGGTCGTTTATGCCGACGCCACCGGAATTGCGGAAGGTATTAAGCTACCGGATACCCCATCGATCTCCGCCTATCCGAACCCTTTCAATTCCGCGGTGAAAATTGCCTTTGATTGTCATTCCCGCGAAAGCGGGAATCCAGAGGTGGTGTCGGTGGAGATTTTCGACCTGAGCGGCCGGCGGGTGGCGGAATTAACCCCCCCTGCCCCCCCTTCACAGGGGGGGAAAGAGGGAAAGTCCCCCCTGTTAAGGGGGGATTTAGGGGGGTTAGTCTGGCAACCCGCCGCATCCCTCGGTTCCGGCGTATATCTCGTCCGGGCGCGGATGAACGGCGGCGAATCGACCTCGAAACGAATTGTTTATTTGAAATAACCCCGTTCTTTTAAAAATTTTCCGGCCTCAGACGAGGAGGAACCGCGTCAAGGCGGGTAATCCCCTCGATGCGGCGGCGGATCACTCGTTCGCAACAGGCATTTACCTCTATGCAGAGGTGGATTTCTTTGTTGAAACGGGCAATCCCCTCGTTCAAACGGTGGATTTCTTTGTTGAAACGGGCAATCCCCTCGTTAAAGCGGTGGATTTCTTCGTTCAAGAGGGCAATCCCCTCGTTCAAACGGGCGAAATACGAAAAGCGAACGGCCATTGTAACGAAGAAAACGGCCATTGCATTGAAGAGAACGCCCGATGTTGCGAGGAAAACGGTCGTTGCGGCGAAGAGAACGCCCATTGTAACGAGGGTCGCGGGCATTGTGCCGTGGAAATCGCCCATTGCAGTGCGGTTTGCCGCCAATGCGATGCGGGAAACGCCCGATGCAGGCCGGAAAAGCACCGTTCGATTGTGGCAAACACCCGATGGAACGCGGGGAAAGCGCGATGTTTAAAGGTTTTTAACTGTTTTAACGGGCGAATCGACCGTATAAACGAAATATGGAGACGAAATGAGCAAAGTGAAACTATCTATTCTTTTTATCGTCGCGCTGGCGATGACCGCCGCGCTTGCCGCGCCGGACAGGGTGTATATCTACACCGCCGATTGGTGTAACCACCGAGTAGTCCGCGTCGAGGATATGGTCGGTATGACATCCGGTTCACCGATTGCAGACAAGCAAGTCGAATACAATATCGAAACTGTGAAATTCCTAAGGGGGAAAATTCCGGGGGCGGTGTATCCGATGATCGACGGGCTTTACCCCTCCGGTGGGCCGGGCGAACCGGCGTTACCGATGGATGCCGTGCGATTTGCATTGCCGGGCAAATGGGAGATTTCGGGCTTGAGGTTATCGAGTATTCGTCGGAAAGAGTTCGAGGGTGAATATTTTGTCGGGCCGAACCCTGAGCCTGTATTTGTCGGTCAAGATATTCGCAAAGGTTTGACATATAATATCGACAAGACTATTTATTCCAGCAGGCAACCCTATCCCGGAACTTGGATCGATTACACCGCAGGATACGATGGCGAGAATACCGTGATCATCGCGAGGGTTTATCCTCTGCAATGGAATCCGGCGTCGAAAAGAATATCCTTCCTTGAACGCGGACAAATCGAGATATACGGAAATCGGATAGAAGAGGACGACTCGCGCAAACGCCCCGCAAGCACGGCCACCAATGTTATTCTCACAACGAGCGAATTTAGAATGCAGGCGGAAAATCTTAGTATTCTTCACAGTGCATGGGGTGTCGAGACGGAAATCGCATACTGCGAGTCGATCCGCGCCGAATACCCTCTCGCCGAGGAGCCGGTGCATATCTCCGGATACGCACACGATTCACTTCGCCCTTATTTCCTGGATGCCTACGATTACGATCTTGCTCGACGGATTATAGCATACCTTCGAGATGACGCCGCGCATCCGCTTCTGGAGACCGTTACGATACTTGGCGACGCGGGGGACGTGCCGCCCAGCTATTATTCATATACACCGAGCCTTTTCCCATACGGTGAATGGCAGCCATATGTTGCAACCGACGCCTTCTATGCCTCCCCGGACTACGATTATATCCACAATTTCGGCGTAGGCCGTCTTGCCGCCGCCAATCCCTATCAGGCGGATACAATAATCGCGAAACTTGGAAACACTGTCTATTACGCAACATCCAATTGGATGTCGAAATCTTATTATTCTGGTGGAAATACATTTAGAGATCCTAATGAATTTCCTTATTACGAGGGCGAGGCCTATGTCACTAACATACACAATTCGGGCTACTGCGACGGGCTTGTTACAGAACGTTCTTTTTCCTCGGAAGGAGGTTTCACATATTTAGACTGGTCATCCGCATGGCGCAGGTCGGATATCGGCTTCTACTGGATAATCGCGCATGGGTCGGGTTATGGATTCGCATTCGACGACCATACCGACGCAATGTTCGGTGTCGCGGATTTCCTTGACTATCCGGCGTCTCCACCGTATCCGTTGTTCTTCGACTGCAGTTGCACCAACGGCAAATTCGACCAGGAAGTAGTATCGTCGATGGACACAAGTATCACTTTCGCGGAGGCTTTCATCCGCGGTGCCGGCGGCGGAAGTATGTTAGTCGCCTCCACAAGAATTGGGGCGGCCTCTGCCGGCTACTACATCGACGGATATGAGACTATCATTGAGCCTATGCGCAATCTCGGATTGGTTGGATATATGATGGTTCGCGTGCTTTCACAGTCTCCAAAGAACTGCGGCGAATGGTTCAAACGCTCCATGAACTATTTTGTGGAAGAATCCGAAGTCGATTCGCTGGAATTCGCCCGTCATACCTTTTTCGCGACAATCATGCACGGCGACCCGGCAATGCCCTTACCGGCCATCGACACTTTGCCCGAACACACTGCACGTCCCGAAGCCGATATAGTCTCCGAGGTTTACGATACGACCTTCAGAGGCATCGCGGCATTCTTCGATTCATCCGGCATCGTCGAAATAACCACCTTCGGCGGGGCAGCGCCGATATACGCCAAAGTCCTGGATGGCAGGAACGAGAGCCCGATGATATCCTCCTCGATGCTTACCGGTGGTGCCTACGATTTCGAATCTCCCAATAAACCGCGCTATAACAGCGTTCGAATCGAATCCTTCGATGGCAAAGCGCGATGGCTGTATTTCCTCACCGATCGCGGCGACATCGTTCCAGAGGGCAGATTGACAGATTGGGATAACAGCGGAACTCCACCCGCCTGCTCCGATCCCGACGACTTCGCGGAAAATTATCTCGAACTGACCGACCTCTATGCCACAATCGAGGGCGATTATCTCTACGTTGCCTTTCCTTACCACGGTATCGGCGACACAATCCGCGGTTATGTCCTCTGTGTCGATTCCAAGGCCGGTGGAGCATTCGCGAATCCGGACGGCGACGCAGTTTACACACGAGTCGATTTCCCCACGCACGGAGCAGATTACGAAATCGCCTTCCTGCTCGCTTACGATTGGTATGGCATACCTGCCGCGAGTGCGACCTACTACTACGATTACAGCGATTATTTATCCGAATGGCAAAATGTTTATTCCACCGCGATCGACGGCATCGACAATATATCCTACGACGACGGCACAATCGAAATCGCTATGAACCTGGATTCGTTAGGCGTTTCCGATGAGGTGGCGGTTTTGGTTTATTCCTTCCCGATGTCTGAGGTTGCGCTTCCGTATTACCCCTCGCAGGACGCCACACCCACGAATCCGGGCAGTTATTCCTCGCTGACCTTCACCGCAATTCACAACCAGCTTACCGAGTGGCTCGTCCTCGACCTGACAGGTATTAGGGAGACATCCCAGCTTTTACCGGAAGAATTCGCCCTCTCCGCCTATCCGAACCCATTCAATTCGGCAGTGAAGATCATAATCGACGCGCCCGTAGGAGCAATTCATGAATTGCCCCTACAGGTCGAGATTTTCGACATCGCCGGTCGCCGCGTTTCCGTCATTGCGAGGCCGAAGGCCGCGGCAATCTCATCGAATCAGGGAGATTGCTTCGTCGGGCAAAGCCCTTCTCGCAATGACGCGAAAACCGAATTCATTTGGCAACCGGACGAATCCCTCGGTTCGGGCGTCTATCTCGTCCGTGCACGCTTCGACGACCACCGGTCGCTGAGCGGAGCCGAAACGACAACATCGAAACGAATCGTTTATTTGAAATAACCCTGTTCTTTAAAACATTTGTTGTATAGCTCTATCGAGGGTGCGCATCGCGGGGCCGAGGGCATGCACCGCGAGGTTGCGGGGCGGAATCGGCTTGTCGAGGGGCGGAACGACCACAGCGAGGATATGCATCGCAAAAAAGTGCCGTTGCACCGCGACGCCGAACCGTTGCACGGGCGTAAAGAGCGCTTGCACCGTGAAATCCGAGGCCTGCACCGTCGTCTTGAAGGCCTTCAACGAGGCTGTGCGCTTCTACAATGAGGCCGTGCAGGCCTTCAACGAGGCTGTGCGCCCCTACGGCGAGGCAATGCAATCCTACGATGAGGCTGTGCTGGTCTTCAGCGACGCTGTGCATGCCTTCAATGAGGCTATGCGAGCCTTCAACGTGGCTGTGCATGCCTTCAATGAGGCTATGCGAGCCTTCAATGTGGCTGTGCACCTACAATGGTAAGGGTTTGAGGTTTTTGGATTGTTGTAGCCGATTTTTAACATTAAATTAATAGAGATAATTAAAAGCATCTCATAATAATGAGAAAAAAAGATCGAATGAAAAAGATCACTATAATTCTGATAATTTTCGCAAGCGTAGCTTGCCACGCCCAAACCGCCCCGACTATTGAATGGCAAAATTGCCTCGGTGGAAATAATGCTGATGTTGCGTTTTCTATTTCTCAGACCACTGATGGCGGCTTCATCGTGGCGGGACAATCCGACTCTAACGATGGCGATGTAAGCGGACATCATGGTACGCCTGGTGATTATTCTTTTGATTATTGGGTAGTGAAGTTAGACTCGTCGGGCGGTATCCAGTGGCAAAAATGCCTCGGTGGAAGTGATAATGATGTGGCTAGGTCCATTTCCCAGACCACCGATGGTGGATTTATCGTCGCGGGTGATTCATACTCAAATGATGGCGATGTAAGCGGACATCACGGTACGCCTGGTGATTATTCTGCTGATTATTGGGTAGTGAAGTTGAACTCTTCGGGCGGCATCCAGTGGCAGAAATCCCTCGGCGGAAGTGATGATGATGTGGCTTGGTCTATTTTCCACACCACCGATGGCGGCTTCATCGTGGCGGGACAATCCGGCTCCAACGATGGCGATGTCAGCGGTCTTCATGGGAGCACATATGATTTCGATTATTGGGTAGTGAAGTTAGACTCGTCGGGCGGTATCCAGTGGCAAAAATGCCTCGGTGGAAGTAATGGTGATGTTGCATTCTCCATTTCTCAGGCCAACGATAGTGGATTTATCGTCGCGGGTGATTCATACTCAAATGATGGCGATGTAAGCGGACATCATGGGAGCACAACCAATTTCGATTATTGGGTAGTAAAGTTAGACTCGATGGGCGGTATCCAGTGGCAAAAATGTCTCGGTGGAAGTGGAAATGATTATGCTCGTTCCATTTCTCCGAACTCTGATGGAGGCTTCATCGTGGCGGGATACTCCAGTTCCCACGATGGCGATGTAAGCGGACATCACGGTACGCCTGGTGATTATTCTGTTGATTATTGGGTAGTGAAGTTGAACTCTTTGGGCGGCATCCAGTGGCAAAAATGCCTCGGCGGAAGTGGAAATGATCATGCTTGTTCCATTTCTCCGAGCTCCGATGGAGGTTTCATCGTGGCGGGATACTCCAGTTCCCACGATGGAGATGTAAGCGGATGGCACGTAGGGTATGATGGTTGGGGAAGTCCTTATTATGATGATTGGGTAGTGAAGTTGAACTCTTCGGGCGACATCAAGTGGCAAAAATGCCTCGGCGGAAGTAATAGTGATAAGGCGAATTCCGGCGAACAGACCACAGATGGTGGGTTTATCCTCGCGGGATGTTCCGATTCCAATGATGGCGATGTAAGCGGAAACCATGGCTCAGGGGATTTTTGGGTAGTGAAATTATCGCCGGAGGATGGCATCGAGGAGAATTCGTCTTCTATGAAACCGCAGGCATTCGCCCTCTCCACCCACCCCAACCCATTCAATTCGGCGTTAACGATAAATATCGACGCGCACGTAGGGGCAATTCATGAATTGCCCCTACGGATCGAGATTTTCGACATCGCCGGTCGCCGCGTTTCCGTCATTGCGAGGCCGGAGGCCGCGGCAATCTCATCGAATCAGGGAGATTGCTTCGTCGGGCAAAGCCCTTCTCGCAATGACGCGAAAACCGAATTCATTTGGCAACCGGACGAATCCCTCGGTTCCGGCGTCTATCTCGTCCGGGTGCGCTTCGACTCCTCTCAGCGACCGGGGGAGGGGCAGACGGTAACGAAGAGGGTGGTGTATCTGAAATGAAGATGAAACCCATATCCCAAAACGATAAGGAAGCGTTTTTGCGGAGGATCGGTTCGCCGGAGGCGGCGGAAGCCCTTTTCGGCCTCTACAACATCATCTCCGGACTCCTCGGCGGGCGCATCGACGATGTTCAGATATTCGAGGACAAAGCCATCATGTTTTTCGACGGCAAACGCGAGATCGTCCGTATAAATATCGGCAAACGAAGCCACAGGGTCTATGTCCACCCGCCGTCGGGCGCGCTTTTCGATTCCGGCGAGGAATTCGCGGTCGAGAAAATCAACCTCTGGCCGAGCGCATTCCGCAAGACATCCGGCAAGTTCTGCGGAATGAGTTTCTGGATATCAAACACCAAGCATCTTCGCGGCGCAAGGGAGATAATCGCACGGATCCCAGTAGATAAGGCTGGTGATTAAATGAAATACACCGAATTTCGCGATGCAATAATGAACGAACTCGCGAAGAATCCATCGGGTTTAACATGGACGGAACTTCGCGACAGGCTTTCTCTGCCCTATTCGCGCCCCTGCCCGACATGGGTTAGCCGCCTCGAAATCGAGATCGGCCTCAATCGAAAAGAAGACCCGAGCCTAAAAGGGAGGCCGAAAAGATGGTCCTTAAAATGACGGAGAATATTATGAAAAAAGCATTTCTTGTTATGATTATTTGCATCGCGGCGTTCGCGCAGGTGCCGGAGCTTTTATGGACGCACGATCTCCTTTCGCATTGCTACGGTTCCCCCGCTTGCGCCGATATCGATTTCGACGGCAAACTCGAGATCGTATTCGGAACCTATTTCGACGACGAACACGCTTATGCCCTCAACGCCGAGGACGGCAGCCTTCTCTGGCGCTTCGATGTCGGCGGCGGGCCGCTCGATGCCGCGCCGGTTATCGCCGATGTCGATATGGACGATTCCCTCGAGGTAATCATCCCTGCAAGCTGGGGGATAGTGTATTGCCTCTCTGGCGATGGCGAGGTCGAGTGGCGCTACCCCGCTTCGGGATATTGCGAGTGCATCGACTCGCCGCCCGCTGTCGCCGATGTCGATGAGGATGGCCGCCCGGAGGTTATATTCGGCGCTTGGTATGGCAAGGTCTATGTCCTCGATGGCGAGGACGGCTCTCTCGCCTGGTCGGTGGGGCTTTGCGATACCGGCTATGTGCAAAGTGCACCGTGTATCCTCGATTGCGACGATGACGGCCATCTCGATATTGTCGTGGCGATGTTTCGCGGCGATTGCACCGTCTATGCGCTTTCCGGCCAATCCAGCGCCGTGAAATGGTCATACCGCGCCGACGACTGGATGTATGCCGGCGCGGCAACCGCCGATATAGACCTCGACGGCAAACCCGAACTCGTTATCGGCGACTATTCCGGCAAGGTCTTCGCCTTGAATGCCGAGGACGGCTCGTTTATCTGGGAGGAAAGCATCGGTTACTACGTTTTCCCTCCGGTGACCATCGCCGAGTTGAACGACGCTTACGACGGACTCGAGATACTCGCGGCGGACTATGAACTGACATGCCTTACCGCCGAGGGCGAGTTTTTGTGGGAATTCCCGACCGGCGGGAATATCGATCGCGGCGCGGTGGTCGCGGAGATCGACGGCGACCGCGAACTCGAGGTTATCATCGGCTCATCGGACTGCTACCTATATGTCCTGAACGGCGAGGACGGCAGCCTTGTCTGGGAATACCTTGTCGATTCGACATACCAGATAGAGAACGCACCAATCGTCGAGGATTTCGACGACGATGGTTGGGTCGATATCTTCTGCATCGGCGGATGGGGAACCTCGGACACCATACCAAATTACGGCCGCGCCTACGCGATCAAGGCGGGGCACGGTTCCGGCGAGGTCTGGACGATGTATCGCCATGATCCATTCCGCACAGGTTATCTGAATGGTGGTCCGACGTCCGTTTTCGAAACAGCCTCCCCGCGTCCTTCGTTAATCTCCCTCTCCGTTTCCCCAAACCCGTTCAATTCGGCGGTGAAGATAAGCCTTGATTTCGGCAGCGAATTGTCGGAGCTGTTGAGCACGATAGAAATATTCGACCTGAATGGGCGGCGCGTCGCGCAATTGTCCGGCGGCGGAACGGTAGGGGCATGGCACCGACATGCCCCTCACGCGGAAGAGGATTTGTCAATGCCAAACCCCTACGAATTCACATGGCAACCCGCCCCATCCCTCGGTTCCGGCGTTTATCTCGTCCGGGCGCGGGCGGGGGATAAAGAGGCAATGAAACGAATCGTTTATTTGAAATAACCCTGTTCTTTAAAACATTTGTTGTATAGCTCTATCGAGGGTGCGTATCGCGACGTTGAGGGCATGCGCTGCGAGGTTGCGCAGATCAATTGCCGAGTCGAGGGGCGGAACGACCACGGCGAGGATATGCATCGCAAAAAAGTGCCGTTGCACCGCGACGCCGAGCCGTTGCACCGCGTTTCCCGAGGCCCGCACCGTGAAATCCGAGGCCTGCACCGTCGTCTTGAAGGCCTTCAACGAGGCTGTGCGCTTCTACAATGAGGCCGTGCAGGCCTTCAACGAGGCTGTGCGCCCCTACGATGAGGCAATGCAAGCCTACGATGAGGCTGTGCTGGTCTTCAGCGACGCCGTGCATGCCTTCAATGAGGCTATGCGAGCCTTCAACGTGGCTGTGCATGCCTTCAATGAGGCTATGCGAGCCTTCAACGTGGCTGTGCACTTACAATGGTAAGGGTTTGAGGTTTTTAGCTTGTTTTGGGTTGTTTACAGCATTAAATTTAAGAAGGTAAGAAAAACGGACCTGGAATATCTGAATGAAAATGCAATACTAACACTCCCAATCTTGCTTGCCGCCGCGGCGGCGGTTAAAAGGGTGGTGTTTTGAAATAGGAGATTAAGATGATTAGCACCGAAAAAGCTTTCTTAATAATTATGTTCCTGTTCGTGCTCCTGGTCCTGTTTTCTGCCCGAACCTGCAATGCTTGCAATTCCCTTATAATCCCCGAAATCGACAGCGTGGCTTTCGGGCGCAATCTCGACGGCCCGTTTGTTAACGGTTTTTGGGTGGTTAACCAAAGAGACATCTGTAAATCGTCATATATTCCCGACGATGCCACGCGCGATTCACTTCTCTGGCAATCGCTTTACGGAAGCGTGACGATCAACTGCTATCATATAGACATTCCACTCGGCGGCATGAACGAAGCGGGACTCGTCGTGGAGCATCTCGCTACGGATTCCGCCTGTTTCAATTATGGCGGCACTATCCCCGGAATCACACCGCAGCAATGGATACAATACCAGCTGGATAATTTTGCTACGGTGGATGAGGTTATCGCCGGTCTCGACGACTACAGCCTTGTCCCGTGGATTTTCGGTATCGTGCATTACATAATGTGCGACGCTACCGGGGATGTCGCAATTATCGAATATATGAATGACGGTTCCGGTGGATGCGAGCGCCGCGTTTACGCGGATGGCGACATTCCGCTTTACATGACTGCGATAAGCAATACGACCTATTACAGGCATACAAACTTCATGAGCCAGTTTATCAATTTCGGCGGTGTAAATCCCATCCCTACCGACCCGGCGACCCTTTCTTCGAGCACGCTTTATAGGTTTGCCTATAGTTGCGAAATGATAAGGCAATACACTCTCGACCCTTCGCCGGGAATCCTCGACTATACTTTCGATGTTCTCGAACAGTATATCTTTGGAAACACGCCGATCTCGATAGTTTACAGGCCTTGCGAACGCAAGCTTCATTTTTTCACAAGCCTTAATTCCGAGCGAAGAATTATCGATTTCGACGATATCGAATTTTCGCGCGATAGCTATCGAGTTGTCTTACCGTGGCATCTGGAGTCCGATCCCGATTCCGGGAATTGGGTCGCCAATATGGATTCGATTAACACATATATGGTTAATTATTTCGCAACTTCATGCGGTTCCATGGGCGCTGCATTTGCGCCTTATGTTTCGGAAATGTTAGCCTATCGAGCGGAAATTCCGCTGGCTTCGGTCTATCTCGGCGCGGACACGACGATAACCACCGAGGATTCGCTAATTCTATATGCCGGTTCAGGTTATGATAGCTACAATTGGGTCAACGGTTCGACAGCGGAAACGCTTTTCATCGACGGCACAATTCACAGCCCCGGAACCTACGCGGTTTGGGTGGAGGTTTACAATGCAGTCGGTTGCATGATTGCGGATACGATTTTGTTAACGATCTCTGAGCCGGTGTTCGTGGATGAGACATCGAAGCCTGATGAGCTTTCGATTTCCATATCGCCCAACCCGTTCAATTCGGCGGTGACGATCACAATCGATGCGCCCGTAGGGGCAATTCATGAATTGCCCCTACAGGTGGAGATATTCGATGTGAACGGACGGCGCGTTTCCGTCATTGCGAGGCCGGAGGCCGCGGCAATCTCATCGAATAAAGGAGATTGCTTCGTCGGGCAAAGCCCTTCTCGCAATGACGGTCAAAGCGAATTTGTCTGGCAACCCGACCTCACCCTCCCCTCCGGCGTGTATCTAATCCGGGCGGGGATAAACGGTTGCCAAACATCGCGGAGGCTAGTATATTTGAAGTAGGAGGATGGAATGAGGAACACGTTTATTAGCTTTTTATTGTTATTCGCCGCATTATCGGTCGCGCAAACGACATTTATGGTGCCGATGCGCGATTCGGTGTGCCTCGCCACGGATATCTATCTCCCGCCTGACACGGCGGATAATCCGGTTCCTATCCTGCTGAACCGCACGCCTTACGGTCGTGGCGATGTCGATGAAGAATTCAAGGACACACTTCTCAATCGCGGTGTCGGTTTCGCAATTCAGGATTCGCGCGGGCGCGGCGATTCAGAGGGTGTTGACAGCCTGTTCATCGGCAATGGCTGGGGTGTCCATAAGGACGGCTACGACGCGGTGGAATGGCTGGCCGCTCAACCCTGGTGCAACGGCGATATCGCTATGATAGGCGGTTCCGGCGAGGGAATTATGGCATATCTCGCTACCGGCGCGGCGCCGCCGCATTTGCAATGCGTCCTGGCGGCGAACTGCACCGGCGATATGTATCACGTCGGTGCGTTTCCCGGCGGATGCTACCGCAAGGAGATGATTGACAACTATTTCACGATTTTCGGGCCGTCCTACATGATCGATGCCTTCGCGGAGCATTACATCTACGATAGCAGTTGGCACGAAGCGGATTTATCGCGGCGTTACGACAGCGTAACCGTGCCGGTTTTCCACGTCGCCGGGTGGTTCGATCCTTTCTGCGAAGGCAATATCGGCGCGTTCGAGGGTTTCGAATACGACGGCGCGCCGGGAGCCGCCGGGGAGCAATATCTGGTGATAGGCCCCTGGTGCCATGGTGCCTGGACGCGCACAAATCAGGGGGATTTGAATTTTCCGGCTAACTCGATGTGGGATTTCGTAACTCCCGCCGCGCAGTTCATGCTGCACCACTTGAAGGGGGAATACCCGGAAGTCGCCGACTGGCCCGCCGTGCATTGCTACATCATGGGCGACGTCATGGACACGACTCAGCCCGGCTGTGAGTGGGTGGATTTCGAAAACTGGCCTCCGCCGGAGATGGTTTTCGATTCACTATATCTGCGACCCGACCAGACAATTGCCCCGACTCCATCGACGATATCGGATACTGGACTGTCATACGATAGCAATCCGGATGCGCCGTTTATCCATACCGGCGGGCGCAATCTGTTCGTGCGACCCGGGCCGAAAAACCAATGGCTGCAGGACATCGGAGCGCAGGGCGTCATCTGGACGACCGAACCGCTGGACACGCCGATAACAATCGCCGGGCCGGTTACCGCGAGGATTTACGCGTCGTCGAGCTGCATTGACACCGATTTTATGGTGCGGCTATGCGACGTCTATCCGTCCGGGACGTCGTATCTTGTGAACGACGGCGCGATCAAGGCGAGATTCCGCGAGGGTGTAGATCACGAAACCTTCCTCGAACCGGATTCGATCTATGAATTCGAAATCGACGTGGGCAACGTGGCGATATCTTTCGGTACAGGGCATCGCATACGGTTAGGCATCAGTTCGGCGCTATCGACGCGTTACGAAGCCAACCCGCAGACCGGCGAGCCTTTCCGAGTGCATACGCACACCGAAATCGCGACCAACACCATATTCTGCGACACAGAGCATAGATCACGAATAATCCTCCCTGTATTGCCGACCTACCCGATCGCAATAAACGAAGCGAAATCGAGATTACCCGGGGCATACGCCCTTTCCGCCCACCCCAACCCGTTCAACTCGGCGGTTTCAATCACCGCCCCGGAGGGCGCGGAAATCGAGATATTCGATTTGAACGGGCGCCGCGTCGCGCAATTGCCCGACGGCGGAACCGTAGGGGAGGCCCTTGTGGCCTCCCGCGATGCCACCAACCGCGATTTTTCCGATACAGGCAAACGGGAGGGGACAAGCCCCTCCCCTACAATCCACGAATTCACATGGACACCCGCCGTCTCCATCGCCTCCGGCGTGTATCTCGTCCGGGCGAAAACCGACGGCGGCGCGGCGGCGGTGAAACGGGTGGTGTATTTGAAATAGGAGGAGAAATGAAAAAACTGATAATGCTTGTTTTATTTGGATTTGCCGCGGTTTGTTTCGCCCAAACCCATTCGCTCGAGATCCACGCCGCCATCGACGGCGAACCCGGATATTGCGACAGCCTTCTCTCACTCGTCGGGGCGTCGCCGGGGGCCGGAACACATGACATCCCCTCGGGCGACTCGATAGAGATATCTCTGGACACAACCCTTGTCGAGGTCGCGCCCGGAACGCGCGATTCCTGCTACGGCTGGACAAACATAGACGAAACCGGCGACTCCACCCGCGGTGAAGGGGCTTCGTTCCCGTTCATTTCGACCGAAAACACAACGGTTGTCTGGAATTTCAAGCGGCAATTCACTTTTGAGGTCAGTAGCAGACATCCGGGTTACGGTAGTCCAAGTCCACCTTACGGCATAAACTGGATTGATTCGGGTGATACTATCATAACTTCTATAGATTCAACAGACGGTTCTCTTGTATGTATTGGATACAATGGGACAGGCTCTGTTCCTCCGGTTGGATTTGGATATAGCTGGACAGGTGTAATTGAAGAACCTTCGTCTATCGAATGGGAAGTTTGTTATGGCCCAGCGCCTATTTGCAGCCTTCTTGTTATTTCCGATCACGGCCCATGTGTTCCTACGGCGGGGAATTGGAATTACATTCTTCGAGGCGATACTATAACAGCTTTCGCTTCTCTATACGATATTTCTGATAGCGATTCAGGGATAGTGTATGAGTGTATTGGATGGTTGGGCGAGGGTTGTGTGCCCCCATTCGGTTTCACAAACTGCTGCTCTTTAATTGCCTGCGACAGTTGTGGTTATGGGATTATCGAATGGCTATGGGACACTATTTATACCGATATTTCGGAGGATATTGCCCTACCGCAAGGTATCTCGATAAATGCTCACCCGAACCCGTTCAATTCGGCGGTAACCATCGTTGCCCCGGCGGGCGCGGAAATAGAGATATTAGATGTGAATGGGAGAAGGATTTCCGTCATTGCGAGGAGGGCGAATGCCCGACGTGACAATCTTTCCGATGATGAGATTGCCGCGCTCCCTTCGGTCACTCGCAATGACGGTGTTTGCGAATTTGTCTGGCAACCCGCCGCCTCCCTATCCTCCGGTGTGTATCTCGTGCGGATGCGCTTCGACAACCGGTCGCTGAGTGGAGACGAAGCGTCCGACAGCGGAACGACCACCAAAAGAATCGTGTATTTGAAATAGGGTTAAGGGGCGATGGCGCGCGATTTGCCTTCAGCGCAAATCAAGTGCCAGAGCCGAAGGGGGGGGTGGGTACGGCCGCCGAAGGAAGCGTACAGTTAAACAGGCGGTAAGGGAAAACCCTCTTGCTCACCTTAGATTCAATAGGGTGATTATACTGCAACTTTTCCGCTTGTGTTCCCTCTTTATACACATTATATTCGAAACTTAATTCACTACTCTCGAAAGGACACAAGATGAAAAGATGCATTTGTTTACTGATTATCCTTATTGCGTTTAGTCTTTTCGCTATTCCCCAGACTATCCAATATCAGGGCAAACTTGCCGATTTATCCGGTATTGGTGAAAACGACACGCTTGATATCCGCTTTCGTATATACGATATCGAAACAGGCGGCGATTCCCTATGGGCGATTACGGTTGCTGACGTGCCGATCGTGCACGGCCTCTTCGATGTCAACATTGGGCCGATAGATTTGCCCTTCGACCAGCAATACTGGCTGGAGATAGTAGTGGATGGGAATACCCTTGCGCCTCGAGTTCAACTCACCTCTTCGCCTTATGCCTTCCGCGCGGCAGTTGCGGACAGCTTTACGGGCGGCGTCGCGCCCTGGACACAGGATACCATGATCGCCCACTGGGACAGCGTGCGTAATAAACCAGATAGCTTAATCGAAGGTATCGGAGTGATGAATTATATCCCAAAATGGCTCGACGACAGCACGCTGGGCAGTTCGAATATCTATAATACTGTCGGCCACATAGGAATGCAAAAGGACGTCAATATCTCCTATCGACTGACCGTCGATACTATTTTAGCTCCGATCGATACGCTTTATCTTCCGCAAAAGGTCTGGATGGACGAACTTGTCACCGATTCTATAGAGTCTCGCGGCGATATCGTGACTATACACGACCCGCTTTATCTCACCGATAGCCTCTATTTTGACGGCGATTGGCGCAAAGATTGGCCTGTCGTCCCCGATAGGTTTGTCCAACTTCGCGCAAATGGAAATGCATGGTTAACCGACAGCATAACCTTCGTCGAGGGCGCGAATATTACACTCACACAAACCGGGGATTCAATCGAGATTGCCGCATTCGGTGGCGGTGGAGGTGCCGCTGGCTGGGCGGACGACGGCACGGTGGTCCGCCTCGAAACGGCGACGGATAATGTCGGTATCGGAACGACAAGTCCGTGGGAAAAACTCGCTGTGGACGGTAATATCGGCGCGACAGGGTATATAGCTACCAATGACTATTTATACGCCATGGGTTCAGCCAATGTCCGAATCGGCGACGGCAACTCGGTCAACGCGCTGGATATATTCAGTAACTCCGGAGCGACTATCAGCAATACCACCGGTTACAGCAGAACCACGATGCCTTCGGGTGAACTGGCGGTTCAGAATAAAATCGGTATCGGAACGACTTCTCCTACCGTCCCGCTCCATGTCGAGGGGAACGCCTATATTAACGGCGACCTGGAGGTCACCGGCGAGATAGACCCGGTTTCGGTTACCTATCTTCCGCAGAGCACCCCTCCGACCGGTGCGGAGGGCAAACTCTACTACGACGACAGTGCGGATGAACTCAAGCTCTATGACGGCTCGGACTGGCAATCTCTCGGCGGTAGTGGCGGCGCTAACGGCTGGGTGGACGACGGCACGGTGGTCCGTCTCGAAACGGCAACGGATAATGTGGGCATCGGAACTGCAAGCCCAAGAGCAAAACTGGATGTATGCGGTGATTTCCGGGTAGGCAACAGCACACGCTTTATGTATGTTGAGGACACTCCCGTTGATAGCTGGTTTACACCAAGAGCACCTTGCGATGTTTCCGAATCTACAACTGACTGTATTGACACATTTTATACAGACACTGACCTGGGTGCGGTGGTATATGACCAATATACTTTTAGCGTTGCGGGATTCCACCGGAGTATACCATATAACAGGATCGAGGTTGATTATTCATACTTTGTAATAGATACTACCGATGGCAGTGGATCATTCACGGGCACAGTCTCCGGCGCGGATGCTGTGGATGATGACGAGTTCGTAACCAAAGGACAGGTTGATGGTGGAGATGTTGGCCACTGGAGCGATTCCGGCAACGATATCTACAACACCAATTCCGGCAATGTCGGAATTGGGACATCGAGCCCCGGCGCAAAACTCGATGTTGCCGGGCATATCTGGCAAACAGGTTTGGGCTATTCTGTTTTTATAGGAGTGGATGCCGGGGCAAACGACGACCTTACCTATAATAGTAACGTAGCAATCGGCTATTCGGCGCTTTACAGAAACACGACGGGCATATGGAACACCGCCAATGGTTCATATGCGCTTTACTCAAACACAACAGGCGACAGAAACACCGCTTACGGTTTACAAGCACTTTACTCGAACGACTCGGGCCATTACAACACAGCAATTGGATACAATACGCTTTTTGGTAACCAGGGTAATTACAACACTGCGTTAGGTTATGAGGCTGGCGATAACATATATACTGGGTCGAACAACATTATCATCGGTGCTAACGTAGATGCTCCAAGCGGAACAGCGGACGATCAACTTAACATAGGTAATACTATTTACGGCGACCTTTCGACAGGTTGTGTTGGCATCGGGACGACTTCACCAACAGCTGGATTACATATTCGAAATACATCATCTGAAGGCATTATTATCGAGAACACAGGTGATCATGGATTATACATTGATAATACAACCTACGCAGCAATATACTTAAATGAACCAACTGGACATGGAATTGAAATCTGGGAGCCTACAGCAAAAGCTATTACAATTACTCGGCCAGGGGGAGGCTGCGGAATTGAAGTACTACAAGCCACTTATGACGGTATCGGCGTTTTTAGTTCCGGCCAAAACGGTATTGAGATTTACAGTTCTGGTGATGACGGTATATACTCCTCTGCAAATAGCGATTATGAAGGCTATTTCAATGGTGATTTGTTTGCCTTATCTGCCAACGCCAGCATCAAATCATTCCTCATCGATCATCCCTCGGATCCGGAGCATAAACTGCTTAGGCATTATTCCATCGAGTCGCCGGAAGTTCTTCTTATCTATCGTGGTAAGGTGAAGTTGGACAGTGATGGCATTGGCAAGGTGCATATGCCGGAATATTTCGGAATCCTCACCAATGAAAACGAGGCAAGCGCGAACCTCACACCGGTGGGAAGGCCGTTCCTTACCGGCGCTGATTGGGAGAATAACAATACTACTCTGGTGGTATATGGCGAACCTAACCGAGAGGTTTATTATACGGTCTATGCCGAGCGCGATGATCCGGTGAAGCGTTATTTATATCAGCCGGTGGAGTCGAACAAAGCCGATGGCAAATACTGCCCCGATGGCGAACTTCTCGTGCCCGAGGCCTATGGCTACCCGGAGTCAAGGGGACGGCATTATGAGATGCGTCATGAAGCGCCATGCAAACAGGACGAACAACATAAGGAATAAAAAATAACATCATCATTACGAGATGTTTAAAATAACGGGCGGCTTGGTAGCCGCCTTTTTTTTGTGGATCATAGGGGAAGCAATCGTGGAATGTGTTTGCCTTCCTAAAAAACTGTTTTGGTGATTAACAGTACTATTTGGGTATTGCAAATTTCCACTTTTAAAAACCCATTTCAGCGCTTAATGCGAATACGATTCGCAGAAATGGCAGCATAGCATTAATATATGAGTTATGTTGATTTCGTAGAAAATAGTTAAAAAGGGATTATTATTCAAAAAAGGGCTTTTTTTAGGGGAAATTGCATGATAATTTACATATATACTTATTATAGAACATGAGATATAGTACAACGATTTCATCTGGGAGGATATAATGGAATTAGTTGAGAATGCAGCAGGTAGAATGGTTCCGGTGGAGATGGACGGACGCAGGCTTACCCCTTATCAGGGTGCGTTTGCCGACCCGCTCGCGCATGGAAACCGTGCCGCACCACCCATACCCATGTCACATCCGGTACACAAAGGCGGAGAGCGTAAAGTTCTCTCAGGGTTGAAAGAGGCTATCGAGAAGACTGGTTTGAAATCCGGGATGACCATCAGTTTTCATCATCATCTGCGCAACGGCGATTATGTGGTGAATATGGTGATGGAGGCCATTGCTGAGATGGGGATCAAAGATTTGACATTGGCACCGTCCGCGCTGTTTCCCTGTCATAAGCCACTTATCGATCATATCAAGAATGGCGTGGTGCGCAATATTCAGGGTTCGATGAACGGTCCGGTGGGCTATTTTGTTTCGCTGGGTAACATGCCGACCTGCGGGATTCTTCGCTCTCACGGCGGGCGCGTGCGCGCGATCGAGGATGGCGATTTGCATATCGATGTTACTTTCGTGGCAGCTCCCTGCTGTGATGATTTTGGCAATGCTAACGGTGTTTATGGGCCTTCGCAATGCGGCCCGTTGGGTTATGCAGCGATCGATGTTCAGTATGCAGACAAGGTTGTTATGATAACAGACAATCTCATTCCCTTTCCCTGCATGCCAATCAGTATTCCTTCAACACATGTCGATTATGTTGTGGAGGTGGACAAGATCGGCGATTCGGACAAGATTGTAAGCGGCACCACCAGGATTACTCGCAGCCCCGCAAGGTTGCATACGGCTCATCTGGCTGCACAGTTTATAAAGGAATCGGAGTATTATCGTGACGGCATGGGATTTCAGACCGGCGCTGGTGGGATTTCGCTTGCGGTAACCAAAGAGTTGGGCGATTATATGCGCGAGGATGGAATCAAGGTTCGATATATTAATGGCGGTATTACACAGTTTGCGGTAGATTTATTCCACGAGGGAATTGTGGAGAAGCTATTCGACGGTCAGGTATTCGACACCAAATCGATAGATTCTTTCAGGGATGATTTATGGCATGTGGAGGTTCCGATGACCATGTATGCCAACATTCACAGCAAGGGATGTATGGTCAATGTTCAGGATATCGGGTTTTTGGGCGCAACCGAGGTAGATGTTGATTTCAATGTTAATGTGAATACTCATTCTGACGGTTTATTGCTGCACGGTATTGGGGGTCATTCCGATGTTGCTGCAGGGGCGAAACTATGCATGATACTTATTCCTTCCTATCGCAAGAGAATTCCGGTGATTCGTGATTCGGTTACCACGATAACCACCCCGGGCGAGACAATCGATGTTATTGTTACGGAGATGGGTATTTGTATTAATCCTGCACGGAAGGATCTTCTGGAGCAATTCAAGGATTCGAAGCTTCCGATTCGCGATATTCACGATATGAAGGCGGAAGTCGAGGATATTTGCGGCGGTCAGCCTGCACCACCAAGAACCAAAGACCGAGTTGTCGCGTTGATTGAATACCGCGACGGGACAATTATAGACAAGGTTTTACAGGTAGAAGAATAGTTGATGAATTCTTAATGCGTAGAAGATTTAATCGGCTCTAACTTGATTCTGAGCACGGTTCGCTCGGTTCGTTCCTGGATAGTGAACGACCAGCCGTTCCAGATTAAGGTCTCTCCGGTTTGAGGAATCTGGTTGAAGGTTTCCTGGATAAAACCGGTTATGGTTTTATATGGCCCGCCGGGGATTTTTTGTCCGATTATTCTCTCCAAATTGTCGATTTCCAGGTGGCCATCTACCGAGTAACTTCTTCCCATGTTTTTCACGATTCCAGATATATGGTCTTTTCCTGCGCTACCCGAGAGAATGGACGCCAGTTTTCGACGTTCGATTCCGCCGGTAACATCGCCGTGTTCGTCAACCACCAGAGCGAAATGCAAATCGGCTTCGGTCATCTCTGCAAAAAGGTCGATTGCGTATGCTTTCTCCGGCACGAAATAGGTATCCTTTTGATAATCAAGCATATACTCCTCTCGATTTTCGATTTTTGCAGTGTGGATTGCACCCAAAATCTTGCCGGTTGAATCTTCCATCAGAACCCATTTCTTATCGCGAGATTGAATAATTGTGGAATTGAGATTTCCAAGGTCTTTTTCGGCTACAATATAGTATGAAGAGCGCGGAGTCATGATATCGAAAACTGTCTTGGATGCGGCCGAGAACATTAAATAGAGCAATTCCTGTTTTGATCTACCCAATTTGAATTGTCCTTCTTCGGCTACCAACTTAAAATCTTCCCAGTTGAATGAATCTTCTGAACCAAACAGATTTTTATATATTTGGACCACTTTGGAAGCTAATGCTGAAACCAAAAAGGTTATTGGCTTGAGGATTTTTTCAAATACAACCAATGGTCCGGCTGCAAATCTTGAGAATTTCACTGGTTCGGCAAGAGCGATACTCTTGGGTATAACTTCACAAGCAACCAGAGTCAGCATGGAAATAACTACCATCGAAACAAGCTCACCTCTATTCCCAAATAAGGAAACAAACAGAGAAGTAGCCACTGAGCTTGCCACGATATTTCCTATATTAGTTCCTTCCAAAGTAATAGAAAAAAGATCATCAGGATTATCCAGCCATACGTTTACCGCGCGCGGCAAACCTTCGGACTCCTTTCTTCTCTGATAAAGAGCAACAATTCCCGTTTCCGAACCGGAGAAAAAGGCCGATGTTGCCAATCCAAGTAATATGAGTACAAGAGAAATTATCACGATTCCTCTTTTCTTACCGCGATGCTATAGATTCTATTGGGACCGGATTTCATAATTCGAAAGGTGAAACCGCCCCTTTTAATACTCTCGCCTCTGTCGGGGATACATCCAAAAGTCTCGATTAGATAACCACCGATTGTGTTATAGTGCTCACTTTTCAGGTTGGCCGAGAAATTGTCATTGAAATCGCCGAGGGTCAAAGTTGATGGTATAAGAAAGCTCTCCCCGACTTTGGAAAATTTCTTTTTCTTTGGAACATCGTTTAAAACTGATTTGCAGAATACATGGTAGAGCATTAAATCACGAGTTATCAGGCCAACTGCATCACCGTGTTCATCGATTACCAGCAAATAGTTGTTTTCCTGCTCGAGGAAATTTATAAAAAGGTCCGCTAATGAAAGATTAGCTGGAATAAAACCGGGAATTTTAGCGTATTTCTCAAGCGACTCAAAATCTATAGCTTTATCTATATCGCGCTGATCGATTACTTTGATAACCGAATTGTCTTCAGAGTAGATAAGTCCTATTTTACTCTCGCTTTTGCTAACACACTTTATGGAATCCTCTATATCTACCTGGTTGTTTAATATGGCCAACTCCGCGCGTGGGATCATTATTTCCGAAGCGATATCACGATACATCAGGAGAAAATGTTTTATCAGATGCAGATCTTTATCCAGAATTGTGCCTTTACTGTGGGCCAGTTCAAGCGCGCTATCAAGATCGACTTCGTCCAGACGAAGATCCTGATGCGAATGAGATTTTGTAATCATATTCTGGGTTTTCTCCAGAAACCATCTTAAAGGGGCCAGAATAAAGATGATAAACTTAAGAATCGGCGATGAAAATCTTGCCCACTTTTCATTCGTTTCGATAGCGATAGTCTTTGGGGTTATCTCTCCAAAAACCAGAATAAGAGCGGTCATAATTGCGATAGCCACCGGCACGCCGCCTTCGCCAAGTAATTCCATAAACACACCGGTCATCAAAGTAGTTGCGGCGATATTGACAATCATATTGCCTGAAAGGATTCCCACCAGAAGTCTTCCAGGTTTCTCCAGAAGAGAGATTACCCCTTTTGCACCCCTTTTCTTCTCGATATTCATATATTGGATATCGAAGCGAGATAGAGAGAAATAGGCCGTTTCCGAGCCAGAGAAAAAGGCGGAAAAAAGCAGCAAAAAGGCCAGTATTATTAGTTTAGTGATTATCATTCGATAAAATTATCTCAGGGAATTTCCTCGATATCAATTTCACGCAGTAATTTCTCGATAGTTTCACGGCTACCCATCGCGGTGCCTTCAGATAATACGGTAGCTGTTCCGCAAGCGGTTCCCAAAATCGCCGAATCTTTGAGAGAAGCCCCCGTTTCCAGTCCCCATATCAATCCGGCCACCACTGCATCGCCGGCTCCCACTGTGTTCACTGCTTCGACTTCAGGAGGAATAGTACGGAAAGCCCTATCTTTCTGTACCACATATAACCCAGATGATCCAGCTGAGAGGACTACTATCTCAAGCTCTCCGGAAAGCAGCTTTCGGGAAGCCCCTACAAATTCATCTTTACTTTTAGGTTCGCTTCCAATAATTCGAGACAACTCTTTCACATTTGGTTTGATAATATAGGGCGTGGCTTTAATGCCTTTCCTTAGCGCGTCACCGTCGGCATCCAGAACAACCCTGGCACCCAATTTCTCGAAAGCGAGAGTGAGTTGAGTATATATTCCCGCATTCAATCCCACCGGGATACTTCCCGAGATCACGACAAAACTTGGCGACGGTTTCAGGCTGTCTATTTTTTGAATTAGCAACCCTAATTCCGCAGGCTGTATCTCCGGCCCGGAAGCGCTGAATTTTAATTCCTTCCCGTTTTTTGTTTCGTGGATAATAATATTAGTACGCGTCTCTTCAGAGGTGCGAACGAAATCGTGGGCGATTCCTTCATTAAGGAGAATACCTTCTATCTCCAGGCCGGTGTAGCCACCCAGAAAGCCCAGAGCTATAGAATCTCCTCCCAGAATTTGAATCATGCGGGAGACATCGATACCCTTTCCGCCCGCGTAGTTTTCTTCACGGTGAATTCTATTGACATCTTCCTGTTGCAACTCATCGATCCAGATAGTCCTGTCCAGCGCTGGATTTAATGTAACCGTATATATCATTTTAACTCCACTTTTCTATTTTTGGGGGCAAATGGACTATTCGCTTCAGCCTCGGCAACCATGCCAGCGAGCATTCGCCATAATACCATCATCAAAATATAAACCAAAATGGCAGACATCACTTTTGTAAATATCAGAAAATTGAAAAGCCCATGAAAAAAAGCGCTCAGAGCAAATCCTTTTAAAAGAAGCGTCATGCGGTTTTTGGGGTCGAATTTGGCTTTGCCTAAAGCGTAGCCCCATATACTCGAGAATAACATGTGCCCCAGAGTGGATATCGGACCGCGAACCAGAATAACGCTGGCGCCCAGAGAATTAATATATATAACATTTTCCGCCGATGCAAACCCGAGTGCCACAGCTCCTGCATAAATAATCCCGTCGATAGGCTCATCGAATTCTTTTTGGCGAAACATTAGCAACAGCACCATCACCAGCTTGGCTGATTCCTCCACAATGCCGCCGAGAATCCAGCTAACTTTGGCCATCTGGGCCGAAGTATTCACGACCTGCAATCCCATGATATTCACCAGCAATTTCTCTATTTGCGCAACCGGTAACACCAGAATAGCTCCGCAAGCAAAAGCGATAGCAACCCAGACTATCGGTTCCGGTTCGTGCTTATCTTTGAAATAAAGATAGCCCAACCATAAAACTCCGGGCACGAAACCTAATATCCATGCGAGAAAAATCATAAGTTGTTTTATAAAACTCCTCTAGTGGCTACATGAGCCGCAATTATCGAGCTGGCCAGATATGTTTCTCCGTTCCCCTGTTTGCCCTTAAAATTTCGATTTCCCGTGGAGACCTGAACTTCGCCCTTACCAGTCATGCCGATCTGACCACTGGCGCACCCTCCGCAAGCTGCGTGGCTAACAGTCCCGCCTGCTTCGAATATTTTCCCATATATTCCTTCCCTGAGAATTAAATCTAATGTGCGTCTGGTGGCAGGTACAACCCTGAGATTGATATTTGGGGCGATACCTTCGCTTACTATATCGGCGAGGATTTTCAAATCTGTATATCTTCCACCTGTACAACTTCCCACAAACACGCTGTCTACTTGCTGTCCGGCAAATTCACTGACAGGATGAACATTATGCGGGGCAAGTGGCGCTGCGATAAGCGGTTCAAGATTTGATATGTCGACCGTGTATTCCTCCAAATAATTCGCATTGGGATCGCTAACAATCGAATTAATCTCGCCAGAATGCCATCGAGCCAAGTCCTGTTTAAGTATATCATCGGGTGGAATTACGAGGCTTATCAAACCCAGTTCGGTGCCCATACTTCCAATAGTGATTCTCTCATCCAGACCGATAGTATCGATATAGTCGCCGTACAGCTCGGCCACTTTACCCAGAAGTCCGCTTGCGCCGAATCTCTCCAGAAGTTTTAATACAACATCCTTGGCACTGACTAGCGGATTTTTAGGAATGCCCTCCAGATTAATTCGAACCGTTGGTGGCACTTCGAACCAGACTTTTCCAGTTCTAAAGGCAAAAGCGATATCGCGATCGCCCATCCCCTGGCCGAAAGCACCAATCGCTCCCAGAATATTGAAATGTGAATCGGTGCCCACCGCAGTCATTCCCGGACGGACATGACCGTCTTCGATAAGAATATGTGTTCCGATTCCGGAGCCGACATCGTAAAGATGAGTATTCTGTTCACGTGCGAAAACCCTTGCTCGTTGCTGGTTTTCCGCATATGGAATAGTATTAGCCGGCGAGACACAATCGAAAGTGAAAAAGGTCTTGGATGGATCATCCAGATAATTACCATCGGAATACTCACGTTTGAGATTAGCAACCACATTGGCTCCGCCGAAATCTCTAGCGCTTCGAACATCGATATTCAACCAGATAGTATCGCCCGGCTTGAAAGCGCTATCTGTATGCTTTGAAAATATTTTCTCTAAAATCGTTTTACCCATTTTTCTCCAATCGTTACATACGATAAAATAAGTTATTTCAAATATAAATCAAGGACAAGCAGCTTCAACCTTGCTTGACTTTTATAGATATATTGATATTTTCCAAAAGGTTAATTAAAAAATTCCTGAAAAAGGGAATATTTCACAAATTAATTACAACCCTTATTTAGGGTTAAAAATATAGGAGATGTAATGCCTTCATTGTTTGAAGAGGCCAATCAGGAGTTAGTTTCCACGGAGATAATCGTGGCGGCCAAAAACGAGGACATGGAACCCGACGATTTACGCGAATTCGTGGCATCGGGCCAGGTCGTTATTTTGAGAAATCGTAAGAGACCGATTAAGATCGAGCCGTTAGCTATCGGTACAGGACTTAGGACCAAAGTTAACGCCAATATTGGCACCAGCGGCGATGTGGCCGATATCGAAAACGAAGTTAAAAAACTGAAAGCTGCAACCGAAGCGGGTGCGGATACAGTTATGGACCTTTCCACCGGCGGAGATCTCACTGCAGTAAGACAAAGAATAATCGCCGAATCAACAATTCCGGTTGGCACAGTTCCTATATACGAAACTGCCGTAAACATGAGAACGCGCGGCAAACCAGTAGTGGACATGGATCCCGATGAGCTTTTCGAAACTATCGAACGTCAGGGCGAACAGGGTGTTGATTTCATAACTGTCCATTGCGGGGTTACCAGAAAAGTGGTCGAAGAGATGTTCTCCGGCAAAAGAGTTATGGGTATCGTTTCCCGTGGCGGCGCTTTTCATGCGGAATGGATTCACAAGCATAAAAAAGAGAATCCGCTTTACGAGCAATTCGATCGTTTGTGTGAAATAGCGCATAAATATGAGATGGTTCTCTCGTTGGGCGACGGTCTTCGTCCCGGTGCGATTGCCGATGCAACCGATCTTCCCCAGATTTCAGAGCTTAGCGTGCTGGGAGAATTGGTTCGCAAGGCTCGCAAGAACGGTGTGCAGGTTATGGTCGAAGGCCCCGGACACGTACCAATCGACGATATTCCTTTGAATATCCATATTCAGAAACAGCTTTGCGATGGCGCACCTTTTTATGTTCTCGGCCCGATTGTTACTGATATTGCCCCCGGTTACGATCACCTGACCAGTGCAATGGGCGGCGCGATTGCTTCCATGAGTGGCGCGGATTTCCTCTGCTATGTTACTCGTACCGAACATCTGGCTCTTCCCGATGTCGATGCGGTTCGCGAAGGGGTTATGGTTACTCGAATTGCGGCTCACGTTGGCGATATTGCCAAAGATATTCCAGGCGCATGGGAATGGGATCTTAAGATGAGTCAGGCAAGATATTCTCTGGATTGGGAAGAGATGATGAAACTGGCTATCGATACTCCGCTGGCAAAGAAGATCCGCGACTCTTCTAAACCCGACGACGAATCCACATGCACTATGTGCGGCGAGTATTGCGCGGTTAAGAGAATTAGAGAACTGGCCACCGAACAGGAATAAAAACTATTCAATACGGCGTTATCGATTATTATTACCGGGAGATATTTAGAGCAAATATCTTTGTTGAAGAAGTACACTATATGGAAACTCAAAAAAACCGAAAATTGCCTTTCGGGCTGAAATTTCCAGACAAATCGATGAGAAAAGAATTTATCATTTTCTTTCTCAATGGTTGTTTAATGTTTCTGGTTGATATGCTTCTTCTTGTGTTCTTCACCGAAGTTGTCGGATTCAATTATCTTCTCAGCGCGGCTATAAGTTTCGCAATCGCCAGCACCCTGAATTTTATTGTCAGTCGGCATATCATTTTCAAACCGGGCATACATAAGATGCATACCGAGTTCAACCTCTTCATGATATTCTCATTGATCGCATTGGGCTTGAACGAAGCTGTTATGTGGTTTTTCACCGATTTAATTGGATTGTACTATCCCATTTCCAAAGTTATCGCATCGGCCAGTGTGGGAATCTTCAATTTCATTGTAAGGCGCGAGGTAATTTTCAAGAAAATCGGAAAGTCTGTTCCGATTATGGATAAAGAATAACGTTTGCCCAGTTCCCGTTATCTTTAGCTTTGCCGTCTCCTCCTTCGTTGAGAAGGAACCATATTCGTTCCTTGCCGCGGATATCCACATTGAAATATCTGGGGTAAAGAATTCCCTGTAAATCGCCGGAATCGAATAGCATATTGTTGTTATCGTCCCAGATAGAGAAACGCATTTTATTGGACAATCCCCCGATTCTGTCATCGCGGCCGCAATAGCCGGCAACATAGCTAAATCTGCCTTTTGGAAGAACATATAATACTTTGCTGGTAGCACGAACACCCATACCGTTCTTGAAAGACATCCCCCCTATCCACATTCGGTTGCCGTCGGCGTTTCGGTTTATCTGGAGTTCTCCAAAATCCTGGTTTATCTTAGTAGGAGAAATTTTAGTGATGGGAATAGGCTCTTTCCCCAGGGATTTACAGGAATAGATACCATATGCAAACCCCAAAACAAGTACTATAGCAGCAGCAACATATGGAATCCAGTCCTTCTTAGCCAATCGAATTATCAGGAAAACCAGTATTATAATATTCATTACCGAGACGATGGAGCCGATTATTATCTGGCCGGTATCTCCGGGCCACAGGAAATTTCGTTGGTCGGGGTAAGTCAGGAAAATGGTAATTATCATGGTGAATAAAAAGCCCAGCGAAGTTACAATATAAACCCACAGCATTTTACGATTGTAGATTATAAGCGTGGCGAGAAAAATGAAAGCCATAAAAAGATATCTATCGTGCATCTGAGTAGCCAGACAATAGAAACTAAACACAAGCGCTGCCCCTGATATCAGAGTATCTTCCCACAAAAGCTCTTTTTTACATAAAAGCGCAGTAAATATAGCCATCACCGAAGTTCCCAGCAAAACGAACCCCAGCAGTTTGGCCTGAATTAATCCACCTACGAATGAAGTGTCGTAATGTGCCCACGATTTTCCGCCTTCAATAAGCCACCACAGATTATGAGCATACATAATTCGGAAAGGATAGGATCCAACCAAACCCATGTAAACTCGAGTGATAATATCCATCCTGCCTTTGATGAGGAAAGGCATAAATATTGCAGCAAAAGCCAACACCAATCCCATACCGGCTTTAGCGATAGCATCTCTGCCGCCTTTTTTCACAATAATTGCGAAAAGCAACGGTGATATTACGATAGCCTGCAGCTTGGTTAGGGCTAGAGCAAATATTATTCCGGTCAGCCACCATTTGCGTTCCATGGCGGCCCACACCGAGGCAAGAGCAAACATAGTATAGATAGTATCGATCTGGCCCCAATAAGCGGAATCGTAGATAATTATGGGATTAAAGATATATATCGAAGTAATTATAGCCGCCCATCGGCGATCTTTAAGTCTTAACACCAATAAAAACAAAATCAGCCCGGTGATTAAATCGGCCACCACCGATGGGATTTTATAGATAATTCGGAGAAAACCCGGATCGTAACAGATTTTGATAATTTGATCGTAGGTCATACCCTCTCGAGTTAAATCCCTCTCCGGGGGCGAGAAACGCGCGAATGTGTTGTGGAGTAATTTCAGAACGTACATGAAAGCCGGGGCATAGTCACATTTGACATTATCATACATCTCCACTACACCGTGATCCGAGGCATATTTACCCCATAATACCCACCAGGCTATGTCTCCGGGACATCCCTTACCCGACATAAAAGGAACTCGAACCATAAGCCCCAAAAGAAGAATCAACAATATAAGTTTCCAGTTCTTCATTTGTTTCCCCACCAGGTTTTTCTGCCCACAGTCATTACGATAATGAAGCTGATTATTCCCATTATCAGAAGTAGCCATTTATACCAGGGCATGGAATACTCTAGTCTGATATTGTGTTTGCCCGGTGATAACTCGATTCCGCTAAGGCCGGGAGTAAGCATAACAACTTCTTTATCCTCTCCATCGACTTCGGCGTGCCACCCGGGATGATAATTCATTGAGAAAAGTAGAAAACAGGGTTTGGTCACCACGACTTCACAAGAGTAAGTATCTTTATCTACTTTTTCCGAGATTTTATATCCAAGACTGTCCGGCTTTCTGTCGCTATATTTAGCGAAAGGCGGCGAGTTGATAATCGAATAACGAATGTTATCGCCACGAATCCAATATTCATTTCGATTGAGCATGTTTATTTCCACAGGAAAAGCATAATCCTCTGACATATCTCCATAATCGATTGCGAAATATATATTTTTCTCCGGCATAGAATTGGCGAGCCACAAATGATTAAATTTCCAGAAAGTAAATTTGTCCGCTTTGACTACGCCCGCAACATCGACAAGCTTGAAATAGCCGTCGGATTCGATATCGCATAGCACATAATTCTCCGTTTGAGCAATCACATGATAGAAAGACGGTAAATTTACATTTTTCGGAAGCAAAGCTTTTTCGATATTGAAAAGCCGATGGTACTCGAGACGATTCATGAAGCCATAAGGATTGAGCATGAACAGAAATGCCTGAAAATCATTAGCCAGTGATTGAGTATAGGGCATATATCCATGTACGGGATTTTTTCCTCTTTCCGTAAGAAGTAGATATACCGGTACTCCACCGATCTTGTAATTGTAACCCCAGTATGCTCTCAAACCGCTGAAAACTCGTCCTTCGGTGGAGCTTTCCAGTTTTTCCAGAAGAGGCTCGATTTCGGGAAATTGTTTTTCAAACCCTGCCTGGCTATTTTGGGCTTGTTTGAAATTCTGAGTAGAGTAATTCCATCGATTAACAACGCCGGGAAGAACTATAGCTATTAGCAATGCTATCCAGATAAAATTCCCCGCTTTTTTCCATGGAATTTTCCCATAAAGCCACAATATCATTTCTCCGATAGCGATAGCAGCCAAACTCACGCCCATCAACTGAACCGCGGTAACCAATCTCTCGAAATGGAGCATCTTGATAATAGGAATAGTATCTAAAAGCCCACCCCAGGTGGGTTTGCCAAAATACAACATAAACCAGAAAAGAAAAGCGATAAGCAGATATCTTCCGCTGTTTTTCCTCTTTTTGAAAGCAAGAAAAGCGCCGCAAATGGTAAAAAGGGTTATTATGGGGAATCTTCCTTTTTCCAGAATATCTCCGTTGATCAATCGGGTTATTATCTCGCGATGGCCGTAAGATTCAAGCTTGGGAAGTGTCTCGAAAAAGGAAAAACCCTGATATTTACTATTTATCATTATTGGAATATAGAAATAAGCGGTAGTTAACCCAACCAGAGCAAACAGCTTGATGAGCCTTAACCCTCTTTTCCATATATCCGAGAGCTTGAACGAAGTAAATATCATGATTACAACCGAGAGAATTACGATAAACCCGGTTATCACGTGTGAGAGAAGTGCCAGCACGCTGAATAGATATGCCGGAATCCATCCGCGATTGTTTTTTAAAACTGAATATGTATATCCGATAGCCAGTGGAGCAAAAATCATCCCCGTAGCCTGATTGAATAATCCGCCAAAGATCCAGAGATAACTTTCAAGCTCAAAACCATAGCCGCCGCTGGTTATTATGGGAATAAGCCATGCTCCTATCACCGCAACAAGGTTGGATTGCTCCATCTTCTTCAACATCAAGAAAATCGATAACGGGAAAAGCCCAATACACAGGATATAAATCAAATGTACAAAAGGCGGGATTGCCGTTTGCCCAAAAATCACTCCGATAACCCCACCGAAAATATAAAAAATATGCGGGTAAGTCTGGAACAATGGATATCCGCAGATATAGTTAGGAAGCCAGAAATCGAGAGGATTCTCGCCATTCAGAATTCTCTGGGTAACTACTCTGGTTATTCCGATATGAAAACAGTTATCGTTGATATCGTGAGCGCCGAGAAGATAAACCGGGGCTACAAAAATAAGACTTAATAAGATCGGTACAAGAATAAGATAATAACTCTGACGATTGCTAAGTTCTCGCGGATTCATCTTTCAAGCCCTTATAAGGATTGACAGTTTAAAATTACAAAGCTTATACGGAATTTACGATTATTCCTGCAATAATCAAAGCAAAAGCGATATAACTTTTAGTGGTTAACGTTTCCCTAAAAATATACACCGAAGCAACCATCACCAAAATAAAAGTAAGCAAAGTAAAAGGATATACTTTATTTAAATCCAGAACTGATAATGCGTAAAGCCACATTAGCGTGGATAATCCATAGAAAAACAAACCACCGATAATCTTCAAACTCAAAACCGCCCTTATATAATCCATTGCCCCCGCAGCATTGAGGCCACTCATGCCTTTTTTAAATAAAACTTGGCCTGAAGCCGCCGAAATACAAGCGACGATAATAATAATATAGTTCTGCCACGAACCTGCTTTCATAGATAATCTCCCATATTCAGGTCTTGATTTCGCCTTTTTTAGTTAACTCGATACTATCGTCGAAATTGATATGCTCTCTGACTATATATCTAGGTCGATCTTTTGTCTCTTCCAGTGCCCGATAAAGATATTCGCCGAGCGCACCCATAGCAAAAAGTTGAATACCGCCAATAAAAAACAAAAGCATAATCAGGATATTCCAACCGGAGAAAGCCATATAATGAGTGGTTATTTCCAACACAATGAATAGTAAAAGTAAAATAAGAGATATTGCTATCGAAGCAATTCCCGGGTAAATCCAGAACCTGAGAGGAAAGGACGAAAACGAAGTGATGCCGTCCATAGCTACCAGAAGCATATTTTTCAGGCCATATTTTGTTTCTCCGGCATAACGGGCATCGCGGTCGTACTCCAGCGCATATTGCTTATATCCAACCCAGGGAACAAGTCCGCGCAGAAAAGTGCGTTTCTCTGTGAGTTTGCGAATAACATCGGCAACTTTTCTATCAATTAGTCGAAAATCGCCGGTGTCCAGCGGCATGTCTATCTCTGAAATAGAGTTTATAAAACGATAGAACATCCTCGCTGAAAACAGTTTGAACCAATTTTCGCCTTTGCGAGTTCTGCGTTTGCTGTAAACCACATCGAAACCCTCGCGCCATTTGGCTATCATATCCGGGATGAGTTCCGGGGGATCCTGCAAATCAGCATCGATAACCACTATTATATCTCCGCTGACCGCGTGAATACCGGCGAGAACTGCCGAAGGCTGCCCAAAGTTTCGTGAGAAAGTTATCAGTTTGACATGCGAGTCCTTTTCTGCGATATCTTTCAATACCGAAAGAGTATTATCTCGAGAGCCGTCATCGACTAAAATTAGCTCGTAATCACAATCGAGTTTTTCCAGAACCTGGCTCATTCGGTTATAGAAAACACTGGCGGTTTGTTCTTCGTTATACATAGGAGAAACAACAGTAAGGAGATGCTCTCTTCTCGATTCTGTTGCTATGCTATCTCTTGTAGTATTTTTTTCGATATCACCCATTTTTATTCGTACTCTTAAGATTAGTTATCTCTTCGAATATAATAGACTTAGAATAAAAACGCAATAAAAAAAGGTTTTACAAAACTCTCTTTTTTTTGTTGATATATGTGTGTAATAATATATTTTGTGTAAGATATGGTTAATTTTAAAAACGAAATTTAGGAGGAAGATATGAAAAGAATCCTGATGCTTATTATTTGCCTGTTAATAGTGTTGCCAATTATTGCACAGACAGCGCAGAATGAGGATGTAATTGCTACAGTAAACAATCGGGACATTACGGTTGAAGACCTGAAAGCTGTTTCAAGCGAAAAGATGAATTACGAGACCGGTATTCACCAGATTTATTCCGACAGAAATAGAAATATGGACGAAGAGATTAACAGTGGGCAGGCCGAATGGTTATTAGAAGAAGCTATCTCCAACCACCTTATTCTGAGTGAAGCACAAAGCGCTAATGTCAGTGAAAACGGAGGCTACAAGGCAGAACTGGAATCTATCAAAAAATCCCTTATGGTGAAATACTATTACATTCAGGAACTTCTCCCCAAGGCTAAACCCTCTCAGGAGGAAATCGAGGAAGAATATAATCGTGAGGGAAGATTCGAACAACCAGAGAGAGCCGAAGTAATGATGAGATGGGAGAGAACCGAAGAAGAAGCCCGAAAATGGCTCGACAAATTTGCTAACATGGACGAGAAAGAACTTGCCGAGGGTAATCTGGAAACTATGCGGATACATGAAGAAGAAATTACCTATGAAGATGGCAGCAACCAGAATAACAGGGAAGAAGGCAAGTTTCAGCTGATGAATGAACTGTCAAAGGCTAATGCTGGCGATATTTTGGGGCCTCTTCAAGAAGGCAACAATTATGTTGTAGTTTATGTTGCGGCCAAATACCCCGCTGGTAAACAACCTCTCGAGGAAGTTAAAGATAGGATTGAAAGAGATTTAACCAGACAGAATCTGGAAAGATTAGTTAGAGAGAAGCAGGAAGAACTTCGCAAAAAGGCCACGGTTACTATCTATTACGAAAACCTGAATAATCTCTCCGAATAAATCTACACAATACTTATTGGTTTTTAGAAGGGGGGATATTTTATCCCCCCTTATTTAATACTTGATTTTTGGCCCGCTTATTGTAATTATGATACAAGCTGTGAAAAATTCATTTAAATGGAGGTGTATCCTGAAAACTCTCTTGAGATATACATTATTTTTTCTCATAATTGCTTCGTTTTTTCTCACATCATGCTCCGGCGGCGAACAATCCGGTGGTAAGATGAAAGTACTTAAAGCGGGTATGGAAGAAACGGAAAAGTCGGTGCAGAGTTCGACTTACGAAATCGATATTTATATTTCGGAAAGCTTTTCCAGCGAAGAAGCTGAGAGTATAGCAGTAGAAGTTATTAAAAACTATGTTACCAAAGATGAGGTTGAAGAAAAATCTCAACTCTCGGTTTATGTGGATAGCATAAACTATAAATCAAAACGCCCGGTTATAAGATTGGAATGGTATGGTCAGGGCGAACCGCAAATATTGTTCAACAGATGGCCCAAATAGGAATCAATGTAAATTAACCATAAGGAGCTCACATGGAAAAAATTCTCAAGAAATTTGGATTAACCGGTGAATTGCCGGGCGCATTTAACGGCGAATGGTTTGCCAACGGTGAAGTTATGGAGGTTAAAACTCCTATCAATGGCAAGGTTATCGCTAAAATCAAAAAAGCCAACAAAGAAGATTATCAAAAAGTTTCGGACTCCGCACAGGAAGCTTTCCTCAAATGGCGTTCGGTTCCCGCACCACAAAGAGGACTATTGATACGTAAACTCGCCGACGAGTTACGTAAAGTCAAAGACGATCTGGGCGCGCTGGTATCCTTGGAAATGGGTAAGATCCTCATGGAAGGTAAAGGCGAAGTTCAGGAGATGATCGATATTTGCGATTTCGCTGTGGGTTTATCCAGGCAGCTTTATGGATCGACCATGAAATCTGAGCGTGATGAGCATTTTATGATGGAGCAATGGCATCCCCTGGGAATAATTGGCGTTATTACCGCTTTTAATTTCCCTGTGGCTGTATGGTCCTGGAATATCGCGCTTTCTATCGTATGCGGAAATTCCAACATCTGGAAACCTTCAAGCAACACACCGCTTACTGCCATCGCCTGTACCAAAATAGCAGAGAAAGTTTGCAAAGAGATGGATGTCGATCCGGCTGTACTCAGTCTGGTTATTGGACGCGGCTCGCAGGTTGGAGAGACTATGCTTAACGACGAGCGCGTTAAGATGGTTTCTTGCACAGGCAGCACCTCGGTCGGAAAGCATGTGGCCGAAGTTGTGGGTGGCAGACTTGGAAACACAATTCTGGAACTCGGCGGAAACAACGCTATTATCGTTACTCCCGATGCCGATATGGATATGGCAATTCGCGCTATCCTGTTCGGCGCAGTTGGAACTGCGGGACAGCGTTGCACTTCAACCAGAAGAATTATCGTCCATAAATCCATGAAAGATAAACTGGTCGAGCGCTTGGTCAAAGCATATAAACAGGTGAAAATAGGAAATCCTCTCGAAGATGGTATCCTCATGGGGCCGTTGGTCGATACCGGTGCGGTGGATAGCATGATGAATGCTATCGATCGAATTAAAGAGGAAAAAGGCGAGATAGTTTACGGCGGCGAGAAACTGGATATGCCCGGCGGATGCTATGTTACTCCCTGTATCGCTATAGCCAAGAATGAATTCGATATTGTTCAGGAAGAAACTTTTGCACCGATATTGTACATCATCGAATATAGCGATTTCGACGAAGCATTGAGAATTCATAATGACGTTCCTCAGGGATTGTCTTCAGCTATTTTCAGCAACAACATGCAGGAAGTTCACAAGTTCCTGTCAGAAACCGGCTCTGACTGCGGTATCGCCAATGCCAATATCGGCACGAGTGGCGCGGAAATCGGGGGAGCTTTCGGTGGTGAAAAAGAAACCGGCGGCGGAAGAGAATCCGGCTCTGATGCTTGGAAAGCATATATGAGACGTCAGACTAACACGGTCAATTATGGTGCAGAACTGCCATTGGCACAGGGAATCGAATTCGGCGATTAGTCGATTTAGAATATTGTATCGGGCGGTTTCTTATAATCGCCCGATACTTTCCTGAGTTGAATAAATTCAAGGAAGGTGTCTTCGCTTTGAAAAGCAAATCGCCCAATAAAGTTCCCCCTTTAACATTAAGACTCGCCACAATTCTCATTTTCTACTTAATTTCAGGTGGATTGTATTTTTTAATAAATAAATTAAACGAGGGAAAACCCGCTTATACTCTGGGCATTACTCTGGATAGCTGTATTCCCTTCGTGCCATTCTGGGCATGGTTTTATGTGCTCTATTTCGTTGTCATTGTTACCCCGTTCTTTTTTATCAATGATTACCGTGAATTGAAACTGTCCATTATTTCCTATTCGATTGCAGCAACTATCACTCTTTGCTTCTATTTCTTCTGGCGAACATATATGATCCGCCCGGAAGTAATTGGAAATGGCGTTTCGGAGTGGCTGGTTAAGATGATTTATCGGGCCGATAATCCTTACAATTGCTTTCCCAGCCAACATGTGACTTTTAGCTGGTTAGCTGCTATGGTTGCCAGGCGAAAAAATAAAGTGTTTGGCGGAATATGGGTCGTTCTCGCGTTACTGATTTCGCTCTCTACCCTGTTTATTAAACAACATTGGTTTATGGATTTACTCTCTGGAATAATCACCGCGATAGTGGCCTATTTGCTGGTTTTTGAGATTTTTGGACACAAGAAATCCAATCGAGTTGAAAAATTCTCCAATTAATCGTATATTTCTAATAATATAGGTATATATTCAATCAGATTTAACCAGGAGAAATATATGGATACTCACATCACCGTAGGAGTACCTGAAGTTCCATTTCCAGAATCCACTACCGAGAAAATTGCAGCCTTTATCAGAAAAACTCCCCAAATTGCTTTTGCTTATCTACCAGAATTATTTATACCTTTGCAGATGGATGAGCCTTCGCCGGTTTTGCTACTGATAACTGTTGATAATAGCGATGATATTGCCGAAATAATTGATAAATTGAAGATGGATATCGCAAATGTTCTTCCCGAGGAAACCAATCTGGATGTTCTCCCTCTGGATAAAAATCACGAACTGGTCTCTGCTGCTATATCCACTGGATGTTTGGTTGAGATCAATGATCAGGAGTTGTTTGAATCATGCCAGGAATGATGATCTTGAAATCTCGAAATCGCTTGGTGCTAGCCGTTTTGATTATATTGAGTGCCTTTTCGTTCTCTTCGGCTCTTGCTCAGGACAATTCCAGCCATACAGACTCATTGCTGGCAGAGTATAAAGAAAACTCGCAGCCATTGTGGGATTTGGTTTATAGCGAGTTCAAACCTCCCGAAAATTCTGCTGAAGGTATGGTTGTCAGCCGAAAAAGTAAAGTTTTTGTCTCAAGAGATCCATATGATCCATATGTTTACGGTGTTGTTGTAGATTCCTGTGGCAATTTGAGAATCGCGGTAGGCGGCGAAGTTGTGGTTCTGGCAGACCTTGCCACTGACACCATTAATCAGGGTGATTGGCTGGTAACCTCGGGCGCTTATGGCACAGTGATGCCCGCTATGCCGGATTTTCCATATCATCCAACTGTTCTGGGTGCGGCTTTGAATCGATGGACAAGCGAGGATTCGACTCAATTAATTAAGGTTCTTCTAACTCCCGGTGAAAAGGTGTCGATTCCCAGAGCCGTTTATCCCGAAAATCGATAGGATTCAATTCGAAAGTTTAATATAAATTTAACGTTTATGGATTTTATAAAAAGAGCTGTCCAATTCCTTTTTTTTCTGTTGATTATAACCGATGTTTTGGGACTCGATCTACAGAAAGAGATTCTTGAATGGAGTGGTTACGGACTCCTCGGGGCAGGCGCAATCGGATTTGTTTATACAGAACCCTTTTTCGAAGAGCCGTGGCTTGAAGGCCCAACTGATTTTCCTAAAAAAAGTGAAACTGTACCTTCGGAATGGCTCTATGGTGGCGGCTTTAGCGCTGCGGCGATGATACTTTTAGTTCCCAATAGCGAAAATGTTGAAATTGATATCAAATATAATCATATCAAGGGCTTTGCCCGTGCAGTTGCTTTTGAACGATTTACTACCGGTTTATTGAAAGATGCGGTGGGAAGATATCGCCCGAATTCCGATGCACGCCAATCCGCCGGGATGAACATCCGACACATCCGAGACAGTTTTCCCAGCGGACACGCTGGATTTAGCTTTACAACCGCTACCTATCTCTCGCTATACACATGGCAATACATCGGCAACGATAAAAACTCGAGATCGATTGTAGCAAAATCAGCTGTCGGCACCGCAATGTTTGGGGCCGCCACTGCGGTCAGTTTGAGCCGAATCGAGGATAATGTTCATCACCCCGGAGATGTTGCAGCCGGTGCATTAATTGGTATTTTTTTGGGCGCAAGTTCTTATATTTACCAGGAAAAGTGTCTGGAGAGAGAAGCTGAATTTAGCATTTCTCCGACTTATCAGGGAATAAATTTAACATGGAGATTTTAATGAAGAGAATAGCCATCGTTTTTCTTGGAGCACTATTATTGAATTGCGCGGGAGTTAATAGAGAATCCATGCATCACAGGAAAATAGCGCGTGAAAAAGCTATTGCCGGCAACACTGTCTCTGCCTTTGCCCATTATGATACCTCTGCGTGGGTTTGCGAGGATGATCTATGCATGAGAGAGTCTTATGAAGATATGCTGGAGACATCGTATCTAACCGGTAACGAAGTAATGCGAGCGAAAGCCTACGAGAAGATCGCTCTTACCTATTTCGATGAATATTTCAATCTTGTGAAATTGAACCCAGAAATTGCCAGGGATAAATTCGATTCTGCCAGAAGGATTGCCAATGAATATCTATATTGGGCAGATAGTCTTAACAAGTCTCGCGGAGATCCCTTTCCCATGGTGGATGCTCTGCTTTTGACTTCGAAAATAGCGGTAATCGACAGCCCGTTGACGGCCCTGAATAATCTATCCATAATAATCGACCTTGAGAAAAGAGTTACCGATCCTCAAGTGCTGGAAATGTTGACTTTTAAAGTTGAGGCAGCAAATAAAATGGTAAACTTTGTGGGTCAGGAGATGGCTGCCAGACTGAAAAGTGGCGAAGAGAATATCAAAACAGATAACAGTCAATCTGCGGTGGATGATCTTATCTATGTTTATTATGCAGCAGTTGGTTTTGGGAATACAGATATTGCTATCAAAGCAGTAAATCTACTTGTCGAATATTTCAAAACCACGGAGAATTCTCAGCTTGCCGCCGAATGGACGGGAGTATTGCTTAGACTACAGGGAGAAAAAGAAACCAAACAGCAAGAATAGATCAAAGACTTTCTCTGGAACTAATTTTACCCGAGAGATCTTCGGGAGGTTTCCACGAACTTCCCAATGCGAGTTCTGCCAGCATAAGCATAAACGCCAAAATAAGCATCCCGTGATGAATCTCTTTGCCGTGGCGTGCCGAGAGTATTTCCTCTGTTAGATTTGCGTCGGGAGAGAGTGTTTTCACATTTATATTTTTTGCCAGAATATCCTTTTCTAATGGTCGAGGATCGCTTTCGACTGTGTTGACATTAACAGCGAAAAGGTCCAGCAAAGTTGAATCGGCATAGATTCGGTAAATACCGGATTCTTGAAGCACTCCAGTATTGATAATAGCTTTTCCGAGGCTGAATCTTGGCGAGATAAATCGGGAGAAGCCATTGGGATAGACCAATTTCAGCGATTGTGTAGAAGCGGGGAATCGATCCAGAGTTCTTATGGCTTCCTGGCCGACAAGATAACCCGGATCGAATAATGCTTCCTCGTTGGCTAAATATTGAACCAGTCGCTGCATCAAAGGCACCATAAAACCGCTGGTTGCAATATCGCTGTATCGGAGGTTTGCAGAGAATGCTCCGAGCGCGACAGCACCTTCGCCCAGTTTCGCTTCACAAATTGCCGGCAATCCATTAGATAACTCCAGAAGAACTGCATCGGAATTTTCGATTGCTGCTACTCTTTTAAAATTTACCTGGGGAAGTCCCTTTTCCGCATATGGCGAAAAGACCGGATGATCTGTATCACAATTGCCCAGGCCCAATCTGGTCATACCGGAAGGGTCACCCACCGAAGCCAGAATCTCCGCAGTTAGCATATCGCCGAAAATTTGATTATAGGCAGCTTCCGGGTCTTCACTTCCACCAAAGAGAACCAATATCCCTCCCCCTCTACGGGCAAAACCGGTAATCGCATTGCTGGCAACATTTGGCAACACTGGAGGATCGGAGAGAACTATAACATCGTAATTTGAAAGTAATTTCCCGCCGAGTCGATTATAATTGGTCGATTCAGTAATAAAGAAACCTTCGGGATTGGGACTAAGAGCCTTTTTGATAAAATTCGTTTCGCCGCCACCTACAATTAATACTTCAAGGAGTTTTGGAATCTTGAATGAGAAATATCTGTCATTATCTGTGGCCAGCGCGTCACCTTCCAACTTGAAATGACCGTGATGATAGCCGCCGTTTTCCACTTCGAGAGTCATATTCACAGGACGAGCCGAACCGGGCGATAGATCGACCGACTTCTGCGCCACCCGTTCTTGATCGAGGAAAAGGTCCACCAGATGGTTTTCCACTGCTCCCGGAGCGAAACTGCTAATCTGGGCGCTAAGTTCGAAAGGAGTTTTCACCTGGAGTAGAGTTCGGGGAAACTCTATTTGAGTAATCCCGATATTTCGCTCGTCATCGGGTTTGAATGGAATGGCATAAACTCGAGTTCTCTCCGGTATATCGAACTCGCCTTCTCTTTCCCATCCAATAGCCTTATTGTCGGTTAGGATATAGATCTCCTTGTGAAGTAATCTGCTCTTTTCCTGAATTTGAATAGCACTCATTAAAGCAGCGCGACAATCGGTCTTGTTGTCTGAAAGGCTTATGCTATCGATTAAATCGTGAGCACCCATTAAAAACCTGGTCGGTTCATTGAAAACCGGCGCGGGTGTTTCATCGAAAGGAACGATAGTCAGTTCGTCGCCTTCGCCTAAAAGCTGGAGTATTTCACCGGCTACCATTTTAGCCTGGGTGAGAAGATCCACTCCAGCGGCTTCCTGTCCCATGGAATAAGATCTATCGACTAAAATTGCTACGGAAGTTTTCTCATGCGCTCCGACTCCACCAGCAAAAACCCCGCGAATTGCCGGTCTGGCAAAAGCGCCTATAACCAGAAGTAAAATTAAAACGCGCAGAATGAGAAGCAGAATCTGTTTTATTTTGAAGCGACGCATACGTCGTTTCTGAATCTCGCTGAGAAATTTCAACGAGGGCCAGGATTGACGTACCAATTTCCTCCTCATCAGAAGATGAATAAGAATCGGAATTACCGCCGCAGCCAGAAAAGGCAGGAATATTCTATTTAAAAAAGTCAGCATAATTTAATTCGGTCAATATTATATGCCAATTTCGGGCCAAAGTCAAATCGATGCTTCGGGAATGTTTCGCATATCTTTCCCAAAAAACACAATTAAATCTTGTTATGAAAAATTATATCTTGCTTTTAGCGTATTATTCACTTATTTTTACAAAAATTGAAAAGAAAGGAGCTTAGATGCCGAAAGAATATAATTTCACTCCGCAGGAGATCGAAGATGGAAAAGGTCTTGCAGGCGTAGCTTATCTTACATGGGTAGGATTGCTTATAGCAGCGCTTGTTGGAAAGGACAACAGATTCACCATGTATCACGTGCAGCAGTCGCTGGCGTTGATGATTGGATGGCTCGCATTGAGCGTAATCGCGGTTATTCCCATTCTTGGTTGGATTGTTATGGTTGTCGGATGGATTATCTGCCTCGTTTTACTGATAATCGGTCTTCTAAATGGATTTAGAGGAGATGCAAAACCGCTTCCCATTATCGGTGAACTCGGTTTTAAGTTTAATCTGGTTAAAGGTGGAACGACAGGTGGAAACACTACTGGATCAGAAACCCCACCAACTCCACCAACCGAGTAAGAAAATAGTTCGAATTATACAAAGCGCCCCCAATATTCGGGGGTGCTTTTTTATATCTCGCTAATTCGCCAGTTTATATCCAATTTCGCAGAATCTCCCGCAGGGATAGTCAATTTCCAGTGATGTAGCAGGCTGGTTTCCTGGTAAATTCGCTCGAATCCGCTCTCTGAATTGCTAATAGTTTCCACCGGCCACATCCATATGTCCCCCTGTGAAAAACTGGATTCTATCTTAAAACCGTCGGCGCGTTCTTCGATCCAATACCCGTCGATTCCCTCGAATTCCTTTATTTCACCCGGAAGAACATCCTTGGCAAAACCCGGGAAATGAAGCCTGACCTGCGGATGGTCGCGACTTCCCAGAGAAAAATGGCTTTCGCTACCAAAATGAATCATTATTTGCTGTTTATGTTTATTCTCGATTTCATATTTCACGCGAATCTCGTCATTTTCAGTATCAAGCGAGATCGTCTTCTCGATTTTCACTGCGATCTCCTTGTCGTCGAGATATATTCCGCCCTCGCGGCGCAATTTTACAAATAGCACCCCTTCTTTTTCCGCGGGACCTTCTATAATAGTGTATGGCTGATTGGCAAAATCGCCCAGCTCACGATATCTACATTTACGGAAATTTCCCGGATCGAGATTATTCGGGAAAATATGATCCACCAGAAAGCGGCGGTTGTACCAATCATAGTGAAGGTAATCCTCGAGGCCTTCCTCTTTAGAACCAACCATATCGTGAATCGAATGCGTTTCGCCGTCGTCACCGGAATCTCTTCCCACATCCTGATGATAACCCTCGGAATAGCGCGACAGATTATCGGTGATATTGCGATTGAATTTCATCAAATCGATCTCCGCAATCTTTCCACCGTCGGCAGGAGTGATGAAAAGCTGTATGTCGTCGTTTCTAAGAACAACTTCAGCACAACCGTCGAGGTCTATATCCAGCTTTTCATATCGCTTCAATTTTCCCTGACTATTAAGTAAATTCTCGCCCTTGAGGATAGAATCGAAAATGCCCCGACGCAAATGCGGCAGATAAAGACCTCCAAACACTCCATGCCAATATGCGCAATTACATTGCGAACGGAAAAGCTCGCGTTTGGCCTGCGAAATTGTATCGTCCTCAAAATTGGAGCTAAGATAGAGCATACGCTTATGCATCCAGTTCGACTCGTTATATTTTGTGAGGAAATTCCGCCAGAAACCGCCTTTGAAGAATGGTTTCCACTCTTCCATTTTATTCTCGCCCTTGAGAGATTCCAATTTGTGATGAAAATCTCTGGAAAGTTCGGGTGGTAAAGTCCACTCGCTCATCTCAAAGTAGCTCCCGGTGGGCAAATAAGCTCGCTCTCCCGGCGAATAATTATCTATCCACTCTGAAAAACTGCACAGGTTAATCCAGCTTAGATTGCTCATTATCGCTTCGATAAATCTTTTCATCCAACCCTTTTGCCATACCCATTCATTGGTTCCGGGCCACACTCCGAACTTCTCGGCATCATCGGCAAAAACGAGCAGCCTGTTGCCAGAATCGCTCGATGCATCCCGAAGGATATCCAGTGTCTTTTCGGGTTCGGCAAATGGAATAGAATAGCGCAAATCCTCGGAAATTGGGAATAAGCGAACCGTTTTACCGTTGTTTTCCGTGATAAAATCTCTCAGAAGTCTGTCGCCTACGATTCCGGTGCTCTTGAAATGATAGTCGTCAACGCAGGTGAATTCGATTGAGCTGTCCGCGAGTAAACCGGGTAAATGCGGCTCCCAAATTCGCTCGGTAAGCCATATTCCGCGTGGACGTGTTTTAAACTTGCTATAAAGAAAATCACTCATCATCTCAAGTTGAGCGAATGCATCGCTATGGGGAATCACCGCAAGAATGGGTTCGTAGAAACCGCCTCCAAGCATCTCGCACTGGCCGCGATCCACCATTTTCTCGATATAATCGTAAATCTCAGGGAAGCTATCTCGCCAGTATTCCCATAGAGGCCCGGAAACATGTAATCCGAATTTGAAATCCGGGTTTTTATCCATCTCCTGTAAAAATGGCAGATATGAACTCCTGGTGGCAAACTCGAACACTCCGGGGAAATTGCCCACCGGTTGATGCATATGCACTGCGAACACAAGGTTTATTCCGCTCAATTTGATTCCTTTCTCCAGCATTTATCTCGAATAAAATAATCGCTTTCATGGAAAATTACAACCACGAAAAAGGAATATTACCCGCAAATTAATGGAAACTATTGCATTACAAATTCTATTTTTTATTTTTCTAAAATGAAATACATTCTTGGAATATTATTACTGTCGATATTCGCGGTCGCTATGATGGCTCAATGTCCCGATCTGTCAGCGCCTGGCGATTTTTCCGCTGCATATCGGACTATCGACCGAATTCCCACCGAAGACGAGAACATGGACGACTCCCGTGTTTATTATCCTTCGGTGAACGACACTGTTCCAATCGACGCTTCACCATGCCCTATTGTGGTTTTCGGCCACGGTTTTATGACTTCGGTAGATAATTACTATAGCTACGCTCAACACTATGCCACACATGGCTTTGTATGTATCGTCCCCACGATCTCAAATCCCTTTCTTTTTCCAAATCATAACTACCGTGCACGGCTTATGATTACCGCTGCCCATTATATTGCCGATCTCAATTTCGAAACCGGCGATATTTTCCTTGGTAAACTCGATTGCGACAACTGGGCGTTTGTCGGCCACAGTATGGGTGGCAGTATATCGCTATTGGCAGGAGATCGCTATGTAAACTACTCCGACAGTATTTATCACCTCGACGATACCCTGAAAGTGATAATCTCTTTTGGCAGTCCGCAGAGTAATCCGTCAACTGTTCCTGCGCATATAACCACACCATATCTTATCATGTCGGGCACCGAAGATGGAATCGCGCCCTGGGAGGATGTTCGCGAAGATTTATGGCTCGGGTCGGATGCTAACGGGGCATTTGCGGTTATCGATGGAGCCAATCATACCTATTTCACAGATTCCTACGGTCATTACCTCACCGACGGCACGGCTACGATTACTCGTGAACGTCAGTTACAGATAGCACGTTCTTATTCCACCGCTTATTTATATAGATATTTAACAAATGACACTACTCTTTGCAATTTTTTGTTTTGCTATGGCGATTCTATATTAAACAGCACGGTTTTCGATTCTGTCGAGCTTCGCGCGGAGATTTTGAATGTTAAAGATTTTCCCTCCAAACCAATTTCATCTACCCTCTCCGCCCACCCGAACCCCTTCAATTCGGCGGTGACGATCAATGTTAAATTCTCCCCCTGTCAAGGGGGAGATGACCGAAGGACAGAGGGGGTTAATATCGAGATTTTCGATTTGAACGGACGCCATATTAAAACCCTCCGCCCTTCGGCCACCTCTGGCACCGGACCTTCCGGCCTTGAAAAGGGAGGCAAAGAAGTCCCCCTTCTCAAGGGGGATTTAGGGGGTTCTTTCACATGGCAACCCGCCCCCTCCCTCGCCTCCGGTGTCTATCTCGTCCGGGCGAAATACGCAGACGAATCTGTATCGAAACGAATCGTCTATTTGAAATAGAAGAATTGAAAAAGGGACATATCGTTGGCATAAACGATATCCGCGAACCCTTTATATATTTGGGTTAGAAAATTATTTCAAAAAACTCATTTTTCCCTTGACATTTTTTTGATGGCGAGCGATATTGAAATACAATGCAAATTCTCATTGCAAATAAAACAAAACCAAAATCCGCGCAAGATATACGGACAAACGATATACACTCTCATTTCTACCCTGACAAACCCGATTCTTCCGTAGCCAATTTGCGGGTAATCGACGAGGGCGACATCGTGCTCGACCCCTTCTGCGGGTGCGGGACGACAATTGCCGCCGCCGAGAAGCTGGGGCGCGCGTGGATAGGCATAGACATAACCCCCCTCTCGATAAACCTCATCGAGAAGCGCTTGCGCGAACATTACCCCGACGTCCAATACGAGCTTGTCGGCCTGCCGCAAGACCTCGCCGGCGCCCGCAAACTCGCCTCCACCCGGCGCGGCAAATTCGAGTTCGAGAACTGGTTCGTTACCGCGCTGGGAGGCCAGCCGTTCAAATCCTCCGGCGGCGGCGACGCGGGCATCGACGGCTTCATGTATTTCCGCGATTTTGCCGGCAAATCGCACACGGTCATCCTCTCGGTGAAGGGCGGGAGCTATTCGCTGGGCATGGTGCGCGACCTGTGCCGCGTGGTCGAGCGCGAGAACGCCGCGATGGGCCTGCTTTTGGCACTCGACCCGCCGACAAAAGGGATGCTCTCCGAGGCGGCCTCGGCGGGACGGTTCCAGCTACCCGGCCTCGCGCGCACCTACCCGAAGGTGCAGATTTTCACCGTGGAGGATTTCTTCGACGGCAAACGCCCCGACCTCCCCGATGTTTCCGATACACTGAAGAAGGCCAAACGAATAGAAAAGGCGAACGCCGAACAGGGGAAATTGGATATATGATCGCCGAAACCCCAATACGCGACGCCACCCGCCTTCCGGATTACGATTATTCGGCCCCCGGGGCGTATTTCGTGACGGTGTGTTGCCAGAACCGCAAACCGTTTTTAGATTTTGAACCGGCAAAGGAGATGGTGGAAACGATTTGGCGAGATATTCCGAATCAATTTAAAAATACGGAAATCGATATATTTGTTGTCATGCCCGACCATTTTCATGGAATTATTATAATGAAATCAAACGACAACGTAACCGTAGGGGAGCGCCCCCGTGCGCTCCCGATGCAGGATAATACGACAGGCGATAATTCAAAATCCACCGTAGGGGAGCGCCCCCGTGCGCTCCCGATGCAGGATAATGCGACAGTCGATAGTTCAAAATTCACCGTAGGGGAGCGCCCCCGTGCGCTCCCGATGCGTGAATTAACGACAGACGCTGGTTCCACGAACGGGAAGGCACAGGGGCCTTCCCCTACGAAATTTGGATCGGTTATCGATGTTGTGCAATGGTTCAAATCTCTGACCACGGCAAAATACAGGCATGGTGTCAAATCCGATAATTGGCCGCCGTATTTTAAAAAATTATGGCAACGGTCGTTTTACGACCATGTGATTCGCAACGAAACCGACCTCGCGATTTTGCGCGATTACATTTTGAACAACCCGGCGGAATTGGCCGTGGAGGACTTCTTCGACGGCAAACGCCCCGACCTCCCCGACGTTTCCGATACATTGAAGAAAGCCAAACGAATAGAAAAAACCCCCGACAAACCGGAGCTAGGGATATGAACGATTTTGAAAGAAATACAAACACGATGCAGAGTGTTAAGAATAGCGTCCCAACGGTGACCGTTAGTAAGAATACAAGTTTCATTGTATGTATCGGGTTGTTCTTACTAACTTTCCTCACACGTATTTATTCCGCTTGCGAATACCTTTACGATTGGGATTCAATACAGCTCGCCATTGCTATTGATAATTTCAATATATTGGCACATAAACCTCATCCTCCGGGATACATTTTTAGCGTATGGTCTGCTAAGTTGTTATCGCTATTTTTGTCCCCTAACAATGCCTATATACTCTTAGCGATTATAGCAACGGCTCTGACTTCGATATTTATATGGATTATAGCAAAGCGCTTTTTTACTCCTATTATTGCTTTTGGACTCTCTCTTTTCTGGATTTTTTCTCCGATAGTGTGGTTTTGGAGTTCTATTGCCGCAACTTATGCTCTCTCTCCTTTTTTCGTCGTGTTAATGATTGAGTTTGCTTTTAGATTCGAAGAATCAGATAACCACGCTTTATGGGCATTTTTACTGGGATTTATAATGGGAATCGCTTCCGGTTTTCGACAAGATATGATCATATTTTGCGGTATTCCTTTAGTTTGGTTTCTAATCTCCAAGCGTAAATTAGGTCTAAGAATATTTCTTTTTGCAATTGTCGGATTCATCATTCCTTTCGCGATATGGTTTTTTGCTTCCTCGGCAAATTGTGGTGGTGTAGGCAAATACCTAGACATTGTAAAAAAACAATTCTTTTGGGCAGCACCGGAGAAAAGTGATTTGCGTGCCTATTTTAGAGGATTAAATAGTAGAATTAACCGATTGGTTGTATTCTTGTTAATGTCTTCGGGAATTGCAGTCATTCTAATATTAATTCCTTTTTTTCGTCATCCAATAGCTGTATTTAAAGATATTCGAAGTAACCTTCGCGGTACCATAGGTATGATGTTGTTATTTATAATATTCCCTCTGGCTTTTTTCTTCTTTGTCTCAATAGATAAGACTGGTTATCCCCTGCTAATTCTACCGGGAATAATAATATTGGTTACTTTATGGTATTATAAAATGATTAAACTGGAAAAAAGACATTTAATAAGTGTTATTATTATAATAATAGCGGTCTTTAATAGTATTATTACGATATTTCTTCCTGAAAGCAATTACGAAAGGCATTATCCCAGAAATGGGAATTTGCGCCAGACTTACGATTGCCATATTTCGCCTGCAACTTTAAGTGCTTTGAGGGGTTATGAAAATCGTTGTTCCAAAATATTAGAATTGCAGAAGCAGTTCATCCCCAATAACACCATTCTTGTATGCGGCCCATATTATGACGTTTTCAGTCTTCGTCACGCCCAGTATTTTTTTAAGGATTATATCTCTATATGTATATCTGATTCCTCCTCTGGTTACGATTATGTTAAAGGGTTCGAAATTAGAGACAGATATTATGAGAGTGAAATTAGAATACCCGAAAAAATTGAAAACTTGATCATAATAAAAGGTAATTTGAAAAAAGAGAATATTGAAAATGGTGACATAATCAAGTACTTCAGAATAATTGATGTTGATGTAGCAATTGTCGAAATCGAAGATTCAGTTAAATACGGAGATTTTACCTTTGTGCTTGATTCTATGTAAAATAATAGTCTATCTCATGATTAATTTCAAAATTATATATTGGGGGCGTATAACCCGGCGCACTGGCGTCGTTCGTTCTTTTAAAATAGATTTAATTCACAGGGTTCGTAGGGGAAGGCCCCCGTGCCTTACCGCATATCGCGTGTCGGCGGTTGCCGACCGGGAGCGCACAGGAGCGCTCCCCTACAGATTGAAAATGAAATTTAGGGAGGTGGTTGAAATGAATTATTGAGGTTGCGCCCCGGAGGGGTTCGGGGTGTATGGAGGCGGTGAGGTGGTGTTGAAATCGGAGGGACGGGTTGTTGAAAATGGTGTGGAGGTCTTGAAAATGAGGGGACGGGTTTTGAAAACGGGTAGCAGGGTCTTGA
>Ga0272443_10000728_pt1 | contig 56199 bp, 59 predicted proteins | sample SSMAcet12_FD_193581 | JGI IMG/M metagenome (GOLD analysis project Ga0272443, IMG submission 193581) | Marine sediment archaeal communities from Little Sippewissett salt marsh, Falmouth, MA, United States - SSM-Acet-12 | ecosystem: Environmental > Aquatic > Marine > Wetlands > Sediment ... | reverse complement strand
AGGTGATTCAGCCCAACGTGCTGGTGTGTCTGACCCAGGAGGCTTACAACAAGTTTTGCGACATCATCCGCCCCGGCGGACTGCTGCTCACGGATCCGCGCTATGTGCAGCCGCAGCTCAAGGTGGATGCCCGCCAGTACCAGCTGCCCATGTACGAAACCGTGATGGAAAAGATCGGCAAACCCATCGTATTCAACATCTGCATGCTGGGCGCGGTGGTGGGCCTGACCGACCTGGTGCGCCCCGAGTCGATCATGAAGGTGCTCGAAGCGCGCATCCCTTCCGGTTTTCTGGAGATGAACCAGAAGGCCCTGGATCTGGGGCTGGAATTGGGGCGCCAGGCGGCTTGACGGGCTGGTTGATATTCGCTACCCATCATGGGCGATCCTGTAAGGGCGACCGGCCGGTCGCCCTTACGGTTTTTCATGCCATGAACGATGAATTTTCAAGCAATGCTGCAACCGTCGGTCGGTCGCCTCTACCAACACGATGGGTTTTTAAACAATGCTGCCGGTGACGGAAGACAGACATCGGAAAGCTGAGGACCGGACACCCATTCTCCGGCCTCCGACTTCCGCCCTCGTCCCCCAGTCCTCCCCCGCCGGAATCTACATCCACGTCCCTTTCTGCCGGGCCAAATGTCCCTACTGCGATTTTTACTCCGTTACGGCCCTGGACCGCATCGATGCCTTTGTCAAAGCCTTGCCGGCAGAGATGGAAATGCAGCGGCCCCGGATCGCCCATGCAGATACGGTCTACTTTGGCGGGGGAACGCCTTCGCTGCTGTCAGCCCGCCAAATCGAGACGATTCTGGACGCGGTACACACGCGTTTTGCGGTAACTGCCAATGCCGAGGTTACCCTGGAGGTCAACCCGGGAACTGTCGGACGGCGGGATCTGGACGCCTTTTGCCGGGCCGGCGTCAACCGGCTCAATATCGGCCTGCAATCTACAAACGACCGCACCCTGTCCTTTCTGGGACGCATTCACAGCGCCGATACCGGCATCGCCACCTATCGAGACGCCCGGGACGCCGGGTTCGACAATGTCGGCCTGGACCTGATCTACGCGGTTCCCGGACAGACCCGAAAGGCCTGGGAAGCGGAGATGACCAGGGTGGTCGCTCTGGCACCGGACCACCTTTCCTGCTACACCCTGACCATCGAAGCCGGAACCCCCCTGGCGCGGCGGGTGGAGGAAGGGCGGGTCCGGCCGTTGGACGAAAGCATTGCCGGCGATCTGTTTTCCGCCACGGCCGATTTCCTCGAAGCCAACGGGTACCGCCAGTACGAAATTTCCAATTACGCCCGCGTTTGTAACAAGGATCGATCCGACCTGCGCTCCCGACACAATCGCAAATATTGGAATTTTATCGATTACCTGGGATTCGGGCCGGCGGCCCACAGTCTGTCGGGGGCAACCCGCCGGTGGAACTGCCCCACGCTGGACGAGTACATGGCCGCTTTGCAGCGGGGAGCTTCTCCCGAGGCGGGGCGGGAAGAACTCACCCGGAACCAGCAGATCCTGGAAGCGGTTTATTTGGGCTTGCGGCAGACCGGGGGCATTGATACGGAACTCTTTTCCTCACGCTTCCAATCCGATTTTTATGACCGTTTTGGAAAACAGGTGGATCAACTGGCCGGGGAGGAGCTGCTGGAGAAAAGCGAAACGCGGGTCCGGTTGACCCGGTTGGGGATGCGGTTTCTGGAGAGTGTGGTGCAGCGAATGCTGGATTAGGTGGATAGGCTGTAGCGGTTTAGGCTGAAGGCGACTCGCTAAACAATTGGTTTTAGGCTGCCCGTGGAACGCCGTTCGTCTTATCAGAAGGGGTGTCTTGTGGTTCAGACCGAGGCCGCAACGATAGTCGAAGCCGCAGGCGTAGCAGCGCTACGTTGAACATTTCGACAGAGCGAGAGCAAAGGTCTGGGCCGCAAGAGGCCCCTTCTGCGGATTTAGGTTGACAGCGTCTTGATCAACTGCCCCAGATAAAACCGCGCATGACTGACGGGTGCGGCAATGTTGGCCCGGTGGTTAGCGAAGATGCTGCTCAGGTCTCGGTCCAGAATAATCCACGGATCCAGCTCCGCAGCCTGCTGGCAGGAGACGATGGCGTGGTGCAGCAGTTCCGTGCCGTGGCGTGACTCCAGGGTCAGCAGAAAATCGTGGTGCACGGCTTCCAGCACCGTACCCATGGCGCTGGCCACGCCCTGGGTGTAGAAAAAGTAGTCGTCCGCGGCAAAGAAGCTCATCGGCGAACCGTCCTCGTCGATCCGCTTGACCAGATTCTCGTCGCAGCTTCCCAGCAGGTCCTCGAAAGAGGCCAAAAGGGGAATCAGATTGTCCGTACGGGTGTAAAAAGTGGCTTTGCCTGCTTTGAGTTTTGCCAGGTACGCTTCCAACTCTTCCAGCCCCTCCCGGTATTTGGACTCCGCTGAAGGAAACCAGTAGCTGGTGGCTTTGACCATGAACCAGTTCATGGCCTGCTCCAGGTTTTCGTCGAAGGAGTCGGTGGTGCCCGTCCGGGAGATGCGCTCTGCCAGGGCCACGGTGGTTCGCCGGGTCACTTCCAGAACGCCCATCTGGAAATTGTTGACATTGTCGGTGACGTTGATGATGTCGTTGGGCCGCCAGCCCCACCAGCGCTCATCCAGTTCGTATTGCAACGGCTTGATGGCCGCTTCAACGAAGGCCACTCCCTTGGGCTGGGTTTTATGGATCGCCGTGACGGCAGGCGTGGAATGGCCGGCAGCGGGTTCGTGCGACTTGGCAGCCGCGCCGCTGGCCGCGTGAGTATCGGTGGTTTTTTCGTGGGACTCTGCAGCAGCCGTTGTTTGCGGATGCGCTTGCGTATGTCCGGCCGGCGCCGTGTCATGGGAGGCGGTGGCCTGGTGCGTCTGGCTGTCGGCGGTCTGGTGAGTGGTTGCCGTTTCACCGGAGGATTCGCCGTGTCCGGCGGCCTGCGATGCGGGTTTCGTCCCGGTTTCGTGGGAAGCGGCCGCTTCGTGAACAACGGGGGCTTCACTTTCCGCCTCGTGTCCGGCGGCTACGGCCGGGGACGCGTGCTCGCCGTCGGTCTGTCTGGAAGAGGGGACATCCGAGGATCCAAAGATGAGAATCAGGGCCCACAAAACGATGATGGCGATGGCGATGCTTCCGATGATACGCGGTGTGGCGAATTGTCTGAACTCGAATCCTTTGGCTTCGTTTCCCATGACGGCTGATCTCCGATAACGGTCGAGCGCCGGCGGTTTTGCGCCGGCAGCGGTTTTATTGTCGTTTTCTGAGTTTACGGATGTCTCCCACCCGGATTGTGACATTGGTGGCATCGAAATGTTCGATCAAAGGTATCACATATTTGCGGGAAGCTCCAGTCATATCCTTGAATTCCGGGGTGGAGATTTCTCCCTTGGCGACGATGTGGTCGACCAGTTTCTGCTTCAAATTCTCGAGGGTGGGTCGATCATAATAAAGATCTTCCTTTACCTTGACCAGGGCCCCTTCGCCGACGAGCAGTTCCAGCACCCCTTTGGCCGGTTTGGGCTCCACGTCCAGTTGCTTGACGATCTCCCTGAAATAAGGCGGTGTCAATCCGCTTTGACGGTATACATCCAGGATCTGCTGTTTGAGTTCCTGCTGATCCACCTGCAGGGAGACCTCGTGGTTCGAAAGGCGGACCCGGTCGTCTTCCAGCACGATCCCGTTGTCCTTGATCTCCCGGTTGAGCACCAGGGTAAACAGCTTGCCGCCGGCGTCGTGGGGGAACTTGGACTTCAATTCCTCTTTGGAGATGCCGGTTTTCAGGGGGTTTTTGCGGTGATAGGCGTCGAGCACCGTCCGGCTCAGTTGCTTTAAGTCGTCGAAGGTCTCCTGGTGCACGTAGCGGCGGCTTTCCTTGTCTACCAGCACGATGGTCTGGCTGTTGAGCATGCTCGCGATGGTGGCGTCAAGGGCCTTGGCCGGCAGATTGGTCATTAACAGCAGGTCGGCGAAGGTCACGCCGGCCGGTCCGGCCATGCGGGCCTGGTGGTCGATGATGCCTTCAGGATCGGCTTCGGCCAGGCTCTTGAGCGCATCGACGATATCCTGATGGAAGCGTTTGTGCTTGACCGGGATGGGGTTGATCACCTTGCCGCCGCCGATGGTGCGCACGGGCGAATAGCTGCGCACAACGAAGCGGTCGTCGCGGACCAGGCTGACCGGCTCGTCCAGGCGGATCTGGGCCACGCAGGTATCCCCGGCAGCCAGTTCCTCTCTGTCCAGCAGAATCAGGTTGCCCATAATTTCGCTGGTTCCGGTGTGAAAGCGGACCTGGGTGCGGTTCTTGATGGGTTTTTTATTGCTGGAAAGAAAATGCATCTCCAGGTCCACCATATAACTGGGAACCAGCGTGTTTTCACGGGCCAGGATGTCCCCGCGGTTGATGGCGGTTTTTTCCAGGCCCTGAAAATTGATGGCCGTACGCATGCCGGCCTCGGCGGATTCACGGCCCTGGTTGTGCACCTGGATTCCCCGGACCCTGGAGGTGATCGTGCCGGGGTAGATCATGATGCTCTCCCCGACGCCGATCCGGCCCGAAATCAGGCTGCCGGTAATGACCGTACCGAACCCTTTCATGGAGAAGACGCGGTCGACGGGCAGCCGGAACAGGCCGGTGCTGGTGTGCACCGGTACGTTTTCGCACAGGGCGTCCAATTGCTCGATGAAGCCGGGGATGCCCTCGCCGGTGGCCGAGGAGACCGCTACGACTGGGGCTTCTTCCAGAAAAGTTCCCATGGTGAATTCGCGGATGTCTTCAGTGACCAGTTCCAGCCACTCCTCGTCCACCATGTCGATTTTGGTCAGTACCACCATGCCATGGCGGATGCCCAAAAGGGTGCAGATTTCCATGTGCTCCCGGGTCTGGGGCATGACGCCCTCGTCGGCGGCGATCACCATGGCCACGATATCGATGCCCGTGGCGCCGGCCACCATGTTTTTGACGAATTTTTCGTGGCCGGGCACGTCCACGATGCCCAGGTGTTGACCCCCGGGCAGGTCCAGGGAGGCAAATCCCAGTTCGATGGTGATGCCGCGTTTTTGCTCTTCCTTGAGGCGGTCGGTGTTGGTGCCCGTAACGGCTTTGATCAGGCTGGTTTTGCCGTGGTCGATGTGGCCCGCGGTGCCGAGAATAATCTGTTTCACGATGGTTTTACTCCGGAGCTTTTTTCCTTCATAGCGAAGTCTCTTCTTCGGCGTCTGAATCCGTTAATTTTTCTTGCGGTTTCTAAGATACTCCGCAAAATAGGCCAGCCCCACCAGAATGATGCCCAGTCCAGCCACGTAAGCGAGATTGGCATCGGGGTAGAACATCCGCGAGAGAAGCACGGCAAATCCGGCCCCCAGGATGGCCCTGATGACGAATACATGAAATCGGGTCACGTCACTACCTCGTCAGGATCGAAATTTTAAAGGTTGATGAACGCGTAAAAAACCATCGAAGTTTATAGTACAAGGGCTTTGGGGTCAATACCTATGGACCCGATTCAGCGTCGCCGCCAAAGTCCGGTTGGTTTGAACGAGGCGGTTGAATTCGATGAACGCGGAAAAAGTCATGTTTCTAACGACGCCCTCAAAATTGGGGTTGAAATGGGTAAGCCGATTTGTTAATCAGAGTGATTCTTATGGTGGGTGTAGCTCAGTTGGTAGAGCATCAGGTTGTGGCCCTGAGGGTCGTGGGTTCAAGTCCCATCACTCACCCCACAAAACAACAAAAGCCATTGCAGCTTGCGGGTTGCAATGGCTTTTGCATTTTTTAAGGCGCCGACAAGTTTGCACCCCTCGTCTCCGGCCCATCCAACTGCCCGATACCGACGCGTCTCATCTGGATGCCGCCTTTCCATAGAGATGCGTTGGGTTTAAATCGTTTCAATACTAAATGTATTTTGCCTGCGATGGGGCTGATTTTTATTTTCATCAGTAAAGATAGGCAGAGCCGCCCTTCAGCACATTTATCGGAAATTTCCTTGAAAAACCCTCTTTTTCATGGTAGTTGTAATTCTCTTTGAATGCAGTAGGTTCGTTTCCGGATCTTTTTATTTAGAGGACAAAATATTTTTATGCGGACGAACCTGTTTCTATTAGGCGAGAAAAATTTAGAATGCAAAATAAAATGGAGACCGATCCTTCTGCGATCATCCCCGGCAATTCGATCATCAGCGACAAGGTGATGATCGCGCTTCGCAAAATCATCCGTGCCATTGATATGAATTCGAAGAAGCTTGTCAAACGGGTCGGGCTGACCGGGCCACAGCTTATGATTTTACGGGAAATCGCTATCAGGAACGACATAACACCCGGTGAAATCGCGACTGCGGTAAGCCTGAGCCAGGCAACGGTGACAGGCATTCTGGAGCGGATGGAAAAACGTGAACTGCTTACGCGCAAGCGCAGTGAGAATGATAAGCGGCGCAGCCTGGTGCGTCTGACCGGATTGGGTCGGCAGACCATCGAAAATGCCCCCCCCCTCATGCAGGAGACTTTCGTCGAGCGTTTTACCAGCCTGCAGGAGTGGGAACAGATGCTGATATTGAGCGTTCTTCAGCGCCTGGTGGTACTCATGGAGGCCAAGGCCATCGATGCCGCGCCATTTCTGGAAACCAGTTCATTCGAGAGAGAGGTCAACCCAAATTAACAGGAAGGCTCAAATTGCGCCAAAAGCCTTTTGAGGAAATCGAACCGTATGGAAAAAATCGTAGTAGAAAATTTGTACAAAGTTTTCGGCAATCAACCCGGTAAGGCCATGGAAATGCTCAAAAAAGGGGGGGGCAAGGAGTCCATCCTCGAAGAAACGGGCATGACCGTCGGCGTGGACAACGCCAGCTTTTCCATCGAATCCGGAGAAATATTCGTGATCATGGGGCTGTCCGGCTCCGGTAAGTCCACCATCGTCAGAATGCTCAACCGGCTCATCGAACCGACGGCAGGCAAGGTTCTGGTCGACGGTAAGAATGTCGTCGAGATGGACGAAAAGGAATTGGTCAAGTTTCGTCTCCACAACATGAGCATGGTGTTTCAGTCCTTCGCCCTGATGCCCCACCTGTCGGTCATCGACAACGCGGCTTTCGGTCTGGAACTCGCCGGTATCGAGAAGGAAAAGCGATACGCGCGGGCCAAGGACGCCCTCGATCAGGTCGGACTGTCCGGTTGGGAGGAGTCGTATCCCAGTCAGCTTTCCGGCGGCATGCAGCAGCGCGTGGGACTCGCCCGGGGGTTGGCCGTGGATCCGGACATCCTGCTCATGGACGAGGCCTTTTCCGCACTGGATCCGCTGATTCGAACCGAAATGCAGGACGAACTTCTCAAGCTGCAGGAAGAGCAGAAGCGCACCATCGTTTTTATTTCCCACGATCTTGACGAGGCCTTGCGGATCGGAGACCGCATCGCCATCATGGAAGGTGGGCGGGTAATCCAGGTGGGCGCACCCGAGGAGATTCTCCAAAATCCCGCCGACGATTACGTGCGGGCCTTTTTCCGGGGCGTCGACCCCACCAACGTCATCTCTTCCGGTGATATTCTCCGGGACACCCATCCCACCATCATCGTAACCAAAACCGGAAGTCTGCGGACCGCCCACGAACTGCTCAGCGGAAGCGACCGCGATCACGGCTATGTGCTGGATCCGCGCCGGCGCTTTCTGGGGATCGTCTCTTCGGAAACGCTTCAGGAATGCATGGAAAACGGTGCTCCCGACAGTCCCCTCGATCAGGCCTTCATCAAAAATGGCAAAGCGGTCAACATCAACGACTCCATGCAGGACATCCTGCCGCTGGTGGCGTCCAACAGCTGGCCGGTGCCGGTCGTGGATGACGACAACATCTACAAAGGCGCAGTCTCCAAAAACCGTTTTCTGAAAACCCTTCATCGGGCCGAAGAAAATCTCGATGAACAGGCCGAGAATGCGAACGCCGAGACTGTGAACGCATGAAAAGCGGTTTGATTGGATTTTTTATAACAGAACAACCAAAACAAAATGGTAACCGATTATGTTTCAAGATTCAGTAATTCCCCTAGATGTGTGGGTAACACATTTCGTTGACTGGCTGGTCGACAATTACCGTGACATTTTCCAGGCCATGAAGTGGCCCGTTGAGGTAACCCTGAACGGTTTCGACCACGGACTCAACTGGATTCATCCGATCGTCATCATTGCCCTGATCACCCTGGCCGCGTGGCGTTTTTCGGGAAAAGGCCTGGCCATTTTTTCCGCCGTGACCCTGACGTTTGTCGGGCTGCTGGGGCTGTGGGCCGAAACCATGACCACCCTGGCTATGGTGCTCTCCTCGGTGGTTTTCTGCACCATCGTCGGCGTCCCTCTGGGCATTATGGCCGGGCGCAGCGACCGGTTCGAAACCTACTTGCGGCCGGTGCTCGACGCCATGCAGACCACGCCGGCGTTCGTCTACCTGGTCCCCATCGTGATGCTGTTTTCCGTGGGCAATGTGGCCGGTGTGCTGGCAACCATCGTTTTCGCCCTGCCCCCCATCATCCGGCTGACCAGCTTAGGCATCCGGCAGGTCCACCCCGAGCTGGTGGAGGCCGCCGAGGCCTTCGGCGCCAGCCGGTGGCAGGTGCTTATCCGTGTGCAGATTCCCCTGGCCATGCCGACGATTCTGGCCGGGTTGAACCAGACCATCATGATGGCCCTTTCCATGGTCGTGATCGCTGCGCTGATCGGCGCCGGCGGTCTGGGATCACCGGTAATTCTGGGGCTCAATACCCTGGATATCGGGCGCGCCGTCATCGGCGGGCTGGGAATCGTATTGATCGCTATTGTTCTGGACCGCATTACGCAGTCCATGGCTCAGAGAAATTAACCGTAAACAAGGAGGAGTTATGAGAGCAGTGTGGAAAAGTTTACTCGTTGTCTGTGTTGCAGTCAGTCTGGCAGTGATCGCTCCGCCGGTGATGGCCGACGGCCATATGCCGGGCAAGGGGGTCACGGTGAAGCCGGCACGCGCTACCTGGAATACCGGTTTTTTCCAGGAAGCCCTTGTGCGTCGCGGACTGGAAGAACTCGGTTACAAGGCCAAGGCCCCCAAAGATTTGCAGAACCCCATTTTCTACAAATCGGTGGCCCTGGGCGATGTGGACTACTGGACCAATGGCTGGTTCCCCATGCACAACGCCCAGCTTCCCAAGGATTTTGATGAAAAAGCGGAGATGGTCGGCTATGTGGCCAAAGCTGGTGGCCTTGGCGGCTATCTGGTATCCAAAAAAGAAGTGGATAAATTCAACATTAAATCCCTGGACGATTTCAAACGCCCCGAAGTCATGAAGGCTTTCGATGTCAACGGCGACGGAAAGGCCGACCTGACCGCCTGCCCGCCGGGATGGGGCTGCGAAAAAGTGATCTCTCACCACATGAAAGCCTATGGCCTGGAAGATTATATCAACCCGGTCAAGGCCTCCTATGAAGCCGGCATGGCTGCGGCGATCGGTTCCTACAAGAGTGGGGGGCCGGTATTTTTCTATACTTGGACGCCCAACTGGACCGTCTACAAGCTGAAGCCGGGTGAGGATGTGATGTGGATCAACGTCCCCGAAATCATCCCCAGCGACGCCCAGGTTGGGTCCGAAGACCGCATGACCGTCAAGGGGGTGCAAGGGGCGGTCAGTGATCCGCTTAAAATGGGGTTTGTGGTCAACGACATCCGCATTGTCGCCAACAAAAAATTTATCGCCAAGAATCCGGCGGTGAAAAAGTTTTTCGAGGAGTTCACCCTCCCGCTGGAAGACATCAATGCGCAAAACACCCGTATGAACGAAGGGGAAAAATCCGAAAAGGATATCGCCAAACATGTTGACGAGTGGATCTCGAAAAACAAGGCCACCTGGGACGGTTGGCTGGCAACGGCCCGCGCGGCAGCCAAATAAAGACGCCTAAACCCGAACGCGGTTTGGGTTGAATCCTGACAAGCGAGGCCCGGAACCGTTCGATGGTTCCGGGCCTTTTTTTTCTTCAGTGAAATTCCTAAAATGGTCAAAAATGAAAGCATACCTTATTCGAAGTTGGATGTTCGATGTTCGGCGTTCATTGAAGATACTAAAAGGGGTTGTGCCCCGCGGCGAGATGGTATAAAGAAATTATCCTCCGTTCGTTTGTATGATCATGCGCGCCCGTAGCTCAGCTGGATAGAGCGCCGGACTTCGAATCCGTAGGCCGCAGGTTCGAATCCTGCCGGGCGCGCCAGTAAAATCAAGGGGTTACAGACTTCGATCTGTAACCCCTTTCGAGTTTTTAAGGCCTGTGTAAGCACTGTGTAAGCAGATTTGGACAATAAAAAAACCCGCCCTAGGTTTCCCCAAGGGCTGTCAAACCTTGCCAGACAATTTAATGTCTGCTATTTGGCAGACAATCATCCCCCCGGAAAACTCAAGGTGACATTATGGAGTGGGTCAATTTTGGCTCTGCGATTTTAGGTGCTATCGTCGGTGGTATTATTACTGGTTTTTTTGCTTTAATAAGTGTGGATAGAGCCCATCGTAAAAATCTTGACCAAGCAGAGAGAAATGAAGACAGCCTTGTTAAAGGTTTTTTGCAGGCAATCCACGATGAAATGGAAACTATAACTGAGAGATACCAGGAAACAATGGGGTCTAATGTTGATGCCTTAAAAGAAAACCAACCCCTCTTATTTCATTATCCTTTAGTTAATGACTATTTTGCTGTTTATAATGGAAATTCATTCTTGATTGGTCGTATCGCAGACAACGATTTAAGAAAGCAAATAGTTAAAACTTACACTTTAGCCAAAGCCTTGATAGATTCATTTCGTTTAAATAACGACTTAGTTCAGAAATACGAATATTTGGAACAACTATTTCGTGAAACCAATAACCAAGTGCATAAACAGCATTTGCAACTCCGGTTTACACAACTGATTCAATACGCTAAAGAAATAAAGAAAACTCATGAAATTTTGAAAAAAGAAAGTTCAAATTTATTGAGAAGCCTCAGAAAAAAAGGCGTCTTATCAGAAGCAAGATATTGATTCTATGGCTTATACCCGGCCCCATGATCCAAACTTGCTATGCAAATAAAAACCGGCCCAGGCATCGCCCATCAAACGTCGTGGATTCCGCGCCCCGGTCCGCCTCGAACGGGCACCCACGGCAGGGCAGATCCTTTTCGTTCGTTCTTGCGGCTCTCGCTAAACAGTCGAGATAATACTTACATCGATAGTTTCGCATGCGTTCCTGTTCTCAAAAAGATGAACGGCCGACCGGTACGAGGCCACCCGGCCGGCCGTCAATCGCACCCACGGGATAGGCGCCCAATGATCGCCAAAGGTGCGAAAGCTATCGTTGTGCTACGCGACGTTCGTGAAGAAGGATGTTCACGGCCGTTGCCGGATCGCTATATACCAAGGTCTCAACCTGCGATTGCTTAACTCGTAGGTTTTCCAGCGCGTCCTGCTCGCCATCGACAATGACGTCAACGTTCGTGGTTTCGACGATTGCCGCCAACTCTTCATCGGTAAGCTCCACGGTGGGGATTTCCATGCTGCCCTTGTTGCCTTGCTTTCCAAATTTGGGCAACTGGTATGCAACGCCGTGCGATTTGGCAAATTTGATAAATTCAGTGATCCGGCGCCGGTCGATGCTGGCGGTCGTCTCATCGATTTCCGATTTCAGCTTTTCGAGTTCACCCCTTCGGGTGTCTTTGCCCACGCCAACGGCTTTTTTTGCGGTTTCGTGGGCTTCGGATAGCAGCCTGGTGAGTTCGTCATAAGCCGCCTGGTGGCCCGCAATCTGAGATTTCAGCTTTGTTTCACCAGCGGTTGAGCCGCTTTCGAGGTTTTCGTTGATCTTCTCCCGCAGTTCCCTTTTCGCCAATTCCAACGCCGTCCGGGTTTCGTCCCGCCGTTTTTCAATCGCCAGAATACGGTCTAAGGCATCGTCTAACTTGCTTTTTTTCTTAAACATTTTTGCTTCCTTTCATGAATTAAAATTGACAATTTTTCAAAGGCTTCCGTTTCCCCGAGGACCACACCGTCGATGAGGCCAGCCTGGTGTGCCTGTTTCGCAGGGAAGATCCTGCCGTCCAAAAGCCGAACGATGCTATCAATTGAGCATCCCCGGTGCCGGCAGACCTCCTTGATGGTTTCGTAAAACGAAGCATCGAGCGAATCCTGCAAAACCGCGTGATCCGTCATTTTTGCGAAAATCCACGGGGCAAGAGGCCGTCCATCGGTTTTGGCAGGTGTTTGCGCACTTACCAGCGTTGTCGGGCGGTACCCATCGCAGGTCCTGCACAATACCCCCAGGCCACCAAGCCGGGCATCGGGGCGCGCATAGATCCGGCTGGCAGCCATGGACGCAATGAATGCGGCGCTGCACGCCTGCCGTAAATAGGCGACGGTGGGCATGGTCGCGGATGCCGTCTCGAGAACCTCCACCAGCCGGCTTTCGACGAATGCGTTTCCGCCGGGTGAATTGAAAACGACGAAGGCGCCGTCAACGATGGCCAGCAACCTTTCAAATTGCGCCAAGATTGGGAGCATGGGTTTTGCTATCTCGCCGCGGATATGCAACCGGCCGATCCGCCCCGAATAATCGCTATCCACCGCGTACCATGCCGCCCGGGCCGGGGTCGGCTGCCGGGGTGGATTTGGATCCACGGGCAGGTGGGGAGACGGTCGCAGCGGACAGGTATCGTAAAACCTGCAGTCCGGGTTTTTGCATGGATCGCGGTCTACCATCTTTTCACACGCCGCGAGACCCCCCTGGCCGGCCTGGTGGAAGTCAGCATTTCCTCGCGCCACCATTCAAGCCAGCGGGTGAGTTCGCTTTCGTTGCCGACCCAAACCCCCTCCCTTTTATAAATGGGCAGTCGGTGCCGCCTGTACATTCTCATCAACGTGTCATCGCTGACGCCGCCCAAAAATTTCTTAATTTCATTTGCTCCAACAAGTACTTGCTCTGCCATGATTTTCCTTTCTACCACCGCCTCACGCGTTCGGGCTTCCGTCTCTGGGGCCGTGGCCGTGGCGTTGGCTGTGTTTCGGGTTTTGTCCAATATCGGGCATCGAGGATTTCCAGGGCGCAAAAGTTGAGAACAAGGCAATCCCACAAGTGATTGTCTTTCCCGTCCGGGCATTCCCAGACGCCATTCTCGTTGACGTATTCGACGGACAACTGCCTCGCATAATCCTCGGGGAACTGATCGTACAGGGATAGGCTGCCGGGATCTTCGGGCAGCACTTGCAGGGCGGATGCAACCTCATCCTTAAAGTATTGCGTAGAGACGATGACAGCCTGTAAACCGCCCGGATCGCTCGACTGTTTCGACCACTGAAAAGGCTTCGCCAACTTCTGCCGACCAATCGACGGTGCAATCCGCCCTGGATTCATCCGGCAGAAGTCGTAAACCTCGGCGGTACGATGTCCCATGGCATCCTGAAGGGAGAAGGAAACCGCGTATCGGTTCCCATCCGCATCGCCGGGCAAATCCTGCCACAAGACCTGTGACAAAGCCTCGAAGTCGGTGACAAAGCCGGCCCGGATGCAATGACCAATGGGTCGGGTGCCCGGTTTCGCCCATTCCCACGCTTGAAGCCAGTACCAAAAGCCTGAATCTTGCGTATCGATTCCGGCGGTGATCACGGCGATGCTGTCGCCGCCCGGCACCAACCCTCGCGGCCGGGTCGGATCTACCAGCGTCAGGATCTTGTCGACGTCTCTTCCCGCCGGCTGAATTTTCCACGGTCGGGCCTCATAGGCATTGGCAAAGTCCTTGAGTGCCGATATGTCATTTTGCCCCTTGATAAACGCGCCTGCCGCTTCTCTGAGAGGGACAAATCTGCTTATCCAGGCTGGATAGTGGAAACCGATGGAAACGGGGCGCTTCGTCTCGAGAACATCGGTCATATCGTCGCCGGTTTCCCGGTCTCGCCATGTTCCTGCAGCAACGGCCAGATCCCGCCGGGCATCGTCCCAATGGCCACCACATTCGGGGCATTCGTACCAAGTGGATGCCGGGTCCGAAAGGATCTCACGCGGATCCGCATCGCCGCCGCCGTTCCATTTGATGGAGGTGAAGTCCATCAGCTGCCAGGCGTCGCACAACGGGCAACGCACCCAATAAACGAAAACCGCCTCGGCTTCGGTTTCCAGGGCTTGCCAAATGGGCCCGGCTTCAACGGTGGGCGTCGATACCCGTATTATTTTCCTCATGTGGCCGAAGGTCCGCGTCCGTTTCCGGGCCAGGTCTATCGGTCCGGCCTCTTTCGAATTTGCAACGGCAGGATACTTGTCAACTTCATCCAACAGGACGAACGGCAACGGGCGGGATGCCAGGCGGGATGCACTGGATGCCCAGGCAAAATAAATCCTGGAGTTTTTCAAGGTCAGGCGGTGCGCGCTCATATCGTCCACGGCCCCTGTCAGATATTTGCGGAGCCGCGGACTTTCCTGAAACATGGGTTGCACCCGGTCGCGGGATAGATCGCCGGCGGTTTTTTCATCCGGGTAAACGATCAACCAGTTCCCCGGAACACGGTCTGTGGTATATCCAGCGATATTTAAGGCCAGGTCCGTTTTGCCGGTCTGGGGGGGAGCACAAATAGCCGCTTCCTGCACATGCGGGCGCATGATCGCGTCCATGATCCCGACAAGGTAGGGAGTTGTTGCGTTTCTCCAGGGGCCAGGAACAGGACTATCGGCGGGCGCTACACGATACTTTTCAACCCATTCGCTCACAGCCATCGGCGGGCGTTTCTTCAGCTTCAGCCGTAAACGCGGACGGATCTTAAATGCTCCGGCATCGGAAAACGGCCGAGCGGTCTCAATCCGCATCGGAGCCCTCCGGCACGAGTTCGACCTCGCCGGCATCGCAAATCGCGTTTATTTCGGTGGTGAGGTCCCGGTCGAACATTCCGTAAAAGTCGTTCGCCCTGCTCGGGTCGGCGTCGATCGATGACAGGTATGTGGGCAGGTTCCTCCGCAGGACATGCCGCGGCACCGCGTCCAGCAGGGCGGCAAGGTCAACAAGCTCCGCTTCGTGGTCGTTTTTTAGGATATACCGGCCATGCATGACATCATTTTCATGTTGCAGGCGCTCGTTTTTAAGCTGCAACTGCCGGATCTCTTCGGCCAGCTTCTGGTTGACCTTCGGCGCCACTTCCGCAGATTCGGCACCGGGTTTCACCAGGCCGGCAAGCTGGATATACCGGGTAACGCTTTCCATAAGGACGGAGCCGTCCGGCTGTTGGTAAAGCAAGCCTTTTGCCGCGTCGCTGTAAATTTTCCCTTGTGAAACCTTGTAACCTTGGGCTCTCAGCCATTCGTGGGCTTTTCGTCTGCTCGGAAAATTTTCCATTTTATTTTCCAACTTTCCATTTTTATAAATTTACAGGTTTTTTTGGGGTTTATCTGTGGCCAGCTTCGGTGCTGGCCGTCACCGAGGGTGATCTATCGCTCAGAAGAACCTACTTTATCAGCCCCCCACCAACACATCAGCCGCAGCGCGGAACGTCTCGGCCAGCCGCAGCCGTTGTTCATCATCAGCAATCTCGAAATGAAGGCAGCCGCCCAACTCGACTTCCATCTCTTCCACCACCATCAGTTGGATAAACTCAATCACGTTGCCTATGGGGCTTCTCCCAATACAAAATTCATAGTGGTCCATCTGTTTTCTCCTTTCGATTTTCCGGCCGCAGCCGGTGCCAAAGTTTTTCGGGTATCAGGATAAAATTCCGATCACGGCCGAATATCTCCCGTACCCTTTCCAGGGTTTGAAGTGGACAACCGCAGTATTTTATAAAGATTGGACCGCCGACGGAGGCAGCCGCCGACGGTCCAATTTTCCCCGACGGGCGGGCGTCGGGGAAAAGCTGTTTTTGAATTGGTCTTATTGCCGCCATTGCCTACCTTGCCTACTTGCAGCTAAGATCTTAAAAAATAAGGCTTTTTCTAACTTGGCAACGTTGCCTACTTGTTGCCTACTCATTGCCAACCGTTGCCGACTTCCAACCAAGTAGGCAAACCCGGCAAGGTAGGCAAACCCGGCAAACCCGGCAAGGTAGGCAACGTAAAAACACTCTCTAAAAGAAAAAAACATTCTCTCTCTCTTCTTAGGTAGTCATTGAGATATATTGGCCGTATCCAACCGCTTTAACTATCCCTTGCTCACAAAACCGCTTGAGATTATGGCGAATAGTTCTTTCGTTCACGCCTGATTCTCTGGCGATTTCCTTTGGACTCATGGAGCCGCCGTTTTCCTTCAGTACGTCGATAATGGCCTGCTGATTATTCGAAGCCATGACTTCCCCGGCTTCTCCCTTGTACTGCCAGGTGAAGGTTTCCCGGTGCCGTTCCAATATGATTGACCTATCGTCCAGGCTTCGCCCCCTGGTGGACAGCTTGAAGCCGGCCCGGTCCCGCTCGATGACGATTAAATCGTCAACGCTTCCCTGTGTGCCGATGCTGCCGGATATGCTGTCGAAAGGGTCCTGGTATTTGGTTTTTGTGGTGTGGTGAATGAGTAAAAGGCATATGCCGGCTTCGGTGGCCATTTCCGCCACGGGTGTCAGGCGGTCAACGTCGATTTCGTAGGCATTCTTCTGGCGGTCCCGTTTGCCGGACAAAAATTTGTACATTGTGTCGATTACGATAAGGCGGGTGTCCGGGTGCTGGCGGATAAATTCGCGCAGGGATTCAATGCCTCCCTCATCGGCTTTCGGGAAGTTGGTGGCATAGAAAAAATTTGCCGGCCATGCGGTATCGTATGCCGGCAGCATTCGCTCTATTCGAGTTTTCAAGCGCCGCTCTGATTTATCGTCAAGGGAGATGTAAAAGACAGTGCCCGGCTCCACGACGAAGGTGCCCAGCGCTTTCCCGCCGGTGGAAACCGAAACACACAAATTGGCCGCCAACACGCTTTTCCCTATTTTCGGCGGTGCTCCCAGAATGGTGCTGCCTTGTGCCAAAATTGGCGGAACAACCATTTTAGGCTCAGGAAAAACCTTTTTTTGAAGGTCTGCTAAACATTCCCAGGTGCCAACACTGGCAGCCGGCAGGCTCGATGCAAGCGCCGTTTCGATAGCTTGCCGGGCGAATGCTCCCAGGTCGCCGCCGTTGCCGTTTCCGGCCTGCTTGGTTATCTCATTGGCCGCAATTATGACTTTTCGGTGGGTGGATAGCTCGGCAATTTTTCGGCAATACGATGCTGTGTCCGATGGAACCGGGCATTCCATTGTCAACCGCTTCAGGTGGGCAGCGCCGCCAACCTTTTGAAGCTTTCCGACTTCTCTCAGCGATTGGACCGTTGAAACGATGTCAGGCGGCAGACCTTTATTATAAAGGGTCTGCATGGTCCTGATTGTTTCCTGGTTTGACGTATTATAAAAGTCTTCGGGGGTGAGAATTTTAAAAACGGTTTCGGCTGTTTCAGGATTGAGTAGTAAGCCGGATATGACCGACTGTTCGTGCTCGATACTATGTGGAAGTGGGGTTTTCATGTGCCCGCCCTTTAACCGCTGCCCCGGTTGTTTTTATCATTTCCAATCGCGCCATGATCCTTTTTTGCGCTTCCGCTGCCCCGGTCGCCATGGCCTATCTCTCCGCAGGTTGCTTTGTGATTTGCTCAGGGGTTACGTCAGGCCACAGCAAGCGCCGGTTGGGCAGTTTGATCGGTCTGACGCCCAAGAAATGACCCTTGACGCAAAGATTTCGGCGGACTGTTTCGCCTTTGACGCCAAAACGGGCAGCAAATTGATTGGTGTTGAGATGATTTTTGTCCATGACGGCATTCCTTTCGGATAGTGCTGCCGTCAAAAGAAAGTGACGGCAACGGTTATCAACGTGTTGCCGCCAACGTAGTGGGAAAAGGAAAAGCCCGAAAGGTACGAAACCTACCTATTTTTCGGAGGTTTCGTCGAATACGTGTAAAAGGATTCGACCGATATCCTTATAATGAAATTCCAGGGCATTTAGACATAGCAAAAAAATCGTGACAAATAGGCCTGTATCACTTTTAGAAATATGCAATTTGAAGTGTTCGAAAACGTCTTTTACGCCACGCCCGACCGCTATTGTTGTATCGTTTTTTGATCTTCCGGGCGTCGAAAACTTTTTCGATAGCATCTTTTTTTTACTTTCAAGTAAGGACTCAAGACGAACGAGATGTTCAGACATTTTTGATGCAGTTAGATACACTTCATCGGGAAAACTATCATGCTGAAAGTTGTCTTCCGAAAAGTTTTTAATATCGTCAATCGTTGCATTAAAGGAATGAATTTTCTTTATCAATTGGTCAAGTTGTTCGTTTTTTCTTTTCCGTTTGGGTTCCCTTGCATTTGCCAAATTGCATGCTGTTTCAATCTCACGAATAAAGGATTCAACGTCAATTTTATTTGACGGGCAAAGCGCATTGATATTATCGATTATTTCCTCACGTTCATCATCATCAAATTCGAAAAAAACTCCCTTTAAAACGTCCGGTTTTGAGGCAGTCCATTCGACTCTATCGAACAATTTTTTTGATAAAACATTGCCGGATAAATCTTTTTCGATGATGTATTTTTTCCCCATTATTTTTGACCTCCGCCGACCACCTTCAACCCCGTTTCACCGGCTTCCGGCTGTTCGATGCCGGCTTGCTCCAAGATCCAGGCCTCAATTTTGACGTGCCACATTCGCAACAGATCCAGTGGCCGTGCCCGGTAGTGCTTTTCCGCAATGGCGGATGGCTTGTGGCCCATAAGTTGAGCGACAACTCCCACCGGAGATTCACACCATTCCGACAAAGTGCCGAAGGATCGCCGAAGGCCATGCAGAGTCAGACCATCGATGCCGGCTGCGGCAAGACATTTGTTGTGAGCATGACGTGGTTCAGATATTCTTGTTGATTTAGCCGCCGGGCTGCTGAAAACGTATTGATTACGACGCGGAAGAGGGGACAGAAGGCTCGCGACGTAGGGCGTTAAGGGGATGGTTCTTTCTCCTTCTACCTTGTCGCGGATAGTGAGACTTTGCCATTGAAAGTCAACGTCATCCCATCGCAGGCGGGCAAGCTCCCCCCGTCTGGCTCCGATCAAAAGCAAAGTTTGGAGATACGCGGATATGACCGGGTTATGATATTCACGAACGGCTTTGAACCACACGGAAAGCTGTTCTCGTTGTAGGCAGTCGGCTTTCGGTTTTTGCTTTGGAAGTACGTCTTTTTTAATTCGAGTGGAACAAACGGCGGGAGAGCACAGGCCATGATATTCGGATTTTATATCGCACCAATTGAGGAAAGCACGAAACAGGCTGAATGCCAGCCGGGCCCTAGCCGCTCGATTTTTCGATTCCGTCTTGAGCCATGATTCAAACTGTTTTTGATCCAGTTCGGCCAGCTTCAACGGCATCAACTTTGCCAGCGGTCCAGGTTTGATTTTCCCCTTTCCCTTCTGGCGCTTCCGGCCCCCAGGGTCGGCAAGGCTCTCATGGTCGGCAAGGTGGCGGGCGCTCCAATGGTCCCGGCGGTCTTTGATGTAATCGTCCCAGGCCTCTTTGACGGTCACTTCCTGCCGCTCCGCTTCTTCTTTTTCCTCATGCTGCGCCGTTATGCGCTCCTGTTTAGCAACTCGCGGGTCAACCCCTTGATCAACCATGGATTGAAGCCGGCGGGCTTCTTGGCGGGCGCCAGGGCTTTCGGGATTGCTATTATCAATCACCCATGTTCGAACATCACCGATTTTGACGCGGATGGTTTTTCCGTCCAAACGGGATTGGAAAATGTAGACTTTTGCCTTTTTAGTGGAACGGATACCCAAGCCTGGAACCTCGGAATCCCATAAAAAGGCCTGTTGTTTGTTGGATGGACAGTTGAAATCTTTCACCCTGCCGGCGGTCAGTTTCTGTCTTGCCATATTGCCCCCTTTGCTTACACGATGCTTACACAAAATTTTGTCGGATGTGTTTTCCGGCGGTCGGTTACAAGAATCCGAAGGTTAGGCCATTTCAACGGATAAAAAATCCGAAGGTGATTACAAAAATCCGCAGGCCAAACGTGTAAGCACTATGTAAGCAAATTTCGTCAATATTTGTCAATTGAAAAGCGTTGATTAAAAAGAGGGGATTTTATTAAATACTGAAAATATTAGGTAAATAGATGTAGTTATCAATGCCGATCAATGTTGTTTTAAGCGGACTTCGAATCCGTAGGCCGCCCGTTCGAATCGGGCCGGGCGTACCAAAAAATCAAGGGGTTACAGACTTAGTGCTGTGATCCCTTTTTTTCTGTGTGAGAATCCGTGTGAGAAAAATTTCGGAATGCGCTGGATCGATCCAATCGGAACTTTGGCATAGTCGAGCATAGATGCGCCATAGTGTGATCTGACACTCGGTTTGAAATGTGATCTGACACTCGGTTTGAAACCACCCGGGATTGGCCGGGACAGGGCGGGATTCAGTGGGATGTCTTTTGATGTTGGGGCCTTGCGTGGGATGGTTTGTCGTGGCGGCGTGGATCGGCAAAATGAAACCAAAATGGGGCTTTGACGGTTTTTGGGCCGGATCGGCGACCTGATGGGTGTCTATTTATGGTGTTTTAAATAGACGTGAAGGCTCGTTAATGGCGGTTTAAAGCGTGTTTAAAAGCCTGCAGGCGATGGCCACTGGTCAGAAAAAAGTCCGGAAATGCGGGGAAATGGGTTCAATTCGGACAAAAAATTTAAATTGTTAATTAAATCAACATAAAAGGGCTTTGACGAAAAATCAGAAAGTGGGAAATGAAATTAGTTTTTTAATTCTTGCTGAATGTCTTTTTTAAGCTCCCCGTTAGCGTCCTGATCAATTTCACCTGTCAAGAAAATCTATTCCAGAACAACTGACCGGCGATTTAAAAAAATGGGCAAGACCCAGGGTGTGAGGTCTTCCCCGAAATTGAAAAGTTGAAAGAGCGCTTATTGAGCGGGGTCTTGTGTCCCTCTGCTGTCGGGCTGTATCGGTAAAAACAGTTAGGGTTTAGTGTTTTGATATGCAGAACGCTCCAGTTGATTGCCGGGGTTTCATGCCACAGAGGTTGGCGATGGTCCCAAAAAACTGGACAGTATGATAAGCTCTGGGTCAGCCAAATTTGAAAGGATCTGACCATGAGCAAGAAACGTAGAAGCTATTCTCCCCAGTTCAAGGCGAAGGTCGCCCTGGCAGCCTTGAAAAACGATGAGCCCATTGCTGAACTGGCTGTCCGGTTTGAGATTCATCCCACAATGATCAGCAACTGGAAACGAGCGTTGGTCGATAGTGCCGCCGATGTTTTCGACAAGGTGTGATCTGACACCAGGTTTGAAACCACCCGGGATTGGCCGGGACCAGCCGGGATGCAGTGGGATATGCTGTGATGTCGTGGGCTTGCGCCGGATGTTGTGGTGACCGGACGCGGATTCTAAAAATGAAACCAAAATGGCGTTTTGGGCCGTTTTTCGGCCTTGGCCGCGTCTGGGCTGATGCCAATTCCAGTCGATTTTAAGTTGCGTGAATGCCCGTTTAAAGGGGATTTAAAGGGATTTTACGGCAATTTGCGGTCGATGTTGATTGGAAAAAAGTGCGAAAAGGGACGCATAGGGGTAAAAAATTTCACAAAGTGATTTTTATCAAATGATAACAAAGAGTAATAAAAATCGACAAAAACAGAAAGTGCGAAACGATTTTTAAGCCTTTTTACTTCCGGAACTTCTCTTTGTGTTATTGATCCACCCTCTCTTTTAATTCCTTCCCGGGCTTGAAAAAGGGAAGCTTTTTCGGAGCGATTTTTACCTTTTCACCTGTTTTGGGATTCCGGCCGGTGTATCCCTCGTATTCCTTAACAAAAAAGGAACAGAATCCCCGGATTTCAACACGGTCACCTTTTGCCAGTGCATCGGCCATCCCATCGAAGAACAGCCTTACGACACTTTCGGCCTCGGATTTGGAAAGCAGGTAGTCAGAATCTCTTAGCGCCTGGATAAGCTCCATCTTGTTCAATGGTTTTCACCTTTTTGATTTTTTGGGCCGAATCAAGCCGGCTGGTCCGGGATCTCGTCGTCGATTCTCTCCCGACAATATCCGTCAGCAAGCCGGAGACCGCTGGCGATGCCTCTAACATAACCGCACAGTTCCTTGAATGCGAGCCTGTCCGTTTCCATTATGAAATAAACATTCCTGAAAAAACATCTCCGCTCTTCCAGGCTGTCGATCGGGTCCTCTCTATCATTTTGAATAAAATCAGCGCAAGCAAGGACACACTTATCGCAGATATAAATATTTGGGCCTCCGACGAGCCTGTGGACTTCCTTCCTGCTTTTGCCACAGAAACTGCAGACCCCTCTTTCGAAATCGTCGTTATCTTTCATGGCAAGCCTCCTGTATTTTAAGCTAATTTGAAGCCGGGAAAAATCTGTAATGGACCTTTTTCCAGCTTCCAGGAAACTTTTCAGTTTTTGGACTCTTTTATCGAAACTCCCGATCCATCATAAATGCCGGTTCTATTTCATCATCCCGCCATGTTCTATTTCCCCAGGAATCCGTAAACAACGGTTCTGCCTTCTTCGAAAATCCCACTTCATCATTTTTTGGTGGACTATCTAAAACCTTTCCGGGTTTTGGCGCTCTCGAATATTCCGGAATTGGTTGCCTACGATTCGCGTTGTTCTTCACGTTGCGAACAGCCATAGGGCTATCATTTCTGGGGCATGAATGCCTGGTTTGTTTCTCCTCGATAATATTTTTGACGTGTTTTATGTGTGCCTTGGTAGTTTCTCTCGATGGGGCCAGTCGCTCAGCCTCAATTTTGGAAACAATCATCGGTACATCAGTGCTAAGTATCACCTGCCGGTCCTTGGATTTGATATACCTGATCAGTCCTGGGACGTTGATCACATTATTCGGCATTTCGGTTTTGAAGGTGCTGTTGCCTACAAATGCGACAACCGAGAATATTTGCTGATCGGTCAGTTCCAGCAATGATTTCAGGGTTTCAACGTGTTTGTAGTTTTGATGAAGGGGATTTTGAAATTTTTTTGTATATTTGAATATTTTTTGGGTCCACGTTTTCTGACGGGCGCCTCCAAAAATCCATCCTTTCATATTCTTGGTCTCGATGACGAACACGCCGTATTGTGAAACGATAATATGGTCAATCTGGGTCGTGCCATCAATGGTGGGCAGCGTGACGTTCCTGAGGACGTGATATTTATCCTTGTTCAGATGGATCTTCGCGGAGAAATGAACCATCATTTCTCCGGCGAATCCCTTGAACCAAGGCGATTTGAAAAAATAGAGAACAGATAGAGCCAGTATGGAAAGCAGCATTACCGGAATGAACGCACCGGAAATCAGTATTGATCCCATATTACCCTCCATCGGTTATTTTTATATCTATTTTAGGTAGATGCAAAAAACCAACCAATGGTAAGGTTTAATATGTATCGTGATTCAAGCTGGTTAAAAAGAGCATCACGGGTAGGTGGATGGTTTTTAATAAAAATCTATCAACAAAGGTTATAAAAAATAGCACACAAATGGTTCTCCAACTTTTCAATGAAGCCTATAGGTCCCCACTATTCCATTGGATTTAATCGAATGGTTTATTTGGCATTGATTCTGCTCAGTAGATTAGCAGCATTGGATGTTCACCTCGCTGTGTTGAAACCGATCTGAGTTGAAACTGCGCTGGCTTTTGTGGAACCAGACAGTCAACGGAACAGGAAAGCCTCTCCCGCTTCGCTCTTGTTCACGGACAAGCCTCTATGCCCAGGGGCTTGTCTTTTTTTTTTATGGCCGCAACGGTTGCAGTGTGGCAATATTGCCAGCATGCGCAAATTCAACCGAATATCATTGGCGGCGTTTCTATTTCTTATCCTGCTGTCAACCCTAGTTTGGGCAGAAGAGCCTTCTTACCAGGCAAAGGTTGTGGGCATCTCCGACGGTGACACAGTCAAGGTCCTGCATAACGGAAATCAGGTCAAGATCCGTCTCTACGGCATCGACACGCCAGAGAAACGCCAGGCGTTCGGTAACAAAGCCAAACAGTTCACCAGCCAAAAGGTTTTCAAGAAAACCGTGAAGATCACTCCAATGGACACCGACCGTTATGGCTGAACCGTTGCCTTGGTCCAGATGCCAGCCGATTATGTGTTCTTAAACGAAGCCCTTGTTTGGCACGGATTTGCCTGGGTTTATCGGAAATATTGCCGTGCGGATTTTTGCAGTGATTGGCTTGAATACGAAAATAAAGCCAAAGCGACTGGCAGAGGGCTCTGGAGCGATTCAAACCCGATCACGTCTGAAGTTACGATAAGATATTGTAATCAACCGTTTTGGTTGGAATGAAAAAACTGCGATACATCGACCAAATCACAGGTTGTTCAAATCTACAGATACGTTGGAGTAATCTTGACCTTCAATTTAAGAGTTCACGCTGATGGGATTTCCGATATACTTCAAATAAATATTTTGATGACATTGAATCTACGGTGAAAGGGATGCGTCTGCTCTTAATTTTTAATCGACCTTTTTGGTCTGTAACTGCGAAGAATTGGATTTGCCAATCACCTGTTAAGAGGAAACGCGCCAGCGAAGTTTTTGTCTGATGAATTGGGGCTAATTTTGTCACATGAATTAGATAATCTTTTTCACCCTTGGCGGGAACGGAGATTGCCTTGGAATCAATGTTAGCTCCGTCTGTCTGTTTGAATTCGTATCCGCATTCATAATCCCAACTATGCTCAGGTGGCCATAACAAGCATTCGCCTTGCAAAGGAAGTGAAATAGATTCATTGCCATCATTTTGGAGTTTAACTGATAGATAGGGAATGGTAATCGATTCGGCGTTATCCTTTCTCATTAACCAAATCGCGTCTCTAATTTCGCTGGGGTATATTATTAGCACACCAACAACAAGTCCAGCCAAAATTATGTAAAATAAGGCACCAATGCTGAAATGCGACACCCCGTATAAGTGGTTCTTTTGCTCATTTGTATTCATAATTAAATAGTTTTTAGTATTCGCCGCATACCAGTGTCCAATAACAATTCGAATTACAGATATATTGAGAGTATCCCACGAAAATTGAGGCTGTCAAAACCTGAGATTACATACCAATATCCCAAATCAGAGAAACTTTTGATTTGTATAGAATATCTATGCCCAAAATTTAATTTTATATCACCCTTTAAATCATTAATCCTTTAAGATACTGAAAGGCATTAATTGGCAAAGGGCTTCAATCAGCTCCGCCGTGTTTAATTTCGCGGCATTAAATTATCAAAATATTTAGATTGTGAAGTAACTCTACTCAAATTCCTCAAAGAACTTGTAATCCAGTTCATAAGTCTTGAATGGTTTGAGGCCAAGCTCATACTGCTCAAACATCCCTACCAGGCTGTCACCATCGACCAGTTCGATGGGCGTAACACCATCTCTTCGGGCCTCCTTCTTGGCATCTAAGGTGAAGGTACCGGTTGTCATGATGATGCCCTTGTCAGCCCTGCCCATCATGGCTCCTCTGAAATCTCTTACCACTGCAGCACCAACTGAACCTTGATATCGCTTGCACTGAAACAAGACTTTGAAGCTGACAAACGGATTAACCTGTAGGACTCCGATGCCATCAATGCCACCGTCACCTGAACGACCGGTAACTGTGACTTGCTCAAAGCCTGATTCACGGAGGAGCCTCTGGCAGATGCGTTCAAAACCATTGGGGGCCAGTTTTTTCAATTTACTCAAAAGTTCAGATTGGTAATCATTGCCCTCAACTGGTTCTTCAGATCCCGGTCCAACCTCACCTTTTTTACGTTGCTGCCGGTATTCCTTGCCCATATGTTTCCGTTGCTCGTATAGATCCAGTAGAAACTGGTCAGAGGGCTTCAAATTTAGTCCTTTCTCTGTAAGAGCCCAGACACCCTTGGTCGATGAGTCGAGATAGCCAGCCTTCACCAGCATGAATCTGGCCCACTGCACTTGATTTTTAACCCTTGATTGCGCAGACGAAATGGTTTCATTGAGTTCATCTTCTGGGATTTGCAGTTTTTCCACTACAAAATCGGTGACCTCACCAGCTCTGCCAGAACCTCCAAGCTCCTTCAAAACCTGGACAATAGGAATGATGTAACGGAAGTGCTGTGGGACTTGTAGGTCTGTCATAGCTTCTCCTATGTGAATAGGCTATGGATAGACAGAATGATGATGTTGAAAACTTCACCGGTCTCAGTAATTGCTAATCTTGCAGGATGTGCGATGTGCCTTCTTTAAAATGCCAGAGCCAACCAGTGTTGCCGCGACGATAAGCAATCAAAAAGAACTAACATAACCTTTGAGACAAGTTCAAAAATGGACTCATTCCATCAAATCCTACAAAGCATAGCCACAGACAATTCTGCCAACTGTCCCCATTTATCTTTTGGTTGCAGTATATTGTATTCAGAGCGAGTTTAAACTGATGGTCATGATCAACAGTGGGGGCGGTCCAGGGTCGTCTGGATAGATCCGGGCAGTTGCCGGTATCCAAAATTTTGAAAACCCCATCTTGAACCGTATGGTCTGTATCGTCCAGGATTGAGCCACCTTACGAATGGCCCTGACCATGGATAGCGGATTTTTGGTCAGGGCCTGTATATAGTAGGGTTGTCCGGGCTGTAGTATGGCCAGCCTGGCGCCGGCCTTGTTGTTGAATATTCGAAGTACCTGGCCGTGGTTATCAATGTAGATCGCAAAAAAGCCGCCAGACGTTTTCGGCGGTCGCTGCCCACCCTGACTGCCGCGCTTTTGGGCGGGCTTTAACTTTTTAGGTTTGCCACCCTGCGGTCTTGACCGGAACGCCGATCCTCTTCGGGTATCAGATCGGGAATATCTTCCTCACGACGCTCGCCGTTTACGCGGCGATCATACATACCTATTTTGAATTTTATAAATTCGCTAACTTCCTGAAGTGCCTCAGGGCGTATCTTTTCTAACTTTAAAAGATCGAAATTTATATCGGAGGCTATCATTCTCTGTTGAAAGTGTTCGATTAACACCAAACATGGATACGCTTCATGCGAAATTTCTTCCTTGGGGACCTCATCAAACAAATCTTGTAATAACCAATCGATTGATTTTTTATAACGCTTGGCAATCCTAACAAGGATGTCAGGTTCAGGAATCCTACCTTTTTTAAGATAGTTTGTCGCTGAATTTTCAGAAATTTCTATAGCTTGCGCGAATGATTTATTATTATCCCCCGCCTTTTTAATAAGGGAAAGTAGCCTTTTGCTGAATGAATCGGAGCGTATAGTCATAGAAAAAAATCACCAAACATTGGATAAAGACTTTACAAAATCATATGATTGTGTATTTTATAAATAGTTATGTCAAAACACTAACAATTTTTCGACAAGGGAGACCAGCCATGCATCCCGCCGACATCCAGGCAGAATTAAAAAAACGAGGTATCACACAGGCAGCTCTCGCCAAGGAGTGGGGCATATCCGGCGTGATCGTGTCCAAGGTGGTTCGTAGCCGGGACACCGGCTATGTAGCCAAAGACCATATGTTGGATATCGCCCGGAGACTCGACATGCCCGTAGAAGCCGTTTTCCCCTGGTACTACGTCGAGCGCAAAAGCGCTTAATCGTTACCGTTAATGTATTACCCCGCCCGATAGGGGGTGTCAATGTCGAAAGCCAGGCGAAAAACTGACCACAGGCGGCATGCCCAGGACTCGATTTTCGATTATCTGAAAAAACTCCAGCGGGAGGCCGCGCCTGAAGAGACCGAAGGCACCTACCGCTGCATCGATCAACTTCGTTCTTCCCTTCGACGTGCCATCAAAGATTGTTCGCTTTCCGTCGCCCAGATTGCCGGCGAGATTTCCCATCTGACCGGCGACACCATAACTTCGGACACTATCTATTCCTGGACCCGAGAAACCGACAGCGATGGCGGCGTTAATCGCCGTCATATCCCGGCCGAGTACCTGCCGGCCTTTTGTTACGTGACCGGCTGTAACGAACCTTTGGTGATCATGGGCAAGTCCAGTGGGTTTTTTGTATTGCCCGGTCCGGAGGCTTTGCGGGCGGAGATCGCCAGGGAGGAGGCCCGGAAGAAACGGATTATGGACTCGCTGAAGAGGCGCAAGGCGATGCTGGTGGAGATGGAGTCCAGGGATAGGGGGCGGTCATGATGGATTCAATCAACATCAACGACCACACATCAGGAGACGTTATCGAACGGATTCTCGGTCATGTGGCCCGAGCCAACCACGTGGCCCAGCAGTTTCTGGAATACGTGGGTCTACAGGACGAACGGCAGACCATCGGCAAGGTGATCTACCATTTCAACATTCTGGATCCTGCCCACCGGCGGTACAGGTCGACTGTTACGTTTGTAAAGCAGATTAGCGAATGATCCATCACTGAGGAGATTTAGAGATGGCAAGACGAGGCAATCCATTGTTCAAAGCAACCTCCCCAGAGTTTGAGGTCATTGATTCTGATACTGATGGCATCATCCCGTTTAATGAGAGTTTTCCTGGAATGCCACCTATGTCGGTACGCGAGAAAAAGCGCCTTGTAGAGTTGGAGGAAATCGTCACCAATAATTTCGAGGCGTTTTACCAAGTGGGATGTGCATTGCGGGAAATCTGCGATAAAAAACTCTATCGAGAAACCCACAAAGTTTTCTCTGATTATGCAAAGGATCTATGGGATCTCCAACGTGCCCACGCTTATAGACTGATTTCATCCGCAGATGTAGTCGATAGGATTATTCCGCATGTTTCGGATCTGAAAAGTGTCGCCAATTGGCGACAGAAATTGACTGATTCAAAAATGTCTCCCAATGGGAGACAAAACAATAATCCAATTCCCCAAAACGAACGCCAGGCCCGCGCCCTCGCCAAATACCCCGAAGAAAAGCAGATCGAGATCTGGCGCCAGGCGGTGGAAACCGCCGACGGCCGCATCACCGCCGCCCATATCAAACGTACCGCCCGCCAGATGCACGGCAAAGTCGTCAAAGAGAACATTAAAAAGGCCCGTAAAAGGGCCTGCCAGCCGTCGGTGAAGATGAGCGATCGGATGCGGGCGGCTTTCGAAGAACTGTTCGACGCCGTCAACGAAGATCGCCTGGCCGACTGGAAACACACCGATCCAAACGAATTGCTTCGATACCTCCGGGGATTAATGGAGGCGATCGCACATCCACTTTAGCTGTTGTGAAAGGAGAGAACCCATGGCCGAAGAATTCAAACTCGAAATCAACGTGGTCCCCGAGGCCGATGGTTTTAACGCCTCATCACCCCAGATTGAAGGGATGAACTGCTGGGGGCCTTCCATCGAGTACGCGGTGCTCGAATATTGCTTTGCTCTGCACCTGTATACCGAGACCCTGGTGGAAAAAGACCAGACGTTTGCCAGGTGAAGACCCATATGGATCATTGCCTGACTATCAACTCCATCGCCGATGTGATGGGGCTCAAGCCGCGCACCGTTCAGGTCCGTGCCAAACGAGAAAAATGGCACGCGATCTGTAGGCGGATCCGTGGCGGGTATCGTTATCTGTTTCCCTGCTCGATGCTACCCGACGATGTCCGCGCTGCAGTATACACTTCATCCTCCCAGTCCGCTGCCGCCGGCTTTACTCGAGGCGTCGGCGTTACTGAAGAAAGGCAACTGGCCGAACATGCCCGCCTGCAGGCCAAAGAGGCAGGCCTGGCCGCCTACAACGCGCTTTCCGCCGATAAACGCGCCGAAGCCGACGCCCGTTTAGAAATTCTCCAGGCCCGGGACGCCTTTCTGGTTGCCTCAGGTATGTCCAAAAAGAAGGGCACACACCTATTTATAAAAGAACTGAAGGCCGGGCATATCGATCTTCCTGGCGACGTTGCTGCAGCGATTCCTCAACGTAATGGTCAGGCTGTATTGTCCTGGGCCAGTTTGTACCGTTGGGAAAAATCCTATCGGGAGCAGGGCAGGGTAGGGCTGGCCGGCGGATATGCCAGTACATCTTCCTCCTCGGTCTCGCCTTCGATGCAAGATTTCATCCAGTCCATGATCGTTGATCATCCGCATGTTCTGATCCCGACGATCATGGACGCGGTCAAAGCCCGCTTCGCCGGCCAATCAATCCCAGGCGAGTCGGCGGTCAGGCGTTTTGTTAAACGCTGGAAATCGGACAACGCCAGCCTATTATTGTTCGTCACCGATCCGGACGAATGGAAAAAACGCAATATGTTCGCCTTCGGAGACGCCTCAGAAAATATCGAACGGCTCAACCAGCTATGGGAGTATGATTCCACTCCCGGGGATGTCATGCTCACCGACGGCCGCCATACCTTGATTGGTGTCATCGATGTCTATTCCCGACGGGCCAAGCTGCTGGTGTCGCCCACCTCCAAGGCGGAGTCAGTCGCGGCGTTGACCCGTCGTGCCATCCTGGACTGGGGCGTTCCCGAATCGGCTAAAACCGATAACGGTTCCGACTACGTCTCCAAGCATATGGTGCGGGTGTTCCAGGATCTGGGCATCCAGCAGATTCTGTGCCCGCACTTCACCCCGGAGAAAAAACCTCACATTGAGCGCTTCTTCCGGACCTTCTCCCATTCCATTGTCGAGTTGCTTCCCGGCTACATCGGCCACAGCGTTGCCGATCGAAAAGCCATCGAGGCTCGGCGCACCTTCGCCCAGAGGATGATGAAGCAGGGATCCGACCCCATCGAAGTCCGGCTTTCCTCTTCAGAATTGCAGTCCATTTGCAATCGCTGGACCCGGGCCATGTACCACTACAATCCCCACAACAGTCTGAATGGTAAAACCCCGGTCCAGATGGCCCGGGAATGGACCGGTCCTTTGCGCCGTATCTCTGACGAACGTGCCCTGGATATTCTTTTATCGCCGGCGCCCTCCGACGGCGGTATCCGCCAGGTCGGCAAGAAGGGCATTGCCGTGGAGAACGCTTTCTTCATTGCCCCTGAGTTGGCCGGCCACGAAGGAGAAGATGTCCAGGTGCTTTTGGACCGCACCGATTTCGGCACCGTTTACGTCCGTTCCCGTCAGGGAAAATTCATCTGCAAGGCGGTTAATCCTGACAGGAAGGGCTTCGATCGTGCCGAGATCGCGGCCCGGGCCAAGGCCGTCCAGAAACAGGTCATGCGGGAGTTGAGTGGCAAGGTCAAAAAGATCGCCAAAAAGGCAGGTACCCGCTTTATTCACGAAGAGATCCTGGCTCACCGAGAATCTCAAATTGACAATATCATCGATCTTCCCCGCAACGATGAGGAATACACCTCTCCGGGTTTGGAAGAGGCCCGCCATGCGGTCGACCTGGCCAGCGACGAACTGCTGGGGCCGGAGCCCATCGAAATCACCAAGGATGAGCAACAGCGATCCAATGAAGTTATCCAACTGGCGGCCAAACAGTCCCGCCCGGTTTTGCCAGCCTCTCCCTGGGAAAAATACGAATTTCTCACCCAGGAGCTTGCCATGGGCACTGACCTGCCCGACGCGGACCTGGCCTGGATGAAGCGCTACGAGGTCTATCTCGAGACCGGCACCATGGCCGACGGAGGGCTGTCATGAACCGTAAACTGACCCTTTTCGACATGCCCAAACCGTTTTTGGTCGGGATCATCGAAGCCCTCGGGTTTCCGGTAGACGATGCCATGATTGCCGCAGCCATCATTCAGCATCGCCTGCACCGAGCTGAGAAACATGCCGGGCAATACAATGCAATATCCGCGGCGGCAAAACGGACTCAGCAAATCAGAAGACGGCGCGATCTTGAAATCAAGGCCCAGCGCCATGCGGTCAATTCCACCACCTTGTTCGAATCGGCCAGGAAACTGGCCGACCAATACGGCCTGACTGAAAAATACTTCAACGGCCGGAAAGAAAAGACCGGCCAGGCAATAAGGAGGCCACACCATGAAACATGAAATGGCAATGACCACGAACGTAAGACGGTTTCTGGCCGCCGTTCGCGAACTCACCGACCGTTTTTACGGGAGCGAGGGCATGGGGCTTTTATGGGGCCTTCCCGGGGAAGGGAAGAGCACTACCGTCGCCTATGCCACCAATACTTTGGACGGCATTTTCCTCAGGGCCAATGCCTGCTGGAATGTAACGGCCCTGCTTCAGGCCCTGTGCCTGGAACTGGGCCAGCCCCGGGGGCGGTTTAAAAACCCCATGATCGACGCCTGCGGAAAATGTCTCATGGAGCAGCCACGGCCCATCTTCATCGACGAAGCGGATTATCTGCTCCGCCAGCCGGACATGCTGGATGTCATGCGCGACATCTATGACAACACCGGCAGTCCGGTTCTGCTCATCGGCATGGAAACTTTCGCCCGGAAGGTCCAGACCATCGGTGAGGGCCGTTTTGCCCGGCGCGTCTCCCAGTGGGTGGAGTTCCGGGGGATATCCCAGGCCGATGCCCGCACCCTGGCGGACACCATCTGTGAGGTGGGTGTCGAAGATGATCTGCTCTTTGCCCTGTACGATGCTGCCCGGGCCAACATCGGGCGCATGACATTAGGGCTTTCCCGTATCGAACAGTTCGCCCGCGTCAACAAGCTAAAGAGCGTTTCTTTGAAACAGTGGGGAGACCGGCCGTTTTTCTTCGATCAACCCACATTCCGGAGAAAGCGGTAATGCCCGGCGTTCCCAACATGACCGATCGCAAGCCCCGGCCCAATACGATGCGCCGGAAGGTGTGGCAGAGCATGCGCATTAAAAAAGTCTTCACCATACCCGACCTGTGCCGCACCTCCGGGGCCGACTCAAGCAATGTCAGAAAGTTCATCCACCGGCTGGCCGAGCACGGCTATGTGGCCCTGCATGAACCCAACGAATCCGGCCAGGCCGGATCGTACCATGTCTGGCGGCTGGTGAAGAATATTGGTCCGGACCATCCCATGAAGTGCAATCGCTGCGACAATGTTCTCGGCGCCGCCTGCATCATCAAGGAGGAATGACCATGGTCGACCAGCAAGACAGCGATCTGATCCTGGATTACATGAAATCCAGAATCGGCGACTTCGAAAAGTTTTTGAGTGAAGAGAGGGGCCTGAGTTCCCACGCGGCCACGTTCATCATCGAGGATCTGGAGTACGAGCTGAAGGTAAAACCCAATGAACAACCCCATGACCCTGCTTAGGCAGGCGGTGGCATCCGAGGGTCAGGCTGGCGTTGCCCGGCGCCTGGGCTACTCCCCCTCGGCCGTCAACCAGGCCATCAAGGGCACCTATGCCGGCAGTTTATCCAACCTGCTGCAACGGGTTTCCGAGACCTATGGCGACGGTACGGTCCATTGCCCGGTGATGGGGGAGATCTCTCTCAAGCGCTGCGCTCTTGAGCGGCGCAAGCCTTTTTCCGTGAGCAGCCCCCAGCGGGTCAAGCTGTACGTGGCCTGCCGGCGGTGTTTGAAGAATGGAGGTCCACGATGAAAACCATGGCCTGCATCATTGACGAACGTACAGTTCTACAGCGCTGCCTGTGCCCGGTGTGCCAGGCGGTTCATTACGTCCTGGACGATCGCGGTGACTATTTCGATTACCTCAACAACGGTCCTGTCGTCGGCGTTTACGATGGCTGGGATGACGCCCTCGAGGTTGTTTGCGAGGCCTGCGAGTGCCGGGCGGCGGCGGTCTATGGCCGGGATCTGATCGACCGGCTGAACCGGTCCGGTCAGATCGAACGGGTGGAGCAAATTGCCCGAGATGTTTTCGTATCGATGATGGCATGGGGATCTGCCAGATTGTAGAGGAGAAATCATGTCAGAAAAAGAAAAAGTCCATCTGCTGCATGAGAAACTGAATGATGTCTTCATGGACATGAACGACATCCAGGTGATGGACGAACGCAGCCGGGAGGCCAAGCAGGATGCGATCCTCTCGTTGATCACCATGCGCAAGACCCTGGAGAGCATGGGATTGCACCATGCCCCCATGAAGAAGGGTCCGGCATGAGTCGGGGGATCGAGCAGATCGGCGAGTATGTTGATCGTCTTACCGAACTGCAGTCCGGTATGATCGGCGAACTCAATGTTGCTGCCGCCATGCGTATGCTGGTGGTTTTAAAGTGCCTTGAACGAGCCTTAACGGCTTATTTGAGCAAGCAGAAACTTTAAGGAGAATCCCATGGCACGCATCAAACCCAAAAACCTGTATCCGGTCAAGGATCTCACAGCTGCCAACGCGGCCATGGCTGAGATCGCCGTCATCAAACGCTCTATCACCGAGCTGGAAAGCGCCATGAACACCAGCATCGACCGGATCAAATCAGAAGCCGAGGTCAAGGCGGCACCACTGCAGACGCGTCTGGCTTCCATCGAAGGCGGACTATTAGCCTTTGCCGAGCTCAACAAGGACGAGCTGTTCAAGGCCAAACGCTCCCGGGAACTGGACTTCGGCTCCCTGGGCTATCGCCGTTCCAAGGAGATCAAACCCCAACCGAAAAGAACCTGGAAGATGGTGCTGGGAACGATCAAGCGGTTGGGCTTTAAAGCAGCCGTGAGATCCAAGGATATGGTCAACAAGGAGGAACTGCACACCTGGCCGGACTCGCGGCTGGATCTTATCGGCTGCCGCCGGGTGGAAAAGGATTCTTTTTGGTACGAAGTCGATGAGGAAAAGATTGCCGACAAGGCGGAGTAAGCGAAATCCCGTTTCGGCGGGATCGTCGCCCGGTGGCGCGGGCGGCCTGATGAGCAGCACATTCGAGGTGACCCATGGCGTACATTGTCAGCGCCGAAAAACTTTACCAGCGGCAGAATCAAACCCTGCACCGGGCCTTTGCTTTGTTGGACATGCCCTACAAGGAAGAAAAGAAGGGCTGGATCGGCGTGTTTCGCAAACTACTCGGCCGGGAAAACATCCAGGGGCTTTCCGACCTGACCCTGGGTGAACGCCGTAGCGTGATCGCCTATCTCTCACGGCAGGGCGCCCGGATAAAAAATCCGATTTTACCAGGGGAATTGGCGGACTGGACCCGTGGGGATCCGGAGCGAACCGTGGCCATCCAGAGAAATGAAACCCGGTATCCGGGCAGGCCGGCCAACATGCATGATCCGGCAAAGGGGCCAATGCTGAAAAAGATCGAGGCGATATTGGCCGAGGCCAACCGTCCCTGGAAATACGTCCACGATATCAGCAAACGCATGTTCGATGTCGATCGGGTCCACTGGTGCCGGCCGGATCAGTTGCACAAGATCGTGGCGGCTTTGGTGATCGATGCCAAACGCCACGGCCGGTACACGGGGAGTTGACCATGGCCATCCGTCTGCTTTGCACTTCCGGAACTTTGATGATCCAGGCCGGTCCCACCCGGGACCGGGTGAAGATCACCAGCCAGGCCCGGGAACACCTGCGCCGGATCCTGGGTCCGGATGCGGTCATCAGTCAGCGTGGCCGCAATTATTACGTTCATATCGACCGGGATCGATTGCCCGGTCTGTTTATCGATGTGTTCGAACGGTATGGAACCTGAACCGAAAGGAGATGCCATGAAACCCATCGACGCCAAAATCATTGCCGGCTTCCTTCTCAATGAACAGGAACAGTTTTTTGATTACCTCGAACAGTGCAGCATCGATCCCACCGAGGGCACCATCATGATCGAGGAGATGATCGGCGCCTCCCAGGGCGGCATTCCAACCTGTGTCGAACAGTTTGCCGGGTTTGTCGGGGAGTAGGCACTGTCGTTGCGGTAACCCTTCAAGACCCGCGGAGACCGATGCCATGAAGAAAGCAACGAAACAGAAGTTCGCACTGGCCGTGACGCTCGGACCGGTCCTTCCCCTGATCGTTTTTCTGAACTGGGACCGGTTCAAGTCATCCTCGCTTACGGAAATGTTGATTGCCGTGGCCGTTTCTCTTGTCGCTTGGGCTTGGCTCAATGTTCTTTATTACGGACTGACTGGCGTATCGCCATTGAGATTCTTAGGTCGATCCGGAACTGAGAGAACGCCATGTTCGAAATGATCGGCTGGATGGTGGCCCTGTTAATGGCCGTCGTGGCGCTCTACAACTACCTGAAGCAAGATCACGTGCGGTTGCACGAACAGCGGGTTGGCTGGATTTCCGGTGATGGTCTGGCGCCGCATCTGGAAAAGATCCTGTTCGAGCTCTTAGACGACATTAGAAAACGGGCTTATGAAGCCGGAGCGCAACTTGATCCACATTACAGAAAACAGAAAATGAAGAAGTCGGAATAAATCCGGCTTCGTGGCTCTTTGAAAAATTGTGTTGGTGATCCAAAATCCAGTGGATCGTGTCCAGCATATAAAAGCTATCCCTCGGGGAATGTGAACTGCCTTTTTATCAGGTCGTTCATGTCTTGAGGCATTTTCACCGTCGGGCAGAGCATTTCGTTGACTGCTTTTTTGAACATTTCAGAATCCACGGGTTGGTGCGTGCCATGCACGATTTTTAAATCCGGATAGCTTTTTTTGATCTCCTTTTCGTATTTTCCTAGAAATGGACACAGGACTGTCATGCAATACGAAAAATGCAAGGCGTCGATTTTATAGTCCGCCAGCGATCGAATCCTCCGGAGGATTTTTCCTGAAGCCACGTTCGTAGGGCAACCAGTGCAATGGACAAATCCAACAAGATCCAGAGGTTCTTCCTTAGGATAGCAATCAAAACGCCCTTTGCGTTTGCGCATATCCGACAAACAGACAACTGAGGAGCAGTTGGTTTCCTGGGCACAGTTTGAACAGGTGATGATTCCTATGCGGGCCATTTAAAACCTCCTTTCATTTGGAATGCGTTTTTTTGATCAGCCCGGGAATAAAATACATTGCCCCAGAATAAAAAAAATCACCCAATCGGGTGATCCTTGGATTTTTTCCAAAAAATACGGCTGATGCTTTTTGGTTTTATATCAGCTCATTTTGAGCTGCCCAGACCGCCGCTTGGGTCCGATCGTTCACCCCCAGCTTGTTAAAAATATGGGTAACATGGCTTTTGACGGTATTTTGGCTGACCTTCAGGATCTGAGCGATCTCTTTGTTTGTGAACCCTTCGGTTATGAGGCGGAGCACCTCTATCTCGCGGCCTGAAATCTTGAACACGATGCCATCACGATCTCCAATCAGACCCGGCAAACGTTTCCCCTTCTTTTTGAGATCCGATTCTGTATGAATTTCTTTTTCCGCATTGTGATCTTTTGATATGGCCACGCCGGCCAGAATCGGGTCAACCTCGATTTTTCTGACGCGTTGCGAATTTTTGTCGTATACGGAAAAAATGATTTTTGCGTCGACCGGGCCAGGGAAATAAGGGCACAAACCAAGCGTGGCTCGTCGGCGGCTTACCGCCCCTGCAAAAGCCATACAGGTCCTAAAGCCGCATTCACCGCAGTTGGTGATTGGAAGAAAATGTAATAATTCCGGAACATGAAGACGCGTATATTTTTTTAAGACAGGTTGGATTTCGGTTTTATGGGTTTCTAAATGATTGAGATAGTCAATCAGTTTTTTTGCAAATTCGAGGGCATGTTCTCTGCCATGGAAAATCTTGGATACGACGGTATCGGGAGGGTAAAGGGCAAAAAGGATATTTTCCATCCGAAACTGGATGTACTCGGGAGATTCGAAATATTCAACCTCACTTGCCGTTGCCTGGATGAAGGGAAATAAATGAGAGAAATCACCCTCAATTTTGAAATGGGCGAACCAGCATCGTTCTCCCATCGGTATCGAAGGGGCTCTTAATGAGAAGTTATAGAATTTCTTAAGCCCACTCATAATGATGAACGCTCGATTTGCCCAGGATTCATAGAGATGAAATCAGGTCGATCCAGCCAACACAATTTTTCAGCCGAAATCAAGGAAATTCAGGACAGATCTATAGGATAGTTTTCTGTAGAGAATCCGTAAACCAGGGATATCAAAGCCATGGAAACCAAATCCGAAAGACCGAACGATAACTCTCTTTTAATGCGTGCCATCAGAAACGCAGCACCACCCCCGGGCAGACAGGATTTTCCCCGCTGGGCCTGCGTCAGGGATCTTTTCGAGGTCGGATCGAAAACGGCCATGCAGCTGTGTCGCGAGGCCAAGCTCAATCCCCACGAATATCTGGACGGTCCGGTGTGCGATGTCTGTCCGGTGGAAGATTGGGAGGATGCGAAGAGCTGATGAATGGACGCCCTCCCATCCACCTCGACGACCTTCCCGCGGACTTTCGGGATGTGGTCGCCATCATCGGCCTGGAACCGGCTATCCGATTGGCAGAAGCCTTGGGCGGCGGTCCGGTCTATATTCCTGCCATGGACAGTATCAACCGCGCTTCCAGGGATCGGGCCATCCGGGCGGCCTTCAACGGCCGCAACTACCGCCAACTGGCCAGAACCTACGGCCTTTGTGTCTCCAGCATCAGGGCTATCGTCGGCACCCAGCGCTCAAGCTCCGGAGACTACAATGACGACCGGCAATTGAAGTTGTTTTAGACGCCGCACACTTTCTTGGTGCAGTTTTGAAATGCAGAAATTTTCTTCAGAACTGCATTTGAAACACTCCTTTTCTCCCCCTACAATGCGAGCTCAAAGGATTGACCAGATTGCCCGACAAGGAGACCGGCATGTTTGACAAGCACCAGATCCAGGTAGAGGACCTGCCGCCCGATTTCCAGGACCTTGCCGATATCATCGGTTTCGAGACCACCTTGAAATTGATCGAGAACCGTAGCGGAGAGGGCATGTACATTCCCAAGGTGGAAAAGATCTACCGGGCGGCCCGGGACCGGACCATCAGAAAAGAGTTCAACGGTTCCAACCTTCGGGAGCTGGCCCACAAGTACGGCCTGACCGTCACCTGGATCCGGTCCATCGTCAACCCGGGCAAAAAGGGTCGATGAAGGTCAAAGCCGAAAACCGCCGGAGAGGCCCAGGATCGAACGATCGCAGGCGGATACGATCAACGGGTCGTCTCAAAAACCGTTAAATAAATCTGGGCCGATTTAAAGACGGTTCTGACGGAATTAGAGCCAGCGCAATGAGCAATCCGGGAGAAAACACGAATAAGGAGGAAAACTAAGGGCCGCCCCGGTGGATGTGTCACCATCCCCGGGGCGAATGGCTGCACGGACACAACCAGACATCTGTAACCAGACGGCCCTGCTACGGGAAATAGCAACAGGGCTATTATCACAGATGGCGTTTTACGCACAAGGAGGCGTCCGTGAACAGTCCACTCGCTTACATCGGCGGCAAATCCAAACTATCTGCCAACATCATCGACATGATCCCCCCTCATCAAGCCTACTGTGAGGTATTCGCCGGGGCGGCCTGGGTATTTTTTCGAAAACCGATTTCCAAATACGAAGTGATCAACGATCTGGATTCTGACATGGTTGTGTTTTACCGGGTGCTGCAGAACCATCTCGAGGAATTTTTACGACAGTTCAAATGGCTGCTATCCTCTCGGGAATGGTTCGAGGATTTCAAACGCCAGCAGACCGCCGGCGGGTTGACCGACATCCAGCGAGCAGCACGTTACTATTACGTGCAACGGCTTTGTTTCGGAGGACGGGTCAAGGGTAGGGTGTACGGCACAGCGCCGATGCATACCCCGCGGATCAACCTGTTGCGGTTGGAAGAGGAATTGTCCGCGGTGCACCTGCGTCTGGTGGGAGTGACCATCGAGCACCTACCTTGGGAAGATTTCATACGGCGCTATGACAAACCTGGGACGCTGTTTTATTGCGATCCACCTTATTATAAGAAACCGTTCTATGCCCACAACTTGGTATTGGAGGATTTTCAGCTCATGGCCGAGATCTTGGCCGGGATCAAAAGTCGGTTTATTCTGAGCATCAACGATCATCCGGATATCCGGGAGGTGTTCAGGGGGTTCAAAATCGAGCCAGTGAGTCTGAAATACACGGTGGCGAAAGGAAAACTGGTCAAGGGGCGGGAGTTGTTGGTTACGAATTATTAGTGGTTGGGGATGGCAGGAATATCAACATAAAATTTAAAAATAGCTGCAACCCTGGGAAAGACTTTTTCTGCAATGGGTTTGATCCACGAAAATAACCCTTAGCGTAAATGACGTGCTTTATTCGCAGGTAGTTTCAGGAAACCACTTCAAAGACGGCTTCGAAGCCCAAAAAGTTCCGTTGGGGCTACCAAACTAATTACTTGACTGTTTCTCGGTATTGGATTAAAAGGTTTTTATGAAAAACTGCTCAATATACTCGGCACCATGAAGGTTCCCTGATTTGACGAAAATTTCGTAATTTCAATAGTTTAAAAATTACAATTCGTTCACCATCCAAGCCACGAAGGCAGGAGATCTAATAGCTCTGTCTCGTGGCTTTTTTTGTTTTTTGCAAAACGGAAGCCGTGTTGCAAAATTTAGATTGAAAAAAGGCAGCCGCATCCCGGCCAGGACGTCTCGGCTGCCTTTAGGTTCGCAATCCCGGCAAACCGGGGCTGCTTTTGTACTATTACACCGAAGCGCCCCGTATCGTCAATGCAGATGCCGGATTGCTATTTATTAGCATGCTGCAACAAACGATTGGAGGAGGAAGACAAAAATGAGACGGGTTCGCATTTCGGTAGTGGCAGTTGGGTTCCTATTGGTATTTACTTTCGGGTTGCCAGTTCACGCTCAAGAGGAAACGACCGGTTCTCAATCAGCCGCTTCAGCGAGTATGGAATCGGACGCTGAAGCAAAGGCAGCCAAGAAGTTAGAGGACATTGTTGTTACGGGAAGTGGCGGGATGGCGGGGTATGAACTTAGCCCTTTAAAAAATGTTATCGACGTCGATGATTTTTCGGCTATTGGCGACAAAAACAACATTCAAGATCTGCTTAAAACTCAAGCCGCCGTCGATTTTCGTGGCACGGATCAGGATCCTGGGGTCGATTCAATATTTCTTCGAGGATTCGATGCCAAACGGTTTGTGACCGCCATCGATTCGGTCACGGTTCAGAAAACGGGTGGGCGCAAATCGAGCAATATCGTCGATTACGCACTGCTACCCACTTTTATGATTAAAGAGATCGAAATTCTCCCCGGACCCCATTCAGCATTGTTCGACAGCAAAAGCATCGGCGGTGTGATCAATATGGTCACCCGACAGCCGGAACGTAAGGAAAGCCTGAAACCGGATATTTCTCTGACCACAAGCTATAGTTCTTATGCCACCGTTAATACGACTGCCACAGGGAGTGGGTCCATTGAAAATTTGACCTATGATGCAGCTTATCGCCATTATTCGACCGACGGCTACCTTCGACACAGCGAAACCGATATCGAAAGCGTATATGGCCGTGTCGGCTATTTGCTGCCGGCCGATGGTTTCGTGACTGTCAGCGCCTCGAGCAGCGATACCGACAGGGAACCACCGGTCAACAACCCTGGGGAAGACGACGGCGACTACGACAGCAGCTATCCAACCACGGAAGGCGGGATGTTCGATCCGTATTCCGAACCAACCTGGAATGGTGAATCGTACCAATACAGACTCGATCTTGAACAACCTACTCCCATCGGCAAGTTCAATCTGGGGATGTATACTGGAAAAGACAAGCGCATACGATCCTATTACGCGAGTCAGGCGGCTACCGAGCTTAGTGTGATGGATACGGACTGGTGGCAAAAAGGCGGCAAACTCCAGGATGAGATCCAGTGGTCGAGCAATCATATCACCACCATCGGTTTCGATATGACCAAACTCTACGATGAGGGACTTGATGACGACAAGACGGAACGCATCAACAAAAAGGGCGGCTATCTCCAACATCACTGGGGAATTCTGGAAAATCTGGACCTGAACTTGGGTGTGCGTTATGAAAAAGTCAAAATTTGGGTGAGCAACGAATCCCGTGGGACCCTTCATAATAGCAGCTATGATCGCTACGTCGAGCGCGATTGGGACGAATTCATGCCAAAATTCTTTTCGACTTGGCGCCTGGATAATATGGCCGCTTGGCTGCGTGACAGTTCTCTTTCCCTGGGCATCAGCAAGATCTGGCGTGCACCGGATTACCATGGCGACTATAATCCCCAAGGCCGGCCGGCCGGCATATTTCTGGAACCCGAGCATGGAATCGGCTACGATTTGATCTTCAACCGCCGTTTGGTCAACGATATCCAGTTCTCCATTAATTTCTCTTTTTACGATATCAAGGACTTCATCGCCACCAACAGTACCTATGCCCAATATTCTGGTGGAACTGCGGGAGATTTGCGTTACAGCGATTACAAAATCAATCTGGAGGAGGTTTACCGCTACGGTATCGATGTGGAGTTAAGCGGCCATCTTATGGAGAAGCTTTCCTTTTATCTGGCATACGCTTGGCAGGACTTTGACAACCAGGGAGACGAATACGCTGGAGAAACCGAACTGGATCAGCGTGCGGAAAACCGGATAAGCGCTGGCCTGCGTTACCAATTGTTCGAAACGACAGAACTGAAGCTGGATTATCAATATCAAAGCGATGAGACTACTGAAGTTTCGGAAGAGATCGCCGAGGATGTATGGCAGTTTCGTCAGGTTTCCATCGATGAGTATCATACCGTCGATTTTGGAATAGAACAGATTTTATGCAAAAACAAGTGGATGATGGAAGAGGCATCCTTGAGCGTCTACGTTAAAAACCTATTCGACGAAGAGTATTATAATACTTCCGGATTCCCGGCCAATGATCGTACCTTTGGCGCGACATTGTGCCTTTCCTTCTAACTGAATTAAAATTACCCAGGCTTAAAACCTGTTTGAAAAGTCTGAATCAAGCCAGATGACAATCCGGAAAGCGGCTCGGGAGCAGAACATATTTTAAATAGTATGTAAGCATTTCGAGCCGTTTTATAAAGCCGGTAGCAGGCGAATTCGGATTTAAAAACAGTTCGTTAAGGAGATAGTTCTATGAGATACGGGCATACAATAAAACAAATAGTTGCAGCCAGCGCGCTCGGAGTATGGGTGATGAGCGTATTCATAGGATGCGCCAGCCAAAAAACACCGGTTGCCACAAATACAGATCAGCTCGCCGGTACCTACCAGGTCGTGGGCATTGGACCCGGCGACGGCGATCTGCTGACAGTTAGGGCGGCGAATGCCATCCGCAATGCGGATGTCGTGTTTTGCAACCAGAAAGCCCAAGAAAGGCTTACTCCATACGTTGATTTTTCAGCCAAAGAAATTCTGGACGGGTACGGTGTCCTGTTTCGCTACTACGGTAAGGATTGTAGTCAGGTGAAGAAAAAGAAGCAATCCCGACAGCGCATGAGTTGCGAAGAATATCACCGCAAGCAGGCCGAATTCGCCAAATTGGTCAGGGATGCCGTTGCGGTTGGCAAGCATGTGGTTTTGCTTAGCGGCGGCGATCCCACCATTTACGGTCCGGATATGTGGTCCGTAAAAGAGTTGAAAGAGTTGGAGCCAACGGTCATCCCTGGCCTCAGCGCCTTCAACGCAGCCAATGCTGCCCTTGAGGTCAGTTTGGGAGAAGTGATGATCACGGCGCCTTTCAAAAAGGAAGGTAGCCGGGATACCATCGAACAACTATCCGGACATGAGAGGGCCACCATGGTCATTTTCATGCCGCGAGACATGCAGGATTTGTTTGCGCGTCTTTCGCGTTCCTATCCATCCGACACACCGGTAGCCATCGTCGGAAATGCAGGAATGTTGGGGCAAGAGAAGATTACGATCGCTACCGTGGGCGGTTTTAACAGGGACTTTTCCAGTATCGATCTAATGCGTTCGATTGTCTATGTGGGAAAAGCTCTTAAGCATGCACAATGCAAGGCAACGCCGACCAATGCTTCCGGTAAGGGCAAATTTTTTCTGGTGGGTGTAGGGCCTGGCGACGCGGATCTGATCACCCTGCGGGGACTGAAAATCATTGAATCCGCGGACCTGATCTTCGCCCACCAGCGGCTTAAGGACAAATTTCAGGACGTTTTGTCCGGCAAGGAAGTCCTCACGGGTTATCACCGCCTTTTCCCTTTTTATGGAAAGAAATGCTCCGATGTCACCAAGGCCCAAAAATCCCGGGAGCTGATGAGCTGCGAGGATTATCATAAAAAGCAGGAAGAATTCGCCGCCCTGGTGCGCGTAGCGGTGGCCGAGGGCAAGACCGTAGCTATGCTCGACAGCGGCGATCCTTTGGTTTACGGCCCCTGTTCATGGTCGCTGACCGAACTACACGACTTGGAAACCGAAGTGGTTCCAGGATTGAGCTGTTTCAACGCCGCCAACGCAGCCTTAATGGCCGGCGTTACCGAAGGCAAGATTTCTCATTCCGTAATTTTGGCCTCCGGATGGTCGGTAGAGGAAATGGCTGTCCATCAGAGCACCATGGTGCTGTTTACCATGCGCACAGAGTTTAAAAAATTCATCGATAGCCTATCCACCCACTATCCTTCTGACACACCAGTGGCCATTGTCTTCAGCGCCGGGTATGCCAAAAAAGAGCAGGTGATGCACGGGACCCTGGGAACGATTCAGGGACAGGTGGGAACCGGCCGGCTACCATTCGAATATCTGCTTTATGTCGGAGATTTTTTGGCTGAAGGGGGGCGTATCGCCCAATAACCTGGCCTGGCTCTACAGGTTGACACCTAATGGGAATTGAAATGTTAAGTAGAGTTTACATCCTATCAGTGGTCACTGTATATTGCTTGGTTCTATTCGGCGGGCGGCCCATGCCCACAACCTGTGGCTCAATCCCGACAATTATTTCTCCAAGATCGACACCACCGTTGAAATAGGCATCGGTTGGGATATAAGTATCCGGCTACGGCAACATGCGATGAGTTTATGCACTATGTAGCGTTTACCTTCGAATTGAAGTGAATCCTTATGTGGAGACAAAATTGAAAACGATCAGACAAATATCGACCATAACTACGCTACTCATCACAGTTATCTTTGTATCGGCGGCAACGCAACTGGCCTTGGCCCATCAACAAACAAAAGACCAGTTTTATCTGGTTAGTCTTGGTGTCGGCGATTCAGATCTGATTACTCTGCGGGCGATCAATATCATTAAGGCATCCGACGTCATTGTCTGCCGAGAGCGGACCCAAAAAGCTTTTAGCGAATACCTGCAGGGCAAGATGATTCTTGATCAAGCCCAGGCCGGATGGCGAACGTATAGGAGGGATTGTTCGTCCATCAAGGATCTGCAGAACCGGGCCGAATGCCAAAAGTACGCGGATTCTCGGGCGCAATTGATCAAGAAGATCCGTTCGGCGATTCAAGCCGGCAAAACGGTATCCGTTCTGGGCAGCGGCGACCTGATGATTTATGGCGGTCCTTACCGTTGGTATCTTGAGGAATTCAAGGATCTCAATCCGAAGGTCATCCCTGGCGTTAGTTGTTTCAACGCGGCGAATGCGGCCTTGGGCAAGGATATAATGATGGGAAAGGCGTCTCATTCGACGGTGCTGACCACCTTTCGCGAGATCGACAAGCTCGCTGGTTCGCATCCCACTATGGTTATTTTCACCATGCACACCAAATTCAATGAACTGGTGGAGAAGCTAAAAGCCCATTATCCTGCCGATACCCCCATCGCCGTCGTGTTTCATGCCGGTTACAAGCAAAAGGAGAATATCGTCAGGGGAAGCCTATCAACAATCGTCGAACAGACCAACGGTAAACCGTTTCCTTTCGAGCATCTTGTCTATGTCGGCGATTTCATGAAGTAGCTATCATACCAACCAAAATTATCGCCAGCCTGTCGATCATTTTTGGATTGTGCGGCATTGCCTATTGATGGAAAGCAAGGCGTATAAATACTGCCTAATGTTAGAGCCAACAAGGAGAATAAAATGCGACGAATCGTTGGTATCGGTTTTACGGCAATTCTTTTTTTGACCGTCGGATGGTGTACGCACGGTTTCGGGGCTAACTTCGAGTCCATGATTTCCCGGGCCATGCAGACTCTTGAAGTATCGAAAAACGATCCCAACCTGCTGATTCTCACTAACGCTCCGTATGTGAGGGAGAACAGCACCAACACATTAAAATGGTTGAACCAGGCCCAAGGACAGTCCGGTTGTACCGTGGGAAAAGGCAATCTGCTGTTTTTTCAGCGCCCCCAAGCCCACCCCTTGCGACTGATGCTATTCAGTAAAACAGATGGTCATGCCGTTATTTTCAGCAGGGAGAAAAACACGTGGGAAAGCGACGATCTCAACATCGGACCGGACGCTATTTCCGAGACTGATTTCTGGATGAAAGCTGGTTCCTACCATGCGGGGAAAGACATGTTTTCCTTATCTGCCATGGCCAATGTGTGGGCCAAGGATGGACCGTATGATTTTCTGAAATGCGCCGAATTGCACAACCATATCTGTCCGGGGCTTACCTCGGGCTATTTTATCGCCCATTATATCCTTGATCATTTTCCACTAAAACCGGGTGAGCGCTACACGGTGGTCGCCTGCCCGGTATGGTGTAAGGAAGATGCCTTTCAGGTGGTTATGGATTGTACACCCGGAAAGAAGGGTATGGTGGTCAAGCGACTTTCCGATTCACAGAAAAAACGGATCTCTGTCGTCAATCCTGCCGGCATGGTGTTGATCTGGGATGCTAAGCAAAAGCGTGGCCGGGGAGCGGCCCTGAGCTTCAGCTTCGACCCATTGCGCGCGCTGTCGCCCAAAGGTACGCCCAAGGCTGCCATGGTACTCTCCACCATTGAGTATCTGGATCAGCCGGATCGTTTTGTCTCGACGGCTGCGGAGTTCCACCTGGATGAGAAACGCTACGAAGCGATTGTCCAGGCAGGCAACAATCCCTGGGAGATTGTGGGATTAATAAAAAATTGAAATTCGTTCCATCAAATTTTACATTTAATTCCATTGAAGGGAAAATACTCTCCGGTTTTGTAGCCGGCTGTTTTTTTCTCTCTGGCGCCGCCGGCTTGGTTTATGAGGTTATCTGGGTGCGGCTGATCGACAAGATAATCGGCGCTGCGCCCTTTGCCGTGGCTACGGTGCTTTCCGTGTTCATGGCTGGCTTGGCCCTGGGAAGCTATCTGTCAGGCCGGATCGTCGATCGGTTTTCTCGACGTGCCACCCTCTTGGCGCTATACGGCGGTATTGAGATCGGGATCGGCGTGTACGCATTGCTCGTGCCGCTTCTGATCCAGACTCTTCAGCCGATATACCAGTCCATTTACGACCGACTCCTGAATCATTTCTGGTGTTATCCGTTTGCCGCATTCATCGGCTGCGTCTTCATCCTGATCGTCCCTACCTCGCTCATGGGGGCGACCCTGCCGGTGCTGTGTCGGTTTTATGTCATGCGCCTTAAGCATATCGGAAGCCGCACCGGATGGCTTTATGGCCTAAACACGATCGGAGCGGCCCTGGGAGTGATTTTGTGCGGGTTTGTGCTGATCAAAAGCCTCGGCGTTTTCATGACCCTGGTGCTGTTTGCCAGCATCAACGGCGTCATTGGTCTGTCGTGTCTATTACTCTCGCGTTTTCTACCTGTAGATGCAGCACCAGAGCGTCCGACGCCGAAAAAAGGACCTACGAAAGCCAGGACATCGAAGTCCGAAAACACCTATGACGAACCCATCTACTGGGGCGTGCCGGTTTTTGCAGTATCCGGGTTTTGTGCCATGGCTTACGAAGTCTTGTGGACACGTTTGCTGGGGCTCATTGCAGGGCCGACAACCTATTGCTTTAGCCTTGTGGTAGCGACCTTTATTGTTGGACTGGCAGTGGGCAGTATTATTTTTGGCCGCATTGCCGACAAAAGCGGCAACGCACTAGGCTGGTTGGTCTGCACGCAGATGGCGGCTGCCATGATGGCGCTTGGCGTAAGTCAGTTCTTAGGCAACGGACAGTTCTTTTTTGCCAAGTTGATCCATGCCTACCACGGCCAGTTTTCTCATCTTATTATCATGCAATCCCTAGTCTTGTTCGTTGTTCTGTTGCCTCCGACCCTATTTTTAGGAGGGGCATTTCCGCTGGTAAACCGCCTTTATGTGCAATCGATCAACGATATGGGGCGTCGCTTGGGAACGGCCTATGCCCTGAATACCGTGGGCGCTTTGGCCGGTTCTCTTGTTGCCGGATTTGTGCTTGTCCCATTGGTAGGCAAAATGAACGGACTACGCATCGTTATTTTTTTTCAGTTCTTTTTGTCGGGAGTCTTGTTACTGATTTTTTCAATGAAAAATCGAAAGCTCAAACGATGTCACCTGACCATTTTGGGATTACTCGTTATCGGATACATGCTGATCCACCATTTCCCGAACTGGCGCACCGACCTGCTCTCACGGGGGTGGTATCGCGACTTTGACGTTTTACAATCGGATTTGGACCGCACCGGGTGGACCGAATCCTTGGCCGAAGGCACGCGGCGGATTGCCAAACATCGACAGGGGCTGGATGTCGTTTTCCAGGGTGAGGGTGCAAGCGGATTCACCACGGTCGAGAAAGAGACCACTAGTCTGGGAAACGTTGAATATGCCATGTTCAACAGCGGCAAAGCCGATGCATCTTCCCATGGGGACCGCTCCACGCAGACGCTGTCGGCGCATATTCCAATGCTGTTCCATCCCGGTGCCAGAAAGGTAATGCTTTTGGGGCTAGCCAGCGGCATGACTGCCGGCGAAATATTGCTATATCCGGTGAAACAACTGGATGTGCTTGAGATCAATAAAGCGGTTGCCAAGGCTTGCCGTAACTATTTTCACGCTTGGAACAATAACTGCTTGGACGACCCGCGCACGCACCTGATTATTCAAGACGGCCGTAATCATCTGGCCCTAACCCAACAGTCCTACGATGTTATAATCTCAGAGCCTTCCAATCCCTGGATGGCAGGCCTGGCCAATTTATACACTCTGGATTTCTTTCGGTTGGCCAGACAACGGTTGACTACTGATGGGCTTTTCGGTCAGTGGATTCAGGCTTATGAAATGGACGGGGAGACATTTTCCCTGCTGGGGCGAACGTTCACCGCAGTTTTTTCAAACAGCGCGTTGATCAAGGTAGGGCCCGTGGATTATCTCATGCTGGGCTTCAACAACGATCACAGCCGATTCAGCTGGGAGGTGGCCAGGCGCAATGCAGCGTATGCCAAAAAATCAACACTGGTTACTTTTCCAAATATCGATTTTCTGGTCCATCTGATCATGACTGAGGATCTGAGCCGACTTTTTGGAGAGGGCCGGTTGCATACGGACGATCACCCCCACCTCGAGTTCTCGGCACCGCGAACCCTTTATCAGGACAGTGGTGATATCGAGCGTATTATCGGCGACAGGCGTTGGTTGTCTGTGAACACTCAACATTTTTTAAATGACCACAACGATAACGGAACCTTGATGGATCTGGTTGAATTCGCCGCCTCGGCCAATGTTCCCATGTTTAATGTGCTCCCCTGGCCGCAGCTTGAAAAGAGACACCAGTTGCGCTATCGGGAAGTCGTCAACGGCTATTGCCGGCGGGTCCTTGTGCCTTCCTATGGAATCTTCAACTGGCCGGAACTCAAGGCCGCTTGTGCCGATATCCAAGCAACTGCCATTCAAAAAAAAATCTCAGCAGATGATAATGCCACCGCCATCGATCACTATAACCTGTGCCTGGCCCATATTGCCGGAGGACAGAAAACGTTGGCAGCGGATAGTCTATACACAGCAATCAGGCTTGATCCGACAAACGAGACGATCTTGACTACGCTTGGCCTGATAATGGCCGAGGCAGGTTCGCTCGACGAAGCCGCGCAGTTTTTGAATCGTGCCACCAAGCTGGCGCCGTGTAAAGCAGAATCATATAAGTATTTGGGCATGGTGGAATTGCGCCTCAACAATCCTGAACGGGCTGTTATCAATTTATCCACCGCACTTGCCTTGGCCCCAGAAGATGACGTGATCCTCAGCGAGTTGGGTACCGCCTATTATGCTCTGGGGGAAATAAGCAAGGCGGTTACCTATTTGAACAAGGCTTTGGTCAACGATCCTTCTGACGAGCAGAGCCGTTATTATTTAGAACTGGCCCAAGGTAAGCAAATCCACAGTTATCCAACAGCTCCTGATATGACGCCTTGATGCTTAAAATTGTACCTGGCTGTCGGTCTATCGGAGATAAGGCTGTTGTTCCGAGATCAGGAAAAGCGTCTTTCGGCCCAGCATCCGTAACTCCTCGAACAAAATCCGATGCCAGCGACCAGAGTGGTGAGGCTGATAGCAGTAGTTGCGACTGTGTTGCCATTGTGAGCTTGCATGAGCGAACAAACAGGTTCGGCGAAAGAAAAATTTTATTACAGAACAAAAAATATAGAGAAGCTTAACCACCGGGTGTAGTGGAATATTGGAAACAAGGTGTCTGAGACTCGAAACGGATCCAACTCATAATAATTAACACTTTTTCAGAAAATCCCATCACAAGTTAGCATAATGTCTGTTTCCGGACGTTCATCATCCACACAACCCCTTGAAAAAACACCTGTCCGCCCATCGCCGGCCAACCCCTCCGATCGGCCTTGGGAAATCTGCAGAACCGCCATCCCCAATTGCGGCTTTCCCAAGCGCAGTTCTCTATAGATAGCCGACTTTCCGAGGATCGGTTCAGCACCTGCGTCAGTTCACGAAGGGGCCGAGGCCATGGAGGAGGCCCGGACGATCTTCTGGAACTCGGCCAGGATATCGGGGTAATGGCTGGACAAAAAACCCACGACCTTGTCATTTTCGAACAGGCGCGCCAGGTAGCCGCAGGCAAGGACCAGGTTGAGCGTATCCTTGCCGTAGCTTTCGCGCACCAGCTCGATGTCGCGAGCCAGCACCTCGGTTTCCTTTTCCATTCGAGCCATCTGCTGGGGCGACATCTCGGGCAGCCTCTTTTTTTTAAGATCGGCGTGCCGCTGGCCGGGAGGCGTGGCGGTAAACAGTGCCCGGGCGAAGGGCACGGTGTAGGTATGGGCCGCGACCATCAGTTCGCACATCTCGACCTGACGGGCGGGTGTGACGCGGCTCAGGTACCGCAGGGCCGTCGGGCTGATGCGCTTGTCCTTGAGCAACTCCACGGCCGCGGGATCGATTCCCTTCAGCAGGTTGCGCTTGCGCCGGATCTCGCCGACGTCCACGTCCAGGGCCTTGGCGATCCGCTCTTCCGAAACCCCTTTTTCCACGGCCGCCAGGATCATGAAATGCTCCTGAATCGGGGACAGGCGGCTGATCTTGTGGTTGTAGGTGTACCCTTCGTCGTCGGTGGCCACCAGGCAGTGCACCGTCGTGGCCCCCAGGGCCTTTAGGACGTCCAGGCGCAGATGGCCGTCCAGCATCAGGTATTTTCCGGCCAATCCCTTTTGGTTATAGACGACCAGGTGTTCGATCAGCCCCACCTCGCGGATCGATGTCATTACCTGTCGGTACTTGGCCGACTTCTTGATCGAGGCCTTGATGATCTTGACCGGCAGGATATCGTCGATGGCCACCTCGATGACGTCCGGACGGAAGGCCAGCTTAACCTTTCGGACCATGGGCCGTATCTCCTTGATTCTCCTGGATCCGATCGGCCAGATACTTGGGCAGCCCGTCGATCCCCTCGGCCCGGAGCAGGGTGGTGAAATGGTCGTCCTGAAACAGCTCGCCGAGGGCCGATACAATGAAGATCAGGCGGCTTTCGCAGCGTTGCGCCTTGCGGATCAGGATGCTCTGGCGTTCGGCTTCCTTGCGGTAGGTGCGCACTAGCATGTTGGCGGTCAGTTTGGACCGCTTGTGACTGGAGATGCCCAGGTGCAGGTACTTACCCTTGAGCCGGCGCTGCTCGATCAGCCGCCGCGCCCAGACCAGGGCGTTGCCACGCAGCTTTTTCTTCTCGTAGGCCTCCAGCAGGGCTTTCTGGGCGTCCTCGTCCGTGGTGGCGGAGATCTCCAATGCAATGGAGATGGGCAGCCGGCCCAGTTCGACCGCCGAAATCAGGCGCTCTTCGCCGCACTCCAAAAGACGCGCGATACCCCGGATATAGTCGGGTGCCATGTCGATCTTGGCGGCGATTTCGGCCGAGGTGTAGCCGCGCTCCTTGAGCACGCCGATCTGCCGCATCAATTCGAAGCTCAACTGCCGTCGGCGGGCCAGGTTCTCCACCAGGCTCATCAAGAAACAGTCCTCCTTGGTCACGTCGATGACGATCGCCGGGATTCGCTCCTGTTCCAGGGCGACGAAGGCCTCCAGACGTCCCTGGCCGCAAACCAGGTCGTAGGGCCGGTCGCCGTTGTCCTCCTGGGACCGGCTGACGGTGATAGGCCGCTTGAGGCCGATATTCTTGATGTTTGCGACGATTTCCTGAAACTTCTGCTTGTTGCGGAAGCGGGGATTGAGCACCCGGATCTGCTCGATGGGAATCATCTCGACGCGTTGGGGGGCATCGGTTTTCATGCGGCCATCCCGATCTTGGCGCGTTCGGCCATGCCGAAGAAAAATTCCAGGCTGTCGAAGCGGTAGGTATCCAGGTCGGCCCCGTTGGCTTCGCTCAGTCGCACACTCTCGAGTTCAAGGTCGATGAGGGGCAACAGGTAGTAATCGACGGGGATCGTATTGGCCAGATCCATCCGCAAGGCCACGGTAATATCCGGCAACAGCCCCAGGTCCAACCGGATCAGCCAGCGCAGGCTGCCGGCCAGGGTCTGCCAGCAACGGGCCACGACGATGGACGCGGAGAACTCGCCGTTGACGGTAAGCAGGTCTGTGCGCGCATCCGTTTCGATGATGCCGCCCAAGTCCTCGATCTGGTGGGTGACGTCGGTGACGACCTGTTTGTGCATCCTTCTCAGGAAGCGATTGATGCGGATGTAGCGGTAATCGCGCTGGGGGGTATAGCCGATCATCCGGTAGGCCCGGATCAGGCCGTGGAACCGGTTGCGATAGGCGGTGCTCGAGGGCATCCCCTCGGTGTCGTCGATCAGGATCCCGGAAAGCCTGCCATGACGCTGGTAAAGGTGTTTGAGCCGGTCCAGCATCTCCTCGTCGCTGAAGCGCCGCGACCGTTCCAGCAAGATTCCCTGGGCCTGGTAGAACCGCTGCGACTCCACGATGGGTTCGAAGGCATTGTTCCGCCGGATCCACATCTCGGGATCGTTCTTGACCCGCTTTTGTTTCAGCTTGAAAGAGCTGCGGTTGTAAACGTTGTGGCCGATGTATTTCTCGTTGGTGAGGATTTGTTGAATCGAACCGCGGGTCCAGGGGCGTTTAAGGTCGGTCAGGATGCCCCGATCATTGAGCTGTTTGGCGATTTCGAACTCCGAGAGCCCGTCACGGACGAACCTGTCGTAGATCTCGGTGACGATGGCGACTTCGTCTGCCGGGCCGGGGACCAGGATCACCCGGTCGGTCTGCAGGCTTTTGTACTGGCCATGGCCCAGCAGGCCCTTTTCCTTGCCGTCCTGATCAATCAGCATGCGGCGCAATCCAAATCCAGCGGTTCCGCCCTGGCGGTACCCTTTTTCGATCAGTCGGCACTGACCGGCGAACACCTTGACCGACAGTTCTCGGGAATATTCACCGGCCATGGCCCGCTTGACCCCTTTGACGATGGTCGAAACGGGACTGTCGTCGTTGGCGAACTGCTCGGCGCAATAGATCACGCGGATGCCGGCGCGTTTGCAGATGTATTCGTAGTAGGCGCTTTCGTCCGCGTCCTGAAACCGTCCCCAGCGGCTGACATCATACACCAGGATCGCTTCGAAGTCCGCGCTGCCGCCCTCGACATCGGCGATGAGGCGCTTCAAAGCGTTTCGGCCGTCGATGCGCAGGCCGCTCTTGCCGTCATCGGCATAGGTGCGGACGATTCGCATTCCGTGCCCTTCGGCGTATTGGGCGATGGCAACGCTCTGGTTCTCCGTGGAGTATTTTTGATGTTCCGTGGACATGCGCACATATTCGACGGCCCGGATCCGGTCGTCCCTACCCATAGCTCCGCCTGGTGCTGGATCTGTGTCGGGGGAATTCATGGCATCTCCATACGTTTTAAAGCGAAGCGTGTCATCCAAAGAAAACAGGCTTAATCCGTTGAAGGCACATTTTGATTGTATATTCTCGCCAAGGCCTTACAGAACGTGGATCGATCGATCAGGGCAGGGAAAACGTCGTGCATTAAGCTGTCACCATATTGATTGGCGCCGATATAGACGGCCGAGACGAGCATGCTTTTGATTTTTTGAAAATTCCAGCTCTTGGCTTTACAATGCGTCTTGACACCCTGGGCATTGAGCAGGTTGGAAATCTCGGAAAACATATAGCCATGGTCGACAAAGAGCCTGAAGATCAGACGAATAATTTCGATCTCCTCGGAAGGTCCGGGAATCAGCCTGTAGCGATTGATCATGGAAAAATCGGAGTATCCATAATTTTCTTTTGGCATGCGGCGCATTCCATATGGCGTTACCCTACCGATATAGCAATTTTTTAAAAACAGTTCGAATCTCGTTCGCCACGTTTTATCCCGCCAACCGCGCCCCTTACGATACATTGGCAAGAATAGCACGCGTCCGCTGCCCTCTCTGCTTTCGTACAGATCGACCGCTATGAACAATCGAATAACGGAGGACGTCTTAATGGTGAATGCCCATTGGTTCCAGCGAGGTTTTTCTGGTAGTCCCCAACCCATGATCAACGTCGACGGTGTGTAGTGATTCTTCCAATTGGCCAGGTTTAAATCCGGGTCCTGGTTGATCCAAATTCTTGATCGATTTATTTGCAGAGAAAGAAGAAAGTTTTCTAGCTTCTCCATCAATATCTCCGACCGAGAATCGGTCACGCCTGGTGCATGTACGATTGCGATAGTTTTGGACATTGAATAAATAGTAACTCCATCTCTACCTGCAGGAGATGGATAAATGAATTTTGTTTATAATATCCATCATTTCGAAGGATTTTCCATTTAGTCCTCTCTTTGCAATTCTTGAAAAACCGCTCGGAGTTCATTATCCAGTTGGAATCACGACGATTTTGACGAGTAACGCGTCCATCTTTGCAATTTTGCCAAGGTGAACGGGATAAAGCATATAATGTCCTGTATTGATATTATATTTTTGGTTTAAGACATCCATCTTTGCAATTCTCGGGATCTCGCATTCCATTTGTTGGGAAGCGATTTTAGACTTCGCATACCGAATTTTTTGCAGCCGTCGGTTGCGTTCAGCATATCCAGGATGTTCCTTTCGGTAGCGTCGCCAGTAATGCGGATTTTTCTGGCACCAGGTTTTTTGCGCTTCATATTGGTTCTTTCTGTAATCAACGTCATTCTGGCGTTTTTGCCGCTGCCAACGTCTGCGTCTTTCTTTTTGGCAGGCATCGTTGGAACAGTACTCTTGGTTGGGAACTTTCGGATTTGGCCGAAAGGGGGACTGGCAAGATTGACAGATCCGGAGCATGATAATCACCTATGATTCGTTGTTAGGGATATCTCTCCGAGGATTCTATATCATTGCCGAAGCAGCAATTTTTGGTTTGGGTATAGATTGATGGTACGAAATGGTTGGGAAAAACTGCCATGTGGGGATATGCGTCACATGCCTTAAACCACTCTTCGCTGAGATCCTGGTGGGAACGGGAGGAGAGGGGGCATTTACGCGGTTTCAAACCTACCGTCAAATGGTTTCAAACCAGGTGTCAAATTACACAAGGGTCGCAAGCCCCGTAAACAGGCCGAGGCCCAGGCTGATGAACTGTACAGGCAGATCGGCCAACTGAAAGTCGAAAACGATTTTTTGTCCAAAAAGCTCAGTCTTTAAGCTGCAAGCAGCGAAAGCAGATGGTGGACCCCGAGGCACCGAACCTGAGCGTTGCCCGCCAGTGTCGGCTGCTGAACCTTCACCGCTCCTCGTATTATTACAAGCCCAAACCAATCAGGGCCGAGGATCTGAAACTGATGCGGCTCATCGACGAACAGTACCTGAAGGAGCCCACCTGGGGCTCCAGGTCGATGAGAAGCCACCTGCAAAGGCTGGGCTATAAAATCAACCGTAAACGCGTGCAGCGGCTGATGCGGCTGATGGGCATCGAGGCAATCTACCCTCGCCCTAAGACCACTCGCCCGCACCCCGAGCATAAAATCTATCCGTACCTGTTGAGGGGCCTTACTATTGATCGGCCAAACCAGGTGTGGGCTACCGATATAACCTACATTCCCATGGCCCGTGGGTTCATGTACCTGGTGGCCGTGATAGACTGGTACAGCCGTAAGGTACTTTCCTGGCGGCTTTCCAACACCATGGAGACCGATTTTTGTATCGAGGCGGT